>Ga0209521_10002133_pt1 | contig 16198 bp, 9 predicted proteins | sample Rifsed19ft4_FD_184016 | JGI IMG/M metagenome (GOLD analysis project Ga0209521, IMG submission 184016) | Soil microbial communities from Rifle, Colorado, USA - sediment 19ft 4 (version 2) | ecosystem: Environmental > Terrestrial > Deep subsurface > Rock core/Sediment | place: Rifle, Colorado...
CCGGCGAGCTGGGACCACATGCTCGTGCGTGCCCTCGTGACGGCGGGCGCCTTCTGCCTCGTCTCGAGCGCCGACTACCTGGTCAACGACGTGCGCGACCGCGCCAGCGACCGGCTCCACCCGCGCAAGAGCAAGCGCCCCATCGCCGCCGGGCTGCTGGCGCCGGGCGCCGCGGTCGGCTGGGCGATTGTCCTGGGGGCCATCGGGACGGCGATCGCCTTCCTCGTCGACTGGCGCACGGGCGCCGTCGTCCTCGGCTACGTCGGCACGACGCTCGCCTACTCCTTCGTCCTCAAGCACGAGGTCATCCTCGACGTCATGGCCATCGCCGCCGGCTTCGTCCTGCGGGCGATGGCCGGCGCCTACGCCATCGACGTGCCGATCTCGCCCTGGCTCTACGTCGTGACGGCGCTGGGGGCGCTCTTCCTGGCGATCACGAAGCGCCGGGCGGAGGTCGCCCTCCTCCAGGAGAACGCCGGCAACCACCGCGCCACCCTCGACCACTACACGCCGGCGCTCGTCGACCAGATGACGGCGATGGTGACGGCTTCGACGGTCATCGCCTACGCGCTCTACACGTTTACGGCGGAGAACCTGCCCGCCAACCACACGATGATGCTGACGATCCCCTTCGTCGCGTACGGCATCTTCCGCTACCTCTACCTGACGCTGACGCGGGACGAGGGCGGCAGCCCGGAAGAGGTGCTCCTCAAGGACGTGCCGCTGATCCTGACCATCGTCGGCTGGGTGGCGGCGTCGATGGCCATCCTGACGGCGTACCGTTAGCTTCGGGCGGTATATAGTCTTAGCGGCGGATCAAGATGCCGACCAGGGGCAATGTTGTAGACACTTCGAAGTTCAATCCAGCCGCGATTCTTCCTTACGAGATGCGGCTGAAGGACTTCGAGATTGCGATGCAGGATGTCTACGATTTCTTCTTCGATGTCAACTCGGATCTGATCAGCAAAGGTCTGGAGCGCCTCGATGACATGCTAAGGCCTGCCATCATGTCTGGATTCCTGTCCGACATGCTCACGGCGAGCATGGCCAAGCATTCCCGGTCGCTAACAGAGAACCGACAACATAACGGTCATCCGGACCTGATCGTCAGAGGAGTGTATCCAGATAACAAGGTGCTAGCTGGTGCTCAGGGCGTTGAAATCAAGTCTACGAGAAACCGAGGCGGAGCAGTTGATACTCACGGAGCACGAGATCAGTGGATGGGTGTCTTTGTGTATTCGGTTGACAGCGAGACCGAGCCAGCGGTGGATCGCCGACCGATGCAATTCATGGAAGTCTATCTAGGACAGGTGACGGTCGCCGACTTCCGGCGAAATCCACGAGGGGAGCTGGGGACTCGGACAGCCACCCTACATAAGGAAGGCATCGCGCTCTTGCGCCGGAATTGGATTTATCGCAGTTAGCCGGACTTGACGCAGAGAGCAGCCAGCCTGGGAAGAGCTGAGCAGGCTAGGCTAAAGTAGTCCTTGTCCTTCTCGATCCCGATGCTCTCATATCCGACGGCCTCGGCCGCCGCCAGAGTTGAACCGGCGCCTGCAAAGGGGTCAAGGATTACGCCTTCACCGAGAGGCAATGCGGCGCGAACAAGTTGCCGGAGGAATGCCTGGGGCTTCAGGGTCGGGTGAGGAGCGATGGATCGCTCCTGTCTGCCTGTGGGTGACGACTCGATTACGTCGCCAAAAGGCTTGTCGGGAGATGGCCTTCGGAAGCCGCCGGTCTTCCATTTGCGCAGGTTGTCCTGAACCCGCCCCTCCAGCGGCTTTCTGAACACCAGCCACGGTTCCCACATCGATCGCGGCATCACGCTAATGGCCGGGAAGTCTTCATGAGCTGCCTTGGGGCGATCTCCACCACGCATGGTCATGACGAGTCGCACGATTTCTCCTCGGCGCTCGAGTCCTGCTTTTGAGAGGGCACCAGACACGACGTAGGACACTAACGGGTTGCTCGCCACGACGACAGAAGCGCCCGGGACGAGGGCCGGTATTAGAACACGTGCCCACGAGGAGAAGAAGACATGGAGAGCTTCGAGGTCTGCGCTCTTCAAAACGGTGAATCGTGGGACCGGTGAGCGTCTTGCTCCGTCGAATGATGGTGGTAAGCGCCAGACGCCGCCTCTGCCTGCACGCAACTTCCTCTGCTGTTCTGACGAATACTCCACCAAGCCGTAGGGCGGATCGGTGACGACCGCATGGATGCTGTTCGCCTGTCGTCCCCTCAGCCAGTCGAAGCAGTCTCCATGAAACAACGTGGCGTGGCCGAATTCAAACTTAGGGTAGTCAGTCTCCTCTGGATGGGAAGCGTCTGGAGAATAGAAGGCCGCCTGCTCTTTTAGCATGTAAAAGGCGCGCTTAGGCCTGAAGAACAGATCTGGCGTATTGAGACGCAGGTAGGAGCGAACGGACGACGGCGACGTGGAGTCTACCCGTTCGATGACCTCCCGCTCGATTTCCCTGACCGGCATCGCATCTCGACTCGTTGAGAGGACATCGAGGATGGCGTCACGGATTTCTCCGGGTCGACGTTTGACCATCGAGAGGAGCGTAGACGTCTAGACGTCAATCGTCAAGAGGGAGAATTCAGCGCCTCGGCCAGCAACTCGATCACGTGACGTGGCGTCCGAGACGTGAAGTGGCCGATCTGCTGGCGGCAGGAGACGCCGGTGACGGCGATGGCGGTCTCTTCCGGCGCCGCCTCGACCGCCGGGAAGAGGCGCAGCGCCCCCATAGCCTTTGAGATGTCGTAGTGCTCCGCCTCGAAGCCGAAGGCGCCGGCCATGCCGCAGCAGCTCGTCTCGACGAGCTGCGCCTCGTAGCCGGCGAGGCGCAGCGCCGCCAGCGTCGGCTCCGGCCCGACGAGCGCCTTCTGGTGGCAGTGCGCGTGGAGGAGGACGTCGCGCTCTGCGCCGGCGCGAAAGAGCGCGGCGACGCCCTCGTCGTCCTGCGACAGCTTGACGATGAGCTCGTCTAGCAGGTAGGTCTGGCCGGCGACGGTGCGCGACGCCTCGTCGCGCAGGAGGTCGGGGTACTCGTCGCGGAACGTGAGCAGGCAGGAGGGCTCCGTGCCGACGATGGGCACGCCGCGCTGGGCGTAGGGCAGGAGCGCGTCGACGTTGCGCCGCGCCCAGCGGGCAGCCGTCGGCAGCAGCCCTTTCGAGATCGCCGGCCGGCCGCAGCAGCCGGTGCGCTCCGCCAGGACGACACGGTAGCCCAGCGCCTCCAGCAGCCGCACGGCGGCCTGGCCGACCTCCGGGTGGTAGTAGTCCGTGAAGGTGTCGTGGAAGAGGACGGCCTCGCCGCGCGACGCAGCGGTGACTCGCCCTTCGACAGGCTCAGGGCGAACGGTCTCAGTCTCCGCTCGTCCTGAGACTCTCGAAGGACGGGCGGCCCTTCGCTCGAACCAGCGCGGGAAGGTTTCGCGCGCGAGGACGGGCAGCGGGCGCGCGCGGTGGATGCCGCCGAAGCGCTGCAGCATGGCGCGCAGGGGCTTCTGGCGCCCGGCCCAGTTGGCCAGAGGCGCGGCGTGGCTCCCCAGCCGGCTCAGCGTCGCGATGTGGGCGAAGAGTCGGGCGCGCAAAGGCACACCCCGCTCCCGGTTGCGCTGCGCCAGCACCTCGTACTTCAGCTTCGCCAGGTCGACGCCGGAGGGGCACTCCGACTTGCACGCCTTGCACTCGACGCAGAGGTCCAGCGCGTCGAAGAGGCGGTCGCCGGTCAGCTCGCCGGGCGGCAGCATGCCGGCGAAGGTCAGGCGCAGGAGGTTGGCGCGGCCGCGCGTGGAGTGCTCCTCCTCGCGTGTGACCATGAAGGAGGGGCACATGCCGCCCTCATGCTTGCGACAGGCGCCCTGGCCGTTGCACTGCTCGGCGGCGCGGGCGATGCCGCCCTCGAAGGCGAAGTCGAGGTAAGTCACCGGCTCCGTGTTGCGCGTCTCGGGGCCCAGGCGCAGGTTCTCGCCGAATGCCGGCGTATCGATGATCTTGCCGGGGTTGAGGATGCCTCGCGGGTCGAAGGCGCGCTTCACCTCCCGAAAGGCGTTGGCCAGCGTCGGGCCGAACATGCGCTCCGTGAAGACGCCGCGCAGGATGCCGTCGCCGTGCTCGCCCGAGAGGCTGCCGCCGAACTCGAGGACGAGGTCGGCGACCTCGCCGGCGATCGCCTCCATCGTTTTCAGGCCCTCGCCCGACTTGACGTTGACCATCGGCCGGATGTGCAGGCAGCCGACGCTGGCGTGGCCGTAGTAGGCCGCCTCCGTGCCGTGGCGGCCGACGACCTCCTGGAAGCGCTGGATGAAGGCCGGCAGCTTCTCCGGCGCCACCGCCGTGTCCTCGACGAAGCCGACCGGCTTGGCGTCGCCGCGCACGCTCATCAGCAGGCCGAGGCCCGCCTCGCGCATGCGCCACATGTCGCGCTGCAGCGCCGCGTCGGTGGTCGACACGGTCGCGTAGCCGAGGCCGCGGCGCGTCAGGTCGGCCTCCAGCGCCTGCAGCTTCGCGACGACCTCCGCCTCGCTCTCGCCGGCGAACTCGATGAGGAGTATGCCGCCCGGGTCGCCCTGGACGAAGTCGGCCAGGGCGCGGAAGCCGGTGCTCGAGCGGCAGCGGCGGACGATGATGTCGTCCACGAGCTCGACGGCGGCGACGGGGTGCTCCAGCGCGGCGACGGTCGCCTCCGCCGCCTCGATGACGCTGCGGAAGTGGACGGCGGCCAGGCCCTTGACCTTAGGCAGCGGCACCAGGCACACCTTCGCCTCCGTAACCACGGCCAGCGTGCCCTCCGAGCCGACGAGCATGCGCGAGACGTCCATGGGGCCGTCCTCGTCGACGAACTCGTCCAGGTTATAGCCGGAGACGCGGCGCATGATGCGCGGGAAGCGCCGCGCGATCTCCTCCCGCTGCTCGCGGCCGAGGCGGCGCAGCTCGCGGTAGACGTCGCCTTCGAGGCCGCTGCGCGCCAGCTTCGCCGCCAGCGCCTCGCCTTCGACAGGCGCGAAGCTGGCGAGCGAGGCGTCTGCGAGGACGGCGTCGAGGCTCAGCACCTGGTCCAGCGTCTTGCCGTAGACGACGGAGTGGGCGCCGCAGGAGTTGTTGCCGACGCCGCCGCCGATGGTGGCGCGGTTCGCTGTCGAGGGGTCGATAGCGTACTGCAGGCCGTGGCGGGCGGCCTGGCGGTTCAGCTCGGCGAGGATGAGGCCGGGCTGGACGCGCGCCCAGCCTTCGCCGGCGCTGATCTCGATGACGTCTGCCATGCGTGACGTGAAGTCGAGGACGATGGCGTGGTTGACGGCCTGGCCGGCGAGGCTCGTGCCGCCGCCGCGCGGCAGGACGGGCACGCCGGCCTGAGCCGCGACGCGCAGGACGTGCTGCACGTCGGTGGCGCCCTGAGGGAAGACGACGGCGACGGGCTCCATCTGGTAGATAGAGGCGTCGGTGGCGTAGAGGAGGCGGTTGTAGCGGTCGCCGCGCACCGCCTGCCCTGAGCCTGTCGAAGGGTCACCCTGGAGGCCGCGTCGCAGGTCCTCGACGAGGGCGCGGCGGTCGGCCTCGGTCAGGTCGCGGGCGCGGCGGGCCGTCTCGGCCAGCGGGTAGGCCTGCATCGTGTCTGCACGCTATCAGGCAAACGGGCAAACGGGCAAACGGGCAAACGGGCGGGGAGCAGAGTTGCTGAAGAGCCCGAGCCTCGGAGACGTGAACTGCAGGTTGAAACCTGCAGCTTGGCGCCCGCGGTGTCGGTAGCTGCGGGATTCATCCCGCAGGGTGGGGTTTCTTCCCTCGGCTGAGCTTGGCTGGCGGAGCGATGCCTACAGCCGGTACTCGATGTCGTAGCGGTTGAGGAGGCGCTCTTCGAGGCGCGTCGCGACGGCGTCGACGACGCTCGTGCCGACCAGTGACGACACCATCTCGCGCAGGCCCCGCTTCGGGCGCAGCCAGACGGGCTTGCGCGGCGCGTTGCCCAGCTCTGCCGCCAGGTCGATGGCGCGCTCCAGGTCGCCCAGCTCGTCGACGAGGCCCAGCTCTTTGGCGCGCCGCGCCGTGTACACCTCGCCGGTCGCGATCTCCCTGACCTGCGCCTTGTCCAGGCCGCGGCCCTGCGCCACCGCTTCCAAGAACTGGTCGTGCAGGTCGTCCACCAGGGCCTGCTCCTTCTTGCGCTCCTCCTCCGTCGGCTCGCGGAACATGCTGCCCATGTCCTTCAGCCGGTCCGATTTGGTCACGGTCATGCGCAGGCCCAGGCGGTCCATCGCCTCGTAGAGCAGCGGGTGCATGGCGATGACGCCGATGGAGCCGACGATGGCGCTGGGGATGGCGACGATGCGCGTCGCCGGGCAGGCGAGCAGGTAGGCGCCGGAGGCGCCGACGCCGCGGATGAAGGCGACGACCGGCTTGCGCTGCGCCAGGGCGCGCACGCTCAGGTAGAGGTAGTTCGAGGCCGTGGCGGAGCCGCCGGGCGAGTCGACGTCGAGGACGACGGCGCGGACGCGCGGGCTCTCGCCGATCTCGCGCAGGAGCTTGACGTAGTCGGGCGCCCGCAGGCGCGGGCCGATGGTTCCTTCCATCTCGACGACGGCGATCTGGGGCGGCGCCCAGGTTCTCAGCCCGAGGACCAGCATACGGATCTCCCTGCAGGGAGAGTAACAGGTAACAAGTAGCAAGTAACAGGCAGCTTCGATCAGTCCTTGTTGCTTGTTACCTGTTACTTGTTGCCAAAGACGAGAAGCGCCCGGGCCGAGGTCAGGCGCTTCTCCGATAGGCAGCGGGCGCGGTGCGGGGAGGATGAGGCACGTCCCGCTTGCCTTTCTGGAGAATCGGCAGACTCGGGAGAAATCCTTAGCCTTCCGGCGAGTCTGCGGCCGCCTATGGTACATTAGGCCTGCCGAACAGGGTCGATCAGCAGCCCGGAGGTCCCCCGTGTACACCGATCTCGCCATCTTCGCCGGCAGGGCCCACGAAGAGCTGGCGCAGAACGTCTGCGCCGCCCTGGAGATGCCCCTCGGCGGCTGCGAGGTCTTCGAGTTCAGCAACGAGAACATCTTCGTCCGCGTCCTGGAGAACGTCCGCGAACGCGACGTCTTCATCGTCCAGCCGATGAGCGCGCCCGTGAACACGCGCATCATGGAGCTGCTGATCATGATCGACGCGATGAAGCGCGCGTCGGCCGGACGGATCACGGCCGTTATCCCCTACTACGCCTACGGCCGCAGCGACAAGAAGGACCAGCCGCGCGTGCCGATCACCGCCCGCCTGCTGGCCAACCTCATCGAGACGGCCGGCGCCGACCGCGTCCTGACGGTCGACCTGCACGCCGGCCAGATCCAGGGCTTCTTCAACATCCCCGTCGACGAGCTGACCGCCCTCTACCTCATCGACCGCCACTTCAAGGACAAGGAGCTGAGCAACGTCGTCGTCGTCGCCGCCGACGAGGGCGCCTCGAAGCGGGCGCGGAACGTCGCCCAGGCGCTTGGGGCGCCCCTCGCCATCATCGAGAAGCGGCGCCTGAGCAACGACGAGAGCGCGGAGGCGCTGAACGTCATCGGCGAGGTGGATGGCCGCCAGGCGATCATCATCGACGACGAGATCCTCACGGGCGGCACGCTGGTCGAGGGGGCCTCGCTGCTCAAGGAACGCGGCGCGACCGCCGTCTACGCCGGCGTGACGCACGCTCTGCTCTCCGGCAACGCCGTCCCGCGCATCATGGCCAGCCCCATCGACGAGCTGGTGGTCACGGACACGGTGCCGCTGCCGCCGGAGAAGCGCTTCCCGCAGCTGGCGGTGCTCTCGATCGCGCCGCTCCTCGGCGAGACGATCAGCCGCATCCACAGCGGCCGCTCTGTTGGCGAGCTGTTCCAGTAGGTCGCTAGCGCGACAGCAGGGGGCTGCCGCGCAACCCAAGGCCGGTTAGCGCACCTGGGGCGCTCTTCCTGACCGGAGCAAGACGCAACAGGGCGACCTGGGCGCCATTAGCCCATAGCCAGGGCCCTAGAAGTCTGTGAAGCGGTCGCAGCCAGTGACGACGCTGTCGCCTGCACCGATAGGGCTGCCGCGCAACCCAGGGCTCGCTGTTCGACCGAGGCGGGGTGCAGGGGCGCAGCGCCCTGCCGGGGGTATGGGGGTGTCCCCCAACCTCTTCCTCACTAAGAGGGCGGAGCAGACCGATAGGGATGCGCAGCCCTGGGCGTAGCGAATATGAGCCCGGTGGGGTATCCCCCATTTGGCCGCGGCCGGCCGGCGCGGCATAATAGCTACGAGACGCTTCAGAAGAAGAACTGACCATGCCCTCCCTTTTCGGTAAGATCTTCGCCGGCGGCAACGAGCGCGAGCTCAAGAGGCTCCTGCCCTTCGTCGATGAGGTCAACGACCTCGAGCCCGAGGTTCAGGCCCTCAGCGACGACGAGTTGCGCGCCAAGACGGACGCGTTCCGCCGGCGCTGCCAGGACGGCGAGACGCTGGACGACCTCCTGCCCGAGGCCTTCGCCGTCGTGCGAGAGGCGATCCGCCGCCGGCTCGGCCAGCGCGCCTTCGACGTCCAGCTCATGGGCGCCATCGTGCTCCACGAGGGCAAGATCGCCGAGCTGAAGACGGGCGAAGGCAAGACGCTGGTCGCCGCCGTCGCCATGTACCTCAACGCCGTCGAGGGGCGCGGCGCCCACCTCATCACCGTCAACGACTACCTGGCCAAGCGCGACGCCCAGTGGTACGGCCGCGTCCTCGCCTGGCTCGGCATCAGCGTCGGCGTCCTTCAGCACGACGCCTCCTTCACCGTCTCGGCCGAGGTGGTGAGCGACGAGAACGGCGCCGAATACATGACGCCCTGCAGCCGCGGCGAAGCCTACGCCGCCGACGTGACCTACGGCACAAACCACGAGTTCGGCTTCGACTACCTGCGCGACAACATGGCCCAGGACAAGTCGCGCCAGGTGCAGCGCGAGCGCCACTTCGCCATCGTCGACGAGGTGGACAACATCCTCATCGACGAGGCGCGCACGCCCCTCATCATCAGCGGCCAGTCGCAGGAGGACATCTCCATCTACCCGCGCTTCGCCGCCCTGGTGCCGCGCCTGCAGCGCGAACTCGACTTCACCGTGGACGAGAAGCTGAAGGCGATCTCGCTGACGGAGAGCGGCGTCGAGAAGATCGAGAAGGCGCTGAAGATCGACAACATCTACGCGCCGGAGAACTACCGCCTCACGCGGTTCATGGAGGCGGCGCTCAAGGCCAACATCCTCTACCACCGCGACCGCGACTATGTGGTCCGCGACGGCGAGATCGTCATCGTCGACGACTTCACGGGGCGGCTCATGTTCGGCCGGCGCTGGTCGGACGGCCTCCACCAGGCCGTCGAGGCGAAGGAAGGCGTCCGCATCCAGCAGGAGTCGATCACCTACGCGACGATCACGCTGCAGAACTACTTCCGCATGTACGACAAGCTGGCCGGCATGACCGGTACCGCCGTCACGGAGGCGGAGGAGTTCCACAAGATCTACAAGCTGGACGTCGTCGTCATCCCGCCCAACCGGACGATGATCCGCGCGGACGAGGACGACCTTGTCTACCGCACGCTAAAGGGCAAGTTCAACGCCGTCGCCGACGAGGTGGAGGAGCTGCACGAGACCGGCGAGCCGGTGCTCGTCGGCACCGTCTCCATCGAGAACTCGGAGTACCTCGCGGAGATTCTCAAGCGCCGCGGCGTCAAGCACCAGGTGCTCAACGCCAAGTTCCACGAGAAGGAGGCGGCCATCGTCGCCGAGGCGGGCCGTCAGGGCGGCGTCACCATCGCGACGAACATGGCCGGCCGCGGCACGGACATCATCCTCGGCGGCAACCCGGAGGGCCGCGAGCCGAAGGAGTGGGAGGAAGAGCACAACAAGGTCGTCGCGCTGGGCGGCCTGCACATCATCGGCACGGAGCGGCACGAGTCCCGCCGCATCGACAACCAGCTGCGCGGCCGCTCCGGCCGTCAGGGCGACCCGGGCAGCTCTCGTTTCTACGTCAGCTTCGAGGACGACCTCATGCGCCGCTTCGCGCCCGAGTGGCTGCCGGGCTGGCTCGCCAAGCTGGGCATGGACGAAGACGTGCCCATCGAGTCGGGCATGGTGTCGAAGGCGCTGGAGAGCGCCCAGACGAAGGTCGAGGGCCACAACTTCGACATCCGCAAGCACGTCGTCGAGTACGACGACGTGATGAACGTCCACCGCGACGTTATCTACACGGAGCGCGCCAAGGTACTGGAAGGCGCCGAGATGCGCGCCAACGTCTTCGGCATGGTGGAGGACGAGATCAGGGAGCTCCTCGCCGTCCACCTGCCCGGCCGCCACGAGGAGGCGTGGGACATGGAGCTGCTGCTGGACGAGGCGCAGGGCATCTTCCCGCTGCCCGCGGACGTCACGCCGGAGGCGCTGCACGGCCACAGCGCCGAAGAGGTCGAGGCGCTGCTGCTGGATGAGGCGGAGGCGGCGTACGACGAGCGCGAGCAGCAGGTCGGCGCCGAGACCATGCGCCTGCTGGAGCGCCTGCTCGTCCTCCAGACCGTCGACCGTCTCTGGGTGGAGCACCTGACGGCGATGGACGAGATGCGCCAGGGCATCGGCCTGCAGGCGTACGGCCAGCAGGATCCCCTCGTCGCCTACAAGCGCGAGGCGCACGACATGTGGCAGCAGCTGTTGGCCAACATCCGCCACACCATCGCCCGCGCCATCTTCCACGTGAACCTGGCAGTGTCGGCCCCGGCCCCCGCGCGCGTGCCCGTCGCGGCGGCCGCCGGCGCCGCAACCCAGGCCCAGCCTGGCGGCAGGCAGGCCCTGCGCGAGAACCGCGGCGAGCAGGCGGCGGTGCCGGCGGCGAAGGCCAACGGCAAGAAGGTCGGCCGCAACGACCCCTGCCCCTGCGGCTCCGGGAGGAAGTACAAGAAGTGCCACGGTCTGGCCGCCTGACGGCCGTGCATACGGGCAAACAGGCAAACGGGCAAAGCAGTAACGCATATCGCCCCGTCATCAAACATAGGCGGGGTACAGGGGCGCAGCCCCCTTCGGCAGGCTCAGGCCGCAGCCTGACGGGGAGTCTGAGGGGTGTCCCGCCAGGATTTGTCTTATCTGGCGCAGAGCAGACCCCTTCGGCCTCGCTCAGGGCAAGCTCTAGGGATGCGCAGCGCCGACGGTGCGCTAGATGAGCGTCACCGACCCCATCCAGTACCTCCGCAGCAGCGTCGCCGCCGGCGACCACTGGTATCTGGCCCTGCTCAAGACGATGGCGCGCTGGGACCAGGCGGAGGAGGTCGTCGGCGGACGCCGCTACCGCTACCTGATCGGTGGCGAGGCGTTCGACTGGCTCCTCCTCGCCGAGCGCCTGGTCGAGGAGCTGGACGGCGCCGTCAGCGCCGACGATTGGCAGGCGCTCCTCTTCCACGGCCGTCCGCCCCTGGAGCTGGACGAGGAGGAGTTTCAGACGCTCATCGGCACGCCGAAGTATCAGGCCTACCTCAACTACCTCTACGGCGTCGTCGTCGAGGAGGCGCTGCAGCTCGCCGTCGAGGAGGAGATCGCTAAGGAGCAGCACGCCCACGTCTGGTCGGCCGCGCCCGTCGACGGCGCCGGTGTCTTCCAGCGCATCTACGGCCGCTCGCAGCCAGAGCTGCTGCGCGAGTTCCAGGAGGAGCGCGGCCTCGCCGGGACGGACAAGCTCGACCTGGACGCGCTGAAGGAGTTCACCTACTGGCTGTTCAAGCGCCGCGTCAAGACGCACGAGGGCGCCCGCGTCGCCTCCGACACGCGCAAAGGGCTGGCCGCCCTCTCCCGCGTGGAGGCCGCCTTCCGCAAGCGCACCCAGCCCGACGCCGGGGAGGCCTGAGCCCTGGCCAGCGTCGCCGCCCTCTATCGCTACCCCGTCAAGGGCCTGACGCCTGAGCCCTGCGAGACGCTCACCGTCCTGGCCAGCGGCTGCATCGCCGGCGACCGCGTGCTTGGCTTTCGCTTCGCCGACACGCCGGAGGCGGACGGCGAGTGGAGCAGCAAGCACGGCATGCTCGCGCTCGTCAACACGCCCGGCCTCGCCCGCCTCGCCGTGCGCTTTGACGAGGCGGCCCGCAGACTGGTCATCGGCCTGGGCGACGATGTCCTGGCCGACGAGGCCCTGGATGCAAACGGCCGCCGGCGGCTGGCGGAGGCGATGGCCGCCTACGCGCTTGGCCTGGCGGAAAGCGCGCTGCGCGACCGCCCGGAGCGGCTGCCGCTGCGCCTCGTCGGCGATGGGGAGACGCCGCGGTACCACGACTCGCCGGCGGGCACGGTGACTCTGCACGGGCGCGCTAGCCTGGAGGCCGTGCGCCAGGCGCTTGGCGCGCCGGAGCTGAACGAGGCGCGCTTTCGATCCAACATCGCCGTCGAAGGCATCGGGCCCTGGGAGGAGATCGGCTGGTCGGGACGCCGCGTGCGCATCGGGCAGCTGGAGTTCCATGTGCAGCGGCCGAACGTCCGCTGCCTGGCGACGCACGCTAACCCGGAGACCGGCTCGCGCGACCTGCCCGTCCTGACGACGCTGACCTCGACTTTCGGGCAGGAGAAGCCGACGTTCGCGGTGAGCATGATGCCGCTCGGCGCCGGCGAGATCCGCGCAGGCGACCGGCTGGATGTCCTCCCCTAAGGGACGACAGCTCACGTCATGCTCGACTTGTTTCCCTTACTCAGAAGCGGCAGCCGGATGCTGCCATGCTAATGACCCGCATTGACAACACATAATGCAGGCCCTAGACTTCATATTCGAATCGAATAGCAGGCGACGAAGGGGAGCAGTAGAGGAGAGCGGCGGCGGATAGCGAGCCGGGATGGTGGGAGCCGGCAGCCAGCGCACCTCGAACTCGCCCCGGAGCCCCCGGGCTGAAAGAGCGGGCAGGTCTTCAGACCTGCGACGAAGTAGGCCTGGGCGGGTAAGCCCGATACAGCGTCGAGTGTTCTCCCGACTCGTCGGGAGGGAACTAGGGTGGTACCGTCCCGTCTCCCCGGGATCCCTGGAGAGGCGGGATTCGTGTTTGAGAAGAGAACGATGAAGATTCGGTCGCAAGCAGCGGAGGCCAATATGGTCTCGGACGGTCGCCTGGGGCGATTGGTTCGAGACCGGGCCGTAGTAGCGGGCCGGGGGCCCGTCGCTGCCTCGCGACTCGGCCTGCCTGCCCTCCTCCTTAGCTAGTCCTTCCGCCGGACCGCGGAAGGACGCTCCCATCAATCCCGACGACTCGTCAGCGAAGAGACCCGCTGAGTCGTCCTGAAGGAGGACGAAGTGAAACTTACCGGTGCGCAGATAGTCATGGAGTGTCTCCTCCGAGAGGGGGTCGACACGATATTCGGCTACCCGGGAGGCGCCAACCTGCCGCTCTACGACACGCTGAAGCAGTACCCGCAGGTCCGTCACGTGCTCGTCCGGCACGAGCAGGGCGCCGCCCACGCCGCGGACGCCTACGCCCGCGTCACGGGCAAGGCCGGCGTCGCCTGGGCTACGTCCGGGCCCGGCGCCACGAACCTGGTGACGGGCATCGCCAACGCCTGGATGGACTCGGTGCCGCTGGTCTGCGTCACGGGCGCCGTCGTCAGCTGGCTCATCGGCCGCGACGGCTTCCAGGAGGCGGACATCACCGGCATCACCATCCCGATAACCAAGCACAACGCCCTCGTCCTCAACGTCGAGGAGATCGCGCCGGCGCTGCGCGAGGCCTTCCACATCGCGACCACGGGACGGCCCGGCCCTGTGCTCGTCGACATCCCGCGCGACGTGCAGCAGCAGACCTGCGAGTTCGAGTACCCGGAGACGGTGGACCTGCCCGGCTACCAGCCGACGACCAAGGGCAACGGCCGTCAGATCAAGCGCGCCGCCCAGCTCATCGCCGAGGCGGAGCGGCCGCTGATCCTCGCCGGCCACGGCGTGATCATCGCCCGCGCCTGGGACCAGCTCGTCGAGCTGGCGGAGCGGGCGCAGATGCCCGTCATCACCACGCTGCTCGGCCTCGGCGGCTTTCCCGGCACGCACGAGCTCTGTCTGGGCATGCCCGGCATGCACGGCATGTACTGGAACAACCTGGCGATCAGCGAGGCCGACCTGCTCGTCGCCGTGGGCATGCGCTTCGACGACCGCGTCACGGGCCGCCTGAAGGACTTCGCGCCCAAGGCGAAGATCGTCCACATCGACATCGACCCGGCGGAGATCGGCAAGAACATCGCGCCCACGGTGCCCATCGTCGGCGACGTGAAGCAGGTTCTGGCCGACCTCATCAGCGAGGTGGCGCCCGTCCGCCACGACGCCTGGCGCGCCTGGATCGCGGAGCTGCGTCAGGCGCACCCCTCCATCGTCATACCGGAGACGGATCAGCTGCTGCCCCAGTACGTCATCAAGGCGATCTACGACGCCTCCGGCCCGAACGCCTACTACGTCACCGGCGTCGGCCAGCACCAGATGTGGGCGGCGCAGTACTTCTGGATCGACAAGCCGGGCGGCTTCATCACCTCCGGCGGCCTCGGCACCATGGGCTTCGAGGTGCCGGCGGCCGTGGGCGCCCAGTTCGCCGACCTGAAGGCAACGGTCTGGGCGATCTGCGGCGACGGCGGCTTCCAGATGACCTCTCAGGAGCTGGCCACCGTCGTCGAGTACGAGCTGCCGATCAAGTACGCGATCATCAACAACGGCTACCTGGGCATGGTGCGTCAGTGGCAGGAGCTGTTCTACAAGAACAACCTCTCCGCCGTCCGCATGTACCAGCCCGACTTCGTCAAGCTGGCCGAGGCCTACGGCCTGCGCGGCCTGCGCGTCACGGACCGGGCGCAGGTCGCCCCCGCCATCGACGCGGCCCTCAGCCACCCGGGGCCGGTGCTCATCGATTTCCAGGTGGAGGAGTACGAGAACACCTTCCCGATGGTGCCGCCGGGCGCGGCGCTGCAGGAGACCGTCGACTCGCCCTACGCGGCGGCGTCGAGTGACGGACCGGTTCGCAGGCCGGCGACGCAGGGGGTGCGCTAGCCATGGCGGCACGCTTGCAACACCACACAATCGTTGCCCTGGTGGAGGACAAGCCGGGCGTCCTCAACCGCATCGCTTCCAAGTGGCGCCAGCGCGGCTTCAACATCGAGTCGCTGGCCGTCGGCCACTCGGAGATACCCGGCCTCTCGCGCATGACCTTCACGGTCGACGGCGCCATGCACGACGTCGAGCAGGTGACGAAGCAGCTCTACAAGGTCATCGAGGTCGTCAAGATCACGGACCTCACCGGCGAAGACGTCGTCGCGCGGGAGCTGGCGCTGATCCGCGTCGCCGCCTCGCCGAACAACCGCACCGCCATCCTTGAGATCGCGCATGTCTTCCGCGCCAACGTCGTCGACGTCGCGCACGACTCGCTCATCCTCGAGGTCACGGGCGACGAGGAGAAGATCGAGGCGCTGTACGAGCTGCTCCTGCCGTACGGCGTGAAGGAGCTGATGCGCACCGGCCGCATCGCCATGAGCCGCGGCGGCGCCGGCCACCACCTCGACGACGGCACGCAGCGCCGCTATCGCTCCGCCGGCGAGGGTAAGGCGCAGGTCGGGAGCCTGCTGTGACGGATGGGCAAACAGGCAAGCGGGCAAAGGAGCAAGAACAGGGATGCGACTTCTCCCCTAGCCCCTCTCCGCAGGCAGAGCGGGGAACTCAGCCCTTCGGCCGCACTACAACGGTGCGAGCGGCTGAGTCAAAGCGGGGTGCAGGGGTGCAACCCCTGCCGGGGGTCTGGGGGTGTCCCCCAGATCTCGAAGGTGGAAGGCCGCGAGCCGGGCGCCGCAGGCGGCCGAGCGACGTGGCCGAGGGGGCAAGGGCATGACAAGCTACCGCGCCGGCATCGCCAGACGCGCCGACGGCTCGGCCGACGCCTGGGTCTTCGACCTGCCGGGCTGCCGCGCCGCCGGCGGCAGCGTAGACGACGTCAAGGCGCTCCTGCCCGTCGTCGTCGCCGAGCACATAGCGTGGCTCCAGGCGCACGGCGAGAGCGTAGCCACCGACGCCGACCTCTCGGTCGTAGAGGAGGTCGACGGGCGGGGCGAGTTCGTCTTCGCGGCCGACAAGGAGCGGGTGGGCAACGCCGACATAGAGACGGCGATCCGTCGAGCCGGGTACGCGCAGGACGACCTGATCGCCCGCGTGCGGCCGCTGCCCGATCTCGTGCTCGACTGGCGG
>Ga0209521_10002139_pt1 | contig 16173 bp, 13 predicted proteins | sample Rifsed19ft4_FD_184016 | JGI IMG/M metagenome (GOLD analysis project Ga0209521, IMG submission 184016) | Soil microbial communities from Rifle, Colorado, USA - sediment 19ft 4 (version 2) | ecosystem: Environmental > Terrestrial > Deep subsurface > Rock core/Sediment | place: Rifle, Colorado...
GCGTACCTTCTCCAGGTTCATCGTGGTTGTGCGCCACAGACCCCAATCTTTAGCGAGCAGTTGCGCGACGCGCTCCATGTTGATCTCCTCCTCGTCGCTGTCGCCCAGGGGATGCTCCATCAGCAGCATGATCGTGTCGATAATGTCTTTCTCGTTGATCTGAAGGATCTGCATCTTTTCGAGCAACAGCTCAGCCAAGGGGATGGTCGGACGATCCACCTCGAGCCGGCCGTTCCAATAAATAACGTGGGAAAAGTCCAGCTTGTCGAAAAAAACATCGACATGGAGCGTGGTGTTGGAGTGATTAAAAATTGAACGGTCTCCTTCGCTGACGATGAAAACCTCGCGATCTTCCACGTAGCCGAGACCGGTCATTAAAGCTTTGATCTCCCGAGTCTGTTTCTTATAGGCAGCGAAGTCGATGTCGGTGTAAGCCCTGCCCATCGCCGCCTGCAGGTAGCCGTATTGGGGACAATGCATCTGAAAGGCTAGCGAGCCGATCACGCGCATGATCACCCCGGCTTCTTCGCTGGCAGAGATGATCCGCTTGAGTTCGTTCTCGAACTTATCCCGCTCCGCCTGATCCTGTTGACCCATCCCAATTGGATTACTTGACATAGCTTACTCCAGAATGTAGACCATTAGGGTTTGCATAGAATCAGCATTGTATACATGTTTAGATCAAACCAACGGAGACCATTAGGGATTCAAAGCAACAAGTTGAGCCAGGTGATTATAATAGAAAATGCAAAAACTTGCAATTTTCTTCACATATTGCTATAATTGTCTAAAATTCGTTCAATTTCCGCCATCTAAGCCAGAAGGCCCCCAGCCATGAGCAAATCCCTCATCCCAGCCCAAAGGCGTGAACGGATCCAAGAATACCTGGCCATCCATAAGATCGTCCCGAGTATAGAATTAAGCGCGCTGCTGGATGTTTCAGAAGCGACCATTCGCCGTGACCTGGAATGGATGGAAAATGATGGTATCCTGGTACGCACCCACGGCGGCGCCATCCTCAACCAACGACTGCAATTAGAACCGGAATACCAGCAGCGCGCCCAACGCAATATCGAGGAGAAACGCCTGATTGGAGCCACGGCCGCCTCACTGATCGAGGACGGCAATATCGTCTTTATAAACAGCGGCACAACCACTACCGAAGCGATTCGCAACATCCGCAGTGGGGCTGAGATCACTGTAATCACCAACAACCTGAGCGCAGCCTTGGAAGTCGGCGAGGCTGGTTTCGAAATCCTTCTCCTTGGGGGTTCCTTTCAACCGAAATCGAATTCCGTCGCTGGTCGCTTTGCCATAGAAAACCTGGGACAGATCTACGCTCACCAGGCTTTTATCGGTGTCGACGGGATCTCCCTCAAGCACGGCTTTACTGTCCCATCCAATGCCGAGGCAGAAGTCATCCGTGTGATGCTGGAACGCACCAACGGTGCGTTCAATGTAGTGGCCGACCACTCTAAATGGGGAGTAGTTTCTAATTTCCAAATCGCTCATATCGACCAGGTGCACCGGTTGATCACTGATGGAAAACTGGGCGCCAACGCTCGTGAAACTTTAACCTCCCGGGGAGTCGAGGTGTTGGTCGCTGGGAAGAGCGCCGTAAGGGCCTAAATGGGGATAATAAAATGATATCCTTAGATCAATTGGATCATCCCGACCGGAGGTAAATTAATGGCGTTTTTCACGCGTAAACCCAAGAAACAAACCACCCGCCTTTTTTTCGCCACGGACTTGCACGGCTCAGAACGCACTTTTCGGAAGTTTATCAATGCTGGCAAGTTTTATGACGCCAATGTGATCGTGATGGGCGGCGACATCACCGGGAAATTACTCATTCCGATCATTAAAGAGGGGGACGGTCGCTACCGCGCCACTCTGCAGGGTAGCATTCAACACCTCACCACTGAGGAGGAACTGAAAAACCTGCATGACCGGATTGGCCTGCTCGGATTTTACAGCCAGATCATGGACGAGGACGAGTTCAAAACCCTGCAGGCTGATCCCAAGGCTGTCGAAAACCTGTTCCATACTAAAGCCCGCGAGCGCCTGGAGACATGGGTCGACCTGGCTGAGACACGCCTGGCAGGCACTGGCATTAAATGTTTCGTCACCGGCGGCAACGACGACGACCCAGAAGTGCTGGCCCCCATCCACCGGGAAGGGACTCAGTCTATCTTCGGCTGCGAGAACAAAATGGTTTATGTAGACGACGATCACACCATGATCAGCGTCGGGCTCAGTACCCCTACCCCTTGGAACACGCCCCGTGAAGTGACAGACGAGGAATTAGGCCAGATGATCGATAAGATGGTCGCCCAGGTGCCGGATATGGGCAGCTGCATCTTCAATTTCCATGACCCACCTTTGGACTCAACCCTGGACACCTGCCCAATGTTGGATTGGAATACCGACCCGCCCACCCCGATCGTCAAAGCTGGCCAGATCGTCATGCATGGCGCGGGGAGCAAGTCGGTCAGGCAGGCGATCGAAGAACACCAGCCCATGCTTGGATTGCATGGCCATATCCATGAATCCATGTCAGTAGCCAAGATCGGCCGCACCACCTGTATCAACCCTGGCAGTGAATACGGCGAAGGCGTGCTGCGCGGCTGTCTGGTGAATTTCTCTGGTGGAGCCATAGAAGGCTTCCAAATGACCAGCGGCTGAATTTATTCTTTGGTTGTGGGGCAGGCTCCGCTTTCCCTACAACAACAACCCACAGGGTTATGAAAGGAGGAAACTTTCGCAAAGCATTTGTGTTATTACTGTCAAAGGAGCAAGTAGGAAACCTATTACCTAATCCCTATTTTCTATTCTCTATTCTTGCATAAGTAAAGGAGGAAGAAAGATGACCGCTACCACCTCAGCAGCCAGGCCCGAAGTCTTCACCCGCAAAGCTTCCGGTCTGGTACGGGTCATGTCCCCGTACTCTGCATTCGTCTACAACATCTTAACCATGGGCTTGATCTTCCCGTGGACTTACCTGTGGGCTCCAGGCGCGCTGCCTGGTGGGAAGATGGTATGGGGGATATTGCTGGCAATGGTGATCGAGATCCCCATCGCCTTTTCTTATGTCTGGCTCTCGACCGCCCTACCCCGCTCCGGCGGTGATTACGTCTTTGAAAGCCGCGTCTTTGGTGGTGGGGTTGCCTTTACCGTGGTGATGTCCGGCTACGTGATCTGGATCCTGCAATGGGTTGCCCTTTCCGGTTGGCTGCTCTCCTATTTGGGATTTGCGCCGCTGTTCCTGGGCTTGGGGGCAACCCTAAACAGCGCTGGGCTCTCTGCAGTTGGTTTGTGGTTTACGCAGTCGAACGGGATCATCATCACCAGCATCCTGAACGCGCTGGTTTCCATGCTGATCCTGGTCAGCGGCTTCAAGAACTACGTGCGCTTCCAATGGGTGATGTGGTACACGGTGCTCTTAGCCTTCGCCGTGATGTTTGCCGTGCTGTTCTTCACCCCCGCCAGCCAGTTCGTTGAGCGCATGAACGCCTTCGCTGTGGCCTCCGGTGGCGCGCCGAACTTCTACCAGACCGCCCTGGACGCCGTCAAGGGGGCTGGGATCGACACTGCCCCTAAGTTCAGCTTCCTGTTTACCCTGCTAGTAGCGCCGATTGCCTGGACCTCGCTCCAGTGGGCAACCTACAGCGCCCAGCAGAACGGCGAGATCAAGGACGCTCGTTCCTTTAAAAACCAGGCGATCATCATGGTCGGTTCGCTGATCGTGACCGGCCTACTTCTCGCCTTGCTGGCAGCCGGCCTGGAACGTCTGGCTGGTTCTGAGTTTATGTACGTCGCCGGAGCGGGATATTGGTCGCTGATCCCTGAAGCAACAGTCAATGGCTTCTACCTGTGGCCAAACATCATCGCCGTTGCGGTCACTGCCAGTCCGATTGTCGTGCTGATCATCGGCCTCGGCTACATCCTCAACTCCCACCAGATCGTGCACAACTGCTACATCGGCATGACCCGCGTCATGGTCGCCATGTCGCTCGACCGGCTGTTACCTGACTGGTTCAGCAAGGTGAGCGAGCGCTACCACACACCGGTCAATGCCCACCTGGCTTACTTCCTGGCCAGCATCCCGGTCATCTTGGCATACAACCTGGTATCCGGCTGGGTCGGCCTGACTCTGGGCGTGACTTTCGGCTGCGGCTATGTCTTCATCATCACCTGCCTAGCCGGCGCATTACTACCTTACCGCGCCAAGGAAGTCTACGAAGCCTCCCCAGGGGCAAAATACAAAGTCAACGGATATGTAGGTGTGCTATTTACCCTGCTCGGTGTGCTGGCCTTCATCTGGACTGCCTGGGTGTTCGCCCCGCAGGCTTTCACCAGCGCGCTTGTCGTATGGCTGGTGAGACTGGGCGCTATTGTCGCTGTAGTCTTGTTCCTCTATCCGGTTCGCAACCAGATCATGGAATGGACGCAGGGCAAGGAAATGCCCTGGCTCTCGGCCCTGGGCATGATCGGCGGAGGCTTCGGGATGGCCATGGTGGTGGCCTTCCTGCTCGCCCCGCAACTGGGTGTCCTAGGCAACTGGAGCGGCAGCCTGTGGGCACAGCTGATCGCCTTCGGCATCATTGTCATCTCCGCCGTATGGTATATCCTGGTCAAACAAAGCCAGAAGTCGCGCGGCATCAACGTCGATTACGCCTTCAAGGAGATCCCGCCGGAGTGAGAAGTAGTCAATAGTCAGTCGAAACCGTTGATGTTACAGCAGATGCACCCATCTCTGATGTTCCAGCAGTTGAACTGCTGGAACATCAGGCCGCGGTAAACTTCTAAATTACTGACTTCTAAATGCTAAACCCCGGCTCACATCATCGCATTTGGTAATCAGTTATCAGATCGCAGTAATAAGTGAACAGTTATTTGTAGTCACAGAAAGTTGTAATAATTCGACTGAACACAGCATACTCAAAACTGATCACTGATCACTTCATTGAGGAGGCAATCCAGGCATGAAAGATCAAGCCAGAGTCGTCGTCATTGGCGGTGGCATTTATGGGGTAAGCATCGCCTACCATCTGGCAAAACTGGGGTGGACAGATGTGGTTGTTCTGGAAAAAGGCGAGATCGCCAGTGGCGAATCCGGTTATGCAGCTGGCTTGGTAACTCAATTCGCTACCTCGCAAACCCTGATGCAGTTCCGCAAATACAGCATCGAAATGTACAGCGAGCTGGGATTGTTCGACCACGTCGGTAGCCTGCGCCTGGCCTCTAGCAAAGAGCAACTGCGTGAGTTCCAGCGCAGTGTTAGCCGGGCCAAGGGCATCGGTATGGACGTGGAGATCATCTCGCCAACCGAAGCACTGCGCATCATGCCGCAGCTGAGTGGTGAAAACCTGTTTGGGGCGATTTACCTGCCGCGCGACGGGCAATTGGATCCATACACCGCCACGACTTCCATGGGACGCACGGTGCGCGAGATGGGCTGCCCGATTTACACTGCCACCCGCGCCACCGCCATCCAGCTATCCCCCAAGGGGGAGGTTACCGCAGTGATCACCGACAAAGGGACGATACGCTGCGAGCACGTAGTGAACGCTACAGGTCTGTGGGGGCCGCGCGTGGCGGCTTTTGCCGGCCTGCACCTGCCCACCACCCCGGTCGATCACCAGCACATCGCACTGAAGGCTGTCCCAGGTAAGGAGTTCCCGCATACCGCCCCTTGCTTTCGCGACCCAGACTATCTGGTCTATGGTCGCCAGGAGGCTGGCGGTCTGGTGATCGGCGGCTACGAACCCAACCCCAAGGCGCGCTGGATCGAGGGGACGCCTTGGGAGCACGGCGGAGCTTCGCTGCCCCCCGATTACGAACGATTCGAACAGTTATTAGAAGGCGCCATTCGGCGTTTCCCCTTCCTGGAACGGGCTGAGATCATCACCCTGGTCTGCCACCCTGGTGCTTACACTCCGGACTGCCAGCCGATCATTGGTCCAATGCCCGGGACGCGCGGTTTCTGGAATTTGTGCGGCATGTCGCTCAACGGTTACGGTGGCGCAGGCGGTATGAGTAAAGTTCTGGCAGAGTGGATCGTCGTGGGCGAACCATCCCTGGACGTGTATGCGTTCCGCGCCACCCGCTTCGGCGATTACTTTGCCAATCCTGAATATGCCGCGGAACGCACCCGCGAATGTGTAAAGTACTACTACCGCTTGCGCTTCCCTCACGACGAATATGAATGGGCTCGCCCACACCGGATCAGTCCGGTGCATTTCCGCACCTTGGAATTGGGCGCAGTTTATGGCGAAAAATACGGCTGGGAACGGGTCAATTACTACGAGCCTGGCAAACCTGGACGCATGTCTGGCGAGGACCAGCGCAAGTGGGGCTGGAGGCGCCCGCCGTTCTTCGAGCGCCTGCGAATGGAGCATGAAGCCACCCGCGAGCGCGTAGCCCTTTACGATCTTTCCTCTTTCGGGAAAATCGACGTGCGCGGCCCGGGAGCGCTGCCGCTGATGCAGCGCCTGGCAGACAGCGCGGATCGCCCCGCGGTCGACGACGACGGTCGTCTGCCCCCGGAACTCCTCCACGGCCGGCAGCCGGTCGCCGAACTTCTCGCGCAGGATCGCCACGCTGCCCTTGACGACGACGAAGATCCGGTCGCCCGGGTCGCCTTCCGAAAACAACCGCTCGCCCTCCCGCTTTTCCGCCCACCGGCTCATGTGCACGGCTTCCCAGACCTGAGCGTCGGTGAACCCCTGGAACACCGGCATGCCGCGCAGGGCGTTGAAACGCGCGCTGTCGAAGACGATTTCGCGCGGCAGATCCTGCTCGGGCACGGCGCGCGAAAGGTCTTCGCAGAACTGGCCCCACGACGAGTAGCGGACCTCGAAATCGCGGTGCATCGCGCGATGCACGACGAAGCGCAGCGCGCTCGGCAGGTCCTTGCGCCGCGTCTCGATCGGAACGAAGTCCTCGTGGAGCTTCTCGTGGATCAGGGCCTGGAACGTGGTTCCCCTGAAAGGCCAGCAGCCGGTCAGCAGCTGGTAGGCCATGACGCCGACGGCGTAAATGTCGGTCTGCACCGTCGGGGGCCGGTTCTCGAAATGCTCGGGCGGCATGAAAGGCAGGGTGCCGACGTCGTACACCTGGGTCTCCTCGACGTCCGCGAGATAGCAGGCGCCGAAATCCGTGAGCTTCACGTCGCCCGCCGCGCCCATCAGCACGTTCGCCGGCTTGATGTCCCGGTGCAGCATGCCGAGCCGGCTCGCATAATCCAGGGCGTTGCCGACCTTGAACACGGCTTCGGCGACCGTAGGGACGGGAAGCAGGGCGTCCGCGGCCGCGTAGCGGTGCATCGATTCGCCGTCGACGTATTCCATGACGAGATAGGCGTGCTGCTCGGAGGTGCCCGCTTCGTAGGTCTCGACGATGTGCGGGTGGCGCAGCCTGCCCGCGAGGCGCGTCTCGTTCAGCCAGAGCTTCCTCGTTCGAGCGCCGGTCTCGGCGTCTTCGAAAAGCTCGAGGCTGGCGAGCTTGACCGCGACGGCGCGCTGCTCGTAGAGATCGGTGGCGAGATAAACCTCGGCCATGCCCCCGCGGCCGAGCTCGCGCACGATCTGGTACCGGTCCCGCAGTATGTCGCCGGGGTTCGCCACCAGAGGAGTCTAGTCGACCCGGATCCCGAGGTCCCTGACGGCCCTGGCGTACTTCGCGTGGTCGCGCAGGATCACCGCGTTAAACTCCTCGGGCGTGGTGACGTAGGGCTCGAGGCCTCCCGCGGTATTGAACTTCTCCTTCAAGTCGGGGGATTCGAGCGCGCGCTTCGCCTCCTCGCGCAGCCGCGCGAGCACCGCCCCTGGGAGCCCAGCCGGGGCGAACAGCCCCAGCCAGATGCTGTTCTCGAATCCCGGGTAGAACTCGGCGATCGTCGGCAGCTCGGGATACTGCGCCGAGCGCTTTGCGCCCGAGACCGCCAGCGCTCGCAGCCTGCCGGCCCTAATCTGGCCGGCGTTCGAGCTTCCCGCCCACATCGCGGCCACCTCGCCCGCGACGGTGGCCGTGGTGGCTGGAACTCCGCCCTTGTACGGGACGTGCACCATGTCGATCCCGGTGCGCAGCTTGAGCATCTCCATCGTGAGGTGGTGCTGGCTGCCGTTGCCGCCCGATGCGTAGTGCAGCGGCGGGCTGGCACGGCGCGCGTACTCGATGAAATCCGGGAACGTCTGCGCTGGCAGCGACGGGTTGATCGCGAGCACGAACTGGTTGGCTGCCACGCTCGCCACCGGAACGAGATCGCGAAGCGTGTCGAGCGGCATCTTGCGGTAGATGTGCGGGTTGATCGCGATGTTCGCGTCGGCGAGGAGCCCCAGCGTGTGCCCGTCCGGCGCCGACTTGGCGACGAGGTCGGCCGCGATCACGCCGTTCGAGCCGACCCGGTTCTCGATCACCACCGGCTGGCCCATGGCCTCGGAGAGCTTCTGCCCGAGCACGCGCGCCGCGACGTCGGGCGCGCCGCCCGGCGGGATCGGCACGACGATGCGGATCGGGCGCGACGGGTATTGCGCAATGGCGAGCGCCGCGACGAGCATCGCGGCGGTTGCGAACGTCAGGCGCCAGAGACCGAGCTTCATCGCCGCCCGCGGGAGCTGGTAGGCGCGATTGGACTCGAACCAACGACCCCTACCATGTCAAGGTAGTGCTCTAACCAGCTGAGCTACGCGCCTGAAGGACCGTGATTCTAGCCAATCCCCCCTGCCCCGTCATGCAAGCGTCACAGGGCGAACGTGCGGATCGCGTAAACTGGCCACAGGAACATGGACCTCATCCTGTGGCGGCACGCCGAAGCGGAGGAAGGTGGGCCGGACCTCGAGCGCAAGCTCACCGCGAAGGGCCATAAGCAGGCCGCCCGCATCGCCGAGTGGCTGCTGCAGCGCCTGCCGGCGAAGTTTGCGGTGATCGCGAGTCCCGCCGTGCGCGCCCGGCAGACTGCCGAGGCGCTCGGCGTCGCGGTCAAGATCGCGGAGAAGCTCGCTCCGGGGGCCGCCGTGGCCGACATCCTCAAGGCGGCGGACTGGCCCGATCGCAAGGGCGCCGTGGTCGTCGTCGGCCACCAGCCCGACCTCGGCGGCGCCGCCGCCTACCTCCTGTCGGGCTCGCAGGCCGAGTGGACCATCAAGAAGGGCGGGCTGTGGTGGGTCAGCAACCGCGTGCGCAACGAGCAGGCGCAGGTGGTGGTGCGCGCCGTGATGGCCCCGGATTTTCTCTAACCGCGGTTGAGCACCGATATCTTCTTGTCCGAGAGCCCCCGCACGGCCAGCTTCAATCCCACAGTCTTCCAGTAGGAGGACTCGGACTCGAGCGCGTCGGCGGTGAGCGGGTTTTCCTCGAGCCAGCTCTGCGGCAGCTCGAGCGAGAAACCGCCCGCATCGCCCGCCACGCGCACGATCGGCGGCATGACGTCGGTGCGGCTGCGCAGCATGAGCGAGGCGAGGCGCAGCGCGAACACCAGCGTCCAGTCGCCCGCCTCGAGCCCGGCGTCCTGGATCTTGGAGAGCTTGCCGCGATGAGCCAGCACGATGCGGGCCAGGCGCTGCTGCTCCATCCTCGAGAACCCGGGCATGTCCGCGTTCGACAGCACGTACGCGGAGTGCTTGTGGTACTGGGCGTGCGCGATCGAAAGGCCGATTTCCGCGAGCCGCGCCGCCCAGTCGAGCTGCAGCCGGTCGGCGTCGTCCTCGCGCGCCGGCGCATCGCGCCGCTCGGCGACCAGCGCGTCGTACAGAGACAGCGCGAACGAGCGCACGCGCTCGGCCTGCGCGGCGTCCACGTGGTAGCGGCGCACGAATTGCGCCACGGTCGCCTCGCGCATGTCGCGGTGCTGCACGCGGCCGAGCAGGTCGTAGAGCACGCCGTGGCGCAGCGCCCCGTCGGAGACTCTCGCGGACTCGATGCCGAGCTCCTCGAGCAGAGCGCCCAGGATGGCGACGCCCCCGGGCAGCACAGGCGCGCGGTTGGGCCGCAGTCCCGCGATGCGGTCGGGGTCGGCCTTCTCGTGCTTGATCAGCAGGCTGCGCAGGCGCTCGACGCCGTCGCGCGTGAGGCCCTCCTCGGCGAAGCCGTTCTCGCGCAGGATGTTCTCGATCGAGCGCGCTGTGCCCGAAGAGGCGACGGCCTCTTCCCAGCCCGCCGCGCGGTAGGCGCGCACGATCCCGGAGAGCTCCTGGCGCGCCGCGAGCTCGGCCGCTTTCATGCGCGACTTCTCGATTTTCCCGTCGGGAAAATATTTCAGGCTGTAGCTCACGCATCCCATGTACAGCGACTCGGTGAGCTGCGGCTCGAGGCCCTCGCCGATGATGAGCTCGGTCGATCCGCCGCCTACGTCCACCACCAGCCGCCGGTGGGCGGCGGCGGGCATCGAGTGCGCGACGCCGACGTAGATGAGGCGCGCCTCCTCGCGGCCCGAGATCACCTCGATCGGGAACCCGAGCGCCTGGCGCGCCTCGCGCAGGAACTGAGGAGCGTTCTTCGCCACGCGCAGCGTGTTGGTGCCGACCGCGCGCACCGCCTGGCGCGGAAAGCCGCGCAGCCGCTCGGCGAACTTGGCGAGCGTGTCGAGCGCCCGCGCCTGAGTGGCGCGGTCGATGCGCTTCTCCGAGGTGAGGCCGCCGCCCAGGCGCACCACCTCGCGCAGGGTATCCAGCGGATAGACCTGGCCGTCCACCGAGCGCCCGATCAGCAGATGGAAGCTGTTCGAGCCGAGGTCGACCGCCGCGAGCGTGTCCTGGCGCGCCATCCGCGGCAAAGTTAGCACCAACCACGGCCGGCCGTAAGCCTGAGTGCGTCTTGTTACAGGAACATTGCAGCGGCGGGTCGGGGTTTCCCGGCGGCCCGCGGCGGTAAAATCCCCTTTCCGCTCTTGTCCGTGTGGCGGCAGATGAACCGAAGAATCCCGCCCCCCACGCAGTACCTCAACCGCGAGCTCGGCATCCTCGAGTTCAACCGCCGCGTGCTCGCGCAGGCCGCCGACGACGCGGTGCCGCTGCTCGAGCGGCTGCGCTTCGTCACCATCGTGTCCTCGAACCTGGACGAGTTCTTCGAGATCCGGGTGGCGGGCCTCAAGGAGCAGATCAAGCTGGGCCTGCCCGAGCCTGGTCCGGACGGGCGCGGGCCGTCGGAAGTGTTCGCCGACGTGAACCGGGAGGCGCGCGCGCTCGTCACCGGGCAGTACAAGCTGCTCAACGAGGTGGTGCTGCCGGCGCTGGCTCGCGAGGGCATCGTGTTTCCGCGGCGCGAGCAGTGGAGCGCGGCGCAGCGGCAGTGGATCCGCGATTATTTTTTCAGGGAGCTGCTGCCGGTGCTGACCCCGATCGGCCTCGACCCGGCGCACCCGTTTCCGCGCGTGTTCAACAAGAGCCTGAATTTCGCCGTCGAGCTGGAGGGCCGCGACGCCTTCGGCCGCAGCTCGCGCGCCGCGATCGTGCAGGCGCCGCGCGCCCTGCCGCGGGTGATCCGCCTGCCGAAGGAGATCGCCGGCGCCGAGTACGCGTTCGTGTTCCTGTCCTCGATCCTGCACGCGCACATGGACGAGCTGTTCGCGGGAATGAAGGTGCAGGGCTGCTACCAGTTCCGCGTCACGCGCAACTCCGACCTGTTCGTCGACGAGGAGGAGATCAAGAACCTGCACACCGCGCTGCAGGGCGAGCTGTTCCACCGTCACTTCGGCGACGCCGTGCGCCTGGAGGTCGCGGACAACTGCTCGGCCGGGATGGTCGAGTTCCTGCTGCAGCAGTTCGGCCTGCAGGAGGCGGACTTGTATCGCGTGGAGGGGCCGGTGAACCTGTACCGGCTGCGCGAGGTGCCCGATCAGGTGGACCGGCCCGATCTGAAGTACCCGCCGTTCCAGCCGGGGCTGCCGCCCGCGCTCGACAAGGGCGAGCTTTTCGAGGTGCTGAAGAAGCAGGACCTCCTGCTGCACCACCCGTTCCAGTCGTTCCTGCCGGTGATCGACTTCATCCGCACCACCGCCAACGACCCGCAGGTGATCGCGATCAAGCAGACGGTGTACCGCACCGGCACCGACTCCGAGCTGATGGAGATCCTGGTCGACGCCGCACGCAAGGGCAAGGAAGTGACCGTGGTGGTGGAGCTCATGGCGAGGTTCGACGAGGAAGCAAATCTCAATTGGGCCGCGCGCCTGGAGGAGGTCGGCGCGCACGTCATCTACGGCGTGGTCGGCCACAAGACCCACGCCAAGATGGCGCTCGTGGTGCGGCGCGAGGACGGCGAGCGCGGCAAGGTGCTCAGGCGCTACGTGCACCTCGCCACCGGCAACTACCACCCGAGGACCGCGCGCCTGTACACCGACTTCGGGCTGCTCACCGCGAACGAGGAGCTGTGCGCCGACGTGAACGAGGTGTTCAAGCAGCTCACCGGCCTGGGGCGCGTGGGCAAGATGAAGCACGTCTGGCAGTCGCCCTTCACCCTGCACAAGAAGATCGTCGCCGCGATCCGCAACGAGGCGAAGCTCGCCGGCGAGGGCAAGCCCGCGCGCATCATCGGCAAGATGAACTCGCTGCTCGAGCCGCAGATCATCGAGGAGCTGTACCTCGCTTCCGGCGCGGGGGTGAAGATCGACCTCGTGGTGCGCGGGGTGTGCGCGCTCAAGCCGGGCATCGCGGGTTTGTCGGAAAACATCCGCGTGCGCTCGGTGATCGGGCGCTTTCTCGAGCACTCGCGCATCTTCTACTTTCTGAACGGCGGCGCCGACGACGTGTACCTGGCGAGCGCCGACTGGATGGACCGCAATTTCTTCCGGCGCATCGAGCTGTGCTTCCCGGTGCTCGACCCGGCGCTCAAGCGCCGCGTCATCCGCGAGGGCCTGCAGCCCTACATCGACGACAACTGCCAGACCTGGGTGATGAACGTCGAGGGCGCCTACGAGCGGCTGAAGCCGCGGCGCGGGCGGCGGCGCAGCGCGCAGGAAGAACTGCTGTTCACGCTCGCGACGCCGAGCTGATCCCCTCGGCTCCCGGCCTCGCTACGGCGCGCGATGGATAACCCGCGCACGGGGAAAACGGGGCTGCGGCGCGTGATCGACGCGACGCGCTACTCGCTCGCCGGGCTCGCCGCGGCCGCGCGGCACGACGACGCTTTCCGCCAGGAGCTCGTCCTGTGCGCCGTGCTCGCGCCGCTCGGGCTTTGGCTCGGCGAAACGGGCGCCGAGCGCGCGCTGCTGCTCGGGAGCCTCCTGCTGATCCTCATCGTCGAGCTGCTCAACTCGGCGCTGGAGGCGGCGGTGGACAGGATCTCTCTGGAGCGCCATCTTCTCGCCGGGCGCGCCAAGGACATGGGCAGCGCCGCGGTGATGCTGTCGCTCGTCAACGCCGGCGTCGTCTGGCTGCTGGTGCTTTTCGGCTAGGCGTTCCCGCCGGCGCACAAAAAGAACCGGGCCCTCACGGGGCCCGCGTCTTCCCGGCGCCGCGTGACGCCAGAATGAGTGTTTTCCTAAGTTGCGGTTACTGCCGCCAGGCGTAGACGCTCATCCACACCTTCACCTCGTCCCCGATTCCGGTCGGCAAGAAGGTCTTCATGCCGAACTCCGAGCGCTTGAACGAGCCCGAAGCATTTCCTGCGCACAGAAAACGCTTGCCCGCGAAACGCGGGTCGGGCCCGCATTTCCAGCGCTCGATTCTGAGCGCGACCGGCTTGGTCACGCCGAGGAGAGTGAGATTGCCTTCGACCGCGTCCGGATCATCGCCCTTGAATTTCACGGCCGTCGAGCTGTAAGTCATGGTCGGGAATTCCGCGACGTTAAAGAAGTCCGGGCTCCTCAAGTGCTCGTCGCGCGTGCGCGCTCGACCTCCGCGTTCGTTGTCCCCGGTGCTCACGCTCGCGGTTTGTATGACCACCTCGAGCGAAGCGGTCTTGGCGGCGCGGTCGATGGAGAATTTTCCCGTGACCCGGTCGAAGCGGCCGCGGAAGGTGGCGAAAGTCAGGTGGTCGGTTTCCCAGTACGGGACCGTGTGCACTGCGTCGAACACGTAATTTTCCACCTCGGCCGCCGCGGCGAGCGGCAGCGCGAAGGCAGCGAGTCCGATAGCGAGTTTTCTCATGTCGTGTCTTCTCCTCTCTTTGGTTTAAGCCAACCGGTACCTAGCCGAGCGACGCATCCGGAAACTTCCAGACCGACACGCAAGCCGCGGCCCCGATGATAAAGCCGAAAAGCGACAGCAGCACCGCTTGCAGCCAAACCGGTGCATTCCTGGGAACGGGCAAACGGGCGCCGATCGGAACAAGCGCGAGCGCAAGCAGCGAGTACCAGGGGAGCCTGGCGAGAATCATCGCACCGGCGGCGATGAGTCCGCCGACCAGCATCGCCGTCAACGTGAACGTAACGCCTGCGAAGGCTTTCTTTCCGGCAATCATCTGCGGCAGCAGGAATGCGCCCGCCCCGGCCGCAAGCGCGATCGCGAGCATCCCGTAAGCCGCAGTCGCGGCCAGGATCGCGGCCACCCCCGTTCCAAGTCCAAGGGCAAGGGCCGCGGCGCCCGCGCGCACTGCATCCTCCGCGAGGTAGAGCTGCGCGAATCCCACCAGAAACGCGAGCGTGAGCGCGGCGCTGCCGCCAAGCACCCACGCCTCAGCGGCCGGCCGCTGCGCGAGCACCGGCCAGAACGCCCACAGCGCGGCCGCGGCCGCGGCGAGCGCGAGGATTGCCGCGCCGAACCGCGTCGGTTTGAACGCGAAGTCGGCGAGGATCCCGATCACCGGCGCGGCGATGGCGAGAAGCATTATCTTTCGCGTCGCAGTGAGCGGGGTAAGTTGGAAACCGAATACGAAATACATTGCTGTCAGAAAACCCGCCAGCGCCGCCAGGCCCCCGAGCCTCAGCGGACCGAGCAGCAGCGCGACCACGAGCGCCACCACGAACGGCGCGACTCCGCCCTGCACTGCCGGGTGGCTCAGGAAATCGTCCACAGGAAAAACAACACCGCCCGCAAAATTGTATTCCCCGCCCGCATCAGGCCGTTTTGGCCGCCGGTCCGAAGGCCCCACGCGAGCGCGGGCAGCGGCCAAGAGAAACGTGGCCGCATTCGCTTGGCGCCGCTTGACGCCGGTGTGACTGCTTTCTTGCGCGCGGTTGCCGCTAAGCCGTTTTCGAGCGCCCGTCCACGCTGAGCACCCCGGGGCCCTGAATTACAACGTAGAGCAATCCGCCGATGATGGCCAGGTTCTTCAGCAAGTGGTTCAGCTGGTTGAACTGCTGCGCGGCGTCGAACTCCCAGAAACGATGCGCCATCGCGGTCGCGATCACGACGTACAGGATGAGCAGCCAGCTTGCCCACTTCGTCTGCCAGCCGGTGATCAGCACCAGCCCGCCGACGATCTCGATGATGATGGCGAGCCAGACCATCAGCTCCGGGGCCGGAAAACCCAATCTCGTGAAGTAGGCGACAGTCGGTCCAAAAGTCATGGCAAACCGAATCCCCGGCACGAGAAATAACACCCCGAACAGGATCCGAGCGACGAGCAGCAGCTGGGATTGAGCAGTTGCGTTCATGTCTCCTCCTTTGACCGCGTCATTGACGTGCGGCGCAACCCGGCGGCTGTCCCACCGCTCGGAATCGGGCGCCGAATCAGTCTAGCGCAGTTGCGGAGTGGGCAGGCGCCCACAAAGCGCGGCGCATCAGCCCCTCGCCACCCTGATCACCCCCCGCAGCTGGCGCACCACCGCGAACGCGCGCCTGAGCTGCACGAGGTTCGCAACCTCGAAAGTGAAGCGCATGAAGGCGAGCTCGTCGCGGCTGTGCGAGCGCGTCGCGGTGACGTTGATCTTCTCGCGCGCGAGCGCGTCGCCGATGTCGCGCAGCAGCCCGCGCCGGTCGCTCGCGGTGACCACCATGTCCACCGTGTAGCTCGCCTCGCCCCTGCCCCAGCGCACCTCGACCAGTCGCTCCGGCAGGCGCTCGGCCAGGCGCTTCAGGCTCGCGCAATCCTCGCAGTGCACCGAAACGCCCCTGCCGCGGGTCACGAACCCCCGGATCGGGTCCGGCGGCACCGGCTTGCAGCAGCGCGCGAGCTGGGTGAGCAGCCGGTCAACGCCGAGCACCAGCACGCCGCCCGGCGCGGCAGCGCGCGCCGGCTGTCGCTGCACGGCCATGCCGTCCTCGAAGAGATGCTCGCCGGGGAGGCGGTCTGAGA
>Ga0209521_10002142_pt1 | contig 16161 bp, 16 predicted proteins | sample Rifsed19ft4_FD_184016 | JGI IMG/M metagenome (GOLD analysis project Ga0209521, IMG submission 184016) | Soil microbial communities from Rifle, Colorado, USA - sediment 19ft 4 (version 2) | ecosystem: Environmental > Terrestrial > Deep subsurface > Rock core/Sediment | place: Rifle, Colorado...
CGACAATGAAAATGGCAACGCCAACGACAACGATAACGGCAACGCCAACGACAACGATAACGGCAACGCCAACGACAACGATAACGGCAACGCCAACGACAACGATAACGGCAACGACAACGACAATGGCAATGACAATGACAACGACAATGGCAATGACAATGACAACGACAATGCCAACGACAACGATAATGGCAATGCCAACGACAACGATAATGACAATGCCAACGACAACGATAATGGCAATGCCAACGACAACGATAATGACAATGCCAACGCCAACGATAATGACAATGCCAACGACAACGACAACGACAACGACAACGATAATAGCTTGATCCTGATGCTCCCGGTTTTAGCGATTTAGGGATTTCTCTGAAAGCCAGGTTACCCAGTTTAGAAACTCCAGAATACAGGCGGTCGGAACCCCGGCCGTCTGTATCCTGCTGATAGCGGAGGATGGTCTATGGCTACGAAGGCTTCACTTCTCTGGACGAACCTTGTCCGAACTACCGTCTGGAGAAAACGCCTGGTTGCGCATACCTACGGCCGCACCCTGATCGTTGGGTTGGTGTTGTTCGTCATCTTCATAGCTCTTCTTGCTCAAGTCCAATTCTCAACCCCGAACCTGGCCAGTACTGACGACTACTATCACATCAAATTCGCCTCCCTGATGCGTAGTGAAGGCCTCAAACCAGCTTTCCCCTGGTTGCCATTGACCATCCTCAACTCGCGTGAATTTTACGATCATCATTTTCTCTTCCATGTTGGTCTGATCCCGTTCACCTTTGGGGATCTGCGCCTGGGAGCGAAGTGGGCGAGCGTGGTCTTCGCCAGTCTGGCTTTCCTGAGCATTTGGTGGCTACTGCGAAACCAACGCATCCCGTATGCCGCACTCTGGTCGCTGGGGCTCCTGGCGGTGTCCGAAGCCTTCATTTTCCGCATGAGCATGACCCGCGTGCAATCGCTCTCCCTGGCGTTCTTGGCGTTCGGACTACATTTCCTGCTGACAGGCAAACACAAGCGCTTAATCCCCCTGGCGTTTCTCTACGTCTGGTTATACGATGCTTTCCCCTTGATTCTCATCTTGACCGCGGCCTATGTCCTTTCGACCTGGTTGATCGAACGACGTCTGGACCTGCGACCCCTGATCTATGCTGGAATAGGTATTGGGCTTGGTTTGCTGATCAACCCTTACTTCCCAGATAACGTCGTCTTCATCTACCGCCACCTGGCGCCCAAAATGACTGAAAGGACGGCGGTCAGTGTTGGCAACGAGTGGTTTCCTTACCGGACCACAACGCTGCTGGAAAACTCCCCGTTAGCCATGGTGGCATTCTTGGGCGGTGTCCTTGCTCTGGGCCTGCAAGACAGGCGCATGGACACCCGTACGGCGACCGGTTTTACCCTGGCGGTCATCTTTGGTCTGCTGCTTTTTCAATCCCGCCGCTTCGTGGAATATTTCCCAGCCTTTGCCTTGATCTTCGCCGCCCTGGCTTGGGCTCCGCTGCTGTCTGGTCGGGCGGTTGGGGCAGGCTCGGGGAACGACTCAACCCCGCGCATTGGGCTTTTGTCGAGAAGGAAGGGATTGGCCTCAGCCTATAAGTTCAGGTCCCCAGCCATAGTGCTGGCTCTCATCCTGCTGCCTGGCATGCTGCTCACCCTGCAAGATGCTCAAGCCAGCCTCCAGGGTACCAGTTCTTACCAGCGGTACGCGCAGGCTTCTGCCTGGCTGAAGGCAAATACCCCGGCTGGGGCGCGCGTCTTTCAAACCGATTGGGACGACTTTCCTCGCCTGTTCTACTACAATACTTACAATACCTATTTAATCGGTCTTGATCCCACCTATATGCAGTTATACAACGCGGATTTGTACGATCAATGGGTGGAAATCACAGAGGGGAAGATAGACCGCCCATCTGAATTCATCTCTCCCCGCTTCGGCGCGCATTACGTTTTAACCGATCTTGATCATAAAAATTTCATCGCCCGCGCTGAAAAAGACTCGGGGTTAAAACAAGTCTATCGCGACGACGAGGCGATCATATACCAGATCTCTGAGCCGTAAGAGGCATCAGAACTTTGGACCCGTCCACCCGTGTTCCTGGACGGTCTCAATGGATGGATTATTGATCTTAGGCGTGCTACGCAGCCATCAGCTTGCAGTAGTGCGCCATCGCCTTTTCCATGAAAGCCGCCATCCCAGGGTGGATCTTCTCGTAAAAAGCGGTGAATTCCGGGTCCTCGTTATACCCGTGACCCAGGGCTTCGAATATCTCCAGCGAGCATTCGTAGAAATGGGTATTGATAGCATTGTGCCAGCGGCCAATCCAGTATTGGACCTCGGGGCTGTCGTAGCCCTTTTCCATGTTGGCGACAATGCCCATGTGGATCTCATGACCTTCAGCCAGGATATCGTTCTTTTCTTCGGGTGTGTAGGCGTTCCAGTCCTTGGTTCTTGCCATCGCCTCATCACCGAAGCGCTCGCGCACATGCTGTTCGTACTGTTTCTGTTTTTCTTCGTCAAAGCCTTTGTAAAAGTCTTTTTTACTCATCTCAATCTTTCCTCGAATATGCAGGATGGTTTTGTCGACCGTATCGATCAGGCTATTCATCCGCTCAACCCACTCCAGCAGGGCGCGCTTATGTCCTTCCAGAGCCTGCAGCAGGTCGAAGTCCGGTCGGTCGATGATGGTTTTGATCTGGCCCAGGCTGAAATCCAGCTCGCGGTAGAAAAGGATCTGCTGCAGCCGGAGAACAGCATCCTCCCCGTAATAGCGATAGCCGTTGTCGCCATATGCTGCCGGACGAAGCAGACCGATCTTGTCATAATAGTGCAAAGTGCGGTTGGTGACTCCCGCCAGGCTCGCCAGTTGCTTGACCGTGTATCTCATCTTCCTTGCCTCCGCGATGGAGTATAAACTATGACGTAACGTTAATGTCAAGAGGGGATTTGTGGGGTTCAGATTTCGCAATTCCTTGTCCGATCTTTTGTCTGAATCTCAGGTTCCCTCTTGACAACCTCGGTAATTCTTATTATATTCACATTGTCAACTGTTGACATATCGCCCTCTACTCACTTTAAGCTCTTGATAGTCAATGAAAGCATCTCCTCTCACGCGCCAAAGCCTGCGCGAAGCCATCATCAAACTGATCGAAGAGGCGCTGTTATCGGGTGAGTTGCAACCAGGCAGTCGGATTGTCGAGACTGAGTTGGCTCACAAGGCAGGAATCAGCCGCGGACCAGTGCGAGAAGCGATCCGCCAACTGGTCGGCGAGGGCATCCTGGTCAGTTATCCCTCGCGCGGTACCTTTATCATCCAATGGACACCCCAGGATGTAGCAGAAGCTTATACGTTAAGGGCCACACTGGAAAAGCTCGCCATCCAGGAAGCAATCAAGCGGATAACCCCTGACGACATTGCACAACTTCAGGCCACTGTGGACAATATGGCGCAAAGCGCTATTAACCACGACATCCGGGCTCTGGTTCAGCTCGATATTCGCTTTCATGAGCAGTTATATGCTCTGTCTAGGCATTCCCTCTTGCAGGAGGTGCTTGCTCGTTTGCGGCGTAAACTCTATTGCTTGATGGCAATCGATCAAGGCTACAGCCTCCACCAGGATGAGATTGCGCAGAACCACCAACGCATTGTGGATGCCCTGAAAACCGGGGACTACACGCTTGCCGGTGAGACTATTGCCGCCCACGTCATGGAAGTGGGTGCCGAAGTTGTTGAACAGGTTCGGCAAAGGTCAGAGGCGTAAATGGAGCAGGAAATTCAATTGCCCTATGGAGCTGGCAGGCTTAAAGCCCATTTGCCCGAGGTTTGCCTTACCGGCGTCTATGTACCCCGCCCAGTCCACTCTTGCACCGATCCAGTTGTCGCGATCGAACGTGCTCTAGCCAATCCCCTCGACACTCCGCACATTTCTGAGATTGTTCGACCTGGCGAGAAGGTGGTCATCCTGATAGATGACCATACGCGGGTAACGCCGACTGCGCTCCTCCTTCCACCAATGCTGCAGGCAATGCGCCAATCCGGGGTGAGTGATGAAGACATAACGATCTTGATTACGCACGGCACTCATCGCCTGAGCAGTGATGAAGAGGTGCGCCGGAAAGTCGGGGATGAGGTTTATGGTCGCTTGCGCATCGAGCAGCACCAGTGTGAGGATGAACGTAACCAGGTCTACGTAGGGATGACCAGCCGGGGTACCCCGGTATGGATCAATCGACTGGTCGTTGAGGCAGATCGCCGGATTGGCATCGGCCACGTCGGCCCCAGCCCGTATGCAGGCTATTCGGGTGGGCTGAAATTACTTGTCCCAGGTGTGGCTGCCCTGGATACGATCGACGCCAATCACAGCCTGGTTCCTTTGGGATTCCGGCGTTCAGCGGATGTGACCATGCTCTGCCGCCTGGACATCGAGGAGGCTGCTAATCTAGTGGGGCTGGACCTGGTCGTAGACGTGGTGCTATGTCAGGATGAGCAGATTGCACAGGTCTTTGCCGGTACGCCAGAGCGAGTTCATCGGGAAGGGTTGGCGCTGGCGCGGCAGGTCTATGAGGTGCCCACTCCGGATGGGGTCGATGTGGCCATTACTTCCGGTTACCCTTACGATTTGGATCTATATCAGGCCGTGCGCGCGGTCGAATATGCTGACCTCGTGGTGAGGGAAGGAGGCAGCATCCTGCTGGTGGCTGCCTGTCCGGATGGCATAGGCGGAGAGGAATTCTACCGCCTGATGGCCGACCACACAAAGAAACCAGAGGATTTTTTGCGTGATATCGTACGACGCAATGGAAAAGTTACCTACAGTGTCCTGGGGTATGCCCTGGCGCGAATTAAGGCCGAAAAAAAGTTATACATCATCACAGAGGGCATATCCAATATTGAACTGGAAGCGATGGGTTTTTACCCACTGACTTCCTTTCAGGAAGGAGTGGATACCCTGTTGAGCCAGTATGGCTCACAGGCGCAAGTAATTGTCTTTCCATCGGGCTCGTCCACGATTCCCGTTATAACAAGACAAGGGTAGAAATGGAAGCGCTCTGGGAAGGAGGGCTTTTCATCCATCATAAGGTTTCCTAAATCAAGAAAGGAGAATGTTGTCATGGAACAGAAAACGTCTGAAAAAGTGCGGAGGTCGACAAATCGGATCGGAGGGGTTTCGATTGCCTGGATTACATTGTACGGCGCATTGTGCGGTGTAACCGGACTGATTCCAATCTTCCCCTACGTGGGAGGCGGTGGATACGTACCGCTGACCACCCCGCTCAGTGCCATCGCCCCATTGCTCCTGGGTCCGGTGGGTGGTGTGGTGGCTGCCCTCGTTGGTGGAGTGATCGGGATGTTCATCGCCCCCGCGGCTTATCCGCTACAGGTCGTGGACATCTTGCTAAACGCCGCACTCCCCGCTTTCTTCGTTGCGCTGATGATCAGGGATGACCGACTCTGGAAGATCACAGTACCCCTGTTCATTATCCTTGGCATCCTGGGCTGGTTGGTGCCCTTCTACGTTCCGGGCGCGGCGGCGGGATTTGGCTCGGTTCCCGAGCCGCTCTACTTCATTATGGCTGCCCTTTATTGGGTCCCTTCAACGATCATTGCAGCTACACCTTTGGGAACCCGGCTGATTCCGCGGTGGATGGTCTCCAAGAACCGCACGCAACGGTACGGTGGTATCTTTCTGGTGCTGCTGGTCGCAATGTTCGTTTGGTGGTTGCCCTGGACCCGCCCCTACTGGTACTTGTTCAATTTCTCTGCCGAACTGGGCGTTGCCACACATATTGCCTATTCCTGGTGGGTGCCGGCGCTGTCGGCCATTACCGCCGTCATCACGGTGCCCATCGTGGAAGCTTTGGAGCGCAGCGGATTGCCCAAGATCGAGGGCGCGATTTGGTGATCTGCTCAACCTGGGAAGCCCTCCTTCCAATGAAGCACAGGGACGCGAAACATTCGCGTCCCTGTTAGAGTTTCGATGCGCCTTCAAAGAAACATAGCCCAGGATCTAATTTTGATGGAGCATATTCCGTGAGCAGCGAGGCGATCATCGCACTCGAGAACGTAACCTTCACCTATGAGGGAGACGTGGTCGCCCTGCGTGATCTGAATCTCACAGTACGTAGAGGGGATTTTGTGGTCGTACTGGGAGCCAATGGGGCGGGCAAATCCACGCTCTGTTATTTGATCAGCGGCATTGTGCCGCACATATACGGCGGCCGGCGCGGGGGTGTCGTGTCGGTGGCCGGCCTTGATCCGTGGGATGAGCCTCTGTATGTCACCGCGCAGCACTCCGGGGTACTGATGCAGGATCCAGAAGTCCAGCTCTTTATGCCAACGCTGAAGGCGGAATTGGCGTTTGGACCGGCGAATCTGGGCGTTCCTAGGGACGAAATCCTTCGCCGCTCGCGGGCCGCTTTGGCCTTGGTGCGTCTCGAAGAACTTGAGGAACGCAACCCCCGTGATCTTTCTGGTGGCCAGAAACAGCGCGCCGCGCTGGCTTCAGTATTGACAATGCAGCCGCAATTGCTGATCCTCGATGAGCCCACCTCCCAACTTGATCCGTTAGGGCGCCAGGAAATCGGTGAGGCTATCGAACAGCTGAAGCGAGCAGGCGACCTGGCAATCGTCATGACGACTCATGAGACTGAGGAGATTTTGCCTTTGGCCGACCAGGTGCTTGTGCTGGAACGCGGGGAGACGGTACTCCAGGGCAGTCCAGAGGAAGTTTTCTCTCAAGCTGACCGGCTGGGAGAAGTTGGTGTCAAGACTCCAGCGTTAATCCGGATACAACACGATCTGCTTTGGCCAGGGAAAGGCAAGGCCAATCATCCGACAAGGACCAAGGTAAATCTCACCACCTCTGAGGTCGCTGGCCAGATCCAAGCCTCCGTCGCATCGGGAAGGTTGAGTATCATTCGTCCTGAAGTTCCCCTCTCGCCGCCCCCTGTCCCACCAGAGGCCCCCCTCATCTTGGAGGTTCACAATCTGACCATCGAGTATCCTGGCCCTCCGCTTGTTAAAGCATTGAAGGATGTAAGCCTCCAGATTCGCCAGGGTGAGTTTGTGGGCATCATTGGCCAGAACGGCTCCGGGAAAAGTACGCTGGTAAAATGCTTCGTCGGCCTAGTGCAGCCCAGGACAGGAGATATTCTGTTCCGGGGTCAAAGCATCCACAAACTTTCGGTAGGCGAGATGGCCCGCCGCGTGGGGTTGGTGCTGCAGAATCCTGATTACCAACTATTCACTGCTTCCTGCCGCGATGAGATCCGCTTCGGTCTGCGCAATGTGGGTGCGTCGCTCGAGGAAAGCGAACGGCTCAGTGAGGAAGCCCTAAGGCTTGTAGGACTGGAGGCGGAGGCCGACCTGTTCCCCTTCCGCCTTTCCTTTGGCGACCGCCGCAAGCTGGCTGTCGCCGCGACCATTGCCCTCAGCCCCGAGGTATTGATCCTGGACGAACCGACCACAGCCCAGGATCACAGCGGACGATACCAGTTAGCCGAGTTATCCAAGCAGTTCCACGGAGATAGGCAAGGTACTGTGTTGATGATCACCCACGACGTCGATCTGATTGCCCGTTATGCGCACCGATTGATAGTTCTCCACGAAGGTCGCGTGCTCCTGGATGGACCCACCGGGGAGGTTTTCAGCCAGGTGGAGGAACTCAAGAAGAGTTTTGTCGTGCCACCGGTGGCAATGCAACTGGCAAGGGAACTTGCTCACCTGGGTGTGCCTGCTCAGGTTTTGACTCTGGAGGATTTCTACCAGGTATGTGTACCCAAACAAGTTACGAGGAAAGCTGGTTAGATGCAACCTATATTCCGCTACTCCCAATTAGATACGCCCATCCACCGGCTGCATCCATTGGTCAAGCTGGCTTATGTGATCTTGACCCTGGTGTTGGTAATGTATCCAATCAGGACAAGCGACATGCCGGTTCTGCTCGTCTGGCTGAGCTTATCGGCAGTGTTATGGGCTTTGGGACGCATCGAACTCCGGCGCTTCGCCACGCTGCTCAAGATTCTGCTTGGCACATTCACCTTTCTAATCCTGATCCAGGGCTTCACCTATCGTTTCGGCCACACGCCGCTCATCGTCTTTGGTCACCTGAGACTATGGGAGGCAGATCTGGGCGTGCTCACCAAGGAAGGGGTGTGGTTTGGGATCGTGCTTAGCGTGCGCGTTCTGGTCGCGACTTCCTCCCTTCCATTGTTTGTGATGACTACATCTGCCTCGGCGATAATGACTGCGATGGGCAAATTGCGCGTCCCGCACGTTGCTACTTTCATGTTTGTCAGCGCCCTATCGTTCACGACCCTGCTCTTCGAAATGTGGGGTTCAATCGTGGAAGCACAGAAATTACGGGCTTTCGATATTGATCGAATGAACTTCATCAAGCGAGCGGTCAAGGCTTACGTGCCAATCATCACCCCGCTGATCCTTTTACTTTTTCGCAAAGCCAACGATTTTCAAATTGCGATGGAGACCAAAGGCTTTGGTGCGCCGATTGAACCCACAGAGATTGAAATGTTGACCTCTCGTCCGGCGGATTATCTCTGGCTGGCTTTCATCGTGAGTGTCTTCGTGTTGTGCACGATACTGAAATATGCCTGAAACCCCCTTCAAAAAGCGTAATTCACAAATTTGATGTCTGTTTTGCTGATTGCTTAGGAGGACCAAACCGTGGAAAGCAAACCATCCTTTAAAGAATTGGTCGCGCATTTGGGCGATTTGCTGGCGCCCTGCCTGGCTCAGGATTGGCCTAATCTGCCAGCGGAGCATGCCCAAGGTATCTATGTTTACGGCTCTGATGGGCGACGTTACCTGGATTTCTTATCTGGATTTGGAGCCTGCAACGTGGGGCACAACCATTCCCGCGTCATCGCGGCGGCCCGCGAACAGATGGAACGCATGGCTCACGCTCCCCTCGGAGTGCTCGCCCCCGAGTCTACCTTGCGATTGGCCTGGGAGTTGGGACAGGTCACCCCCGGGGGCGCAGATATGTTTTTCTTTGGCAATAGCGGAGCCGAGGCAGTAGAGGGTGCGATCAAACTGGCTCGCTATGTGACCGGCCGCCGCGGGATTATTGCCTTCCTGGGTGGTTTTCACGGGCGGACCATGGGAGCGGCTACAGTTACCACGTCAAGAGTAAAATACCGCAATGGTCACGGACCCTTCGTCCCAGATATCTACTTTGCCCGTTTCCCTTACCCCTACCGTTCAGCGGCGGCTGAACCGGAAGGGTGCGCCCAGGAAGCACTGCAGGATATCGAGCGATTGTTTGAGTATGTCATTGCGCCACAGGATGTGGCAGCCTTCCTGGTGGAGCCTGTGCAGGGGGAGGGGGGTTACATCATCCCTCCACGCAGCTGGCTGGTTGCGCTGCGCCAGATCGCTGATCGCTATGGCATCCTGCTCATCTTTGATGAGGTGCAGACCGGCTTTGGCCGCACCGGGGAATGGTTTGCGGCCCAGACCTTCGGGGTAGAGCCGGATATCCTTTGTCTGGCAAAGGGTATCGCCAATGGCTTCCCGCTGGGAGCAACGGCTGCGCGGCGGGAGATCATGAACCAATGGGGAGCGACCTCCCACGGGACAACTTTTGGCGGAAACCCGATGTCCTGTGCAGCCGCCCTTGCCACGCTGGATGTCATCCGGGAGGAACGACTGCTGGAGAATACCCACGCCCAGGGGACATATATGTTGGAGGCGCTGCGCGAATTGCAGGCCGAGTCGCCCATCATCGGGGATGTGCGGGGAGTAGGATTGATGCTTGCGGTGGAGTTCATCCGTCCGGGTACCGACAAAGAACCAAGCTCTGAGTCCGTTCGCCGTATCCTCCAACGCGCCCTGGAGGGAGGAATGTTGCTCTATCCCTGCGGTCACTGGTCACAGACCATCCGCCTGATCCCGCCGCTGACGGTTACTCGCGCCCAGGTAGACGAAGGCCTGGAGATCTTCCGCCAGGCCGTGCTTGCAGAAACAAATTAAATGGTTGTGGGGGGGACGGCGCTTCCGTCCCCCCCACAATTGCGATCAACTGTGGTGTCTAATCCCCAACCAGGCTGACTTCAGCCGTCATTTTCTCTTCAATCGTCTCTTGATATCCCGGCAGGCGCATGGCCTTGACTACCAGGTCGGCCAAGGCGACCACACCGATATCCAACCCATAATGACCGCTCAGGTCGCCGAGTTGCAGGCGGCAGTTCTCGCAGGCGGCGACCACCACCCTGGCGCCAGAGCGACGCACCTGCTCTGCCTTGGGCTTGCCGGCCGCCAGGCGCACCTCATAGGCTTCTGGTACTGCCACGAGCCCAGACCCACCGCCACAGCAGTAGGCTTCCTCACGGTTGGGGGTCAGCTCGCGAAAGTCGGTCGTGATCGCTTCCAGCACCCGGCGCGGCTCTTCGATCACGCCGCCTTTGCGGGCCAGGTTGCACGAATCGTGGTAGGTGATCGCCTCAGGGTTGGCGCCGGGATCGAGCTCCAGGCGGCCCTCTTTGATATATTCGGCAATCACTTCGACAATGCTGCGCACCTTGAAATTAAATTCGTCTCCGAACCAGTTGGGGGCGACCCAGCGCATGGCATAGTAGGCATGGCCGCATTCGGAGATGACGATCTCCTCCACGCCCAGCTGCTTGGCTTCGTCCACGATGCGGCGGGCGATCTGCTTGGCGCGGCTGGCATCACCCAGGAAGACGCCATAGTTGGCGGCTTCGTAGATGCTCAATGTCCAGTCCTCGCCGGCGGTTTCGAAGATGGCGGCCGCGGGCAGGATAGTGTGCGCGCCAGAAAGGGCGACGTAGAGCATCCTGGCGCCCTTCTTCTGCAGTGGGATGGAGGCTTGCGGATCCCCGGTCAGGGCCTGGAGTTCCTTCTCCATATCCTGGATACTTTCCCGGAAGAAATCCAGGTACATATCGGGATCTTTGCCTTTTTCGATCGCCGCATCAGCCAGCATTTCCAGAATCTCAGGCCCGTAGCCGCTGGCGGTAGCCATGGCGCGCAGCGTAGTCATCAACAGAGGGGTGTCCACACCCATCGGGCAGTTGGCGGTGCAGCGATAGCACAGCGTGCATTTATTGAAGGCCATCTCAGCCAGCTGCGCTAATTTCTCCTCGCTGAGTTTCTCGGCTCCCGTCCAGGCAGGGAAAACGCGGCTGAGCAGGTCATGTTCGGCGCGGTAGACCTTGCGCAGTTGCTCGGCCTTGTATGCCGGTGTATTTTCGACCTGCGGTTCGGCCACGAAGTAATGGCAGGCTTCGGCGCAGATGCCGCAGCGAGCGCACACTTCCAGAGCGGCAGCCAGAGGCTGGTTGAGTTGCTTGTTGAGAATTCCCAGGGCGGTGTCAACCGGTTGTGCCATGGCTCACCTCGCTCCTTGCTGGCTGTGGGGCAGGACGGCGCGGCTGCCGACGAACTTTCCAAAGAACAGGCGTGAATAAGCGTAGTAGATGCAATGCCTGATCTTGCTGAACGGCGCGTAAACGAGCATGATGGCGCTGACGATATAGAAAAGCGGTAACGCCGGCGCGTAGACCAGCCACAGCCCTGCGCTGGCTTGAAACAGGCTGACTACCAAAACGGCTGTGTAGTCGTCGGGGGTGCTCAAAGCCTTCAGGTTGTGCTCGGCGAAGCGAGCGATAAACCCGGCTAAGCCGAGCAAAGCGCCCAGGGCAGCGCCCAGGGCGAGCAACGTGCGCCAGGTGACCGGCAGCAGGTATAACCAGGGGCTGAGGATCAGGATGCCCAGCCCCAGGAAGATGCCCAGGTGAAAGGCTACCCCTCGCAGATAGGCAATGCCGTGGCGGCGGGTGCTTTCTTTGGCCCAGGGCGCCATCCCCAGGGTGAAGGCGTACAGGATGCCCAGGCGCGGGTTACCCTTAGGGGTGGAGCGGTCCACCGGGCGCGCCAGAGCGTTGAACAGGCGCAGCCGCCAGCCGAAGGCTGCCACAGTGAAGACCAGCGCCAGGCCGACGAAGATCTGCGTGAAAAGGATCAGGGTCATAATTTATCCTGCTAGCTTATGCGGCGCACGACGAAGCGGAACTGCTTGTCCTGTTTTTCCAGCGCGATCAGCTGGTTGCCGGTGGTGCGGCACCAGGCCGGAATATCCGCCATGACACCCGGGTCGGTGGCGAACGCCTCGATGATCTCGCCGGGTTGCACTTCTTTAATGGCTTTGGCGATTTTAACGACTGGCATGGGGCAGAGCAGACCCTTGAGATCCAGACTCTTGGCAATGACTACATCAGACATGAGAAATACCTCCAGAGAATAGAATTGAGAGCAGGTTTAGATGAAGAACTGGGCTTTGCTTTCGGCAGCGTGCTCGAGCATGGTGGCGACGCCGACCGGTTCGGTGACGTTATCCTGGAAGTTCTTCGGATCGAACTCCATCACATCCATGCTCATCTGGCAGGGCATCATTTTGACGTCCAGGTCGACAGCCATCTCGTAAAGTTCGGACAGCGGGGTGACGCCTTTAGCCTTCATCATCTTCTTAAACATCCAACGGCCCATTCCGCCCATATTCAGGCGGCTGGGGCCGATCGCATCTAACCCGCCGCGATTCATCACGCCCAGCATGCGGCCGAAGAGCCCCTTGCCGGTCATCTGGGCTGGTTTCTGGATTGCCTTCAGTCCCCAGAAGGTAAAGAACATGACGACTTCCATGCCCGAAGCTGCAGCGCCGGTAGCGATGATCAAGGCTGCCATCACCTTGTCCATATCACCGCTGAACAAGACCATGGTGACCTTGTTCTTCACTGGCTTGCCGTTGCTGCTGACTTGCATGGTGGCCTCGGCCGGGATGGTGGTTGAATCTACAGGGTACATTTTGTCCTCCTTGAGAGTATTGAGTAGAGACGAGTGAGTGGTGGTTTAGATTGAAATGTTTCTGAATACGCTATGAATCAGCGTTATCATCTTAAATCAGTGTCCCATTTTCGGGATTATCTCTCCTCGATAAAGGCTTCAGCCAGCTCGGCGCGGTGGGAGAGGTGGTCGCGTAGGGCTGCGCGTAGCAGGTCCAGAGCTTCGATCAGGCGGGGATCGCCGATGCGGTACTCAACGGATGGACCAAAGCGGGAGCCGATAACCATGCCGCGCTCGCGCAGCACCTTGAGATGGCGGGAGACCGCTGGCTGGCTGAGGTTCAGGCTTTCAGCCAGTTCGCCGACATTGAGCGGCCCTTCGGAAAGGGCATAAATGATCAGGATACGTTTCGGGTCGGCCAGGCCGGCGCAGAACTCTGCATGTAATTGGTTGACTTCGCGTTCAAGTTCTTGATTCATGGCATTCCTTCGGAAATGTATACGAATACTGACTTATATGCATAATTGAATATGGTTGTGAAAATTATAACGAGGTTTGACATTAGTACTAGTGAAAGATGTCACGATGTATGTAGACGAATGTCATCAGGACGAAAGACGAATGATCACATCTCGTTAAAATGCATGTAGGACAAGATGCCATCTTGTCCTACGCATGTTCGATGGGTTATTTTCTTCCTACCCGCTGTTCAAACTTGGATCATGTTCCCGCTTCGTGGATAATCACTCGCAGCATCGAATCCCCCTGGCGGATCGCATCAACCACATCATGGCCGGCAACCACTTTCCCGAAAACGGTGTGTTTTCCATTGAGATGCGGCTGGGGGGAGTGGGTGATGAAGAACTGGCTTCCGTTGGTGTTCGCCCCGGCATTGGCCATTGAAATGACCCCGGTCTCATGTTTCAAAGGGTTTCCGACCACCTCATCCTCAAATCGGTATCCCGGACCACCCGACCCAGTCCCGGTCGGATCGCCTCCCTGGATGACGAACTTGCTGATCACCCGGTGGAACACCACACCATCGTAGAATCCTTCTCTGGCCAGGAAAATAAAGTTGTTAACCGTTTTGGGCGCGTATTGGGGGTAGAGCTCCACTTCGATCTCCCCTCGGTTGGTTTCGATGCTGGCTTGATAAGATTTTTTTGCATCGATCTGCATGGCGGGAGAGCTGGTCCATTGTTTTTTATTCATATTTGTATCTCCTCAGGCTTAATTATAGGTTTGTTCACCTCACTGAGAACCGGTAAGCAAACTGCGGGGAGTATACCAGGGACTCCCCTTTCATGGTTTCTTCTACTCCTGGCTTCCTTAGGATGCTTAATCACCCTCACCGAATCTGATCCCCTGCGCCAGGGGCAGGTCAGGCGAGAAGTTGATCGTGTTGGTCTGGCGGCGCATGTAGGCTTTCCAGGCGTCGGAGCCGGACTCGCGACCGCCGCCGGTCTCTTTCTCGCCGCCGAAAGCCCCGCCGATCTCGGCTCCCGAGGTGCCGATATTGACGTTGGCGATGCCGCAGTCCGATCCACCGGCAGAGAGGAAGGCCTCGGCTTTGCGTAAGCTGTCGGTGAAGATGGCGCTGGACAGCCCCTGCGGCACGGCGTTATGGATGCGGATCGCCTCTTCAAGATTCTGGTATTCCAGCAGGTAGAGAATGGGGGCGAAGGTTTCCTGCTTGACGATCTCCGTCTGGCTGGGCATCTTGACGATGGTCGGCTCAACGAAGTTAGGCCCCAGGTCGGGGCGCATCACTCCCCCGGTCAGAATCTGGCCACCCTGGGTTTTAGCCTTTTGTAATGCGTCGAACATCTCCTCTATCGCCGCGCCTTCCACCAGCGGCCCCATCAAGGTACCCTCGTCAAGCGGGTCGCCCAGGCGCACCTGCCGGTAAGCGTCCACCAGGCGTTGGGTTAATTGCGGGGCGATTTCTTTCTGCATAATGATGCGCCGGGTGGTGGTACAGCGCTGCCCTGCGGTGCCAACTGCGCCGAACAAGATGGCGCGCACCGCCAGGTCCAGGTCAGCGTCTTCGGCCACGATGATGGCGTTGTTGCCGCCCAATTCCAGGATGGTGCGCCCGAAGCGCTCAGCCACAGCCCGGGCGACGTGTTTGCCGATCTTGGTTGAGCCAGTGAAAGAGATCAACTGTACGTGTGGATCGTTGAGCATCAGATCGCCCACCTCCCGCCCGGTGCCGATCGTCAAGTTGAAGACACCCTGCAGTCCATGGTCAGCCATCACCCAGTTGGCGATGTGCTGCACGGCAATGGCGCACAGCGGGGTCAGCGAGGACGGCTTCCATAACACCGGGTCGCCGCAAATCGCGGCGATGGCTGCGTTCCACGACCAGACTGCTACGGGGAAGTTGAAGGCGGTGATCACACCCACCACGCCCAGCGGGTGCCACTGCTCGAACATGCGGTGGCTGGGGCGCTCAGACTGCATTGTCAGGCCGTACAGCTGGCGCGACAGTCCAACGGCAAAGTCACAGATATCGATCATCTCCTGCACTTCGCCGTGACCTTCGGCGCGGATCTTACCCATCTCCAGCGAGACCAGGTCGCCCAGCGGCTCTTTCAATTCGCGCAGCGCCTCAGCCAGGTCGCGCACCACCAGGCCGCGCTGCGGGGCTGGGAGGCTGCGCCAGGTTAAGAAGGCTTCCTGGGCGGCGGCGACGACTTTTTCATAGGTGGCGGCGCTGGCCTGGACAATCCGGGCGATTGGCTCGCCGCTGGTGGGATTGTAGGAGACCAGCTGTTTGCCAGCTGGGTCGGTGATCCAGCCTTCGAGGCCAAAGCAGGCTCCCGGGTTGACATCCTGGATGCCAAGTTTGTCTAAAAGGGATTTCATTGTGGGTACTCCGTGAACAGTGGGGTGAGAGCTTCAGATTACCCCGTTCATCTCCAACGCCGCGTTAAGCTCGTGCGACATCGGCTCGACCAGGATATCGCCGCCGATCTGCACCGTGGGGTGGCTGAGGTTGCCGCCCGTCCACCAACGCACCTGGCTGGCTGCCTCCGCATCGGCATCCATGTCGCGGAAATCGTAGCTGATTTCCGCCCGGTCGAGGTAGCGGCGCACGAACTGGGTGGCCGCGCACCAGCGGGTCCCATAGACAGCCACTTTAACTTTTTGCGGAGTGGCTGGATCCGCGACACCATGATCAGTAAACATACCCTCGTCTCCTTGATTTATACGCTAATTACGCTAATGTTTAATAATTTCAGTAAATCACAGGTTTGCCGGAGTAATAGCTTAAGCCTTCGTGTTTTTGGCTGATTTCAGGCAAGAAAGCGACTGAAATCGATACTGCGAA
>Ga0209521_10002143_pt1 | contig 16158 bp, 16 predicted proteins | sample Rifsed19ft4_FD_184016 | JGI IMG/M metagenome (GOLD analysis project Ga0209521, IMG submission 184016) | Soil microbial communities from Rifle, Colorado, USA - sediment 19ft 4 (version 2) | ecosystem: Environmental > Terrestrial > Deep subsurface > Rock core/Sediment | place: Rifle, Colorado...
CGCGTACGACGTCCGGGCGAACTGGAAGGTACTCGCGGAGAACTACAACGAGTGCTACCACTGCGGACCCGTCCATCCGGAGCTGTGCGACGTCGTGCCCGCGTTCAGGAAGGATGGAGGCGCGGGCCTCGACTGGGCCGATGGGATTCCCCACCGCGAGGGCGCCTGGACGTTCACCCGAAGTGGCACGACGGACCGCCGACCGTTCCCCGACCTGAGCGAGGAGGAGAGGACCCGGCACAAGGGCGAGCTGATCTATCCGAACCTGTTCCTCAGCCTCTCCGCGGACCACGTGGCCGCCTTCACCCTCTGGCCTCAGGGCCCCGCCCGCACGAGGATCGTCTGCGATTTCCTGTTCCACCCCGACGAGATGAGCCGCTCGGGATTCGACCCCGCCGACGCCGTGGACTTCTGGGACCTGATCAACCGCCAGGACTGGGCGATATGCGAACGGGTCCAGGCCGGGATGCAGTCTCGGGCCTTCTCGAAGGGCTACTACGCGCCGATGGAGGACCTCAGCCTCGACATTCGTCGATACATCGGGGAGCGGCTCGATGAGCCGGCGGGCGAGTAGTGCCCCCGCTCACGCGCGGGCCCAGGCGTCGAGCCTCTTTTCGAAGACCGACCTGGGAGGCCAGCCGATCGAAGTGGCGTACGCATTGAAGTCCGGCAGGCTCTTGCCGCGCCGCAGGGCCTCCCCCTGGATCCTCCGGATGCTCTCGCCGATTATCGCGTACGTCGTCGCGTAGCCCGGACCGAGCGCCTGGTGCGCGGGGAACACCGCGTAGTACACGGTCGCGCGGGCGAGCCCCGTGCGGCGGTGGGCCCATTCGAGGAAGTCCACGAGATCCTGCTTTCCTGAGTTGATTCGCGCATCCCCGACGACCCGGAGGAACCGGGTGATCCGTCCGAGGAGCGTGTGGAACTCGTATTCGCGGGCGACCGTCTCCACGCCCCCAACCGCATCGAAGAAATCCGCGAACGCCCGCTCCTCGTCACCCGTCATCGATTGGGCCGCGATGCCTCCCAGGATCGGGAGGAAGTCCGACTCCATCTGGAACGCGAGACCTTCGGAGACGCACACCGACGGCCCGTTCAGGAGATCCAGGACTCCGGGTCGCGCGGCATAGCCCGTCCCCGCGTTCGATCCATGGACACAGTGTCCATACTCCTCGTGGACGAGGAGACTCAGGAGTTCGGCCGGCGTCTGTCGACCCGCGGAACTGTCCGTCGTCACGAGGAAGATGTCCTTCGGGTGGTCCGTGAACGTGTCCAGGCTGTACGCGGCTCCCGCCGGGGTCGTGTTCACGAGGTATTCCGGGGTTTCGAGGATCTCCATCGCATATCCCGGGTTGATCCGGACGAGGTGCTTCTCCGCCACGGGCAAGGCCCGCCCGCGCAAGGCCCGCAGGAAGGGCAGCACCCGACCGGGCGGCAGGCCGCGGGTCGACCGCAGGAGGTTCTCGACGGCCTCGCCGGTCGCGTGACAGCCCAGATCCCTTGCAAGGTCCTCGACGACCCGCTGGAAGGACCCGAGTTCGGCGCGGATCATCCGCAGGCCGGCGGACTCGACCTCGGAGGGCGTCTCCCGGTAATCCCACAGGTCCCGGAGGGCGCGCGCGTACCTCTTCGACCTCCCTAGCCTGGAGCCGTTCTTGCGCAGGACGGCAAACGTCTCCGCAAAATTCGCCCCGGGAGCGAACCCGGGCAGATCGAACCGGGCCGCGTATCGGTCGGTGGATCTGCGCAGGTTCGCAAGGGCCTGCTGGGCGTCGCCCGGTTGGGATGTCTTTCCCACGGAACGGAGCATCACCCGAAGGCCGTCGCACGCGAGCTGCACGAGGGCTCGCATGCCGGGTGGAGACACCTTTGCCCTGGCACGCCGCGCCGCAAGGTGAAGCGCCCTCCTTCCCGCGTTCGCCAGGCTCGCGACGTGCCGCGGACGCAAGGCCCCTTTCATCGCGTGGGCGAAGAACGCGTCCATGACCGCGGTGGGTGCCTCGCAGGGCTCCCGGAGCTCGAGTCGCATCCGCCACGACGCGAGGATTCGCTCCTGGGTCTCGTCCTCGGCCATCCTCGTGAGGCGGTCAATCCGTCGAAGGAATCGCGTCTCCGCGGCCGACGTCAGGACGGTAAACCGCCCCGCGCACGCGTCGATCCCCTGCCCGAACGCGTCCTCGGGCCGTAGGTCCGACCACAGGTCGAAAATCGCGCGCTCCGTATGCGTCTTCGGTCGAATCATCCGGTCCCGGGGGAGGAGGGAGCGAGAGTTAAGGTCTTCCCTCCCGGCGGTATGGCCACGCCTTCCTTGATCTGGAACTCGATGCCCTTCTGCCTCAGCTCCGGGAGCACCACGTCGGGCGGGATTTCCTCCGCCACGAGCACGCCCGGCCGCGGGGTCTTCCTCAGACCGACGAGGATGGCGCCTATCGAGGCCGCCGCGGCGGTCAGGAAGTACTCCGCGGTCGTCCCCCGGCGGCGATTTGCCTCCTTGTGCTCGACGATCGTCGAGACCCGCACGAGGTCGTCCGTCCCATCCGCCTTCCGGCCCCCGACTTCCACGACGATCGTCAGGACGCCTTCCATCGGCCCGATGAGGGTCGATGGCTCGGGCCAGGCGGACAGGAATGCGTCCCGGAACGAGACGCTGCCCTGACCGATTCTGACCCGGCGATCCGGGGCCAGCAGGTTGAGGGCGGCGAGTTCCGTGATCGACCGCACGAGATCCACGTCGATTGCGTGCTTGTAGTCGACGTACCCGACGGGTTTGCCGAGGCGCATCGGGAGGGTCAAGACCTCCTCGTGGCGGAACAGATGAACGCGCCGCCGGCCGATCGGCGGGAGAAAATCGTACTCCTCCTCGCCCGTCGCGATGTCTCTCTCCACAAGACCTGTGCCATCCCAGACGACAGGCCGCGATAGCGCATCTCTGAGGAACATCTCCCGGGAGTAGAGTGGGAAGCCCTCGACGCCCTTTCGCCCGCTGGCCGCCCATCGAATGCGGATCGCATCGATCGACACAAATCGGTCGGCCGCCACGCGCGCCATGATGTTCGAGATCCCCGGGTCGGAGCCCATGGACGGAAGGGCCGTGAGTCCCCTGGCCCGCCAGGCTTCGTCCATCGCGAGCTGATCCAAGACTCCCCACGTCTCGCCGGGAGTCGTGGGGCTACACCCGGAGCTGTCTACATATCCGCAGGCCACGTCGAAGCACGCCTGCATGATGGGTAAGTTGTACTCCGGCAGAGTTGCGTTCACCGCGACATCGCATCCTCTGAGGATGCGGCGAAGGTCCGTCGGGTCCGTCACGTCCCCCTGGAGGGCGGTCACCGACGATCCCCGTCCGACGGACGCGAGGGTCTTCGAACGATCCCCTCGTCGGTCGAGGACCACGATCTCCGAGACACGGGGGTCCGCCGCAAGTTCTAGGACCACAGTTCGGCCGAAACCACCCGCGCCGAGTACGGCGACGCGCATGCGTCCCGCTCAGGGCGGGCCCACGACCATATCCTTTTCGGGTCCATTCCAAAAACCGAACCGACATCCTCGCGGTCCCCGGTCCGACCCGTCCCACAGGTCAGACGTCAGCGCGAACGGGATTGGGGCGGCCCCACTTCTCGTTGAATAGGAACTCGTCTTGGACGAACGACCAGTGCCGGCTCTGCATGTATCGGTCCGGCAGAGCCGTCCGAAGGTAGTCGACGTAGGCCTCGCGCTCGATCGGCCTCCCGCGGTCCTCGAGGACCTCCCCTCGGAGGCCGTAGGGCACATAGACGTATCCGACGCCGGGCGTATCGGAACCCTCCGAGCGGAACTTCCCGTACTCCGCGAGACCCCGGATCCGAAAGAACCGCCGATCCGGCAGAAACAGGAGGTCGTCCCTCGTGACACCGTGCGCGGGCTCGCCTCTGTCCGTAATCCGCGCCAGCGCGGCGTCCGCCTCCTCCCGGCCGACCCGTCCCTTCGCCTGCAGGATCGCAAGGTTCACGTCCCGGACCTTTCCTGCGACCTCGGCGACGTAGATGCGTTGCGCCTCCGCGTTCGTGAGGGTCTTGAACACCCCCTTCACGAAGGCGCCACCTAGTTCGCTTCCGAACATCTCGAGCCCCCGCGGGTACCACATGTTCAAGGTCTTCTGCAGGTCCTCGATTCCAAAGTTTCCCCCGCCGAGGGTTGCGGCGACCGCAATCGCTTTCATCAGCTTCTCCCCCGCCGCGAGGTGATAGGACTCCTCGAGCCATCGCATCCACGGCATCGAGATCGCCATGGGGCCGTACAGGAAGTGGTGCTGCATCTCGAGCTGGAACTTCCCGACGCGGTCGATGAACGCCATAAAGATCGCGGAGTCCATGACGCTCTTGAACTCGATATTGAACGCGTCAAGGACGTGCTCTCCGGGCTTCATCGCGAAGAGCTCCTCCATCGTTTCCGTCGCCCAGCGTCGACCCCACCGAGGTCGGTCGAACGTCTCGTCGAGTGTGAGGACGCCCGCCATCTGCATGTGATGTCGCAGTTCCTCCACGCACACGCGCTTCTTGGAGAACGAGATGCTGTCGAGTCGATGGCCCGTCGCGTCTGTTCGATGGATCCCCTCGACGATCTCCTTGTCAAGCCCAGTGAGGGACCCTGAGTCGAGCTGATCGTAGACCATCCGATGCTGCTGGATCGATCCGAGTTCCGTGGACGCCTGAGCGCGGATGATCTTGAGGGCCGTCATGAACTGAGCGTCCGGCATGCGGTCCGCCTTCCAGAGGCGGTCCGAGAGGTCCGAGGTGGCGGCCGTGGCCCCGACGACCTGACGCGCGAAGCTCGCGAACCCGTCGGGCTTCGCCATGATCACGTTCAACCGGGGAAGCGCGGTTTTCGGGTAGTAGCGGTCCCACTTCGCGCGGTCGAGGACCTCCGGCATCTCAGGGAAGTATCGCTCCTGCCACTCCCGGCCCTCGTCCTGCCACTTCTTCGGAAGCGTCTCGACCGTGAACTGGTCGAGGAGAGGCATGCGGTCCTCGATAGGCACCGCGCGGCCATGAAGCTTTCCGGGCGGCAATCAGATGCCGACCCGACCGCGTGGCCCCACGGTACGCGGGAGCGTTAAGAGGCGAGGAGCCTTCCGAGGATCGAGACGGGCACGATGGAGATTGACGGTTGCGTCTTCCCGGACGACCGCTTCTACGATCGAGACGGGTTCGTGTGGGTCAAGCCGGCTTCCGGCTCCGAGGTGCGGCTTGGGATCACGGCGATTCTTGCGGCGCTCGCGGGGCGACTCACGAAGGTCGAGCCGAAACCGCTTCAAGTCGAGTACGAGGCGGGCCGGATCATCGGGACGGTCGAGAGCGGGGCGTATTTCGGGCCGATCCGCACACCCGTCTCCGGCGCCCTCGTTTCCGTGAACGAAGCGGTCCTGCAGCGGCCGAAGATCCTTTCCGAGGACCCGTACGCGTCCGGGTGGTTCGCGCGGCTCCGTCTGAAGGGAGGCTTGGAGCGATCGGGACTCCTCTCCGCCCTAGACGCGCGGCCGGTCTTCCAATCCCAGATCGAGGCCCTCCACATCCGGTGTTTCGCCGCGTTTCCGGACTACGAGATGTTCGAAATCGGCACGGAGTGCGCGGCCGTCCTCGTGAGGCTCGACGAGCTCGTATCGACGATCCAATCGGGCGAAGTCGTTCACGTCGTGTCCGACGATCCGACCGCCCCGATTGAGATGGCCCGATGGTCCGATCGGACCGGACATCCCGTCGTCGATTCTCGACGAGACGGGGAGCTCTTCCACTTTCTTGTCCGGAAGGTCTGACGGACGGCTACGCGACGACCCGGTTCTGCGAACCTCTATGGCAGCTCCTAGGCGTCGCACTCCTATTTCTCGATCGGCTGGCGGATGAGGTTCCCCCACTCCGTCCAGGAACCGTCGTAGTTCCGCACGTCCGGGTAGCCGAGGAGGTACTTCAGGACAAACCACGTGTGGGACGACCGCTCTCCGATCCGGCAGTACGCGATGACTTCCTTGTCAGGCGTGATGCCCTTGGCGCCGTAGAGGGCCCTCAGGTCGTCCACGGGCTTGAACGTCCCGTCCGCGTCGTTGACCGCCTGCGCCCACGGGATGTTCACCGCCCCGGGGATGTGGCCTCCACGCTGGGCGTGTTCCGTGGGATACTCCGGGGGAGCGAGGATCTCACCTGAGAATTCCTTCGGGCCTCGCACGTCGACGAACGCCTTTCCTGGCGCCTTGACGCTTTGCCTCACGTAGTCGAGGTACACCCGGAGCTTCTCGTCGGGCTCCTTCGCCCGGTACGTCGTCGCTGCGCTCGAGGGCGGATCTTTCGTGAGGGGCAGGTCCTCCAGGATCCATTTCTTCCGGCCTCCGTTCAGGAGCACGATCTTCTCGACTCCGTAGTACTTGAAGACCCAGAAGGCGAAGGCCGCGAACCAGTTGTTGAAGTCGCCGTACAGGACGATCTGCGTCTCGTTCGAAATCCCGAGGCGACCCAGCAGCGCTTCGAGCGCGCCCTTCGTCAGGATGTCCCGCCTCAAGGGATCGTTGATGTCTTTCTTCCAATCGACGAGGACGGAGCCGGGGATGTGCCCCTGGTCGTAGTTCGCCGTCGGGTCGTAATCGACCTCGACGATGCGTACGTTCGAATTCGAGAGGTTGCCTTTCGTCCAGCTCGTGTCGACGAGGACCTCAGGATGTGCGTAGGCTGCCAAGCGCATTCCACCTTCGTCGCGTCGAAGTATTACCCTGTTATATCCCTTGTGCATATCGCTATTCCTAACGGACTTAGGGCCCCGATCGTCCGCGATTCAGGGTGCGCGGAGCCGAGGGTTTTAGCAACGGTTGAAATTTCACGCTATCGCATCACTATTTTTAAGTAGGATGCGTCGACATGGCCTGGCGGTTTGCGGAGGCTCCTCCTCGCGGAGAAGTTCAGCGCCGCCCTCCGCTTAGCCAAAGTCCTGTCAGAAGGGAAGGCTAAGAAGGTCCGGGCAAACGGCGTGAGCCAATTCGAATTCTCTTCGGACGGAACGGAGGTGGTCGTCTTCCCGCTCAGCGGCCACGTCGTGGAGATGGACTATCCCGAGGAATACCAGGACTGGAAGCGGGTAGACTTCAAAGAGCTCATCGACCTGGAACCGGTTCGCCATGAATCCCATCCGGAGATGCACGACGCGCTGCGCCAGCTCGCGCCGTCCCTGGACGAGGTCGTGCTCGCGACCGATTTCGATCGGGAGGGAGAGCTCATCGGGATCGAGGCCCTCGAGACCCTCCGCGCGGTGCATCCGGATCTCCCTGCGAAGCGGGCTCGGTTCAGCGCGATGACCTCCGGGGAGATCCGGCGCGCGTTCGAGTCCCTGACGGAGCCGGATTGGAACCTCGCCCGGGCGGCCGCCTCGCGCCAGAAGATCGACCTCGCGTGGGGCGCGGTCCTCACGCGGTTCCTGACCCTTCGCGCCGGTCTGGACGGCCGGCTCCTCTCCGTCGGCCGGGTGCAGACGCCCACCCTTGGACTCGTAGCTGCGCGTGAACGCGACCGCGAGGATTTCGTCGCCCGACCTTTCTGGAACGTCGTTGCGTCGGTGGGGGACCCGCCGGTCATGGTGACCGCGGACGGCGGCCCGTTCTGGGATCGCCGAGGCGCGGAGGCGGTGATCGCCCTCGCGAGCCTCGACGCATCGGCGGTCGTCGAATCGGCGACAACCCGGGAGGAGCGGGATCCACCGCCGCCCCCGTTCAATACGACGGGTTTCCTCGTCGAGGTGTCACGGGCGAAAATCTCCGCGTCTCGAGGAATGGCCCTCGCGCAACGGCTCTACGAGCGCGGGGAGATCAGCTACCCTCGGACGGACAATACCGTGTATCCGGGATCGTTGGACGTTCGTGGGATCCTCGAGCGGCTCCGAGAGTCTCGGTACAAGGAGCACGCGGAGACGCTCCTCGCGCTGCCTGCGTTGCATCCCGCTCGCGGGCCGGTCCATACGACGGACCATCCACCGATCCATCCGACCTCGCTTCCCGTGAAAGTTCACGGGGGCCCGGAAGGGATCGTGTACGACATCGTCGTGCGACGTTTCCTGGCGACGCTCTTCGCGCCCGGGATTCGGCGCGTGACGGAGGTGAGCCTGCGTATCGGGGACGCGGGCTTCCACGCAGAGCTCGAGAGCGTCGTGGATCCCGGGTGGAGGGTCGTGTACCCGGACGACCGGCCGTTGTCGGGAGCCGATCCGACCTCGATCCATGTCGGCGACACCCTGCGGGTCCTATCGATCCGCATCGAAGAGGACAAGACCCGATCCCCGCCCTTGCACAGCCAGGCGTCCCTCTTGATTGGGATGGAACGCCTCGGGCTTGGAACGAAATCGACCCGGCATGAGATCCTCGACATCCTGTACCGGCGCCGGTACATCGAAGGCCGAGGGCTCCGGACGACCGCCGCAGGCCGGGCCTTGATCGACGCCCTCGGGCTGTACGCGCCGGACTTCGTCGGTCCCGAGATGACCCGGCGGCTCGAGGCGCGAATGGACGCGATCGCGGAGGGCCGCGCGACGATTGAGGAAACGGTCAACGAGGCCCGGAGCGCCCTTCACCACGTCCTCGAGGAGCTCCTCGCGCATGAAGCGTCCCTCGCGAGGTGGCTTCAAGGGGCGGACGCCCTCGAGAAGGACTGCGGTCCGTGCGAGGCGTGCGGCGAAGGCCGGCTCGTCATCCGACGGACGCGTACGGGGTGGTCCTTCCTCGGATGCTCCACGTATCCGAAGTGCCGCAACCGGGTACGTCTGAACGGCTCCGCGGGGCGGACCCCCTGGGAGATCCCGCGGGAGGCGCAGACTGCGACGGCATAGCGTGGCAGGCCGTTCGAAGTCCTGTCTTGCTCGCGAGAACCGCGAATGGTCGGGGACGTTCACATCCCGGCGGGCTTCATCATCTTCATGGCGTCGTTATGGGACATCTGCATCTGGTGGGTGTCCATCCCGTGCATCTGGAGCACCTTCACCATTTCATTGTCGCTGTGGCTGCGCACCATGAACCCGCATTCGCACTCCGCCATCTTCATTGGCATCTTCATGTGTGAGGTCACGGACACTCCTCCTCGACCCGTTCCCGTGCAGGTCCCGCCCGTATCGCGCCCCGGGGTTAAAAAGGGTATGCCAATACGTAGCAGACCCGTGCCGTCCGGGGGAACGACCGCCCCGGAAGAGTTGAAGACCCGCATCCGCATGCGCGCCATCGATGCCCTTCGTGCGGGACGTGATGACCCGGGACGTCCTCGTGATTGATCCGGACCGGTCTGTCGAGGATGCCGCGAAACGGATGGCCGCTCGAAAGATTGGCGCCCTCGTCGTCGTGAGGTTCGGCCGTCCGATCGGTCTGATCACGGACCGAGACATCCTCTGGAAGGTCACTGCGAAAGGGAAGAACCCTCGGAAGGTCCTCGTGGAGGACGTCATGACGGCACCCGCGGTCACCGTGAGCCCCCTGTCGACGCTCCGGGCCGCCGCCCGCCTCATGCTCGAGAAGGACACACGTTGGCTCGTCGTCACCCGTCTTGACGAGGTCGAGGGGTTCATGACCGCAAGCGACCTGACGGAAGGATTCCTCGAGGCGTACGCCCGCGCGCAGCGCAGAGGCCTCCCTCCGACGTGATGCGGGGCGGCCTCAGGATCCCAAGATGAGGGGCAGCACCCACAGGACGACGAGAGCCCGCGCGGTCCCCCCGACAACGTTCGCGGCGACGAAGGACCAGCGCCGGATAGCGTGTCCTTCCTCGTTGAGCAACGCATAGAAATAATTCACCGCGGTGTCGCTCATGAACGGGATCGCAAGGAGGACCAGGAGGCCGGGCCAGCCCGTCTTGCGGACGAAGAGTTCGAGGACCTTCAGGATTCGCCCTCCGATGGAGTGCCGCCCGATCCATCGCTCGATCCACGGGTTCACCTTGTGGCCGACGATGAACACGACGATCGCTCCGACTCCCTTGCCGAGGCCGAGCACGGCCGCGCTCACGAGGGGATCCACGCCTGGATTCAGGAGCAGGAAGAACTCGACGGGAATCGGGAGGGCGACCGCGGCCGCGATCGAATAGAGGAACAGGAGGACGAGGAACGTCAGGGGATCCGCCGCTCCCAGGTCGAACAGGAACGGCGCGGCAACCATGTTTCCGATGTCCGGCCCTCGCCCGCGAGGGGCTCTCGGGGGCCATAAAGCCTTCTCGGGAAGACCGGATGGGGCCGGAGGATCGCCGCGGCTGCGGCCTCGTGGCCCCTTCAAGTCGACTAATTCCGGCGATTTTATCCCTCTGGCCGCCTGTTCGCGGGCCCATGTTGAACCTGAGTTCGATTGCTGTCGTCGTCTCCGACGCAAAGACGTCCGCGCGCTGGTACCAAGACAAACTCGGCCTCGAGGTCCGGAGCCGAGAAGGGCACTGGATCACCGTCTCTTCGAAGGGTTCCTCCGTCGTCCTTCACCTCTGTGAAGGGAATGCGCTCGAGTCGGGGAACTCTGGAATCTGCTTCATGAGCAAGGACGTCGCGAAGGATCAGAAGGCCCTCGAGGCGAAGGGGGTTCGGTTCACCCAGCCGACCACGAAGGAAGCGTGGGGGACCTCCGCCAGCTTTGCGGACCCGGACGGAAACGAGTACTGGATCTACGAAGAGTAATCGCCGGACAAGGTTCATGCCGCGGTGCCGGCTACGTCTCGCGCGATGGCCACGGCCCCTCACGTCCCTCGCTTAGGCCTCCAGACCCGCCTCGCGGCGGCGATCGGGCTCGCCTCCGCCGCGTCGATCACGGAGGCCGTCGGCAGTTGGTTCTCCGGGTCCCTCGCGCTCCTGAGCGACGCGGGCCACGTCGGAACCGACGCGATCGCTCTCGCGCTCAGTCTTTGGGCCCTCCGGTTGTCCGGGCGACCCCACACGCCGCGAATGTCGTTCGGATATCACCGCATGGAGGTGCTCGCGGCCCTCATCAACGCGGTCCTCCTCCTCGTCCTCGCGGCGTTCATTCTGTGGCGAGCCTACGATCGCTACATGACCCAGGCGCCCGTGACGGGGGGTGTGATGCTCGCGGTCGGGCTCGCCGGCCTTGCCGCAAACCTGACGATGGTCGTGCTTCTCCGGGACTGGTCTCGAAGGAACATCAATGCACGTGGTGCGTTCCTGCACGCGTACGGAGACACGCTCGGGTCCGCAGGCGTCGTCTCGGCCGCCGTTGCGATCCAGATCACGGCGATTTCCGTGCTGGACGTCGCGGTCGCCGTGTTCATTGTCTCCCTCATCCTGATCAGCGCGGTCCGGCTGCTGCGCGAAGGGGGTCGCATTGTCCTAGAGGCCTCCCCCGCCCACGTCCGTCCGGAAGACGTCGCCCGGGCGATCGCGGGCGTGCCGGGCGTCCGCGGCGTCCATGAACTGCACATCTGGACCCTGACATCGGGCCTGTATGCGCTCACCGGACACGTTGTCGTGTCGGGCGATACGACAGTTCAGGAAACCTCCGGCCTCGTGGATGCGATTGAGGCCCGGCTCCGCGACCGCTTCGGCATCGCCCATGCGACCCTCCAGGTGGACAGCCTCCACGACGAGGTGATCCCGCCCGCGGACCTCGCTCAGGATCCGCGGCGACCCGCGCCCTAGCAAAGCCTTTACCGAGCGCCTCCCTTCGGACGAGTCGCATCGGATGACCGAGCGCGCGGAAGTCGTCATCGCAGGCGGGGGAGTCATCGGCACGAGCATCGCGTTCCACCTCGCGAAACTCGGTCTGACGGATGTGATCCTCCTCGAGCGGGCGCACCTTGCGTCCGGGTCGACGGGGCGAAGCGTGGGGAACATCGAGACGGCCTACGCGACGGACGTGAACGTGGTGCTCGCGAAGCTAGGATACGAGGAACTGAGCCGATTCCCCGAGGCCACAGGGGCGACCGCAGAGTTCCACCCAAGGCGGTACCTCGAGACGGTCCGGGACGTGCGCCATCGGGAACTTCTGGAGCGGAAGGACCGCGTCCTGCGGGCCCATGGGCTCCATCCGAGGATCCTCGAGCCCCGGGAGATTCTGGAGATCTTCCCCGAGATGCGCACCGACGACGTGGCCGGAGCCCTGCTCGTCGAGGAGGCCGGGTTCTGCGATCCCACGTCCGTCGCGAGGGGCTACGCCGCCGCGGCGAAGCGGTTGGGGGTGAGGGTTCAGACCGGGAGGCCCGTCGAGCGGGTCCTCACGGCACGCGGGGAGGTGTCGGGGGTCCGCACTCCGTCGGGAGACGTCCGGAGCGCCGTCGTCGTGAACGCGGCGGGGCCCTGGTGCAACGACCTGAACCGACCGCTGGGCTTCGAACTTCCCGTCCGGCGGTGGCAGCGTCAGGTGTTCGTGACCACGCCGCATCCGGAGATTCCCGCGGATCGGCCGATGTATTCGGATCTCACGGCCCGTTTCTACTTCCGGCAGGAGCTCGATGGGGGATTCGTCCTCGGCCTCGTGGAGGATGTCGCCGCGGACGACCTGGCGAATCCCGAGACGGATTGGACGTTCAAGATCCGTGCGGTCGAGGCGGCCGTGCATCGCGTGCCGAAGCTCGTGGACACCAGCGTTGCGAACGGATGGTCCGGCGTCGTCACCTTCACTCCGGATCAGCTCCCGGTCCTCGGTCCCGTCGACTCCCCGAAAGGATACTACCTGGCGAACGGGATGTCCGGGTATGGGGTGATGATCAGCCCCGCGGTCGGAATCGCCCTCGCGGAGACGATCGTGCACGGGTCCTCGCGGGCCGTGGACCTCTTTCCCCTGCGCTACGACCGGTTCGGCGACCCGCACGGGGGATATCCCGCCGGCCTCTGGCCCGTGTCCGGCTGATCGAGAGCCCGCCGGCCGCATCCTATTTATCGACCGGATGCCTACGAGGTCTGCGAGGGGGAATTTGTCCGACTACGAGTCGCTCGCGAAGAGCGTGATCCGGCGGTCCTTGTCCGTCCGGCCGAAAGAGAATGTGATCGTCGAGACGTGGAACCACGGGCTTCCCATCGCCGCCGAGTTCGTCCACCAGTTGCGGGCTGTCGGCGCACGTCCGATGCTCCTGTTCGAGGACGAAGAGACGTACTGGAGATCCGTCGCCTCCCTGTCCCCGTCGAAGCTGGGCCAGGTTGGGAGCCACGAATGGAAGGCGATGGAGGGGGCCGACGCATACATCTTCGTCCCAGGGCCCGCGGACATCTCGAAGATCCGGGAGCTCGGGATTGATCGCTACGACGCGGCGACCGCGTACAACGACGAATGGTACCGACGTGCGAAGCGCGGCCGGATCCGCGGCGCGCGAATCGGTCTGGGGTACGTGACGGCGCCCCGTGCGTCATCCTACGGCTTCGATCTGGATGCGTGGCGTCGGATGATGATCGAGGCGAGTGCCGTCGATCCGCGGGAGATCGTTCGCCGCGGTCGCCGGATCGCGGCCGCTCTGTCGGGCAAGGGACGCGTCGAAATCACCGCGCCGAACGGGACGAGGTTCAGCTGCGATCTCGTTGGCCGGGATCCGCATCTGGAGGACGGCGTCGTGACGAAGGACGACCTGGACCGCGGGGACAACATGGCGAACATCCCCGCGGGGGAAGCGTACGTCGTGCCGGACGAGAAGAGCGGTGAGGGGACGATCCGGTTCGATCGGCCGGTCGCCTCCCTGGGCCGCTGGATCCGAGGCATCTCCCTCGGGTTCGACGGGGGTCGGCTCACGAAGTGGAGTGCGACGGAGAACGAGGACCTCATCCGGTCCCAGTGGTCCAAGGCGAAGGGCGATCGGGACCGGCTCGGGTACCTGGACTTCGGTCTGAATCCGAGCGCGCGCACCGGCTTCCTGCAGGACTATATCGTCGCGGGGAACGTATACGTCGCCGTGGGCTCGAACGACGAAGTCGGCGGGAGGAACAAGACGAGCTTCTTCCTCGGCTCCACGATTTCCGGTGCGACGGTCACCGTCGACGGACGGACGGTTCTCCGGAACGGCTCCTTCGCTCCCTGATCCGGTCGGAACCGAGGTCGGGCGAGGGACCCTTTTCCCTCTTTCGAGTCCGACGGGCTCAGCTTTATGGCCCGCCGCCGTCGTGGCAGGGCCTACCTGAATGGTCGCGGAACCGGAGGAGTCCCGCATCGAGGCAGAGCGCCTTGACCTCCGCGACAACGACCGCGTCGTCCTCGAGCTCCTCCGGAGCGAGCCGTCGGCCGCCGTCGGGTTCCAGGGACTTCGCCGCCGCTTGCGCCTCCACCCGGAGCGGTTGTCCCGGGCCCTGCACCGCCTCGCGGAGGACGACCTCGTCGTGCGGACGGAACTCGGCTATCGGATCAGTCCGCGGGGGCTGGCGATCATCAGTCCGGACGCGTTCCCGCGGGACGCCCCCGGGGTTCCTGTGCTGCAGGCCTATCTCCCGGGGGATGTCGATCTCCGTTCGCTCACGCTCGCTCTGAAGGGATCGTGGATCGGGCCGCTCCGGTGGTACGCGTTCTCGGAGGGCCCCGGCGAGATGGAGATCTCCTGGGTGACGGAGGACGACGGAATCCAGCTCGATGCGCGGCTTCGACCCGGCGAGCTCACGATCATGGCGGTCGCTTCAGCCCCTGAGCGCCTCGACGAGGCGAGCCGTCTCGGGCACCTCCTGTTCCAGCACATCGCCCGAGAGGTTTCGCGCGACTTCCGGGCGGGCCTCAGCGGCTGACGTTTCGGGAGACGGGACAATCGCAGGTTCGAGGCCCTCGAACCGTCCGCCCAGTGACTCGGAGGAACACCGGTCCTCTCTGTGACTAGGCACCTCCTCCTCGAGTCAACAAATCCGACCGACGCCATGCCTTTTCGGGCTTGACATGACCACAACGGTCGGAATCCGGAGCAAGGACGGCGTGGTCCTCGCCGCGGACAAGCGGGCGAGCAAGGGCTTCTTCGTCGGGTCGAAGGACGTGCGAAAGCTCTTCGCGCTCGACGAGACCACGGCCGTGGCCATCGCCGGCCAAATGTCGGACGCGGAATACCTCGTGAGCCTCGCGAAGGCGGAGCGGCGTTTGCTCTCCCTCCGCCGGGGCTTCCCGTTGTCCGTGAAAGAGAGCGCGAAACTGATCGCGAACATCGTGTACAGCGGCATGAAATCCTACAACCCGTTCTACGTCGAGCTCGTCGTGGCCGGCGTGGACCGCGACGGCGGGCACGTGTACACGAGCGACATGAGCGGGGCGATCACCTCCGAGGACTTCATGTCCTCCGGGAGCGGCTCGCCGATCGCGTACGGGGTCCTCGAGCAAGGCTTCCGCTCGGACCTGAGCCTCGACGGGGCGCGCACACTCGCGGAGGCCGCCGTGCGCGCGGCGATGGAGCGCGATCCCGGGAGCGGGAACGGGGTGGACGTCCTCGTGGTCCCGAACGGCCATTGGACCTGGGAGGCGAACTGACATGGCGGCCGAGATGGGACGGATGCCGTTCTTCTACAACACGGAAGGGCGTCTCGTACAGGTGGACTACGCCCTCGCCGCCGTCGGCCGAGGCTCCACGACCCTTGGCCTAAGGACGAAAGACTTCGCGATCCTCGCGAGCCAGGTGAAACCGACCCGGCCGCTCCTCGAGCCCGCGGAGAAGGTGTACGTCGTGGACGAGCACGTCGGCGCGACGGGCAGCGGCTACATCGGCGACGTCACCACACTGGTGGACGAGGTTCGGGTGACCGCCCAGCGGCATCGCCTCGCCTACGACGTCCCGATCGACATGGGCACCCTCTCTCGCACCCTGTCCGAGCACCTGCATTCCTTCACGATGTATGCGGTCCGGCCGTTCGGCGCGTCCATCATTCTCGCCGGGGCGGACGAGCTCGGCATCCAGCTCGTCCAGGTGGATCCGAGCGGCACGACCTTCAAGGGATCGGGCTTCGCGATCGGGCAGCACGCGGACGAGGCCCTCGACGTAGTCCACAAGGGCTATCGACCGAACCTCACGGTCGAGGAGGCCCTCGCGCTCGCGAGCCGCGCGATCGAGGATGTGAACGGCGGGAAATCGGAAATCGAGTTCGGCATCGTCCGTGGGGACACGAAGCGATTCGAGCGCATGCCCCTTGAGAATGCAGCCGCGTGAGGGACCCTAGAGTCTCACGTCGAAGGCGAGCGGGAACAGGGTCCTCCGGCCGAAGGCCTCGAGAGACGCCGGGTCGTCCGCC
>Ga0209521_10002144_pt1 | contig 16154 bp, 29 predicted proteins | sample Rifsed19ft4_FD_184016 | JGI IMG/M metagenome (GOLD analysis project Ga0209521, IMG submission 184016) | Soil microbial communities from Rifle, Colorado, USA - sediment 19ft 4 (version 2) | ecosystem: Environmental > Terrestrial > Deep subsurface > Rock core/Sediment | place: Rifle, Colorado...
CACGCCATTTTGAAACATCAATAGGAACACCCTCTATCTCCATAGCAGCAATAACTTGTGTAAGTTGGAACTCAATATCAGCTATTTGTTCCATTCCCTCTTTAACCAAAATTTCTTTTTGAGCTTTCCAAATCGGAAATAAAACAACAACATCATTTGCGGCATAGGATAGCTGTTCGTCTGTAAAGGCTTCTAAAGGCCGAATTTCCGTAAATGACATTCTGATGCCTTTACCTAGCTCAACACCCGCATACTTAGCTGCTAGAGCCTTCAGACCTGTGTTTGCATAGCCGGGAGAAATAAGTGCTTCAGCTATCATCGTATCAAAAACATTGTTAATTTTTGCGCCTAAATGATTAAGGGTAAATGCTTGCTCAAACTTAGCATTCTGGATAAGTTTTAACCATTTACGGCTTTCAAAAAACGGAATAAGCGGATGTAAATCCACCGTTCCTACATTGATGACATATTGCTTATCACCAAATCCTATCTGGCACAACAGAATTCTAGAATCTAGTGGGTTAAGTCCACTAGTTTCTAAGTCGAGTGCGAAAGTATCGTATCTGCCAAAGTCGGCAAGAACGTCTGTAAGGTTCTTTTCGACATAGATGAAATCAACCACTCCGTTTGCTCCAATACTAATTTTTTAAACTTTTCCCACTGTACAACATTCATTTCTAACTCTCCAACATCTTTCACACCAAGACTTGTATAATCTAGAATAATAGAATCTTCTCCAAGAGAATGTTGTAATGAAATAGCCGCACTTTTACCGGGGGCATCATTATCGGGAACGATAACAATCTTCTTTCCGCGTAATAAACTTCGATTTGACCGTGTAATATGAGTTCCTCCGACGACTGCTGCCGGATATCCGTTTTGCCGAAGTAACAGCCAATCAAATTGACCTTCCGCAATAAAAATGATAGGCGAATGCCTAACTTCCCAAAAACCAAAAATGGGTTTAGGCATCCTTGTTCCAAGATATTTTAGTTTATCATTCGTAACAGTTCTTCCCATCATAAAATCACATAACAAACTCCCTGAAATGAGATTCGGAATAGTTATTCGATGAGACATGGCCTCATAACCATCTTTGCTTATCAAGCCTATTTCTTGACCTAACTTATATTCTTCTGCGTAATTTAAACGTAAAACTTTACCATCTGTATATCCAATCTTATACTTCATGGCTGTATCAGCAGTTATCCCCCGCCCAAATAAATATGTTAGAGGACCGGGACTTTTTAAAGCAAATTGATGATACTCCTCTGCACAACCATATAAAAATTTATATGTTTGAGTAGAATTTTTAACCTTTATAACGGTATTTTTATCTGATTTAAGAAATCGAAAATCTTCCCCAACATATTCCCTCGCAGCTTCGTCAGACATGCCTTTAAAGTCAGTCAGAAATTTTACTGCATCTCCCCACTCATGGCAACCAAAACAAAAATACGTCCCACTCGGATAAACAGTAAAGGATGGGTCACGGTCACCCCTATGAAAAGGACAATGCGCAACCCACCGTTCCTGACTGCTCTCGATTAGCTTGATATTATTCTCTTTTAGAATATCATAAAGATTCACGCTTCTCCACCACTGCGCCGATATTTAATTGTGTGTAAGCCTTAACAGGATAAAATCCTTTTAAATTTAGTGTTGGAATTTCGTTGATATAACCAGCTAATATCTTTTGGCTAAAGCCTGTCTTATGTTCTTGCCCCGGACCTATCTGCAATCCAAATATTTGGTCCATTTCCATGCCATTAGACGGATTTCTAAGCCACCCACGAATCACAAATTCCAAATCCGGTACTAAAAGCAATAATGTTGCACCGGGCTTCATTACTCTTGCAAATTCTCGTAATGTTGGTGGAACATGATATTTTGTAACATGTTCTAAAGTCTGCCAACAAACAATACCATCCACAGATTCGTCAGGAAAGGGCATATCCCACATATAAGCTTTGACATTTACTTGGTCACTTTCTTCATAAGCATCAACGCCAATAAAGCGGTCATCAAGTTTTGAATCTGCTCCACAGCCAACATCTAATAAAAGCCCGCCCTTGCCCATCATCTCATAGACAAGATTAACCCACGGGGAATTTATTGGTTCATCACTTCCAACAAATATTCTCATACATTAACCAACATATACAAGACCCTGTTCAACAGGAAAGTTTTCATTGATTGTTCTTACCTCACAAGAACCCCCCACACAATCAAACATGCTTTGTTCTTCTATAGTAGCAGCTACAGAGTCAGAATGTCCAGCCGATATAATTTTTTTAGCTTCCTCAATGGGAATAGCTTCCAATGGTTCTTCTCCTCTACTTCCGGCTCTATAAAAGGTAGCGCCTTTTAAGTATGGTAAATACTCAAGCCATAAATCAGATAGATTGTCAAGAGAATAGTTTTCTGGAAGATTGATGGTTTTGCTGGTGGCATTATCGATATGATTCTGGCAAACTCTTTGCATCTCAAAATGCTTGAATGGCGAAATATCGTATGCTCCTTCAAGCACGCCAATATCTTTTCCTTGTTCTTCTAGTTCACCCCAAAGAGGGTCAATTACTAACTCTTTATCCAATTGTCTAGACCCATCGGATGTTGGACGATAAAATCTTCTCCAATAAGCGGGCGCAAATAATGGCTCAATTCCAGTTGAAACATCTGAAACCATACCTGTAGTGCCTGTTGGAGCAATCGTTAGAATAGCACAATTTCTAATACCATTATCACGAATATCATCAATAATACGTTGTGACAAAGCTCTTTTAACAAATCCAGAATCTAAAAATTTTTCATCATATGCGGGAAATGGTCCCTTTTCCACTGCTAAGTCAACAGAAGCTTGATATGCTTCTTCTTTAATAAATTCCATGATTTGGTCAATCATATCAAGAGCGAATGAAGAGCTATACGGAATTCCCATTTTTATCAACATTGAATGAAGTCCCATGATGCCAAGACCAATACGACGCACATTGTTGCAATTATCGCGTATTTCTGGAAGAGGGTATTCATTAACAGAAAGAACATTATCGAGAAATCTTACAGCAGTGCAAATAGTTTTTCTAAGCTGCGTGGTATCAAGTTTACCATAAGCATCAACAAATCTTGGTAATACCAAAGCTCCTAAATCACAGCAACCATACTCTTCCAGCCAAATCTCTCCACAAGGATTTGTACTGATAAGTGGCTTATAATACCAAATATTGGATTCTCTATTAGCTAGGTCCCCATTTAGAACTCCCGGTTCACCAGATTGCCAAGCATTATAAACAATCTTATCCCACACTTCTTTAGCATTTATTTTTTTACTTGGTTGATTGCCCCAAATTAAATCGAAATCCTCATTCTTTCGAATTTTGTTGATAAAAGTCTCAGTATTTACTTTTTTATCAATAATAACAGATACATTAGCATTCGTAAGCTGTTTTCGGTCTAATTTTTTATCTAAGAATTCCGGCATATCTGGATGAGAAATATTTAGGTCTAACATAAGAGCTAATCTTCGCCCGCCACCGGCAACAAGAACATCACCAACAGCATTTATCATTTCCATCAAAGAAACAGCGCCAGTAGCTATTCCGCCAGTTCCGTGGATTTTGGAGCCTCTAGGTCGGATTGGACTGACATTGACACCAACGCCACCGCCCATACCAGAAATAACAATAACGTCATGTATTGTTTTACCCCAACCTTCTCTCGAATCTTGTGTATTAAGAACAAAACAATTCAAAAGCTGCGCTCTAGGTCTGCCACTTCCATACCAAATCCTTCCTCCGGGCATAAATCTATTAGTGACAATTTCCTCATAAAATTCTTCTTTGATACCTTCACGTATAGAATCATCTTCTGCGCCTGATACATGAGAAGCTAATCGCATTGATGCCTCATCCCAAGTTTCTTCGGGGTAGATTGTATACCTTTCCTTAAATATTGTTTCAGATAATCCTGTTGGAGTATATTTTTCACTTTTTTTAACCCTTACTGGTGTCAATGCTATCTTTCTCCTTCTTTAATTCTTGGATTTCTTCTAGAAAATTCCAGAAACGGTTACATTTGTAGATATCACCTTCACTTTGGTATGAACATATGTAAGGTAGGTACACCTTATGTTTACGCGCTAAGGGCGCACGAATCTCTTTCCAACATGGTTTTTGAAATTTACAAGGAATAAAAGATTTTGTTGAAGTTTTTTGAAATCTATTCGTCGGACTCATCAAATTTTGTGTTCTATAGTCAGAATTAGACGAAATAATTACCAAGTTGCTGGGACTGTTATCCTGTGTGTTACCGTTAACGTGTCTTACATCTTCATCAGGAGTAAGAGGTCTACCTAGCAAATCTTCGGCAACTAAGATTTGTTCTGGAACATACCCATTTCCCACAGCCCTAGAATTTTGGGGACTGTGAACTAATGTATAATAATCGTAGATTTTTTTAGGTTTTGTCATAAGGGAATACTTCTTAACACTCCTTTATAGGGTATTGTTGGGCCTCCTGAGAAGCTTAATTTTTAAGAAAATTTCTTTTTACTTTTCCTTGACATGGGGGGTCTAACATTGTTATAATAGGTTTGCCGGGACAGCGGGGTGCACAGAAATACTATTATTACCTGAGCATATACTGTAGCATACTAAGCATACTAAGCAAATACGGAGTTATTAAATGTTAGACTATAATTATCGAAGTAGATGTTGTTTAGCTCCTATCAGATTAGGAAATAAAACTAAAAAAGGTATTCGCATCAAAGTTTGGGTATGTGTTCGTTGCAAGAAGGCTGATATAGACATTATATCAAAAGAGGAGGCTCAACTTCAAGGAAAAAATAGGCCGATAGAGGGTAATTTTTCCCACAATATTAAGGAACCTTCACTTGACAGCCCCGACTACGGGTAGGATACTCGCGTAGCCAAGTAAGGCGACTGCTCAATTCAGTCAAATTCGACGGAATTTGGAAGAATCGAACACAATCGCTTTGCTTGGCTAATTTAATAGCGGTTGGAAAATTCTCTCGATTAAAACGAGGTCGGGGAGTTTTTTACCGCTTAGAAAGAGCGAGTGGATAACCTGTACTGAGATACAGAATTTACTCGCTTTTTCTTTTATGGAGGTATTTGTTATTAAGTACTTACGTTTGCTCCCTATTTTTATAGTGGTTTTTTTACTAATAACTTTTGAACCAGTAGTATTTAGTGAATCCAAGCCAATCCAACACAAAAATCCACAAATTAGAATATATGAAAAGCCATATTTACCAATTCCATATCAAACTTTCGATGCTACTGAATTTATTCCATATTCGATAGAATTACCTGAAATTAGTCCAAAACCAACCAAAACGCCTATAATTACCATAATTGATGAAAGAGTTTTTTCACCTTCAATAATAGAAGTTCGTGAGTATGCTTTTCTTAAAATTGGTAGTTATCAATTTAGGTGTTTAGATAGACTTTGGACACGAGAAAGTAGATGGCGTACAACTGCACACAATAAGTATTCGGGCGCTTATGGTATCCCCCAAGCATTACCAGCCGATAAGATGGCATCTGCTGGAGATGATTGGCTTACTAATCCTATGACTCAGGTAATATGGGGATTAAAATATATCAAAGGTCGGTATGGAACAGCTTGTAATGCTTGGCAACACTCTTTAAATGTAGGATGGTATTAATTTAGAGGAAAATATTTCTAAAACGGCTTGACCTTATAGCTATCACTATGATATAGTATAGATGTCACCAGCGGATAGCCCTCAAGCAGTCCGAATGCTGGCTCTGGTGATAAGTGAGCAACGTTTATTGGTTTTATAGCTCCATGTAAAAAACAAACCATCGTGTCTCCTTCGCGTTTAAGGAGCGATGCTTATCGGGAAATGCTATCGTTAGGATTGTCTCCCCGTCTATGTCATGTGACGTTAAACATTGATGGAGTCGATTTCAGCCGGGAGCAAAGTACAAGCTCCCGGCCTAAATTCTTTGTAAAGGAGAAAAAGTGGATATCTTGCAAATTATTCTTGATGCAGCTATTTTTCTTGCTTTGGTTGGTGTCGTAGGTGCTGTTATCACGACCCAAAGCGGGGCGATTAAAAAAACTGGCTCCGTTGCTATTGTTTTCTTAATTCTCGCACTAGTTGGAGTATTATCGGCTGTTATTATTCCCGCAGGCTCGGTTGGTGTCGTAACAGCATTTGGTGCTGTGCAAAATGAGACACTTACACCGGGGTTGCATTTTCGACTTCCGTTTGTAAATGTGGTTCACACGATTACGACACGGGTTCAACCTCATCCATTTAGCGAAATTGATGCCGCTTCTTCCGAATATCAGTCAGTACGATTGACTGGAATTATGAACTATCATGTTGATGGGGCATTTGCCTCTGACCTTTATCAGCGCGTTGGTGATGATTTTGCGGGAAAAATTTTGGACCCTGCTTTTAATGATTATATTAAGACGGTTGTACCAACCTATTCCGTCAGTGAAATTCTTGCTAAGCGTGATGAAATTCGTTCTAGGGCAAAAGCAGACCTACAAGCGAATTTAGAGCAGTATCATATTATTATTGATGATATTTATCTAGCTAACATTGCTTTTAGTCCTGAATATACGTCAGCAATTGAAGCAAAACAGGTTGCCCAGCAACAAGTCCAAACTGAACAACAAATTCTCGCGCAAAAGCGTATTATTGCTGAACAAGCAGTTGTTCAAGCGCAAGGTAACGCTAATGCTGCAATTGAGACAGCTAAAGGACTAGCGGAGTCTAACCGACTTGTTACGGAGTCTTTGAGCGCTGAATTGATTCAGTATACTTTGATTACGAAGCTTGGTCCAAGCATTCAAACGATTTTGCTTCCGGCTGGACAGCCATTTATCCTTGACCCAAATGCGCTTGTTCCAAAGTAAATCAAAACTCTTAACACCAGATTGGCAATATCTTGTGAGTTCCTTAGAATTAGCTGCGGCTATTGCATGGGAGAGGCCACCTAGACGTTGGGTGGCCTCTCAATCTTGGCACGCTAAAATCGTATCCGACCATTACCACGCAGTTTTAGCTAGTGGTAACTTAGATATAGACGATATTGATGCGGAATTGTTTGACTTGGACTATAATCTTTATTTATGGGGAAATGAAAAATAATGCGTTTTGTTGATTATGGGGGATTAACATTTGACGATGTTTTAATTGCACCCGAATATTCTGATATTGAATCTAGAGATGAAATAGACCTCTCACAAGATGATTTTTTGGGTCTTTATTTAGAAGTTCCAATTATCAGCGCAAATATGGATTATGTTACTGGAAGTGATATGGCAATTGCTATGTATGAAGAAGGTGGATTAGGAATTCTAAATAGATTCATACCTTGGGAACAACAAAAGGAGGAAATGTTTAAAATTGAGTTAATTTCTCCTGTAATTCTATCTGTAGGAATTCGTAATCTTGAGGAGTCAATCGAAAAAGTAAAATGGGCTTTTCAGAACTTATATAATAATAAAATTATCATTACTATAGATGTAGCTCATGGGCACCATCAAAAAGTAGCCGACCTTATTAAGAAAATAAAAGATATGTTTGAGGTAGACATTATTGCTGGTAATATTGCTACTGAGGATGGAGCTTTTTTTCTAATTGATGCTGGTGCAGATGCAATCAAAGTAGGAATAGGTCCGGGTTCTGTATGTACGACTCGTACGGTAACAGGCGTAGGTGTACCGCAGTTAGGAGCAATCATATCTGTTGCTAGAGAAGCACACGGTAATGTAAAGGTCATCGCTGATGGGGGAATACGAAGTTCTGGTGATATCGTTAAAGCATTAGTCGCAGGAGCGGATGCTGTTATGCTTGGATATCTGCTTGCAGGAGCAGATGAAGCACCCGGAGTACCGATGGTCGGTCCAGATGGGACAACTAAATGGAAACCATATCGTGGACAAAGTATCTTTGGTTCAAGCGGTGAGCGTTACACGAAGGAAGGAATTTCTGGATATGTGCGAGAACGAGGTCCGGTAGCAAGAATCTTGAAGGAACTAGTTGGTGGAATTCGCTCTGGAATGTCTTATGTGGGCGCAAGAAATTTAACAGAATTAAGAGAAAAAGCCTACTTCATTAAAGTAAGTGGACATACGATGCATGAAAACAATACAAGAGTATCGGAGGTAGTAGGATGACAGTCTTACCTACAGATGGAAGTTTATCCCATAATTGGCTTTATTCTTTTTTACCTGTGGGTGAAAAGAACAATCCAACTCTGGTAGGTTTTTGTAAGCAATGTAGACATACTTTTATCTACTTTATACCTAATTCAGACCCATGGTTCATAGGGGATTGGTATCAAGAATATGACTCAAAAATCCCGAAGTTTGGGTGTATCCCGGTGACATATGACTGATGATGAACTTTTTTGTACAATCTGTGGTGAAGAAGATTGTGATTGTAACGAGATAGAAGAACAAGATAGTGTTGATGATGAATGTTAAGCATAATCAACAAATCTTGGACAGGAACATGTATGACGGGAATCAATACGATACTCACACCATTGACCTAACCTGAGTTCAGGTGGGCCTAAATCGGTTCCTTTAAGTCTTGGCATAGTGACAGGTCTAATAGACCGTCCGGTATGTTGTATGTACGGATGTTTACAACTACTACAAGATTTAGTTTCGGATAGCATTTCGGCCTCCCCGCGCAATATATTATTCGAACTTACACAAGAACACAATGATGTCTAATTAAATGATACGTACAGACCATTTTTCTACAGGTAATACAACTAGAAATATTTCCACGTCGGGTGCAAAAATGAAAACTTTTATGGCTGCTCGTAGGAATAGAGCATTTTATTAGTATATTCATTACTCATCTTCCATCTTATACCATTGTCCTATGTGGATAATATTGAAATCACTTTCAGAAATTTCACGTACTTGATTTCTACAATCAGCTTCGCAGTTGCGAAGGGTAACAACCCAAGTATCGGGCGCATTATGTATTACAGGGATTGTTCCTACCCATCTATAATTGCAACGATATTCCAAATCCCCATCGAAATTGTGCTCCATCCCACAAACATAATCATATTTAGGTTCTTGAGTTGTATATGTGTGGGCAGGAATAAAATCTTTATCAATAACTGTACCTTCATTGATAGGTGTTTGGCAAGCCGCTATAAGAAAGATAACTAATATATATTTTATAGTGAGTCCCGCCTGACCATAGTGCATTCCATTCGTGCGCGCTCAAACTCACTCCACGTCACGATAGTTGGTGCACCAAATCGGAAACCATCGGGGTCGTAAATAGTCATACCGTCAGGATGCGGTATCTCATTCCAGACTTCCCACGGCAGACGAGTTTGTCCGGGCCATGGCCAGATGTTCGTGGGTATGATGACGGCCTTTCGGCCGTCCGGCAGGAACCTCCCGTGCTCGCCGAGGATATCCCGCGCTTCGCTCTTGGCCGTGTACAGGTCCCATGAATGGATTTGTAGTAGCCTCTCGGCCAGCGCCGCAGCGTCGCGGTCATCGGTCATCGGTCGGTGCCTTCGAGGGCAGCGACGCGCGCCCCGATGCGGTCAGGGTCATATGGCCCCTTGCCCGGAGGACCGGAGCCTTGCTTCGGCTCCGCGAGCGCGGTGCCTTCGAGGGCGGCACGACGCATCTCGTCAACAACGCCTTCCAGCGAGCCAGTCAGCGCATATCGCGCTGCCGCTCGCGTACCGGGCGTGTCGTTCTCGCTCTTCGCAATGAGAGTCAGCGCCGCCCGCAGCCGTTCCGCGTCCCGGGCCATGGCGAGGAGGCGGCGGAGGTCGCCCACGGATACCGCGAACATGCGCCGGTCAGGCCACATGGGATGGACCGCTGCACTGAGGCGGTCGAGCAGGTCGGTCATGGCGTCCCTCCCTCTTGATACACAGTCCAACAGATTTCATCAGTATTTTCTGCATTGGGTTGCCAACCGAGCAACGCTCCAACATGGGCTTCGCAAGCTTCTGTTGTATCACTATAGAAGTCTGGTCCAGCACTGCTTCCGTTTTGGCGATGTGCTAAAATACTGAATTCAACGTCATTTGTACATTTCTCAAAACAACACCATCGTTTTTTATTCATTGTCGATTTTCCTTTATGGACGAATTTGTTCAATCAAATCCTTCAATGCCGCATATTCAGGATTTAGTAATAAAGTCAAAGGAGATATTGAAGAGAACACTGAAATCAAACCTCCAAAAAACAGTATGCCAAGCGTATTGGGTTTTTTGTTTCCTGAATATTTAAAAGCATAAATAGCTGAGAAAACGGTTGTCATAAGAATAATAACAGTAATAAATCCTAAGAATATGCCCATAATGATTTGTTGACGTACAGCAAGCTCAAAGACATGAGAAGCTGTGGGTGTCAATCGATTCCCAAGTTCATCAAACAGCTTTAAGATTTGTTCTTCGTTCATTCTTTGTTCTCTATCTGAATAGTTAAAAGTGCTGGATTTGGAACAGGTGAAAGATTTAGCGCACTTCGAGCAGCGTTTACAGCCCAGCCCCACATAAAACCAGTAAGTTCATCTAAAATTGGATTATTCCATAATTCAGGTTCTATTCGTTTAATATAATCACTCAATCCTTCTCGTGTAATATGATAAGAGTTCCAATCAGCTTTTCCATCAAATTCAATGTCACTGTCGGCAGGCATATTATGGGCTTCTGGATGACGTTCCAAAAAGCTTAAAACAATTTTAGCAGCAGCACGAGCAGTTTCATCATATGTTTGAGGATTATCGGGTGCATCTTCGATATATTCTTTCATCTCTATTTTAGTTTTTGTTTTTTTAGGCTCAGATTTACCCCCAACAATAACACCTAAAGCCTCATCAACAGTATAGCCTTGAAATGCCCCGTCATTCGAGCCTAGTCTTTTAACCATCTCTTCTCCAAAACTATGTGTTTGATACATCATATCATACGAGGGTTCGTCTTGTCAAGTATTATTTTGTAGGGAGGTTCTAAAAAGTTGGAAAATTTTATTCTCTACATTTTTGGACAGAAGAATCTGAAAAGCTGTAAAACCATACCCCATATTTTTGTACTATAACATAGCTTCGCGGCGCTGGGGCTGGGCACCAGCGCCGCGAGAACGGGGGAGGGCGTCTAGCGCGCTGCTAGCGTTCCTCCTCCGGCACGTCGTCGTCGTCCGCGACGGCCAGCCCGAGTGAACCGAGTAGCGCGTCCACGTCGTCGTATGCGGCGTCGATTGACCCGGAGTCGAACGTCGGCCCAAGGTCCGTACTAAGACGCTGCACATCGTCCACCGTAGCGTTCGCAAGCGCCGACCAATCCCCGTGGTCGAGTCCGAACATGTGCGCGAGTACGTCCGCCTGCTGGCGGATGATGATGATGTCCCGTGCCATGACGCCCAGCACGTTGACGGCCTGCTCTCGTGTGATGGCACTCCCGCCTACTTCGACCTCTCGGAACCCCGGTGCTTTAGCGGCGTCGAGGAGTTCCGAGATACGCACTAGGCACGCACCAGCGCGCGTCATGCTCTCGAAGAAAGTCTCCACTAGTTGCTTCACGTCGGTTCCTACCTTCCCCGGACCCGGAGGCCCGATGCTCTGGTGCCCCGTCCCCTCAGCGGCGGGTACGCCCTGAGTCTGAGCGTTCGACCGTCGAGAGTCAACTAGTCATATATGCTTAGTGGATGTATTGCTATATAGCAATATCCCTATGTCACCAGAGCGTAGGGTAGGAAGCCCGTGCGAGGGCGCGCGCGAGGGCGCGCGGGCACATATATACACAACGGGTAACGGCTCACCTACTGATACATAGAACAGCGAACAGAACAGTGAACAGAACAGTGAACAGAACCGCGTCCAATATGTAACACAAAAACACCGAACACAAAAAACCCATGAACAGGTTTCTGTCCATGGGCTAAACATTAAGTTTTCTTAACGTTTGTTATTCTTTATATGTATATACATATTGTATATGCACCTACAAACTGAATACGGAATAGGCTATCGGAACTAGGTCTAGTTAGCGGCGAGTGCCGCGAGATGGGCTGCGAACGCTTCGGGTGTCATGCCCGGAGTAGCGCGCCGTCCGCGCTTGCCGTTCGGAAGTGTGAGCGTTCCAGCCGCGAGGTTCGCTGTCGCACCGCTGCGAACTTCCGCGACGGTGACGCTGCGCGACTTCGGCTTACCGTTGACGAAGAACTTAGCGACGAACGCGACTTCCGCGTTATCGCTAGCGAGGATGCGGAGGCCCTGCACAGTGAGGGTTCGCACGTTGGCCGGTGTGGGGTTGGAGGTTCGAGCCACGGTAGGGTATTCCTTCCCCCGACTTCACCTATCCCGTATTCGGTTTGTAAGGTACGGTCATAGAATAGGCGTATGGGCGACCCCATACAACCAAGGGGAGGTTAAGGACAGGTTAAGGAACCTTAACCTTCGGTGGACACCTAAGCCGATACGTATATCGGCTACCGATATAGACAAGCAATAGGGTGCGCACAATACAGGTCAACGTAACAGCCAGTATAACAGGACTAAAATCATAACACAAAATACATATATATTCACACACTATCTGTTGAGTAACTGGTCAAAGATTGTAACACAAAATGACAATCGAGTATTCTATCCATGGGCTAAATAATTCAATTTGAAAATAAAATAAAAATTCAATTATGTATTTTCATCTATGGGCTAAACAAAACAGGAACAGGAATAAATATCAAATACAATAACAATATATTGTATTTGAATAAGAATAGCCAATCTGGAATGAGGTTACTTAGTTAGTGAAGAAAGAAGGGCAGAAATATCATTTTGTGACATTCCTGCAACTGCTCGCCGTCCACGCTTCCCATTCGGAAGTGTAAATGTATTTGCTTTCAAATCAACATTGAAAACAGGTGAAGCAGCCTGCTTTTTGCTGATGCTTCTGCTAGTGGAAGTGAGTCTCTTTTCTCCCACCCAAAATGCTGTACCCTTGATGACAAAGATATCATCAGAGTTTTGTGCGGGCAAAACTCGCATCCCATCTACACGAAAAGTAGTAGCAGCAATCTTTTGCATCATTTCTGGTACTATCCTTTCTTTTTGATTTGTACCAGATTGGCTACCCTTATTCGGTTAGCTATCGGCCTCCTTATTTCCGATGCACCAATAGAGTAGCAGAAGTCAGGGCCAATGTCAAGCATTGTAAAGGTTTCTTTATCATCAGCATAAATAGGTGATAAATGTTTGCGCCCAAAAGGGCGCAAAGGAAAGCTACGCTTTCCCAAGTATATAGAACAGAATAATGGAATACAAGTAGGACGGTAACCCTTTAGTAACGGCATTCACTTTGAAACTCAAAATGACTTTTATAAGTTTAGTAAACTTTTCTTATTTGTGCTCAAATAGTAACCGTTCAGGATTTCCTTTTAAAATGGGTATAAACCCGTGTTTTCTGGCACTTTTGTCATTTTATATATAACAGTTTGTTCTGAGAGTTCTTTAAAATCAGAACGGTTACTTTTTTGTTTTACAACTAAATACCATTTTCATCTATGGGCTAATCCTTTTTCTTTTATTAAAACAGAAACAAAAATGCGTTACTTAACACATTTTATTGCACTAAGTAACGCAGATTTGTGCTTGCTTGCAAATCTTTTTGATTTGCAGCGCAGTAAAATCTCTCGGATTTTACAAGATTTTAGTTATTTTGTATTGATTTGAACGTAACAAGCGCGATTTTTACTTTCGCTACTGTTTCACGTATCCTATCTGATGATACTCTACTATATTCCTTATATATTAACATATATATTTTGAATAGATACTCTTGCGCCCGACTTTATAGAAATAATTCCCAATCTCTTACATCTGCCGTAGATATAACCTTGATAGAGCTTAGAATCTTTTGAATACACTTATCTGTTTTACGCTTCCATTCTGGAGTCGAAAGATTTTCATCACTCTCTAAGCTATACAATTCTTTAGCATCATCTTCATCAGGAATGATTACTTCTATTTCTAACCGTAGACTACTCATCTTTTAGGCCCACAAACTTATACTTTCGTTCTCTTAGGTTACTCCACTTTCTCAAATCCTTCTCCGGTAGAGTTGGAAGTGAGTCCATGATTTCCTCTAGTGATTTGTTCTTAATATCATTCATATCAACAATATAGTAATAAAGATTTGTATCTTCATATTTTACTTTTTTCAATAAGCCACCTAACTGAAATGCATCAACACCGAGATTTACTGCACCTTGACCGATTGCACAAGCTCTTTCGAATTCTTGCTCTTCATCTAATCTTAATCCAGTATTGAAATAACCATCGATAAATTCTTGAGGATACCCGTTCTGTCGAATAGCTTCTAGTGCTTGCTTGATTGTGACTCTTTTCATTTCTTCCTTTTCTCCGTTCTTGCAACGCTCACCCTTAGCATCCAGTTTAAACTTGACATAACTGTATCATACTCAATACCTTCATGTCAAGGAGTTTTAGAGCTATTTTCTACTAATTTTCTTGCTCGTTTAGCAATGCTTTTTACTGTCATATTGTGCCTATCATTGAGATGGACGATAATATCTGCTAAAGTTTCGTAACGCTTATAACGAAGATGCTCACAAATATTTTTAGGGTCCATATTGTATCTGCTCAAAACAGAATAAACAAAATCACCACGAGATTGTTTCAGATTAGCGGCTGCTTGACCAATAGCACATGCACTAAAGGTTTCATCAATCTCAGGTAGTTCACTTACTGCTTTTCTGCCTACTCTGAAATAAGTGCCTTTTGCTTTCTTGTAGTTATTCTTTTCCATTGCATCAAGGATTTGTTCTAATGTAAATTCAGGCATTTTCTTTTCCTTCAAACTTTACCTTTAACTTTTCATATTGTGCACGTTGCCATTTTTCTTCTTGAAGTTCAACTATTTCTTGCTTGCGTGCGATTTCTTTTTCCCATTCATCTAGATATCGGTCTGTATTGAGAATAGCATCAACGGGAATCAATTCGGTATATATAGCTTGTCCTTCACCATATGGAATATAATCCATATAATATACATAAGCTCCTTCATAATTAAATGAATCAATTCCTTCATAATGATTATCTTGTGTTTGTAGTTTAGCCCTTCCAAGAGGGTCTACAATATCCTTGACTTTAGTATACAGTCTTAGAAATTCCTCATACTCAGCTATTGTTAATGATGTATAGTCATTCTTTTTCTTAGTCATTTCACACTCTTTGCCATATCAATAAACTTTTGCGCCAAGTCTTTCATCTCTTGTGTATTTGAGCGCAATTTAATTTCCGTAAATTCTGGTTTATCAGGAATAGCATTTATTGCCATTTCTAGTGTTTCCACCGCATGAATTAAATTTTGCGCCCAACGAACGGCATATCTTTTCCAATTAATTTCATCCATTTTATCCTACCCACACTTTTTGCTTTTCTCGCTTGCGCTTCCTTTTACATTGTTCACATAATGTCAATAACCAGTAATACCTATTATCCAAAGTCCCCTCCTTGCCACACCACTCACACATTCTATATGATTGATGCTCCAATATATTGAGAAGTGATTCAAAATCCTCATCCTCCTCAACAAAATGCGTATAAATTCTAAGGCCCGCAAATTTTTCTTTTACTTGTACAATTTTAACGCTATCAGGTTTAAATCTAAAAGCTACTCTAATAAGAATTTCCCAGCCTTTTCCTACTGAGGCTAATCCTTGTTCTAGTGTATAGCCATCAGGGTTTACCACTGCTGGTAATTTATTCTGAATATTACCCATTTTTCCATTCCTCTTCATCTTCTTTTGTTGGGAAGAATCCTGCTTTTTTTGCGCCTAAATATGTTTTATAATGCTCGTAGGCTTCCTCGATGCTAGCTACTCTACCTGATTCTGCATCATATTCCGTACCACAAATAGTGCAACGATAATCTCCCAACTCAGTCTTTTCTCCAATCGTGATATCACCACATTTCAAGCACTCAATTTCATAACCAGTATGTACAATATAATCATTCATTAAAATTTTACCTTCATCCACAAATATTTTCCTACGTTACCATATAAAATATGAAGCAAATCATGACCACCAACTTTGGCTTTTTCCTCTGTCCATAAATATCCTGTGATTT
>Ga0209521_10002145_pt1 | contig 16152 bp, 14 predicted proteins | sample Rifsed19ft4_FD_184016 | JGI IMG/M metagenome (GOLD analysis project Ga0209521, IMG submission 184016) | Soil microbial communities from Rifle, Colorado, USA - sediment 19ft 4 (version 2) | ecosystem: Environmental > Terrestrial > Deep subsurface > Rock core/Sediment | place: Rifle, Colorado...
TAGGATTCATTCTGGGAGCGATTACAGTTCAGGGCATGATGAAAAGTATTGCTTTGGTTGCTTTGTTGGTACCGTTTGTAATTTTAGGGGTCCCGATCTTCGATGCCCTCTTGGCTGTTTTTCGTCGTTTTAAAGAAGGCCGGCCCGTGATGCAGGCAGATCGTAATCACATTCATCACCGGCTTCTTGATCGCGGCTTTACGCACCGGCAAACGGTTGTTATCATCTATCTCTGGAGCATTCTTTTAAGTATTGCCGCTTTAACTTTAATGTTTGCGACACCAACCCAAAAGTGGCTAGTATTTTTCGGCCTTGCTATTCCGAGTCTTTTTTTAGCTCGGTACTCTGGTCTCTTTAATTGGCTGAGGAAAGGGTAATATTTGCCGGCGGAGAATATTTAAGGAAGGAGTCCTTTGCAAAAGGAGGCCCGGATAATCTTAAAAAATATGACCCTTGTCACTTTTTTATTGCTTTTGGCTCTGGGTCCTTTAGCTTTTTATTGGGGCAAGTTTGGGGCGGTTTTAGGACTTTTAGTGGGATTTGTCTTAAGTCTGGGTAATTTTTATGGCTCCATTTACTCCTTTACTTTTGCCTTCAGGAAAAAAAAAGAGAACCATTTTCCCTTTAGCAGGGTGGCTGGGCTTATTCTTTTGGGGTTTTGGGTGCGTCTTGGAGTCATAGGGGTAATTCTTTTCTTGCTGGCAAAAATTTCCAAAATGAGCATGTTTTCGGCGCTCATAGCTTTTATTCTTTTTTACGGTATTCTTTTTGTGAGTGAAATGAGGCTTCTTTCCAAAAGCGTGCGGGAGTTTTCTTAAGAACTACCCTTAAAGGCGAAGAATGGAAAAGTACATTATTAAGGGCGGTAAAAAACTAAAAGGCGAAGTCCGAGTTAGCGGAGCGAAAAACGCTACCCTAAAGTTGATGGCGGCCTCAATTCTAACCGAGGAACCCACTTTACTAAGGAATGTTCCAAACATCAAGGATGTTTACTTTATGTGTCGGGTTCTTGAGGAGTTGGGTTTTAAGGTCCGGATGGAGAATCGCACCGTGGAGATAAAACCCCATTTTTCTCTGAAGATCGAGACGCCATATGAACTGGTAAGTAAGATGAGGGCTTCCATCGGTGTTTTAGGGCCGCTTCTCGCCCGGCTGGGTAAGGCAAGAGTTGCCTTGCCAGGAGGGTGTAACATTGGTTCCCGAAAAATCGATCTTCACTTAAGGGGGCTCGAGGTGTTGAGGGCTAGAATCAAGGTGGAACACGGTTTTATCGAGGCTGAAGCTAATGGTCTGGTGGGAGATAAAATTTCGCTTGATTTCCCGAGCGTGGGGGCGACTGAAAATTTGCTAATGGCGGCGGTCCTAGCGGAGGGAACAACTTTTATTGAGAATGCCGCCCATGAGCCGGAAATTGTAGATTTAGCAAATTTTTTAAACAAAATGGGCGCTAAAATTAAGGGTGCCGGCACATTCCTTATCGAGATTCAAGGGGTAAAGCGTCTTCACGGGGTGGACTATACGGTAATGTCGGATAGAATCGAAGCGGGAACTTTTATTGTGGCGGCCGTCCTTACCAAGGGAGAGGTTTATGTTAAGGGATTCAGGAAAGATTATTTGGAGCTTGTTCTTGATAAGTTTCGAGAGGCTGGTTTAAAATTACTCGCTGATTCGCAGGGGATATGGGTGGCTGAGCAGAAGGGAATTAAAGCGATAGACATTGTTACCCTGCCTTACCCTGGCTTCCCTACCGATTTGCAGCCGCAAGTGATGGTTTTGCTTTCTTTGGCCGACGGAACCAGCATCATCACCGAAAATGTGTTTGAAAGCCGCTTCGCCCACGTAGAAGAGCTGAAACGCTTCGGTTGCGATATTGAGACCCAAGGCCATCACGCTATCATTCGGGGCACGAACAAGCTTAATGCCGCTAAGATTAATGCCACTGATTTGAGGGGTGGGGCGGCGCTTGTCCTAGCGGGGTTAGTTGCCAACGGGAGCACTCAAGTCGGTGAGATTCACCATATTGATCGAGGTTACGAGCATTTTGAGCAAAAACTAAGAGGTTTAGGGGCAGATATTATCCGTCAAAAAGATTCAAAATTTGCTGCCGCTGAAAGACCGCTACTTCCGAGTCAGCCATGGCTTTAACGCAAAAGGTAAAATTGATGTTTGACACCAAAAAGATCAAAAAGATTATTCCTCATCGAGAACCTTTCTTCTTTCTTGATGAGATTTTAGAACTTGAAGTGGGTAAAAAGGCGGTGGGAATAAAGAAGGTCCAAAAGAGTGAATTTTCTTTAAAGGGACATTTCCCCTCTTATCCTGTGGTGCCCGGAGTTCTAATTGTTGAGGCATTGGCGCAAGTAGGAGCGGTTATTCTCTTAAGCAACCCCCTAAATAAGGGAAAATTACCATTGTTTGCAGGGATCGATAACTTTCGATTCAAAAAAGAGGTGAGACCAGGGGATGTTCTAAAACTTGAGGTGGAAATCGTGAAGAGTAAAGGTTCTTTTGGGATCGGGGAGGCAAGAGCTCTGGTCTCAGACGAAGTCGCGGCCTCAGGGCGGTTAATTTTTGCTTTGAAGAACGCCGAGGACACCTCTTGAAATTTTATCCACGCACCAGAAAACCACCCGTCACTTACGGGGTGGATGAAGCCAAAAAATCATCCAAGAAACCGAAATTAAAGGTTTAGGGATTTAGAATGGGGAAACACGCTAAGAAGGGCAAGCATCCTCGTTTAACGAAGTTTTTGAAAATTTTTTTCCTCACGGGTATTTCCGCCGTCTTACTCGGGGCAGGGGTCGGTTACGGGTACATAAAGTATGTTGAAAATCGTCTCCATGGTTCCAACGGGGATAACAACAAAAACTTTAAAAAGGCTCAGAAAGTAATATCCAAACCCTTGCCGAAAGAACCAATCAATTTTCTTTTGGTGGGAACTGATGCCGCGGAAAAAGGGAACAGATCAAGGACGGATTCTATTATTTTTGCCCGTCTAATACCCAGAGAAAAAAAAGGCATCCTTATTTTTATTCCCCGTGACTTTCGAGTTAAAATTCCCGGCATGGGTTATAACAAGATTAACGCCGCTTATGCCTATGGAGGCCCTTCCTTAACCATAGAGACGATTGAGGGAATGACCGGCTTTGATATCCACCACTATGCCCAAATCGACTTTCGGGGCTTTAAAAAGATGGTCGATGTTTTAGGCGGGGTGTGGATAAACGTGGATAAACCGATTATAGACAAATCGCGCATGTACCGGATGTTTATTCCGGCGGGTTATCAAAAATTCAACGGGGAGACCGCGCTCAACTACGTGCGCTACCGCCACGACCAAAAAGGCGATTTTGGCCGCATAGAACGCCAACAAAAGTTCCTCAACGCTTTGGGAGATCAAGTTTTTAAGTTAAGATCGGTACTTATGTGGCCGAAGCTCATAAATATTTTTGCTGATAACGCTCAAACCGATCTTTCCACCACCGAGATGCTCAAGTTTGTCAATTTGTTCCGGTCATTAGATCAGAATAATCTTCAGATGGTCAGTCTTCCGGGTAGCCCTAAGAGCGTAAATGGCGTAAGTTATGTTATACCGGACGAAGAGAAAATTGTCGAAATACTAGAGGCGGTTCGTCAGAGTTCACCCATTGAACAATTTGACCAGAAAGAAACGACTTCAGTGCCGAGAAACAGCGTTAAAATCGAGGTTCTAAACGGGATGGGGGAAATCGGATTAGCGGAGAAGGTGAAGAGAAAACTTAACTCTTTAGGATTCATAGTGGTTGCCACGGCTAATGCCGAGAGCTTTGATCACAAGAATACTAAGATTCTCTATGATTCCTCAACCGATTATCCGAAAGCGCTCAAAGTTAAAAAATTTTTTGACGGCGCCGAGCTGAAGTATTCTAAAGCAAGCTTGGAAAAAGGAGTAGACGTTTTGGTAATAGTGGGAAAGAATTATGCCGTCCAATGAGGGGTGCGGGAAAGAAAATTTCCGACGCGTACGGAGGAAAAGATGAAAGCGCTCATTCTAAGCGGCGGTGAAGGAACTCGCTTGAGACCCATTACTCATACCAGCGCTAAGCAGTTGATTCCGGTCGCTAACAAACCAATCCTTTACTATGTCATCGAGGCTGTCAAAGAAGCGGGGATCAATGATATTGGAATCGTGGTCGGGCAGACGGAGCCCGAAATAAGAGAAGCGGTCGGTGACGGCAGCCAGTGGGATGTAAAAATCTCTTATATTAGACAAGAAGCTCCGCTGGGGCTAGCCCATGCCGTCAAGACGGCTCGGGATTTTTTGGGGGACTCATCCTTTGTTATGTTTTTGGGAGACAACTTAATCAAAGAAGGGATTTCTTCTTTGGTAAAGGAGTTTGAAAGAAACAAACCCAATGCCCAGATTCTTTTGGCTAGAGTTAAAGATGCCCAAAGGTTTGGCGTGGCCGAGCTTAAGGACGGTAAAGTTACGAGATTAGTCGAAAAACCTAAAGAACCACCATCTGAGCTCGCCTTAGTCGGGGTGTACATGTTTGACAAAAATATTTTTGGGGCCGTTGATAACATCAAACCTTCTTGGCGCAATGAGCTTGAGATTACGGATGCCATCCAGTACTTAATCGACAATGGAATGCGGGTGGAGCCACACTTGATAAATGGCTGGTGGAAGGATACCGGAAAGCTTGAGGATCTACTGGAAGCAAACCGTCTAATCTTGGAAGATTGTCAGGGAAAGATCGAAGGCCATGTTGATTCCCAGTCAAAGGTGGTTGGCCGGGTGATTGTTGGCAAGGGCGCGGAAGTCATAAATTCAACGGTCAGGGGACCAATCATTGTGGGAGAAAATAGTAAAATTATCAACTCTTTTATTGGCCCCTTTACCTCGATTTATTACGATGTGACTATAGCGAATAGCGAGATTGAACACAGTATTGTCTTGGAAAAAAGTAAAATTTCGGATATTCGAAGAATTGAGGACAGTTTGATCGGTAAAGGGGTTGAGGTTTCTAGGTCTCCCTTAAAACCTCGGTGTTACCGCCTGATGTTGGGAGATGCCAGCCGGGTTGGCATCATCTAAAGTCGGTTAAAAGTCGAAAGTTTAAAGTTTAAAGTAAACCCAATTTCAGAAGAGTTAAAAGTCGAAAGTAAACCCAAGTTCAGAAAAATTAAAAGTTAAGAGTCAAGAGTCAGAAGTCAAAAGCGGTTAGGAGAAATATGATTGAGGGAGTAAAACTAAAAAAGTTAAAGGTTATTCCGGATGAAAGAGGGCGGTTAATGGAAATTCTCCGGGTCGATGAGGAGCTCTTCCAAAAATTCGGTCAAGTTTATATGACAACTACTAGCCCTGGTGTAATCAAAGGATGGCATCTTCATAAGATTCAAACCGACAATATTGTTTGTTTGAAGGGGATGATTAAACTAGCACTGTATGATCCTCGCCAGGAATCGAGGACTAAGAACGGGGTAAATGAGTTTTTTATCGGAGAACACAATCCGGTTCTCATACAGGTACCAAAAGATGTCTATCATGGATGGAAGTGCATTAGCGAATCAGAGGCCATTGTCATAAACTGTCCCACGGAAGCTTATGACTATGAACAGCCCGACGAGCACCGCTTGTCTTATGACACCGATAAAATTCCCTATGACTGGTCCATAAAAATGGGCTAGGTCCATCAACTGACTTTCACAAGGACAACTTAAGGAGATAAAAATGAAAATCTTAGTGACTGGAGGCGCCGGATTTATTGGAAGCAATTTTATCCGTTATGTGCTCAACAAATACCCAGATTATCAGATTGTCAATCTTGACAAGCTTACTTACTGCGGAAATTTAGACAATCTACGAGATATTGAGGATAACCCACGCTACCACTTTATAAAGGGCGACGTTTGCGACAAAAAAATTGTTGAAGAGGGCATCCAAGAGTGTCAAGCTATTGTTCACTTCGCGGCGGAGACGCACGTCGATAGGTCAATTATGGAAGCAGGAACCTTTGTCGTCACCGACGTTTTGGGAACCCATGTTCTTTTAGAGACAGCCAAAAAGTTCAAGATCGAGCGAATGATCCACATTGGAACCGATGAAAGTTACGGAAGCATCGAGAAGGGTTCGTTCAAAGAAGGAGATGCCCTGGTTCCGTCGAGTCCCTATTCAGCCTCAAAGGCCGCGGCTGATCTTCTTGTCCATGCGTACTGGGCTACTTACAACCTCCCGGTAATAATAACGAGGAGCTCTAATAACTTTGGACCTTATCAGTATCCAGAAAAATTGATCCCCCTTTTCATCACTAACGCTCTTGATGACGAGCCTTTACCTTTATATGGAGACGGAAAAAATGTGCGGGACTGGATATATGTTATAGATAACTGTGAGGCCATTGATTTTGTCTTACATCAGGGTAAATTAGGTGAAGTTTACAATATTGGCGGGGGAAACGAGAGGACCAATTTAGAGATTACAGAAATGGTTCTTGACGAATTAGGGAAAACAAAGGATTTAATTTCGTTTGTCACTGACAGACCAGGCCATGATCAACGGTACTCTTTGAACACCGCTAAGCTTCGTCAGATGGGCTGGCAGCCAAAATACGATTTTAAGCAGGCTCTGGGCGAGACTGTCAAGTGGTATCGTGAAAATGAGTGGTGGTGGCGGAAGATAAAATCCGGCGAGTTTCAGGAGTATTATCAGCAGATGTATAAAACTCAGACCCATCCCGATATCTAACGCATTTTTGCGCTGGAGCAACAAAGTTAACAAGGGTGACCAGCAACAGTTAAAGTTTAACTCGTGATAGCGAATCCGTAATGGCTGCAAATTCTCAAAATAAAGGTAAAATATTTCTAAGCACTATTTTGCTCTTGCTGACCGTTCTCGTAGTTGGCACAGTAGTCCTTTTTGTTTCTCAAGCAAATGACAAGTCGGCTTTCAAAGCAATTCCCTCGATAATCAAAAAAGATAAGCCAAAAAAGACTGAAGCTCCCTCGGCCAATTGTCCCCTTGATGGCCTCCGAACAACCCCGGAAGCCGCAACTCGAAGACCGCTGGCGGTCATGATTGAGAATTCCCCGGCGGCCCGGCCCCAGTCCGCTCTTTCCAAAGCCGACCTTGTAATGGAAGCTTTGGCCGAAGGAGGAGTGACCCGTTTTATGGCGGTTTACGTGCATAATGCGGTAGAGGAGGTTGGTCCGGTAAGATCAGCTCGTCCCTACTATCTTCAGGTCGCCCAGGGATTCAAGGCGCTCTTTGCACACGTGGGTGGGTCGAAAGAAGCGATGAACCAGATTAAAAAGTGGGGATTGGCCGATGTTGACCAGTTTTTCAATGAAAAGGCGTACTGGAGAGTAAAGAGTCGGCCCAGCCCTCACAATATGTACACTAGTACGGAAAAACTTAGAGAGGCTGCCAGGGGTAGAAATTATGCCTTGGAAGGCGAGTACCAGGGATTCAGACACAAATCTGATGTTTCTTTGGCTGAGAGACCCCAATCACAAATTATTTCCATTGATTTTTCGTATCCAGAGTACAAGGTACGGTATGAGTATGAGCGTGTCTCTAACGCGTATCTCCGGTTCGTGGGAGCAGCTCCCCACCAAGATAAATTGACGAACGACCAACTTAAACCCAAGAATATAGCGGTCATTTACGTGCCGACTTCGAATAATAAAGGGGGCACACTAAATATTGACATTGAAGGCGAGGGGAAGGCCCTTGTTTTTAGAGACGGCGTTACCGCCTCTGGAACCTGGGAAAAACCCACTTTAAATAGTCAAATTCTTTTCTTTGACGCGAGCGGCCAAGAAATTACCTTTAATCCCGGCCAAATTTGGCTAGAGGTGGTCAGGACCTCTACCTCTGTTACCTACCAGTAAAACCACTTTTATACGCGCGCATCCAAAATATTTGGTGCCTTCGTGGAGTTTTTTAGGTATTTGAGAACCCAACCATCCAAGTGGCCGGGCGCGCATAATGCTAAACCTCCGTGCTCATTTACCTGTTTGTTAAAAGTTTGTTAAATAAAGCAAGATCCCATCCCCGTAATGACAAGATAATCCGCGTGTTGACTTTATTTTCCGCATATCAGAAGATCGTTTGATTTTTTTATTTAGTTGGGATAGTATCCACCTACTTGTGTCTGGGGCAAAATATTTTTGTTCTAGGTCGTCTTTGGGCTCCTCCGCATCTGCGGGGCCGGCAGCTTTTGGAGACTCGCTCGCTTTACGCCGTGCTCAGAGTCGCCTCTAAGACAACCTAGGGAAACGCAAATTTAAATAATGCCCCGCCCGAACATAATTATCTGTTTTTCAATTATCTGTTTTTTTCTTCTGACTGCCATATAATCGCGTTCTGAAAACAAACCACCTGGTAAATAAAGGTAAAAAAAATTTAAGTTTTAGGTGTGCCCGTCGAATAGAAGAATAAAGACCAAATTATGGCAGGTGAACTGAAATGTTTCCAAAATTGCCGTTTAGGGTTTCCTCTCTTACTCTTTTAATAGTATTATCTTTAATTTATTTTCAAAATTCCGCGATATCCTTAACGGCGCATCCGCATTCCGCGCCGGTTATCGACATCGTTTATCCCATAAAGGCAGAGCCCTCCTATTCGTGTTCTTTTGGGGCTCCCCGTTCGGGGGGGCGGACGCACCAGGGTGAGGATATTTTCGTTCCTAAAGGGACGCCCTTGGTGGCTACGGTTAGTGGGTTCATTAGCGAGGGGAACTTTGGTTTGTCGTCTTTAGCGGGATATCGTCTTTGGATAGTTGGAGTTGACGGCAACAGCTATTTTTATGCCCATTTAAATAACGATACTCCGGGAACCGACGACGGAGCAGGGGGTGAGGGGACAGCTTATGCTCCGGGAATTGGGCCTGGATCTTGGGTAGAAGCGGGGCAAGTAATTGCATACGCAGGAGACAGCGGAAACGCTGAAGGCACTCCTCCTCACCTGCACTTTGAAATTCATCCCGATGGGGGAGGGGCTGTCTGTACGGTACCAAGCTTAGATAAAGCGGCCACACCCTGGAGGCTCGAGTCTCTGCTTGGAAAGACTAATTTTTATGCAAAGGTTCCCGGGATAGGCAGCGATATCCCCAGAGATTTTGATAATATGGTTGTAGTAAAGCGACTTCAGGGCGCAACCAGCCACGGAACGGCAGCAGCCATATCCCAAACGGGCTGGATTAGTTCGAAGGTTGCCATTCTAACCCGTGACGACCATTTTTCTGACGCCTTAGCCAGTATTCCCCTGGCCTTTACCTTCATGAATGATCCAAACGTCGATACCCCGGTCCCTCTCCTTTTAACCTCGTCCAAAAAGCTGAGTCCGGAAAGTCTTGCCGAAATGAAAAGACTCGGAGTTGAAATAGTTCTGGTAATCGGGGGACCGGCAGCCATCTCCGACGGTGTTTTGGGTGAGTTGAGAGCGGCAGGGATTACCCCCGACAGAATCTGGCAAAATAGCCTTTACGGAACAGCGGCTGACGTTGCCAGAAGAATGAGAATAAACGCGCTTCAATGGGGCACTTTTTCAGCTCCAGATACGGCCGTAATCACCACCGGGGAAAACTTTCCCGACGCGCTAGCGGTGTCTTCGCCGGCCGCCGCCAACAATATGCCGATTTTGCTGGTATCCCCAACGGCTATTCCTTCGGAAACCTTAGCGGCGCTCCAAGATCTTCAGATTAAGAAACTTCTCATCGTAGGTGGCGCGGGCGCTGTTCACCCAAGTGTGGAAGAGGCTTTGAGAAATAAGGGCTATACAATTACCGCTCGGATCTGGGGAAACACTGAGTATGATACCGCTGCGAAGATTGTGAACGAAGGAAACGGGTTGTTTAACTTTACTGTCCCGGGAGTGGCTTTTATTGCCCGGGGGGATCACTTTAGTGATGCTTTGGCCGGTGGCGCTTTCGCCGCTCGGATGAATCCGGCTCCAATTTTGCTGGTTCAACCGGGCTCTGTTCCCCAGCCCACCTGGGATTATCTCGCCAAGACTAGTAGCTCCACAACTATAGGTTACGTATTAGGCGGATATGGCGCCGTGTCTTATCCTGTCAAAACCGAACTGAATTTGTTAATATTTTAAAATTTTAAAGGAATTTCCCAAAGATATGATAAATATAAACATTCTCTATAATTTTAAGCCAAATAGTGGTGGCGATTGTGCGCGCCTAAATATTTTGCTTAGCTGAGCCAGGAAGATCGATGTTCCGATTGAGAAAAAAAGCAAAAGCCCTCCTTTTTATAATGCCATTCGTCCTCGTCATGAGTAGCTTCTCGTTCTTGCCCCAAACTACCGCTGATGAAACTTACGTTTTTACGGGACACGGGTACGGTCATGGGGCTGGACTAAGCATGGCCGGGGTTTACTATCTCTCGAAGTATGGCGGATGGGGTTACCGGGACATTTTGAATTACTATTACAAAAACGTTAACTCCGAGGCGAGGAGCGACGATCAGGTGATCACTGCGGTCTGCTCCGTGCACGGCACCCAGCACACAATGACCGTGAGAGAATACCTTTACCGTTTGATGGAAGAGCCAGATTCGTGGCCCCGGGAAGGGCTTAGAACCTTGATGGTGGCGGCCCGGACTTACGTTTGGTATAAAGTAAATGCCAATGGTTACATGCCAGGGGGCCAAGCATTTAGACACGATCTTGATCCCGCGAAGCGTCCTAACATCGTGGCCGCGGTGAACGATACCGCTGACCAAGTTCTCACCTATGATGGAGCCCCTATTGTTGCCGCTTATTCCGCTTCTGCCGGAGGTTGGACGGCCGGATTAGAACATGCTTACGGCGGTACCGGCCGGCCCTATTTGCAGCCGGTTGAGAGCTCGTGGGACTCAGTCATTCCCAACACCTACAACTGGACCAAAGAAGTTTCCAGTGTCCAAATTGAAGCCGCTTATCCGTCAATTGGGACTTTAACGAATCTAAGTGTTCTTTCCCGCAGCGGATACGGTGATTGGGGGGGCCGCGTTTTAAAAATCGCTGTGAACGGTACAGGCGGTTCTGTCACGGTGAGCGGCGAGGATTTTAGGAGCAAACTGGACCTAAAAAGTAACTGGTTTTCGGTATCCGGTGGCAACCAGAGACGTCTTTACGGAGCGACAAGCCACGGGACAGCGGTGGCAATTTCTCAGTCCGGCTGGTCGTCTTCGAAGGTGGTTTTGCTCGCCAGGGACGATTATTTTTCCGATGCTCTAACCGGCGTTTCGCTGGCCTATACCTTTAAAAATGACCCAAACGTAAACACCCCGGTCCCTCTGCTTTTAACCAACTCAAACTCTTTAAGTTCCGAGAGCTTAATTGAGATGAAAAGATTGGGAGCGGAAATCGCCATTGTTCTGGGCGGACCGGCGGCAGTTTCGGACGGAGTTTTGAATCAGCTTAGAGCAAATGGGATAACGCCCGATCGGATTTGGCAAAATTCACCCTATGGCACCGCGGCGGACATCGCCAGAAGAACGAGAATAAACGCTAATAATTTTGGATCCCCCACACCCGATACGGCAATTGTCACTACCGGAGAAAATTTTGCCGATGCCTTGGCAATCTCATCGCCCGCAGCCGCCAATAACATGCCGATTATTCTTGTTAAGCCGAGAAGCATTCCCACAGAAACTGTTCAGTTACTTGACGAAGGATGGATTAAAAAGATTATAATTGTTGGGGGACCAGGAGCGGTTCACCCCGATGTAGAGCAGGAGTTAAGAAATCGCGGTTTAAATATTTTAACTAGATTGTGGGGAAAAGATCACTATGAAACGGCAGTTTCCATTGTTACCAATGGCAATGGGTTTTTTAACTTTACGTCGCCAGGAGCCGTCTATATTACGCGCGGGGATAACTACGTGGACGGTGTGGCCGGCGGAGCTTTAGCTTCACGGATGAATCCCGCCCCTGTTCTTCTAGTCGGTCCCGATGAATTGCCGGATTCGGTTAAGTCTTATCTGAATACCAATAGACAATTTATAACCAGACTGTATATCCTGGGCGGGTTAGGAGCTGTTTCTAAGCGGGTTGAGGATGCTATGGTTTCACTGTGACCTGTCTATCCCGTGCTACCCCGCAGAAGGAAAGGACGGTGCGACGTTAGCTCCCTAAAACTCCGTTTCAAAAGATGTGAAAGATTTTCCTTCCTTTTTGCAGGAATGCTTTTGGTTCTTCTGCTTTTAATTTTCGTGCCCACTCAGACTAAAGCTTACACCGATCAAGTCTCCAACGTTCGTTTTGATGTTGACCCCAGAGGTACTCAGATTATCGTAGACATGTGGCATTTTAGGCTGCATCTAATCGAAGGAGGCTATCTCACTGGTACTTATCCCGTGGCCACGGGAATGCCCGGCACCCCCACTCCGGTCGCAAGATGGATGGTGGGAATTAAATCGGTTAGACCCTTTACGGCTCCAATGTCAGCCAGGCACATGAGGTTGTTTCGATTCACTGGCGGAGGTTATGCTCATACCGGCTTCGCTATTCACGGAACCCCTTGGCCTTGGTCCATTGGTTCGCAAGCCTCTCACGGGTGTGTTCGCATGTACAATTGGGATGTTATTGATCTTTATCCGCGGGTTCCAGTGGGAACAAGCGTCCAAACTCTAAATCTCTCCAGCCAATATGACTTAAGATTATGGGGAAATTATGACGGCCGTCTTTGGGGAAAATCAGCCATTGCGACCGCGGTGGCTGTCGCTCAGGAAGGGTGGCAGCGGACAAAGGTGGTACTTCTAGCCCGAACCGATCACTATTCCGACGCTTTGGCGGCTTCAACTTTGGCCCAGGCTTACAAAAATGACCCTCGGGTCGGTGGGCCGGCCCCGCTTCTTTTGACTCAATCGCATTCCCTTAGCTCTGAAACCTTAGAGGAGATGAACAGGTTAGGAGCGGAGATAGCAATTGTTTTAGGTGGGCCTGGAGCCATCTCTGAAACCGTTCTTAACCAGTTGAGAGCGAACGGGATTACCCCAGACCGAGTTTGGCAGGACGGCGCTTATGGAACCGCTGCTGATGTCGCCAGGAGGCTGAGAATAAACGCGCTTTCCTGGGGCGCTTCTCCTCCCGACACAGCTGTTTTAACTACTGGAGAGGATTTCGCCGATGCCTTGGCGGTTGCTACCCCGGCTGCTGCCAACAATATGCCAATTCTTCTCACTAAAAAAGATTTTCTTTCTCCAGAGACCAGTCAAGTTCTTCAGGAACTCCAAATTCAAAGAGTAATCGTTATCGGTGGGCCTTCGGCGATCTCCGAAGCCGTTCTTGAGACACTGCGCGAAATGGGGATTGAAGTTGCTACCAGGATATGGGGAAACGATGCCTATGAGACGGCCATAAAGATTGGTTCCGAAGGGAATGTCTATTTCCATTTTTCCGACGGTTACCCCGTCTTTGTAGTGAGAGGGGATTTTTTCAGTGACGGTCTGACCATTAGCGCTCTGGCAGCTCGTTTCCGGGCACCGGTGTTGCTGACGGAGCCTTCCCGCATGCCCCCATCCACCCAGTCTTTTCTGACCGTTTTTAAAAATAGGATCCGCAAAGTATATATTCTTGGGGGTCCCGGAGCCATTTCGGCTGCGGTTGAATCACAGGCAAAAAGGGCGATACGGTAAGGTTATCATCAGAGTTTTCAAAAAGAACCCCGGCTTCTTGGCGTTCAGCCTTAGCTGCTCCTCGCCTTTATCTAGCTTGCGCCGCTTTTTCGTCTTCGGTTGTTCGTTCAATGATTTTTACAAGATCCAGTTCCCCCCCAAAAAATCATTTTCTTATTATTTTGCCAGATTGTGCATATTTTTGAAACGGCCACACTTGTTAAAGTCCCGCGTTATTAATAAAATAAGCACGGAAGCCAGAGCTCCTCAATAATTTGCGTTGGCTCAATTCACTTAAGTGATAGATTGTTGACCTTATTAAGCTAACTTTCATAAAAAAGGTGTACAATAAGTTTAGGACTAGACCAGATAATGTGTAGTGCTTTTCACAGCTTTTTGCGTAGCAACTTTTTGAGGATTGGGCGTAGAGATAGGAACTACACGGGAAGGAGGCGGGTGCCCTGGTCTAATGGTCGATCCCGTTCTTACCGTGGTGATCGTACTCACTAAAACCAACAGTTTTCAAGGGAGGAAGTCGTGAGAGCAGATAGCAAGACCGAGACGGAAGTGATGGCGGCCCTGAATCAGTTTAGCCAAGCATATGACCACCGGGACATTCAAGGTGTTCTTTCCTCTTTTGTGCCGGACTCGGATGTTGTCCTCATCGGCACCGGAGCCGACGAGAAGCGCATTGGAACCGCTGAAATTAAGGAGCAGGCCGAACGAGACTGGTCCCAGTCCGAGGTGTCGTCATTGAACTGGAGGTGGCACTTGGTATCCATGGCGGGTCCTGTCGCATGCCTTGCCGCTGAGGGAAGTCTGGAAGCCACGGTTGGGGGACAACGGATAACAATGCCCCTACGTCTTACAGCGGCACTAGAGCAACGGGGAGACAAATGGCTTTTTGAACAAGCGCATTTCTCCACGCCCTCAATGGAGCAGGCCGAAGGCGAGTCATTTCCAACAGGACACTAACGCAAGTCGGAACGAATGCGCCGTTTTAATAGACTTCAGGCCAGGCTGATCCGGTCGGGGCTAATATTGTTGGCTTTACCGGAAGAGCTTGGTCTTTGGCTTTTGAGAGGCCTCTAAGGGGGCTCCAAACAACAATATAATTTGGAGTAGATTTTCGGTTAGGCAATTCGAGCACTTGTTAAAGTCCTGCGTTTTTAATAAAATAAGCTCTGGAATTTACTGATTGTCTATTCATTGCACAAATAAGAATTCAGGAGTTTATATGGCTAAAGAAAAAGAACTAAAAGACTTCCTCCTAAAGGATGGGATTCCTCCGGTCGTGGAAGAGATTAAGATCGATGATACTACTCTCAGGGATGGAGAACAAACAGCTGGTGTTGTTTTCGCCAACGAAGAAAAGGTGCGTCTGGCCAAATTACTTGATCAGGTGGGAGTGCATCAGATTGAAGTAGGCATTCCGGCCATGGGCGGCGATGAAAAAGAGACCATTAAAAGGATCGCGAGCTTAGGCCTAAATACAAGCGTATTGGCTTGGAACCGGGCGGTGATTGACGACATTAAGCATTCTCTGGACTGCGGGGTCAAGGCGGTGGCCATCTCCATTTCCGCTTCGGATATTCATATTGACTATAAGCTTAAGAAAAGCCGCGAATGGGTTTTAGAAAGCATCAAAAATTGCGTTGATTTTGCCAAAGAGAAGGGGCTGTACGTTTCCGTTAACGCCGAAGACGCCTCCCGGGCTGATTTAGAGTTTTTGATTCGGTTTGGAAAAGCGGCCAAGGAGTCCGGAGCAGATCGCTTAAGATTTTGTGACACCATTGGGGTTTTAGATCCTTTTCAAACTTTTCAAATAATTAAAACCTTAAAGGAAGGAATATCCATTACAATCGAGATGCATACCCATAATGATTTTGGGATGGCGACCGCTAACGCTTTAGCAGGGGTCAAGGCCGGGGCAACCTGGGTAAATACTACGGTCAATGGGTTGGGAGAACGAGCCGGAAACGCCGCTTTAGAAGAAGTTGTCATGGCTATGAAATACATCGGGGAGATGAATTTAAATATAAAAACGGAGATGTTTCGGGAACTATCGGAGTATGTGGCGAGGGCCTCGGCTCGAACTATCCCGGTTTGGAAGGCGATTGTTGGTAAAAACGTTTTCGCCCACGAATCAGGAATCCACGCCGATGGCGTTATTAAGAATCCTTTGACTTACGAAGCCTTTAGTCCCGAAGAAGTGGGACTGGAACGCCAGCTAGTCATCGGAAAACACTCTGGCTCCCATTCTTTAGTGGCCAAATTCAAAGAGTATGGCCTGAAGCTTAGCGAAAAAGAAGCTCGGGAAATTCTTCCTGACGTTCGTTCCCACGCCGTCCAGGTCAAAAGAGCCCTTTTTGACAAAGAACTGATGTATATCTATCAGGATTATACGCAAAAGAAAAAAGCAACGGGTTAGGAGTTTAATGCAGCGAGTTACTTTAATTCCCGGAGACGGCGTTGGGCCCGAGGTAACAACGTCAATGCGAAGAATTGTTGAAGCGACCGGCGTTCCTATTGAATGGGAGCCGGTTAATGCTGGAGCCG
>Ga0209521_10002146_pt1 | contig 16151 bp, 15 predicted proteins | sample Rifsed19ft4_FD_184016 | JGI IMG/M metagenome (GOLD analysis project Ga0209521, IMG submission 184016) | Soil microbial communities from Rifle, Colorado, USA - sediment 19ft 4 (version 2) | ecosystem: Environmental > Terrestrial > Deep subsurface > Rock core/Sediment | place: Rifle, Colorado...
AGAAGAAACTAGTTGTTGAAGTGATTAAGCCTGTTAAGAGTGAGGTTAAAGAGAAGTTAGTTGTTATCAAGGATGATAAAGAAGCTGATAAGAAGAAACAAATTATTATAAATGAGTTAAAAGAGAAAAAATCATTAATAACTGATGAAACTAAATCTGTTTTACAAATCCCCAAATCTGTAAAGTGGAAAAAGATTGATAATCTATTAGTGGAAGCATCTAAAAATGAACAAATTAAAAAAGGTAAGATAGAAACAGTTAATTTGATTCCTCATGCTGTTGTTTTAATTTCAAAAGGAAATATTAAGAAAAACCGTAAAGGACGCGGATTTTCTTTGTCTGAACTAAATGTCATTGGACTACATAGGAAACAAGCTCAGAAATTGGGTCTCAGTATAGATATTAGAAGAAGTACAGGGTTATTGGAAAATGTAAAATTACTGAAGAAATGGCTAGCTCCATCTCTTGAGGTTAAAACAGGAACTAAATCTAAGAGTGTATCTACTATATCTAACTAATTGATGACACTCTCATATTATGGTAAAGATATTCCTGAGCATATCCTGCATATCTTCCGAAATACATACGCATAGTATTTGAAATATTTTCATATTCTGAAAACCCTATTGAATTATTTTCATTAATTATAACCCGATTTTTTATCGAAGAATCATTTGTAAATAGATGACTGTAGAACTTGAATACTACCCTTTTAATCCAAACATCTATTGGAAAAGAATCCATCTTTTCAAGTGAAAATAGAAGAATACAATCAGCGACTTTAGGACCAATACCAATTAAGAATTTCTTTCCTAATTGTTTTGATAGTAAAATACTCTTGGCTTTATGATAATCATAATCAATTAACTCTTCTAACACAATTTCCTTTGAAACTATTCTCTTTGCTAATTCACTTAGAAATTTAGCGCGATATCCCAATCCACAATCTGTTAAAGAATTAATATCTGAATTAGCTATTATTTCTGGTTCTGGGAAAGAATAATATGGTTCATCATTAAACTCAATTCTTTTACCAAATTTTCTACTGATATTTGATATCATTAACTTTATTGAATTTATGTTCTTATATGTTGCACAAGTAAATGATGCTGCACATTCCCAAGGGTTCTGACGTAAAAGTCTTAATCCATAATATCTTGAAACTGCTTCAGTAACATAATTATCTTTAGAAATTTCTGAAACTATGTTTTTAAGTTGATCATCAAATCTAAAATATGTTTTAATAAATTTCTCATCAATAATATTTGAATTGGATTTAATAGTAATTATTTTATTCTCTTGCTCAATTTTAATGACGTTTCCCTCTACAACACCCACCCACCAATTTTCTTTCTTTACCCATCTGAATACTTGTCCGCAATCAAGAGTAAAATCCAGATTAAAATGATCTGATTGGAGTATTAATTGAGATTCCATATTTATTGCAAAAAAGGTAAAAGTCTTAAATCTTATGGAGTATGAACATTCTTTTCTTTTATTTCTATTAAGATTTTATCAAAAATTATTTTAGCTATAATCATTTTAGAAGATTTAGGTATTACAATATTAGGACCATTTTCCTTAACTAGAATCATTTGATTTGTATCTTCTCCAAAACCAATATTATTAACAGAAATATCATTTAAAGCAACAAAATTTGCTTTCGACTCATTAATTATTATCTTCGAATTTTTGATCATTTCGCTACGTGATAAACCAGTCTCAGCCTTAAAAGCAACAATAAAAATATTTTCATTAATATTCTTCACTAAATTAATTATCTTTTCGTTAGTTTCAAATTTTATGTTAAATTTTTTATTAATTCTACTTGATAATTTGATTTTGCTTGGATTAATTACCTTAAAGTCTTCTGGGGCTGCTGCTCCAATAAAAATATTGTATTTATTATTTTTTAACTTAGATACAACAGCTTTTTGCATTTGTTTAGTAGTCTCTACATTTATGAAATCTGTTGATAAAGGAGGTGTTAGTGATGTTGGACCAGAAACCAATGTCACTTTGGCTCCTCTTCTTAGTGCTTCTCTCGCTAAAGCAACCCCCATTTTTCCAGAGCTCTTGTTCGTTATAATTCTTATAGGATCTAGATATTCATATGTTGGTCCAGCGGTTACTAAAACTTTTAGTCCCATCAGGTCCTTAATGTAAAGTCTACTAATTACTGATTCAACAATAGTGTCAGTATGAGTAATTTTTGCTTTTCCCTCTTCAATAATAGGGTCCAATATAGTAATTCCTAATTTTCTTAACGCTTCTAGGTTAGATTTTACAATAGGATTTGATAATAAAGATAGATGCATACTAGGTGCAACAATTAAAGGTATTCCGTATCCTATAGCGCAAGAAACCAATAAAGTCACAGTAGTATCTGATATTCCACTAGCAACTTTACTTATTGTATTAGCTGTTGCAGGAGCAATAATTATTAAATCTAATTTCTGAGGTCCTTCTGTGAGACGTATGTGTTCTAATTTACTAGTAATACTCGTTATTACATCGTTTTGAGTTGCCCATTGCATTAATTCTGGTTTGATAAATTTTTGAGAACCTTTAGACATTATAGAAATAACATTAGCACCATATTTAATCAATTCCCTAGATATCTCAGGGCTTCTAATAGCCGCAATACTTCCTGTTACACATATCCCTATTCTTTTCGATAATAACTCTTGACCATACATTATATCTTCATTTACAATCAATTGATTTCACTAATTATTTTCTAAGCCTTTAGCACAATTTTAAGTAGATTTCGAATATTAATATCCATACCATATCGAGATTCATTTATTTTCATGTGTCTATATATTCTAATTAGACTGATAAGTTGTAAAGGTAAGATAAATTTTCCCTCAATCTTAGATTTTATAAAACGATAAACTGGATAATGAATTCTAAAATGTTCTAATACACTATCTCTATATTTTTGAAAATTATTTAGATTACCAATTAATAGGTCAGCGCATTGTAAACTTGGAATTATTCCCTCGCCAAGCATTGGATATACTGTACCAATACTTTCACCCACTCCTACAACTTTACCATCAAAAAATGGTTCGCAGAGTATAGGTGGAGTTATTCTTACGGGTCTACCGTTCTTTTTTAGTATCTCACAAGGATGTTTATTCAAGAATGTTGATAACTCATCATTATGTCTTCTTAAATAATCACCTGCACCAACGTGAAATATACCATCACCTAAAGGAAAATACCAAAAATATCCAGTTAAGCCTTTGAATGTCTTAATGTAGAAATCATCATATGGGGGATTTTTGAATCTGACACGGTACTGAACACATGGAATTAGTAAATCATTTTCAATCTTAGGTAGTAAAGGACGTATTAAACCTGTTGAATCAATAATTATATCATAATCTTCTTTGAGAATTTCCTTATTAACATATTTTCCATATATTACTTCTTTTCCGTTAATCATGTCTTGAATAAATCGTTTTTTATCAAAACAACATAATCCATTTAGTTTTATATCTATTATTTCACCATTAACATCTACAATCATTTTTTTTCCATTATGAACAACATAATCTTCAAACTTAAGACCACATACACTTGCGTATTTTTCTAAAATATCTTTAACAGATCCCCATCCACACACTGCATCAAAATTATCTTTTGTATGCAGATCATATCCAACGATCTTATGCTCTGTACTAAGTCTTGATGAAAGATATGAGCCAGATAAACCCATACCGACAATTGCTATCTTCAATATTCAACCTTCCTCATAGAGATAATGATTTCCGAGAAATAGAGATATAATAAGTTTTCAATATATTATCAATCATTATATTATAAAATGTTAATAGGATTTTGAATTATTATGAGTATAATTTAAATAATAAAAACTATTATGTAACGAGGTGTGAGTACTGACTTCCTGCCATTGATAATGCTTGCAGGATTCGGAGGCTTAGCAGCTCTATTAACTATGGTAATTCCAGCTATACTAGCACCTAAGCGTCGTAATCCATTGAAATCTGAATTATTTGAATGTGGTCAGATACCGTCAGGTGAAGGTAGAGTTAGTTTAATGATGCAATATTATGCATATTTATTGATGTTTGTAATTTTTGATGTAATGTCAATGTTTATTTTTGCTTGGGGAGTTTCATATAATTATATTAATCCACAAAGTATTTCGATTATTATTATTTTCTTAACGATACTTTTTGTTCCTCTTGGTTATACTTTATACCTTTCAGGGCGAAGAGAATTATGGTAAGTGGAGCCTCAACAAATATTTTTGTTGGTAAACTGAAAGACATCTTAGAGTATTCTATTGAGGAACCTTTGAACTATCTCGTTAATTGGGGAAGGCTATATGCTCTATGGCCTGTTCACCTTGAAACAGCTTGTTGTAGTGTAGAATGGGGTGCTGTATCAGGTCCCAGATATGACATTGAAAGATGGGGAATGTTAGCTGCATTTGGTTCACTTAGACAATGTGACGTACTCGTTATTCTTGGAACTGTAAACAGGAAGATGGCTCCTAGAGTTAGAATGATATATGACCAAATGCCTGAACCTAAATATGTTATTGCTATGGGTGCATGTGCAGTAAGTGGTGGCTTGTATTTTGATTCTTATAGTGTTCTCCAAGGTGTAGATAAGATAATTCCTGTTGACATTTACCTTTCTGGTTGCCCCCCACGACCTGAACAGCTTATTGAAGCTCTAATAATGCTACAGAACAAGATTCGCATTTCTAAAATAAGTTGATTTTTATTTGGTTGAAACTTCTAATACAGAATCTACATTAATTGAAAGAGAGCAGAAATTAGCTGCTGATTTAAAGTCTAGATTTGGTGATGTCTTAGAAATTACTATTAAGTCAAAACGTATCAAAATAAAAGTTAAATCAGAAAGACTGTTAGATATTGCCAATTATATTAATAACGAGTTAGGATTTGATCATTCAACTTCAGTTTCAGGAGTTGATTATCCTAATTCTAAAGAATTTGAGGTTGTATATCATTTAAGTACTTATGGTCGTGAAGACTTTCGCGATATTGTTATTGCATTTTCAACTAGAATATCTCGTGATGAGCCTAAAACTCTATCACTGATTAATATTTGGCCCAGTGTTGAGTATTCTGAAAGAGAAACATTTGAAATGTTTGGAATAATATTTGAAGGTCATCCTAAACTCGAGAAACTTCTTTTACCTGAAGACTGGAATGATATTCCACCATTAAGAAAAGATTTCAAACCTCCTGGAAGGTAATATTATTGTCAAAATTATCACTTAGTGTAGGTCCTCAACATCCCGGTTCAGGTCATATGAGGATAATCCTTACTTTAAGTGGTGATTATATAATTGAAGCTATTCCAGATCCTGGATATGTTCATAGGGGCGAAGAAAAACTTGCAGAATATCGCAATTATATCCAAAATATTCCTCATTTAGAGCGACCAGTAGTTCTAGATGCTACAGGAGCGATATTCCCCTATGTTCTAGCAGTAGAAGATTTAATGAATATTATTGTACCTGAACGTGCTCAGTTTATCAGAGTTATTATGGCTGAACTAAATAGGATAATAAGTCATCTATACTATATGGCAATTTACGGTATTTTTATGGGTCACTCAACAATGTTTATGTGGCCAGTTGGTGACAGAGAAGTTTTCATAGATTTAGCTAATACCATAGCTGGACAAAGAGTCACTTATGCTTTTCTTGTTCCTGGAGGAGTTAGGAATGATATGCCTGAAAAAGTCAAAGAACAGGCAGATAAAGCTTGTAATTATTTTGAAAAACGTTTGATTGAATATGAACATATATTTATGAATAATCCACTCTTCGAGAAAAGAACCAAAGGCGTTGGTATCTTACCAAAGCAGGATGCTATTAGATTAGGTGTAGTTGGGCCAACACTTAGAGCTTCTGGCGTAAAATCAGATGTAAGAAAAGATGATACATATTCAATTTATAATCAATTAGATTTTGAAATACCAGTATCTAATGCTTGCGATTCATGGTCAAGAGCTTGGATCCACATGGAAGAGATGAGACAAAGTATGTCTATAATCAAACAGTGTTTGAAGAGAATACCTACTGGACCAGTCAAACTTAATCTAAAGCAGATCAAAGTTCCACCAGGTGAATCTTATAGTAGAGTTGAAGCAGCTAGAGGCTCTTTATCATATTATCTCATTAGCGATGGTGGAAAAGTTCCTTACAGAGTCAGAATTATGACACCCTCATTTCGAAATCTAATAACGATACCATATATTATGAAAGGTGTAATGCTTGCGGATATGCCTCCAACGTACTGGGGGATAGATTATTGGCCAGTTGAGGCTGATAGATAATTGAGTAAAATTCAAACTTTTTCGAGTTTTGTCAAACGACTAATAATAATAATAGTTGGACTTTTAATTACATTAACATTATTGTTCAGTTTATTAGCGTACTTTGTACCATCAGTAAAAGAACTACAAGATATTCTTCTTTCATCATTTGGAAATCCAAGTTTAATGTTAAACTATCTTGACCAAAAAGGTTTAGGACTTAACTCGTTATTTTTCAAAGTAGTAGTTTTTCCAGGTTTTACATGGGCTGCACTTATCGCCGCTGAAATAATTTGGTTTGAAAGAAAATTCCTAGCAAAGATGCAAATGAGAGTTGGACCTCTATATGCAGGTAAAATCGCAGGCCTTCTACAACCTATAGCCGATGTAATTAAATTGGTGTTCAAAGAAATAATTGCTCCTTCTAGCTCTGACAAATGGTTTTTCCTATCTATCCCTATAATAATAACTTCAATTGCTGCTGCCCTATTAGCTGTACTTCCGGTAAGTGAAGGATGGATAATAATGCGGTCTGATGTAAGCGTTTTAATTATTTTCGCACTTGTTGGCTTTGTACCAATAGCTGTTCTGTTAGGAGGTTGGGCTAGCAACAGTAAATATCCATTCATAGGTGCATTAAGAGGTCTACATCAAATGATCGCATTTGAAATACCTATGTTAATATCAACATTGGGTGTAGTTTTACTAACTGGTACATTAGATCTTGTGAATATTGTTTATGCACAAAGTAATATATGGTTTATTCTTCTTATGCCAATAGGTGCATTTGTATTCTTCACCTGCATGATTATCGAGCTTGAGAGAATACCTTTTGACCTTCCTGAGGCAGAATCGGAAATTGCTTCAGGATATTTAACTGAATATACAAGTATGGCTTTTGGCAACCTTCAGCTTGGAGTCTACATAAGATTTTACGCTATGGCAGGAGTATTCACAACAATGTTTCTAGGTGGTTGGTATGGTCCCCAGATACTTCCAAATGGATTTGAAATAGCCAACCAAGTAATTTGGTTTACAATAAAGACATTACTGGTAATGATTCTCGCGATAGTTCTAAGAGGAGTAAACCCCAGAGTCAGAATAGATTTACTTCTGAGAATGGGATGGTCTAGTCTTTTAATCTTATCATTTGTGAATCTATTCCTAGTAATTCTTATTCTTCAAACAGAATTAAGTCAAATATTTGGTGTTTAAATATGGTTTTTATCATAAAATTGTTAAGTTCAATAATATCTGGGATGAATCAAGTATTCAAAAGGAGAATGACATTTAGATATCCTGACCAGCGGTTATTTATTGAGGGTGATGGCTATAAATATGATCCTAAGACCGGTATCGGAATTAATGGTTATCGAGGACGTCACATTCTTTATTTAGAAAAATGCACAGGCTGTTCACTTTGCGTTATGATGTGTCAAGGAATCTCTCAGGCTATAGAGATGAAGAATCTGCCAAATAAGCAAATAACAGTTAATAAGAAATCGATGTTTCCACAGATAGACTACTCAAAATGTGTCTATTGTGGTTTCTGTGTTGATGCATGTCCATTTGAAGCACTATTTGAAACAAATGAATATGAATTAGTTTCTTATGATAGAGAAAGTTTACTATTTACACCTGAACAGCTGGCAATACCACCTAAGAAAAGACCAGAACCAACTGTTAATTTGAAATATGGAGATAGTGATGTTTATCATGGCTGATATTGCTTTTTTTGCTTTAACTTTTATCACTATAGCTACAGCAATAATATCTTTAGAATCCAAAGAGATAGTCTATGGCGCAATATCTCTGGCTTTGTTTTTTTTATCTTTAGCTGGATTCTATGTTCTTTTAGATGCACCATTTGTTGCAATGTTTCAGTTAATTGTTTATGTTGGTGCTGTAGCTGTACTAATAATATTTACAGTTATGCTTGTTAAACGTGAAAAATGGATAAAAGATGAAGTAATTGGTTTACGATATATTGGTGCTATATTAGGTCTCACCTTAGGGTTAACACTAGGACTTATTTTAATAAAAACAAATTTTGAATCTATGATTGCAAGTAATTCAACTGTCTCTATACTAGACATTGGTATTAAAATTATGAATGACTATTGGATTGTGCTTGAGGTTCTTGCATTACTTTTAGCAGTTGCTCTAATTGGGGCGATTACAATGGCTAAGCTAGATCAGGAGGATAGTTAATTGGAGTCTATTATTCAGTACTTAGTTGTTTCCATGGCTCTATTTTCAATTGGTGTTTATGGGTTAATAACAAAGCGTACAGCAATAAGGATGCTGTTTTCATTAGAGATAATATCTAATTCGGCTGTATTGAATTTAATTGTTTTTTCACGATATATACCTGATGTGAGCGCAACAGGACAAGTAATATCTATTTTCTTTATTGCAATTCTAGCTGCTGAAGCAGCTGTTGGTTTATCGATAATTCTTGTTTCCCATAGAATCAGGAAAGATATTGACGTATTAGATATGCATGAGATGAGTGAATAGCTATTATGATTCTAATTCAAGCTGTTTTTCTTCCAATAATACTCGCTCCCTTTGCTTATCTCTTAGGTAAAAGAATAGGTAGTAGAGTTGGTTGGTTCTCGTTCGCAATACTCTTTTACTCAACCATATTGGTTCTTTTATCATCTTCTTCTGGTGACTATCTTGAGGAATATAATTGGCAACCAATTGGAACTTTTGGTTTACATTTAGATGGATTGAGTGCGCCATTCGCTGCTACAATTTACATACTTTCAACAGTCTTAGCAGTTTATTCAATTCCATACATGACACATAGAATAGAAGAAGAAATAGATGATCTAGAGCCAGAAGAAGCTCATAGAGTATTCAATAAGAAATTTGGTATGTACTTCATGTATTATATGTTATATGCTTCAGGAATGCTTGGAACGGTTCTTGCAACAAATTTAATTCAATTCTACATATTCTTTGAGATAATGCTTGTACCCTCTTTCTTCCTTATAGCTCAGTTCGGATATGGTGATAGAGTAAAGATATCTGTTATGTACTTTTTGTGGACACACATAGGTGCACTTATTTTTCTAGCAGGAATTTTGACACTTGGTTTCTTCGCAGGAACATTTGATATAAATTCAATTAACACGTCAGCAATAGGTGAAAACGTACGGATCTGGATAGCTTTAGCGGTTACTGTTGGGCTTTCAGTAAAACTTGCTGCGTTTGGTCTTCATATTTGGCTTCCACATGCCCACGCAGAGGCACCAACTCCAATATCTGCACTTCTTTCACCAGCTATGATAGGAATAGGAGCTTATGCACTTGTAAGAATACTTATCTTTCTTCTACCTTCAGCATATAAAGAAATTTCATTAGCATTAAGTGTTTGGGGCCTTATAACAATGATTTATGGTGGATGGATGGCTTTAAACCAAGATGACATTAAACGTCTCCTTGCATATTCTAGTATAAGCCAAATGGGTTACATAATTTTTGGATTATCTTCAGCTTACTATATTGGTGTATCTGGTGCAATATTCCAATATGTAAGTCATGGGATGGGAAAAGCAATACTTTTCATGGCTGTAGGGTCAGTGATTCTTCAGACACATGGAATAAGAAGTATTAGCAAACTAGGAGGATTAGCCAGTAGACTCCCAATTACTGCTACAGCAGCATTGATTGGTTTCTTAACAATAATTGGGGTACCTCCTATGAGTGGTTTTCAATCAGAGTGGATGATATTTTACGGCTCATTTGCAGGTGCAATCACAATTGAATCAACTTTAAAAATAATAATCTCAGCTGCAGCTTTGATATCTACTCCTTTAACGGCTGGTTATACACTACTTGCTATGAAGAAAATATTTTATGGTAGAACCCCTGAACACCTTCAGGATGTAAGAGAAGCATCCAAAACTATTACAATACCTCTACTATTCTTAGCATTCCTAACAATACTTCTTGGAATATATCCAGATTTGATTAATGAAAGAATAATACATTTTATGGAAAATATTTTGGATAGTTGAGTTTAATAGATTGATTCAATTATTAGAAACAATTCCTTGGCTTGTCTGGTTAGTTCCAATAATTGGAGCATTACTAACTCCTATCTTAGCTTCTATTAATCATAAAATAAGAGATTATGGAGCTTGTCTATTTACTCTAGTATCAGCAATTCTAGCTAGTCTTCTTCTACCTGCAGCTCTAAAAGGGGAAACAATACACAATCAAATACCATGGATAACAGCTTTAAACATCAAAGCTGGTGTACTAGCAGATCCCCTAAGTGTAATTATGGCAAACGTAGTAGCGTGGCTAAGTTTCCTAATTATGATTTACAGTTTAGGTTACATGCATGGTGAACATAATCTAACCCGATTCTGGTTCTTCATGAATTTCTTCATTGGAAATATGTTACTAATAGTGCTTTCAGATAATTTTCTACAATTATTCTTTGGATGGGAAGGTGTAGGCCTTTGTTCTTATGCCCTTATAGGATTCTGGCATAATGATGAAATTAAGAATTATGTTGGAACTCCTGGCCAAACAACTTGGGGGTTATCTCAAGCATATTCGCCAAGTCAAGCTGGTATGAAAGCATTTATTATGACCAAGATTGGCGATGTAAGTTTTCTAATCGGACTTCTAATCCTTTACTATTATGCTGGTACTTTTGATTTCATAGAACTTGGTGAAAAGACTGGTTGGGGTAAAGAAATTGCATCTATTGGGCTATTTGTGCCTGTGGCAGTTCTTATTTTTGGAGGAGCAATTGGTAAATCAGCACAATTTCCACTTCATGAGTGGCTTCCTGACGCTATGGCAGGTCCAACAGCAGTTTCTGCACTTATACATGCTGCAACGATGGTTAAAGCTGGAGTTTTTCTTGTTGCAAGAGTAGGGCCTATATTTTATAATGCTGCTGCAACTGCTGAACAAATATCTCCATTATTCATAACAATAGCTTCAATAGGAATTCTTACCGCTTTTCTAGCAGCTACTCAAGCTGCCGTTGCTAAAGAAGTTAAGAAAGTATTAGCTTACTCAACTGTTTCTCAAATAGGATTTATGATGCTTGGATTGGGTGCAGCTGGTCTGTCAGAAGACTTCACTTCCGGATATACTGCAAGTTTCTTTCATCTGATTAGTCATGCAATATTCAAAGCATCACTTTTCATGTGCGCGGGCGCATTAATTCATTCAACAGGAACCAAGTATCTAAATGAAATGGGTGGATTAAAAAAGTACATGAAGTATACTTTCATTTCTATGTTTATAGTTTCGGCTTCATTAGCCGGAGTACCTTTTCTAAGCGGGTTCTGGAGCAAAGACGCAATACTATCTGCGACGTTACAAATGGAATCTTCGTTGGCAACTCCTTTCTTCATCTTAGCCGTGATAACTGCTTTAATTACAGCATTCTATTCATTTAGAATGATTGGTTTAGTATTTTTTGGTAATAAGAGTGAACATCTGGAAAAACGTGAAAAGCAAGGACACAGTATTCATGAATCATCTAAAGTGATGTTAATTCCATATTCAATTCTCGCAGCAGTTACTATTCTTATTGGTTTAGTCGGATTATTATTTGAAGAATCCCTACATAGTGTTCTTAGTATTAATCTTGAGGAAAAGTTTGTAAATATACACATTGTTGAAGAAGCTAGTGGAATTAATTCTATAGCTTTACTGGGCTCGCTAACAGCTGTAGGAGTAGGTGGATTAGTAGCATATTATTACTACATAAGTAGAAAAGGAGATACTAATGTGATACTAAAGAATAAGTTAATAGGAGGTTTATGCAGATTCTTTGAAAACAGATGGTATATTAATGCTATATATTATAAGATTTTTGTAAATTCAACCTTAGTTCTTAGCAAAAGTGTATTCAGAACACTTGAACTTGGCATAATAGATAAGATAAGTATGTCAATAGCAAGTGGGTCAATTGCTTTTTCAAACTTAGGAAGAAAATTTGATAGTAACATTATAGATGGTGTATCTAATGGTATTTCAAATATTAGTCAAAATCTATCAGCGGTATTTAGAAAGATTCAAACAGGGATTACTGAAGAATACGTATTCATGTATATAGCTGGGATAATAGTTCTAGCACTTCTATTCTTCTATATGCTAATAATGGGAATAGGTGTTTAGTTGATACCAATACTTTCAATAATGATTTTTGTACCTATAATTGCAGCGATACTTGTCTATTTCATAGGACGATACAGCATTAAAGGAGCAAGAATATTTGCATTAATTGTTTCTACAATTATTTTACTTTTTGCATTATACTCATATGCAAGAGTACTAGAAAGTGGTGCAGGACAAGATATTTTATTCGAAGAAGGACCATGGGATTGGATTCCAACATTCAGTGGAGTAGATTATCATTTAGGAATTGATGGACTAAGTGCACCACTGATACTAGTATCTGCGTTCCTAACAGTTCTAGTTGTTCTCGGATCTTGGGAACTTATCCAAACAAGACAAGGCCTGTATTATGCACTCATATTACTTTTTGCAGGAAGTGTAATAGGAGTATTCACATCACTTAACTTATTATTGTTCTATGTATTTTGGGAAATAGTGCTAATACCTATGTTCTTTTTAATAGGAATATGGGGTGGCTCAAGAAGAAAATATGCATCGATGAAATTCCTTCTTTTTACTTACGTTGGAAGTATAATTATGCTTCTTGGGTTCATAATATTATACATTTTCGCAGCGCCCACTTTCGATATAAAGGATTTATCTATCGTTCAGATTCCTTTTTGGGTTCAAACAATTGTATCAATAGCTACTTTCATAGGTTTTGGAGTTAAGCTTCCAGTTGTTCCTTTTCATACATGGCTTCCAGATGCACATGTAGAAGCTCCAGCACCAATTTCAGTATTGTTGGCCGGAGTACTACTAAAAATGGGTGGATACGGCTTCATAAGAGTTAATGTTACTTTGCTTCCGGAAGCGTCTGCTGAATATGGATGGATCTTCATCATTATTGGCATATTTACAATGTTTTATGGCGCGTTAGTAGCATTAATTCAGAAAGACTTGAAACGAATGATAGCTTTAACCAGCATTAATCATATGGGATTTGTGTTATTGGGCATATTTACCCTGAATCTTTATGGAATTTCTGGTGCCATATTTCAAATGTTTAATCACGCAGTTGCGATTGGACTTCTATTCATGTTATCTGGATATATTCACGAACAAACTGGCACACGTGAAATACCACTTCTAAAAGGATTAAAAGATAAAATTCCGAGAACATCAACATTACTTGTCCTAGCATCAATGGCTGGAATGGGTGTACCAATATTTGCAAGTTTCTTAAGTGAATATATGGTAATACTAGGTGCCATATATTATGATATTAGACTAGCAGTATCAATGTTAATACCAGCAATCACTGTAGGATACTTTCTATGGATGTTAAGAAGAACTGTTATGTCACCCGTAGAAAATAAAGAATCAAACCACCTTCATGATATTAAAACATTTTCATTAATACATTTAACACTTTACCTAATTCCATTAGTAATTCTTTTGATCATGCCGTGGTTAATACTAAACATGACTGACCAATTCGCAGAAAGTCTGATTAGTTTAATAGGTCGATGAGATTATGGATACTCCAATATTACTTATACTAATCCTTGGAAGTACAGCTCTAATTATACCTGCAATTAATTTAATTCTCAAACGTGAAAAGCAAGGAAAAGCAGCTGCTGTTATATCTATCATATCTTTGTCATTATCTCTTTTACTTATAATATATCAATCTGTTTTAACACCACTTGACCTAAAACCTTCATCGAGCCTCTTATTCAGAAACGATCTTATGGGTCTTTTCTTTGCCTTTTCAGTAATAATAGTTTCATTGTTTGTTACAATAGCGTCATTAGATTACATGAAGAATCAACCTAACGAGTCTGTTTATTATTCACTAATTCTCTTTACATCTTTAGGAATGTCTCTACTTGCGTTCTCAGTAGATCTAATCTTGATAGCAGTTTCTTGGGAACTTATGAGCATTCCAACATATATCCTGACCGGATTTAAAAAACAAGATTCAAAATCGAATGAAGCTGCAATAAAATACTTCATAATGGGCTCATTATCAACAGGTGCAATTCTATATGGTATTTCACTTGTTTATGGAATGACGGGAACAACAAATCTGTTTAGAATAGTTGAAGAATCTGGTCGAATAGCAAACGACTTCTATCCAATGGGTATCTTAGCAATGCTTCTATTAGTCGCTGGGTTCGGAATGAAGATGTCAATAGTACCCTTTCATGCATGGATACCTGATACGTATGAAGGTGCACCTACAACTATAAGTGCTCTTCTCTCTGCAGGAACAAAGAAATCTGCCTTCGTAATCGCTATTAGGGTATTTGTAATAGCATTACCTGTACTTCAACTTGATTGGCAGCTAACATTTGCTATACTTTCACTATTATCAATGACATTTGGAAATATAGCTGCACTAACTCAAAAGAAGATTACCAGAATGTTGGCTTATTCAAGTATAGCACAAGCTGGGTATATGCTTATTGGACTTACAGTTGCTCTTAAGAGTGACTTTGGTTTAACGGGTGTTTTATTTCATGTATTTACGCATGCAATAATGCAAACTGGAGCTTTCTTGGTGGCTGCAGTAGTTGCTAAGAACATTGGAAGTGTGGATCTTGATTCATATAAAGGACTTGGATCCAGAATGCCATTTACTTCATTTACTTTTATCTTTATTTTACTTGCACTTGCCGGAGTTCCTCCTCTGAATGGTTTCTGGAGTAAACTTGTGTTGTTTACTGGAGCTATTGATGGAGGCTTTACTTGGTTAGCAATAGCAGGTTTATTGAACAGTGCATTCTCTGTAGGATATTATGCTTGGATAATTAAAAGAATGTATCTTGATGAAGGAGAAATTACTAAGGTGAATGAATCCTCTATATTCAAAGTAGTGCTTATATCAATAACCATTATTATTGTTATTACAGGTATATTTCCAGGTCCAATTTATGAATTTGCAAGATTAGCTGTTGCAAATCTAAATTAGAAAACAGAATTAATTTTGTCTCTCTACTGTGAAGTCGGCAAGCTGTAGTAGATACTTCTTGTATTCAGAATTCTTAAGAAACTCTATATCTTTCTTCGCTCTTTCAGCATAATTCCTCGATGCTTTGTTGAGTCTAATGAGTAAATCTTCTTCAGAAGATTTTTCTTCAAAAGCATTTAAGATTTTTCCATCTTCACCCCAATCTAATATATCATCTTGCAATTGGTATGCTATACCTAGATTTAAACCGTAATTCGAAAAAGCATTAACTTCATTTCTTGCACCACCACCGATCATAGCACCGATTTTCGCAGTTGTCTGGAAAAGTGAAGCCGTTTTTTGAGATATTATGCTGATATATTCGTCCCAGTTTATTCTACAATTCCCGTTGTGTATTTTCATTTCTCTATATTCTCCTTCGCACATTCTTAAGGATGACGAAGAAAGTTCTTTAACAACTAATGGGTCGCTATACCTTGAAGCAATATCTAATATTATTCCAAATACAAAATCAGCGGTAAGTACTGATGTATTGTAACCATATTTTACATGGAATGCAAGTCTATTTCGTCTAGATATTTCTTGATCAATTATGTCATCATGAATTATAGACTCTGTGTGTAGAAACTCTATTGCAACAGCAGCTGGAAGTGGATCTTCATTACCATTACCAATAGATTCATATGCAAGATTAAGAATTAGAGGTCTAATACGTTTTCCTCCATCTATTATGTACATCATTGGT
>Ga0209521_10002147_pt1 | contig 16148 bp, 17 predicted proteins | sample Rifsed19ft4_FD_184016 | JGI IMG/M metagenome (GOLD analysis project Ga0209521, IMG submission 184016) | Soil microbial communities from Rifle, Colorado, USA - sediment 19ft 4 (version 2) | ecosystem: Environmental > Terrestrial > Deep subsurface > Rock core/Sediment | place: Rifle, Colorado...
CTCGTGGCGGCCCAGAGGGGGATCGACCATGGACGGTAGAGAAATGACGGCGGCGCCGCCGGCCTCGGCGATCATCGCGCTCAGGGAGCTGCCCATCGCCCAGCGCCTGCTCGGGCTCTACGAGTACGGCCTCGATGGCTGCGACCGGCAGAGCGACGAGCAGGTGCGGGCCGTCATCGAGGAACTGATCGGGTCGCTCGACTTCAACTTCGGCGACATCACCGAGGGCTTCGCCCGGGTCTACGGCTACTGCCTCCGCAAGGTGGCGGAGAGCGATTTCGACCGCGTGGCCTGGATCCTCCGCGAGCTGCGCGACACCTGGGCGCGCGCCCTGCTGGAGGCGGTGCCGGCGCAGTACGACGCGCTCGGCGACCTGCCGAAGCGGCTCGAGAGCATCCTCACCGACCCCGCGTCGTGCACCGACCGGTCCGCCGAGATCCTCACCAACCCGTGCTCGGGGACTGCGGCCGACACCGACCGCGACGGGCTCTCCGATGTCGCCGAAACCGCGCTCGATGACCTTGTCGCCGCGGTCGTCGCCGGCGCGCCCGCATCCGACGCCCGCAGCACCATCGAGAAGATCTCCTTCGATCCGGCGAAGGCGTTCACCACGTCGGAAGGATCGACGCCGGTGCCCGATCTCGACAACGCTCGCGTGCTCGTCACCGACCTGGGCACCATCGAGCGCGACCTGCGGCTCACCACCCAGAACCTCGACAAACTCCTCCCGGCGGCGCAGGCCGGGCTGGCGGCGGTGATCACCGCCCAGGAGCAACGCCTCTACGCGATCGACATCGTGACGCTGGCCGCAGAGGCCTTCGACGGGAACGTCACCCAGGCGCAGCGCGCCGTCGGCCTGTACAACGCCTACTGCGCCCGCTGCCACACCGCCGGATACTCCGCGGGGATCGCCTTCACCCAGGATGCCGGGTCGGGGGCGATGGGGCCGTCACTGCGTGAGGGACGGGCCGTCGTCCAGTTTCCCGACATCGCGGATCACTACGACTTCGTGGTCAAGGGATCGAGCAACGGCGCCCAGTACGGGGTGAACGGCATCGGCCGGGGCTGGATGCCCGGCTTCGGCGCCATGCTCAGCGGCGATGACATCATGCTGATCGTCCGCTTCGAGAGGACCCTGCGATGATCCGCGGGCTCCATGACGACGAGCGCGGGATGTCGAGACTCGAGTGGCTCGGCATGGCACTCACGGCGCTGGTGCTGCTCTCCCTCATCCCCCAGTTCCGTGCGGCGCTCGACGTGCTTTACGAGCACCTGGTAGGCAAGAACAATGTCGCTCCCGATGGAGTGCCCGCCCCGGGGGTGCTCGTCAGGGGCATCATCGTGGCCGTGGGGGCGATCGGCGTCTTCTGGGGAAGCGTGTTCCTCATCAACTACACCAACCTGGGCCGCCGGCTCGCCTTCCTCACCACCGGGGCCGCCTTTTTCGGATTCCTCTCGATCGTGGGTTTCCTCTACACCGTGTACGCCCCCCGCGGTCTTCGCCCCACGCTGGTCCAGGGGCTCAACGGCTTCCAGTTGCGCATCCTCCCCGGCTCGCTCATGCTCGGATCGCTGCTGCTCTTTGCGATGTTCGTGGCCGGGCTCAGCCGCTACGAGGCGGAGCAGGAGGAGTAGTCGGCGGCTACCCGTACCCGTTACCCGCCCGACGCCCGACGCCCGACACCCGACACCCGTCATCTGCCATCTGCCATCTGCAATCTGCAATCCACCTGCGACCTGCCACCTCGCCCCTTCGCCCCTCGCTCCTGCCCTTCACCCGCTCTTTGCGAGGTAGAACGTCAGCACCTGGAGTTCGGTTGCCAGGTCCACCCGCCGCACCTCGACCCCTTCGGGGGCCCTGATCACGGTGGGGGCAAAGTTGAGGATGGAGCGCAATCCGGCCGCTGCCATCTCATCGGTGACCTCCTGGGCGGCCTGGGCCGGTGTGGTGATGATGCCGATCGAGACCTTCCGGGCCGCCACCGCCGATCCCAGTGCCTCGAGCGATTCGACCGTGAGCCCGTCGACACGGGTGCCTACTTTCACCGGATCGTTGTCGAACAACCCGACCACCCGGAAACGGCGCTCCCCGAACCCTCCATAGTTGGCGAGGGCGCGGCCCAGGTTCCCGATCCCGACGATGACCACCGCCCAGTCGCGGGTGAGGCCGAGTTCCATGCGGATCTCGTGCTTGAGGTGTTCGATGTCGTACCCGACGCCGCGGGTGCCGTGGGTGCCGAGGTAGGAGAGGTCCTTGCGGATCTTGGCGCCGAGCACCCCGGCCATCTCGGCGAGCTCGTCCGACGAGACCCGCTGCCGACCGGCGGGAAAACTCTCCAGGCACCGGAGGTACACCGGGAGCCGCTGCACGGTGACCCGGGGAACCGGCCTTTTGACCATCGCGGCAATATAGGCAGCGGTCTCAGAGTCAAAATCACCGCAGGGCGCGCCGCACCTGGCTGCGCCCGAATCGCCCGGAGAGCACCTCGACGCCGTCGCGCAGGACGACCGGCACCCGAAGCGGCCGTCGAGCCCGGCCTCGTCCACGTCGATCGGGGTCGACGCGACCACGGCCGCCGGCTCGTCGACGGCAGACACGATGGGCATCCTCCGGTGGCTTCGTCAGGGGTCACCGAGCCCCCTACGATGACCGCAGCGGCCAGGTTGATTGCGCAAGCCGAGGCCGGGGCGTAGCGCCGGATAAGAGATCGAACGTTGCGGGGGAACTGCGATGTGCCTCAGCGCACCGGGCAGAATCACGGAAACGTACACGAGTGAGACCGGCACCAGGATGGGCCGGGTCAGCTTCGCCGGCATCGACAAGAGCGTGTGTCTGCTGTACGTGCCGGACGCAGCGGTCGGCGACCATGTCATCGTCCACCTCGGCTTTGCCATCAGGCGGCTCGACGAGGAGGAAGCGCGGGAGATCATCGAGTCCCTCCGCGAGATCGAGGCGTACGCCGCGCTCGGATAGGCATACACCCGTCCCCGGGCCCCATCGGGCAGGCGATAGGGCGCGCCGGCGCCGGGGCGTGCCACCTCGCAGCCCGACGCGTGCGACGGGCCATTCGTGGCCGCCGGGTCTGAGCCGTCGGGGAATGTCGGCGAGCCTCCGCCGCCTTTTCGCTATGGGTTGACGTCGATGGCGGTGACGGCCACCTCACCCCTTGCGCATCGCCCCACCGTCACGTCGAGTGTTGCCTCTGAGGCGCGGGTGCCGACGGCGGCGATCTCGAAGGCTTGGGACAGAACGGATCGGTCGACATGGCTCGCCGCGTTCATCGTGATGTGAACGGTTGTAACCGCCGCGGCACCGGAATCCCCGGCGACCTTCAGCGCGACATCGACGATCTCGGCCGCCAGCGAGAGCTCGTGCATCAGCGTCCACCCTCCGCCAGGACCGTGCCGTCGGGGGCACGCACCCGGACGACCAGCGGCATCGCCCCCGGTAGACTGTGCGTTGCACAGGCGAAACACGGGTCATAGGCGCGAAACGCCATCTCGATCCTGTTGAGGACGCCCTCGGTGACCTCGACTCCCCGCTTGATGATTCCCATGGCGGCCTTTTTGATCGACATGCTTATTGCCCCATGGTTGTTGGTCGTGCCCACGATGAGATTGACCTGCCGCATGATCCCGCGCTCGTCGGTGACGTAATGGTGGGTCAGGGTCCCACGCGGAGCCTCGAGGCTTCCCACGCCCTCGGTCGGAGTCTGCGTCGGGAGCACCCGGATTTCGTCACTGGTGATGTCGTCGTCGGTGGCCAGCTGGAGCGTCCGCTCGGCCGCATACACCATCTCCACCACGCGTGCCCAATGTGTCGCCAGGGTCCGGTGAACGGGGGTCCTGCCGCTCTTGTCGCCGGTGAGCGTCGCGTAGAACCGCTCGTACTCGACCTGAGCCAGCGGCGTAGCCATGCCGTCCGCTGCGTTGAGCCGGGCCAGCGGTGTGGCCCGATACAGGCCGCTTTCGGCTCCGTCCTCGAAACCGTGCCAACCCTTCTGCTTGAGGAATGGGAACTTGAGATAAGTCCACGGCTCGACATGCTCCGCGACGTGATCGAGGTAATCCCGAGGGTGATACTTGACGATCTCCGCTCCGTCGACGTCGACGACCCGGACCAGGCCGTCGTAGAAGTTGACATGGTTGTGCGAGTCGACGGTGCCCATCGAGTGGAATCGATGGGTGTAGGTGTCGGAGAGGATGAGCTCGAGGTAGGCCTGGTTGGCCAGCACAACATCGTTGAGGATCTCGACGGTGAACTTCGCGAACTCGAGGAGACGCTCGCCGTGGACGACAACCCTCGCTCGCTCTTCCTCACTCAGGCCCTTGGTGACCCCGCCGGGAATGGAAGTCACCATGTGGATGGACTTGCCTCCCAGAATCTTGACGATCTCGTGCGCGGCGGCGCGCGCACCGATGACCGTCTTGCCGACATCGATCCCGAGCTTGTGGATCATGCCGAGGATGTTCCTCTCGGCCGGAGGGGCGTCGGGACCCATCACGAAATCGGGGCCACCGAGGATGTAGAAATGGGTGGCGTGGTCGCCAGTGAAGAACGCGGAGTACATCAGTTCCCGCAGCTTCTTCGCCGCCGGTGGGATGTCGACGTGGTAAACGTCGTCACATGCCTTGGCGGCCGCAAGGTGGTGGGCCTCGCTGCACACACCGCAGATGCGCGAAGTGATGCGCGGCATCTCCTCAACCGGTCGCCCAACACAGAAAGCCTCGAAACCTCGTAGCTCCGGCACGATGAAGAAGCAGTCGGCCACCTCGCCTTGGTCGTCCAGGAAGATGTCGATCTTGCCGTGGCCCTCGAGCCGGGTGATCGGGTCGATGGTGATCCTCGTCATGACGTCAGCCTTTCGTCGACGGCCTCACGGTCGCCGCTGGGCCCAGGGCGGGCCGCCCCCGCCAATGTGGCGGTGGCCATCGAGAACCGGTAGAACGTGCCGATCGGATCGACGATGCCGTCGAGGATCCGGTCGATCTGCTCCGGGTCCTTCGAATCGATGACGGACGCCAGCGCCGCGATCATCTTCGTTCCCTGGTCCTTGGAGTTGGGTGGGGGCCCGTAGCAACCCCGACACGGCACCCCCACCGACACGCACAGCGCCCCGCACCCGCTTCGGGTCGCCGGGCCCAAGCACAGGACTCCCTGATCGAGCAGGCATTGCCCCGGGTTCGGGATGATCTCGTGCAATCGCACGAACCGCGAGATCTTCTTCTCCTGCCTCGTGCGAGGGCACTCGTCGCAGCAGGTGCGATCCCCGGCGCCGAGAACGGCGCCCTTCGGAGGCAGCGGCTTGCCGTGCTCGAGGATGTCGATCAGCGCCTCCAGAACCGCCCAGATCTGGTGGGCTTGGGGCGGGCAGCCGGGTACGAAGTAGTCGACGTCGACGACCTGGTCGAGGGTGCAGACCTTTTCCCAGAACGCGGGCAACCTCAGCGTGCCCACCGCAACGTCGGTCCTCTCCTGGGGCCGGACGTCGTCGGGGTTGAGAGTCGACGGCGAGTCCCGGTACACCCAGTCGAACATTGCCGCCTTGGTCGTGGTGTTCGCGAGCGCTGGGATACAGCCCTCGCACGCACAGGAGCCGAACGCAACCAGGATCTTGGCTTTGCGCCGCAGCAGGGTGGCCATGTACTCGTTGTCGGACGTGCGTATTGCACCGTTGAAGAGGCAGAGATCGATCTCGCCGTCCCCCATCGCCTCGACGTCCTTCACCTTGAAGTCGACCGCTACCGGCCAAAACACGACGTCGAACGCGGCATCCACATCAAGGATCTTCTCGTTGATGTCGAGCACGGCTATCTCACACCCTCCGCACGACGCGGCCCAGTAGAGGGCAAGCTTGGACTTGCGCTTGGCTTCGGTGGTCATGCGCCCGCCTTCATCGGCCCCAGACTTCGAATATCACGCGCCATCTCGTTGGCCGTCTCCGCCCAGAGGCCGCCCTCGCTGGCCGAGACCCACACCAACCGCATCCGTCTCGGGTCGATCCCGAACCCATCGAGCAGCCGGCGCATCAGGTGCACACGCCGCAGCGCCTTGTAGTTGCCCTCCTGGTAGTGGCACTCACCGGGATGGCAGCCCGAGATGATCACGCCGTCGGCGCCGAACTCGAACGCCTTGGCCACAAAGGTCGGATCCATCCGCCCACTGCACATGACCCGAACGATGTGGACGCTCGGGTCCCACTGGATGCGTGAGATGCCGGCAAGGTCCGCTCCGGTGTAGCTACACCAGTTGCACAGGAACGCCACGACCTTGGGCTGCCACTCACCTCCGGGTGCAGCAGGTCCGGACCGATCCTCGGCTGTGCTAACCATCCTCGATCACCTCGATCCCACTGGCGCCAGGACACCCTGCAGCTCGGCCAGAATCTGATCATCGGTGAAGCCCGCTCCGGTGATGGCGGAAGCCGGGCACGCTGCGACGCAGGTGCCGCATCCCTGGCAGAGGGCTTCGTTCACTCTGGCAACCTTCGCCTCGGCGTCGAAGCCGATCGCCTGGTAGGGACACAGCCCGATGCAGGTCTTGCAGCCGCCGCACAGCGCCTCGTTGACCACCGCGCGGATGGGATCGATCCTCACCTCGCCTTTGGCGATCAGAGAAAGGATGCGGGCCGCTGCCGCCTGTGCCTGGGCAACCGAATCCGGGATGTCCTTCGGGCCCTGGCTGCATCCCGCCAGGTACACGCCGTCGGTGGTGGTCCCGACCGGATCGAGCTTGGGGTGGCGCTCGAGAAAGAACCCGTCGGGGCTGCGGCTGAGCGAAAACAGCCTGCCGACGGCACCGGCGTCGCTCTGCGCCTCGAGGGCAGTGCACAGAATCACCATGTCCACGGGGATCTCGCGGTACTTGCCGATCAGCGTGTCCTCACACCGCACCAGAAGGTGGGGGTCGGACCCATCTCGGTTCGGCGCCGGCACTACTTCCGCCACTTTGCCGCGGATCACCGTGGTGCCCTCGCGAAGCACCCTGAGGTAGAACTCCTCATGTCCCTTCCCGAACGCCCTCATGTCGATGTAGAACTCGTACACGTCGGCGTCGGTGCGTTCCTTCACCAGGTGGGCAAACTTCAGGGCGGACATGCAGCACACTCTCGAGCAGTACAGGTTGTACTTCTCGTCCCTCGAGCCGACGCAATGCACGATGGCCACTGCCCGCGGCGGCTCTCCACTCTTCAGCACTACCTTCCCGCCGGTGGGGCCGGTCGAACTGAGCATGCGCTCGAACTCGAGGCTGGTCACGACGTTGTCGTAGCGGCCGTAGCCGTACTGGGTCACCTTCGCGGCGTCGAACGACTTGTACCCGGTCGCCACCAGGATCTGCCCGACATGCACTGTGGTGAGCTCGTCCTCCATGTCGAGCCGCACGGCTTGCGGCGGGCAGATCTCCTCACAGGAGCGACACTCGACACAGACGCCGCAGTGGAGGCAGCGCCCGGCTTCCCGCCTCGCCTCCGCCTCGGATAGCCCCAGGTCGACCTCGTCGTAGTCGGCGAGCCGCTCGGGAACGGGGCGTTTGGGCGTTCGCGCCCTGGGGAGGCGCGCGATGTCGGCGTACGGGCGCGACTGGCGGTAGGGTCGCTCCTCGAACCCGCGTCGGGGCTGTTCGGGCGGCAGGTGACTCTTGAAGTCGTCGAGCGCCGCACCGCGCAGGAACTTGTGGATCGCCTCGGCGGCACGCCGCCCCTGGCCCATCGACTCGACGACGGTGGCCGGGCCCAGCACCGCGTCCCCGCCGGCGAAGACGCCGGGGATGGCTGTGGCGAGCGACCGGGGATCGACCTCAAGCGTGTCCCACTCCGTGAACGCCAGTGGGCGCGCCGCTGCGAGGCGCTCGGTGTCGCACCACCGTCGATCGGGACGCTGGCTGATCGACACGATGACCGTGTCGAACTCGCGATCGTGGTCGCTTCCCTCGAGCACCACCGGCCGTGGCCGCCCACCGGCGTCGGGCTCTCCCAGTTCCATCCGCACGCAGCGCAAGCCCCGCAGGCGCCCGTTGCGGGTCAGCACCTCGACCGGGGCGGTCAGGTAGTCGAACCGCACCCCTTCGGCGACGGCGTCTGCGAACTCGTCCTCGTCGGCCGGCATCTCCCTCCTGGTCCGTCTGTACAGGACCGTGACCTCCGCACCCTCGCGTCGGGCCGTGCGAGCGGCATCCAATGCGGTGTTACCGCCACCGATAACGGCGACGTGCCGCCCGGTCGGCTGGGAGAGGCCGAGGTTGACGTTGCGGAGATACTCGACCCCGGTGATCACGCCCTCGGCGTCCTCGCCGGGAATCCCCAGGGGTCGACCCTCATGAGCCCCGATCCCGAGGAACACCGCCTTGAATCCGAAACCCGGCACGTCGCTCAACAGGTCCTCGAGTGAGAAGTCCCTGCCGAGTTCCTTGCCGGTCTGCATGTCGACCCCGAGTCGGCGAATGTAGTCGAGGTCGCGTTCGAGAATGGGTCGCGGGCAGCGATAGCCGGGCAGCCCGATGGCAAGCATGCCGCCGAGCCTGTCGTGCTTCTCCAAAACGGTGACCTGATACCCCTCTCGAGCAAGGTCGAATGCACAGGTCAGACCTGCGGGGCCCGACCCGATTACCGCCACCCGTTCCGGGTGGTGGTGCTCGGGTGGATCCGGCTGCGGGTCCGGCTCGTGCTCGCGCTCCCAGTCCATGACGAAGCGCTTCAACGCCCGAATGGCGATCGGCTCGTCGACCTCCGCCCGGCTGCAGGCCTCCTCGCACGCCGCATAACACACCCGCCCGCAGATGAAAGGCAGCGGGTTGCGCCTACGGATGAGCCGGGCAGCCTCGGCAAACCGGCCGGCCGCGATCAGGGACACGTAGCCGGCGGCGTTCTGGTGGATGGGGCACGCCTCCATGCACGGCGGATTGCCTTGCCGATCGATCAGGTACGTGCTCGGAATCGCTTGCGGGAAAGCCTTGTGGATGGCCGTGCGCTCGCTCAGATACTCGTTGAACGGATCTGGCACCGACACCGGGCACACCTTGACACACTCGCCGCATGATGTGCAGTCCCGGCTGACATATCGCGCTCGTTGGCGGATCACCACCTCGAAGTTGCCGATGAAGCCGTCGACCGATTCGACCTCGCTCATCGTCATCAGGTGCAGGCTGGCCCGCCGGTTCGCCGCCACCATCTTGGGAGCCAGAATGCACGCGGCGCAGTCGAGGGTGGGGAAGGTCTTGTCGAAGCGGGCCATCATCCCGCCGATCGTGGACTGACGCTCGACGACGTACACCTCGTTGCCCGATTCCGTGACCTCGAGAGCCGCCTGGAGGCCCGTAATCCCACCACCGACGATCAGAGTCGCGGGTGTGACCTCCGCTCGCATGGGCTGAAGCGGCTCATGGAGCCCGACCCTGGCGACGGCACCATTCACGAGCGACTGCGCCTTGGCAGTGGCGGGCCCGCGTTCGTGGTGAACCCAGGCGCATTGCTCACGGATGTTGGCGATCTGGACCAGGTACGGGTTCAGCCCGGCGTCCTCCGCCGCGGCCCGGAACGTCGGCTCGTGCATCAGGGGGCTGCACGCCGCAACCACGACACGGTTGACGCCCCTCTCCCGGATGTCCTGCTTGATGAGATCCTGGCCGGCATTGGAGCACATGAACGGGTAGTCGCGTGAGACCACGACCTTCGGCCGCTCGGCGGCTGCGTCGCGTACCGCCTCGACGTCGACGGTTGCCGCGATGTTGAACCCGCAGTGACACACATAGACGCCGATGCGTGGATCGGAGATGGCGTCCATGTCAGGTCCTCCCCGGGCCGACCGGCAGCGGTGGCGTCTCCATGGGCATCGGCGCCAGTCCATGTCGAAGCCCAACCTCTCTGGGTGAGCAGCCGAGCGCAAGCCCGATGAGCTGCGTGAAGTAGAGAACCGGAAGCGGGCCCGGCGATCCGTCCTTCCCGCTGCAATCGAGGTTCATCAGATCCAGGTTCGCCTGGCACAGGGGGCACACCGTCACGATGCAGTTGGCGCGGCGTTCCCGCGCCCAGCCGGTGAGCTCCCGGCACAACTCCTGGGCGACCTCGGGGAACGTCGCCACCAACATCCCACCGCAGCACCGCACCTTGGGTGGAAAGTCGACGGGTGCCGCCCCGAGCGCGCAGAACAACCGCTCCATCGCCATCGGGAGTTCCGGGTCGTCATCAACGGCGGCGAACGGCCGGACGATCTGGCAGCCGTAGTAGCACGCAGGCCGGAATCCGGCTATCGAGTGGGTCTGCGCCGCGACGATGCGGTCGATCCCGACGTCGCTCAGCAGCACCTCAAGAGGGTGACGAACCGGAGTGTCGAACCCGATCTGGAGACCGGCCTCCGCCAAGGCCGCACCAACGTGTTCGCGCAGCTCAGGCTGTTCCGCCAGGCTCCGGCGGGTGCGGTTCAGGACGTAATAACAGGCGCTGCACGGGGCGACCACATCGTTCCCCGCCTTCTCAGCGAGGGCGAGGTTCCTGGCCGAGATCGCGTAAGCCACCGTCTCCTTGATCGAGGTGTAGGCCGTCGCGCCGCAACAGTTCCAGTCCTCCAACTCGACCAGTTCGGCTCCGAGCTTGCCGAACACCGCGCGCATCGACATGTCGTAAGCCACGCCGGTGGCATGGAGGCTGCAACCGGGGTAGTAGGTGTATTTCACATCGACGCCTCACCTCCCGATCGCGGCGTAACCCACGGTGTCGGTGACTTTCTCCCTTCCCACCTGCTCCTGGGGAAGGTCGAATGTCTCGGCCTTCGCGATGATCTTGCGGAAATCACCTATTGCCTTGATCCTGGTCGGCCTGATCGGGAGCCGGCCGTGGCGCCACAGCGCAAAGCCGTCGCGGCGCCGTCGGATCAGCCCCAATGGGTGGGTGCGAATGAAGTACCGCAGAATCAGGCCGACCTCGTAGTTGCGCCCATACCTATTCACCATCTCGGCGAACGTCTCAGCGAAGACGTGAACGGGAAACTTGGGTGGGAACATGCCCCGGCCGATGGCCAACCGCTTGAACGCGTAGAGCAGCTCGGTGATGCGAATGTCGGCCGGGCATCGCATCGTGCATTGGTAGCACGAGGCGCACAGCCAGATGGTGCGGCTCTCCAACACGTCCTCAATGGCTCCGGCCCGGAACATGGCGATGACCTGTCGCGGCGTCAGATCCATCGCGAAACTGACGGGACAGGACGCGGTGCAGATCCCGCACTGGATGCATTGCTGGAGCCGGCCCGCGCCCGGAATCCGGTCGATGTCGGCCAGAAACGCCTGCCTGAGGTCCCGCTCGCTCCTGGACAACATGCCGGGCGCCACGGCGCCGGCGAGCGGATCGAACCGCGACCTCATCGCATCACTCCGGCCGCCTCGACCCTGCACTCCGTCAGATCGATGAACCTGAGCAGGTCGTCGATGAGTGGCTCCACAGCCGCAGCCACCCCCGGTGACAGGCCCTCATGAAAGATGCCGACGCGCTCGGCTTCCACGCCCCAGATCGCGACGTGGTCCGGCATGTCCCAGCCCATCTGCCTGCCGAGAGCCATCGCCGTAGGGAAGGCGATGTCGTGAAAGGAGTTGAGCCGGACCGAGCCCTCGATGCCCTTCTCGTCAAGGCGAAGTACGGTCCCCGGCGGGTGTTTCCCGCTGGTCAGGCAATCGACGATCGCGGCGCGGCGCCGTCCACGCAGCGTGTCGACCAGTGCCAACCCCGCCCACGGCAGAGCCACCACATCGACGTCTGGTACGCCCCAGAGCCGCCGTCGGAGGACTTGGGCAACATGGATGCCGATGCCGTCGTCTCCGGCGATCTCATTGCCGAGCCCTATGATCACCAAGGGCGCTGTGGGATGAACGAAATCGTCGTGGCACCTTGCCCCGGGTGCCGCATCGCGGTCACCAGAGTCGAATCTGACTGACATACCCGCCGCTCACGACCGTACCGAGGCGGCAGCCGACGAACGAGAGCCATTCGACTCTTGACACACCGATGAAGGGAGCCTGCGTCGACAGGTCCGTCGTGTGGTGGCGCGGAAGGGGAGGAGCAAGGGGTGCCCCACCGCGCCTCACTCGGAGAGTGGCGTGGCGGCCCGGGCGATGAACCGCAACCGATCCAGACTATCTCAGGGCGCGCCGCACCTCGCTGCGCCCGAATCGCCCGGAGAGCACCTCGACGCCGTCGCGCAGGACGACCGGCACCCGATCCCCGAAGGGGCCGTCGAGCCCGGCCTCGTCGACGTCGATCGCCTCCACGGTGTGCCCCCACCGGCGGGCGGCCTCGGTGACGATCGGATACACCTCCGAGCACAACACACAGGTCTTCCGGGTGAGGAAAAGGAGGTCGCTCACTGCGGTAGCGTCCCCCGGGTGCGCCCCGGAACCACCATCGCCATCCTCCTGCTCATCGGGCTGCTGCTCATCGCCGGCGTCCTCTTCGTGATCCGCCTCACGTCGGTGACCTGAACCCGACGGAGAGGCCCTCGCTGAGGTGGAGCGCCTCGTCCGCCCTCCCGCGGGGGACGGCGATCGCCATCAGCCCGTGGGAGTCGCAGTGGACGATCGGGGCCGACCCGGTGCCGTATCCGGTCGTCCACTCCACCGCGTGCTCGGTGGCACCGGCCCGAAGCACGACCGGTGACCCGGGACGCATCCCGGCAAGTTCCAGATCCTCGGGCGAAACATTGGTCTGGGCGTTGCCGTAATTGTCGATCCACCACACCTCGCCCGACACCCACCCCTCGCCGTGGGAGACCAGGGGGAGGAGCAGCGGGGTCACCGAACCCGGATCCACCTCGGGGCCGAGATCGGCGAGGTCCGCCTCTCCGGAGGCGAGCACCGCTGCCGCCGGGGCGAACACGTCCCGGCCGTCGAAGGTCGACCCCGCCCCCGGCAGCCGGTAGGCGGCGGACTCGAGGGACACGAAGCGATCGGCGCCGCCGACCATCGCCACCGCAGGGGCGAGGAGACCGTTGTCCGGGCCGACGAAAAAGGCGCGGGACGTCGCCACGGCGATGGCACGCCGGCCGGTGCCGACTCCCGGATCGACCACGGCGAGCACCACCCCATCCGGAAGGTATTGCACCGCACGCAGTAGGGCGAGGGCGCCGGCGCGAACGTTGCCCCGGGGGACATCGTGGGTGAGGTCGATCACCCGTGTGCCCGGAGCGATCCGCTCGATCACGCCGTGCACGACGCCGACGAACTCGTCCGCATGGCCGAAGTCGCTGAGGAACGAGACGGGGAGGCGGGGCATCGCCGGCCGAGGATACCGGCCGCGGCTCCACCCCACCGCGCCGGTACGATGAACCGTCCCAAGCCGAGGAGTGGCGTGCCCGACAACCACCACGGAGCGCTGCTCGAGGACCTCGCCCGGCGCCGCGGGGTCGTGATGCTGGTGGGTGGACCCGACACCGGCAAGTCGACGCTGGCCCGCGACCTGCTCGCCGCCGCAATCGCCGCCGGAAAGACCGCGGCATACGTGGACGCCGACATCGATCAGACCACCGTCGGTCCGCCGACCTGCACCGCGCTCAAGTTCGTGCGCGACCAGAGCGACCTGGCATCACTCGCCGATGCCGACCTGGTCCACTTCGTCGGTGCCATCGCACCCGACGGTGTCGTCCTCCAGCAGGTCGTGGCCACCGCGACGCTGGTCGGCGCGGCACGGGACCGTGTCGACCTCGTGGTCATCGACACCACCGGCGCCATCTCCGGGGTGGGCGGCCAGACGCTCAAGTACCACAAGATGGAGTCATGCCGCCCCGACGTGGTGATCGGCCTGCAGCGGGGAGCGGAGCTCGAGCCGCTGGTCGGGATGCTCCGCCGCTTCTTCTCCACCGAGGTCGAGACCGCACCGGCCGATCCCGGGGTGCGGCCGGCCAACCCCGAGACCCGGCGCGCCCACCGGGCCAAGGCCTTTGCCGCCGCGTTCGCCGAGCCGCTGCAGCGGTGGCGGGTGCGCAGCACCGTGTTCGCCCCCACCCTCCCCGAAGGGCTCGACCTCGCCCGCCTCCACGGCGTGCTCGTCGGGCTCCAGGACGGAACCGGCGGCTGCCTCGGGCTTGGGGTCCTCGAGCACGAGGAAGGGGTGCTGCGGGTCGTCACCAATCAGGGCGACGGGATGCGGGGACTGCGCCTCGGGTCGGTGCGGCTGGACCTGGACACGTTCGACGTCCACCGCCTCCGTCTCGGCGAGGTGATGTTCGGGGTGTAAAGAGAGCCGGCGGCTGGCAGCTTGCAGCCTGCAGCTTGCAGACAGCAGATGGCGCGTAACGGGCGTCGGGCGTCGGGCGTCGGGCGTCGGGCGTCGGGCGTCGGGCAACGGGCAACGGGCAACGGAACACCTACGGACTTGGGAGTTCTCCCGCCATCTCCCGCAGCCGGTACTTCTGTACCTTCCCGGTGACCGTCATCGGGAACTCGGTGGCGAAGGCGACCCGGGCCGGGATCTTGTAGTGGGCGATGCGTCCCCGGCAGAACTCGCGGACCTCCTCGCCGGTGAGATCCGACCCCGGCCGGGCGATCACCCACTCCACCACCAGCGCCTCGCGGTCGCCGAAGCGTCGCACCGTCCGCTCGAGATTGGACCCAATGGTCTCTTCGAGCAATGGGCGGTCGGTGGGTCCTCGATCGATGGATGGTTGCGTGACACACCCCCGGGTCCTGACACCACCTGGGTATCAGGTGGGTCGGGGAAGCCGCCAGGGGCATAGTGCCCGTCACGTGACGTTGGTGATGCTCACGGCTGAGGCGGCGGCGTCATCCGACGAAGACGAGAACGAGGACGTGGCCGGGAATGTCGGAGACCGTCCTGAGCGCGCAAGCGCTGCGGGTCGGGGCACCGGGTGACGGCGCCGCCGGATCCCGTCGGAGGTGGTGACAAGCGAAGGCCCAAGGAACCTTCACGACCCTTCCCCGCACTTCCCCAAACGAGGTGGTTGTCGCATCGGCACCTTGGGCCTTGCATCGCCGAACCTACGGCCGGCCGAGGACCCGGTCAAGCCCTTCGCACAAGCCGGGTTTTCGCGCCATCCACCACGCAGCTGAAGCGTTCTGCACCGGATGCACGACCGATCGTGGCCTCGACCCCGGTTGCCAACATATCCACATCAATCCACAGGGGGTTGTGCACATCGTCTGTCGACAAAGGCCGCTCAGGTTTCTTTTTCGCGGCTGAAGGCGAGCCGTACCAGCGGTGGGAAGGCCACCTCCACGAGGTTCCACGCCTCGCCGAGGACGAGCTCGAGCTCGTGGGGGGTGACTTCTTCGACGGGGATCCTGCCGACGAGCAGCACTTCGCCCTCGCCGTCGACCGCAAAGTGGAGACGCCTCGTCGAGGTGTTGCGCACCAGGCATTGCCGGTAGACTTCGAGATGGTGGAAGCGGGGCTCGGGGATCATGCCCGCTTCGATGCCGAGGGTGCGGTCGCCTACCTCGAACCACACCGTGGTGAAGTCGCGAACGGTCTGGCGCATGCGCACCCCACGGCGACCCTCATGGTCGCCCGCCCAGACGACATCGCTCTTCGGATCGCCCACCCACGCCGCGGTGACGGCGGCCACGATCCCTTCAAGGGTCACTCGACGAGACCCCGATACAGCTCGAACAGCCGGTCCGCGGTGGCGTCCCAGGAGAAGCCGGCCGCATGCTCGACCGCGCCCGCGAAGAGGCGCGCTTCGGTCGCAGGATCGTCGAGGATCGAGCGGAGGGCGGCGGCGTAGTCGGCGGGGTCGTGACCGGCGATGAGGTACCCGGAGTGCCCGTCGGCCACGGCGTAGGCGAGACCGCCGACCCGCGAGGCGACCACCGGAGTGCCACACGCCTGGGCCTCCACGGCAACAAGGCCGAACGACTCGGACCGCGAGGGCACGATCACCGCGTCCGCCGCCCGGTAAACGCAGGCGATGTCGCGGTGCGGACGGGGCGGCAGGAACGACACGCGGCCCGGGGCCAGGGAGGCGGCCATCGATTCGAGGTGGAGCAACTCGGATTCACCTGCGGGACCGCTCGGCCCGCCCACCACGAGGAGCCGGACCCCGTCGAGCCGGGCGATTGCCTTCACCGCCACATCGATGCCCTTGAGCGGCTGGATGCGTCCGACGAAGGCGACGAGCGGGCCGGCCTCGAGCCCGAGACGGGCACGCGCCCG
>Ga0209521_10002150_pt1 | contig 16143 bp, 10 predicted proteins | sample Rifsed19ft4_FD_184016 | JGI IMG/M metagenome (GOLD analysis project Ga0209521, IMG submission 184016) | Soil microbial communities from Rifle, Colorado, USA - sediment 19ft 4 (version 2) | ecosystem: Environmental > Terrestrial > Deep subsurface > Rock core/Sediment | place: Rifle, Colorado...
CTCTTACCAAAAGAAGAAAAGTTTAATTTGGATATTCAAATAAGAAAAGCAGCTATCAGTATCACCTCAAATATTTCAGAAGGGTACGGACGATTTCACTACCAGGAAGGAATACAGTATTACAGGATTTCGAGAGGTTCATTATTTGAACTCAAAGATCATCTTATAAGTTGTTATGATATTGGTTACATCCATAGCGAGATCAAAAATGAAGGTGAAAAATTGATTGAATCAGCAAAGATTATTTTAAATGGATATATAAATTTTGTAAAAAAGAAAACTTAATTGTTAAGAATATGAAGGATAGTTAAATCTTTACATCTTATACCCCATACCCAAAGGATAAATTATGAAAATAACAGATGTTTCTATAGACAATAAGACAAGCGTTTTTATTCTTATTATAATTATAGCAATCCTTGGTATTACTGCGTACGTTTCTTTACCAAGAGAGGCTGCTCCCGATATTTCTATCCCACTTGTAATTGTATCAACTCCTTATTTTGGGGTATCACCGGAAGATGTTGAAAGTCTGGTTACTAAAAAGCTTGAAAAGGAATTAAACACTATAGGTGAAGTAAAGGAGATTACATCTTCTTCTTTCGAAGGATATTCTTTAGTAAGAGTTGAGTTTGAAAGCGGTTACAATATCGATGATGCATTACAGAAAGTAAGAGAGAAAGTTGATAAGGCTAAGACTGAACTACCACCTGACGCAGAAGAACCTGAAATAATTGAAATAAACTTCTCTGAATTCCCGATTATGACTGTGAATGTTTCCGGTCCGTATGGTCTTGTTAAGCTTAAGGATATTGCAGAAGATCTTCAGGATGAGATTGAAAAGTTAGATGGAGTTCTTGAAGCGAAGATAAGCGGGGGAATGGAGCGAGAAGTTAAAGTTGATGTGGACCTAAACAAGCTTGCACATTATAATGTCAGGTTCGATGATATAATTAATTCGATCAATGATGAGAACAAAACTATTCCCGGCGGTACAATTGATGTAAATAAATCGAGCTTTATCGTTCGTGTTCCCGGCGAGATCGATAAGCCATATATAATTGAAGATATAATTATTAAATTGAAAGAAGGCAAACCTGTTTATGTAAAAGATGTTGCTGAAGTAAGCTATGGCTTTAAAGAAAAAAACAGCTATGCGAGGATAAACGGAGAGGAAGCAGTTTCAATTAGTATTTCTAAAAGTGTCGGCAAAAACATTATTGAGATTGCAGATAAAGTAAAGAATATTCTTGATGTGAAGAAAAAAGAATTACCCGCAGATCTCAAGCTATATGTAACCGCTGATCAATCTAAGGAAATTAAGGATACCGTGAGAGAGCTTGAGAATAATATATTCTCAGGACTTGTACTTGTTGTTATGGTGCTCTTCTTTTTCCTCGGAGTAAGGAATGCGCTCTTTGTTGCAATTTCAATTCCATTAAGCATGCTTATTTCTTTCTTTGTACTACAGGCATTGGGTGTTACACTAAACTTTGTAGTGCTTTATGCTTTAATACTTGCTTTGGGTATGCTTGTAGATAACGCAATAGTTATAATTGAAAACATTTACAAATTCCTTGAGGAAGGCAATTCATTAATTAAAGCTGCAAAACTAGGAACTGCCGAAGTGGCATGGCCTGTTACAACTTCAACTTTAACAACAGTAGCCGCCTTCTTCCCGATGTTATTCTGGCCCGGAATCGTTGGGGAATTTATGCTGTATATACCTTTGGTATGTATTATCACTCTCTCATCATCTTTATTTGTTGCTCTTGTTATAAATCCCGTTATTGCTTCAGCCTTTATGAAATTAGAACATCCTGATGATAAACCGCAAACAATGTTTCAGAAGATTATTCATCCTTTCAATAAAGTAACTTATTTCTTCGTTGATGTAATGCTTCCTAAAGTATTATATAATTATGAAAGGCTTTTACAGTTTGCTTTAGGCACTCACAGAGAGCCAGGTCAAAAAATTAACCGCAGAAACTGGTTTGGTGTTGCAGCAATACTGGGATTCTTCATATTAATTGTACCTGCGTTGGCAGCTATTCCTTCAGGTATATCTCTTATTGTTTCATTAGCGGTCGGTATAGGAATAATTTTGTTATTCACAAATAACAAACTAAAAGTTATCTGGGGCACTTTCTTCTTCTTATTCTTTATTACAGAAGTTTACGGATTGTTTGGATACGGCGTTGAATTTTTTCCTGATGCCCAGCCCCCAAGAATTTTTGTAACAATAGAAAGTCCAAGCGGTACTAATATCGAAATGTCTAATAGAATTGCTCAAAGTATTGAGGAAAGATTAAAAAAATATAACAGCTCAAATATAAAAGATGTTCTTGTTGTTGTGGGTTCATCTAATAATCCTTTCGATGCGGGTTCATCGACTCCGAACAAAAGCACAATTACAATTCAGTATATTGATTATGCCGATAGAGAAGAGTCATCTCACATTACTACTGATGAGATCAGGGATATAGTATTAAAAACTGCCGGAGCAGAGGTTACAATTGCTAAAGAATCGGGTGGTCCACCCGTAGGTCTGCCGGTTAATATCGAAATCAGTGGTGTAGATTACCACTTATTAGGACTGCTTGCAAATAAAATAAAGCAGGAAATTGAAAACATTCCGGGGATCGTTGATCTGAATGATGATTTTGATGCCGGTCGTCCTGAATTGCGGGTTGAAATAGACAGAGAAAAAGCTGCTCTTTATGGATTAAATACAGGTCTTATTGCCAATTCTGTTCGTACGGCTATTAATGGTGCAGAAGCATCTAAGTACAGAGTTGATGAGGAAGAATATGATATTACTGTCCGCTTAAAAAAAGATCAGAGAACCGATATAAATGCTTTGGATAACCTGAGAATTATTTATAATAATGACAAGGGTAAAACTCTTTCAGTCCCTTTAATCAGTATAGCAAGTGTGGATAAATCGACTGGTCCTGGTGCAATCAGAAGAAAAGATCTTAAAAGAGTTATAACTGTTTCTGCAAATACTGAGGAAGGTTATAATGCTAATGAAGTTCTTGAAAATGTTAAAGCTGAATTAAGTAATTTTCAATTGCCACAGGGGTATTCGATAGAATTTACAGGGCAGGATGAGGAACAGGAAAAAGCAGCGGCATTCCTTTCCAAAGCTTTTTTAATAGCCTGTTTATTAATCTTTTTAATACTTGTAATACAATTTAACTCGTTAAGCCAGCCGCTCATTATAATAAGTGCAGTAATTATTTCCCTGGTTGGTGTATTCATAGGTTTAATTGTGTTTCAGATGCCGTTCGGGATTGTTATGACCGGTATTGGAGTAATAAGCCTTGCTGGTGTTGTTGTTAATAATAATATAGTTCTTATTGATTATACCAATGTACTCAGACGAAGAGGTCTTTCTAGAAGAGAGGCTGTGGTTGCTGCAGGATTAAGAAGATTCCGCCCTGTTACACTAACTGCTATTACAACAATACTTGGATTAATACCATTGTCTTTCGGTTTTGGATTTGATATTTACACCTTCTCATTTGCTGAGGGTGGCGAAAGTCAGGAATTCTGGAAGTCTATGGGAATAGCCGTAATATTCGGTCTTGCTTTTGCTACAATTCTTACTCTTGTAATTGTGCCTGTTATCTATTCAACTCTTGATGATCTTCCGGCAGCTTTAAGACAAGCTAAAGAAGGGACAGTTAATTTTGTAAAAAAGCGGATAATCAGGATAAGATAGCTACTTTGTTTCATTTTTTTGGTCTTTTCTTGTAGGGAATACCTTTTTTATTTAATTTGATTTTAGTGATAAAGCCGTTTGTTTTCATTAGAATATGGGAATAGAGTTCTTAATTATGTTTTCTTTGAAATATAAAACAATAGTTATTTATGTCTGCCGGGGCTAAAAGGGTAGTCGCTACTTCGGTAATATTTGTTTTAATAATTCACCTGTTACTTTTATACTATACAAAATATAAAAACCAAAGCCTTCTTCTTTCAGATTTCAGAATCTTAAACACGGGGAATATTCTCAATCTTGCTTTTACATCAGTTCTTATCGTAGGTATTTTGTTCTATTTTTTTAGAAAGAAAAACAACCTGAAGCCTGTTACGCTTGTGATATATAGCGTAGCTTTATCTATACTGCTTTCCCTATGCATAATTGCATCGTTAATTAAGTTTCCCACAAATAATATTTATATTTTCGGACAAACATTAAATAAATTTATTGTTGGAGTTGTATTTGCTACTTACCAGTTTGTTATGTTTATGTTTATATCGGTTGTATGGTTAAGACTGCTTACTGCCAGGGATTTAATATTTATCAGGGTAATTATTAACTCATTAATAATTGTTATTGTATTACTTTTGTTTGCATATTTCTATATAGATGTAAAAATGAAAAATTATTATGAGAATTGGAAAGAAGGAAAAGAGGAAAATATGGGGGTTGTTCTGGGCGCCGCAGTATGGTCAAAAAATCAACCGAGCCCGACACTTGCATCACGGATAGACAAAGCTGTTAAGCTTTATAAAAGAGGAATTATTAACAAGATACAATTAACAGGTAGCAATGCGCCTGGTGAGTTAAGCGAAGCTGAAGTTGCATTTGATTATATTTTAAAAAAAGGTGTCGATTCTTCGGATATATTGATTGAAAAAAAGACTACCTCTACAAATGAACAAATTAAGTTTGTTAAACAGGAACTTGTTCCAAACGGAAATTTCGATAATATATTTATTATCTCAGATGAATATCATCTTGTAAGAGTGCAGGAAATAAGCAGGTTTTACGATCTTAAGGTTAAGGTAGTTGCCTCCGAGCTAAAACTCAGCTTTGATAATATGCTTTATTACAGAATAAGGGAATGTGAAGCCATGGTTCTTTTTTGGTGTTTTGCTATATGATTAATAATGTCTTAAGATAATATGGCGCAAGTTTTTAAAAGAAGAATAATAAGAGAAAAAGTCTTACAGATTCTTTATGCATACGAAATGAATCATGAAGGGCATAAGGCAACAGTGCAGTCTTTGCTCGAAGGCGTTGACGATGAAACCGATAAAGAGTTTGCAGATGAATTAATCTCAAGGGTCATAAAGTTCAGCAGCGAGCTGGATAAAAAAATCCAGGAACGCGTTGCTAACTGGGAAATGAACAGGATTGCTTTAATTGACAAAATACTTTTAAGAATGGGAATCTGTGAGCTGTTATATTTTCCCGATATTCCTCCTAAAGTTTCTATTAATGAATCTATAGAAATTGCTAAAGAATATAGTACGGCACGCAGCGGAAAATTTATAAACGGAATACTGGATGCTATTCTTTCCGAATTGAAAAAAAGTGGTACACTAAATAAATCCGGCAGGGGACTGGTTGAAGAAACAATTTCCAAAATAGATACGAAAAAATAGCGGATGAAAGATAGAGGAAAAATCTTTGTCTGGACCCTCTTTGACTTTGCAAATACATCTTTCTCCGTTATCATAGTTACGGTTGTATTCTCTAAATATTTTTCCAACCATGTAGCAGGCGGTCAAAACTGGATTTGGGGACTTGCAGTAAGCGTTTCCATGGTAATCGCTGCTTTTTTAAGTCCGCCTCTCGGAGCAATTGCCGATGTATCCCGCAACAGGAAAAGATTTTTATTAATATTTACTCTACTTTCGGTTTGCTGCACTCTGCTGATGTTCTTTGTGAAAAGCGGAGATATCCTTTTAGGTTTTGCACTTTTTGTTTTAGCTAATATTGGCTTTGAAGCCGGGCTTGTATTCTACGATGCATTTTTGCCCAACCTGACTGAAAAAAAGAATTTTGGCAGAGTATCAGGCTATGGTTTTGCTATGGGTTATGTCGGTGCTCTTGCCGTTTTGCTAATAGTAATGTTTATGCTGCCTGAGAGCACTTCTCCAGACTACTATTATTATATAAGACTAACTTTTGTTGTTGCTGCTCTCTTCTTTTTTGTTTTTTCAATTCCACTTTTTCTTTTTGTGAGGGAACCGCAAACCTCTGAAGTTATTAAAACAGATTTGATTAGGAACGGCATTAATAAAAGTTTTGAAACGCTTAAAAATATTTTCTTCAGGAAAAAGTATCCTCCCATATCGAGGTTTCTGTTTGCTTTTTTTCTCTATAACGACGCTATAATTACAATTATTGCTTTCGCTTCTATTTTTGCTTCGAATATATTGAATATGAGTGACGAGCAGGTAATTATTTTCTTTGTTATCGTTCAAAGTACTGCTATTGCAGGATCTTTTATTTTCGGAATAATTTCGGATCATATCGGTCCTAAAAAAACTATTTCCATAACGTTGGTTGTATGGATTATTGTTGTCATAGGCGCCTTTTTTGTTCAAACCGTTTCTGAATTTTATATTGTTGGTTTGCTTGCAGGGCTGGCAATCGGGTCGTCTCAATCGTGTAGCCGCAGTTTGATGGCGTTGCTGACTCCTAAAGAAAGGGAAGCTGAATTTTTTGGTTTTTATGACGGGCTCTTCGGTAAATCCTCTGCTGTTGTAGGACCATTGATTTATGGCATTGTATCGGATATCTCTAATGAAAGATTTGCTGCTCTGGCAATAGGTATTTTTTTCGTTGTTGGATTTTTTGTTTTGCAGAAGGTAGTTGTACCACCGTTAAAAAATCATTCTTAACTTAAAATATTTTATCACAAATTTATAAATCCTCTACGAGGATTTAATTAAAACGTGGATAAGATTATTCTACAATGATTAACTATCTACGATGGTTTTATTTCTAATAAATAGTTTTGCTCAGGCTTGTTTTTACCTCGTAGAGGTAATATTATTGTAACAAATGAGACTCCCCGGAATTTATAATCCTCGTAGAGGATTAACAGACAGAAATAAGAAATACTACTTAGCTTTCAATATTACAAGTGTAAAGTCATCATGAGAAGGGGTGTCATCTCTGAAAAGAGATATATTTTCAATGATTGAATTTATAATTTCATTTGACGAAAAATCTTTGTACTTACTTATAATTTGTCTCAGCCTTTCTTCTCCATATTCCTGTTTGAATTTATTCCTTGTTTCAATAACACCATCGGTATAAAAAACCAGGATATCATTTTTAGAAGGTTTAATACAAATTTCTTCTAATGTACTGTCGAACAATCCGTTTTCCGCAATCCCGATACCGATACCTTTTGGCAAAAGGTTTTTAAAAGTATTTTCATTCTTTTGATAATAAAGAACAGGAAGATGACCGGCTCTTGATAACAAAAGACTTCCATCAGGATTGATAGAAGCAATACAAACCGTAAAGAAAGAACCAAGCGGCAGTATTCTTTTAATATTTTTATTGATTGATGAAAGGATTTCTTTCGGAGTCCTGCAATTATAGATTGTTTGATGAAGGATTGATTGAACCTGAACCATATGCAGGGCAGCCGCCATACCTTTGCCGGAAATATCTCCAACAACAACATATAATTTCCCGGTTGTATTTTCGCATTTAATAAAATCGTAGTAATCTCCGCCGACCTCCTTTGCGTTTTCCATAAAGCAGCTTATTTCATATTGATCATTGTACGGTGGAGCTTTAGGCATCAGCGATTTTTGAATTTTCCGTGCAACAGCGAGCTCATCTTTTGCAGTCAATTTATCCGCAAGCTCGAATGCTATTAACAAGCAAACAAGAACAAATGCTATCGTTGCCCACTGCCAGTCACTGTTCAGATAAGAAAGCAGATAAATTACCAAAGCGCCGGAAAAGATTATCCTCCGGATAGGAGTTAGCTGCTCGAGGAATTCAATAAAAAGATTTTTTATGAAAAGAATTATCCTGTGGGGTTTATTTTTTGTGTTCCCGGGTTTTTCCATTCTACCGGCATAAAAATCATATAACTCAGGTACATCTCTTACAATAAGCTTTTCAACATCTTTAATTGTTAAATCGCTTTTGTAGAAATCGTAAAGCTTTTTTGCTTTAGTGGATATTCTTCTTTTCATATGACTGCTGTTAAATTATAACATTAATTAATTCTGAATAACGTATCATCAGGTCGGATTTCATCGTACATTCTCTTTAGTTCCCTATAGCCAAACCTGTTGCCTCTTTGCGCTGCGAACCTGTAATATTTTACTGCCTGCGCCATGTCTTTGTCCAGACCCGTTCCGTTCTCGTATGCAAAACCTAATGCGACCTGAGCGAGAACCGAACCTTTTTCAGCGGATTCCATCAGGTATTTTATAATTTCTGTAACATCATCCGATTCTATTTCTCCAAAAATAATTCCTGCTGCAATCTGAATCTTAGCTTCGGGGTTATTAAGCTTTTCTGCCGAGTGCCATAACTCTAAAGCTTTTTGTCTATCTTTTTTAACGTGATTACCTGTATAGTAATTTAGAGCCAGTTCATTTATTGCAGGCAAATAACCGGATGCCGTCGATTTATGTAAAAGGTTAACGGCATCGCTTTCTGCAATCCTGTAATCGAAACCGAGAGCCGTTAAAGAATACCAGACAAAAGATGCTTCGGGATCATTCTTTTCGGAAAGTGTCTGAACATTTTTCTGAAATTCATTGTCCTTAGAAAGATCGTAAATCAATCTGCTTGCCCGTGGAGAATCAAATCTTATTGCTCTTATATAATAAGAAGCTGCTGTAACATCATCTTTTGGAAAGTAAATCCCTTTTTCATATAATTTTCCGAGGAAGGTTAAAGCCTCCGGACTTCCGTAATCTGCAAGCTGCAGTAAATTCGCAATCTTATTTTTATCTATGTCCTCTAACGATTTTGCTGCTTCCGTTAGAGTATCAGAAGTTTCTTTATTCCCGGGATTTGAAAGATCATCGACCAGCATTTTATCTGTAATTTGCTCTGCAGAATCTGAAATAGAATCGAAATCTATAAACACGAGCCCGAGAGTTGAAGACAATGAATTATCTTTATCGATAGAATTATCTAAACGTAATTTTTCTTTGTCAGACAAAGTATCAAGAGTACCTGCGGGTATCTTACTCATTAATTCTTTAAGAGATTCTTCGGCAGGTTCATACTTTTGATCGGCAGCCTTTTTAACCCACTTATAAGCCTGGAGATAATCTTTTTTAACAACGAGGTTATCCGTATGTAATAATCCGACGATGTGTTCAGCTTGTGCCATACCATCGCTTGCAGCCTTATAAAAATATTTGAAAGCATTAAAAGGATTCCACTTTACTCCCCACCCATTAAGCAGTAGAATACCATAATTAAAAATTGCAGATGTTAGATTCTGATCGGCGGCTTTTTTAATCCATGTACCTCCGAGTGTAGTATCTGCAACAACCCCGTCTCCCAACAAATATCTGAGTCCGAGTTCGTGTTGAGCAAAAGCATTGCCTGAGTTTGCTTCTCTTATTAAATTGAATTGCTGCCATAATCTGTAAGCTAAATCGGGTTGATAAAAGGGAGTCGGTCTCTTGTTAGGTTTGTTTTTTTTATAAGCTAAGCTCGATGTTGTATCCTGTGCAAAAGAATTATTTAAGAAAACAATCCCGGCTAAAAAGAGTATTAATATTTTTATTCCTGATGATTTCATTACTTAAAAATAAAAAAAAATTGTCTATATGACCCGGTATAAGAAAAATTAAAATGACTCGACAAATGGCTTTGAATACCCGATATCCCTTATTCCGATTGCAAAATTTGTCGAGAGTAAAACGGAAAATGCTGCTCCTTTATTCTGAGGATTGTATGGATTAAAAACAAAAATCAATTCAAACGCTGCGCTAATAATCGACTCGTTCTTTATCCTGATTCCAGCTCCGTAGCCCTGGTAAAACCTGCTGCTTAAAAAGCCTCTGTTTGATTCTGCAATAAGTCCAAAATCAGTAAAGGCAACTCCGCCTATTACAAACCCAAGTAGTTCATAAGGACTAAATATTCTTGCCTCGAGATTTGACACCAACCTTTTTGTTCCGGCAACAGAAGTTTTATTTATGCCACGTAACCCGATGCCGGAATATAAATATGTTTGTTCGCCGGATATTCTGTTATATCCTAACATGAGATCATAATTCATAAATATCCTGTATTTCCAGATTTCCCATTTATAGAGATACGTATTGTATAATAAATTCAACCTGTATGTAGTTTGTTCCCACTTATTTTTGCCTCTGAAAACTCCAATACCAACTCTTCCTGAAAAATAGCCATAATCATCATACCAATTTGAGTAAACAGTTTCCAAACCGAAGTACCACCTGTCGCTCAATTCTCTTTTTTCGGGACCTGTAGAAAGATTTATCATCCCTCCGACAGGAATATCTTCTGTTGTTCCAAACTGCTGAACAAATTTGTCCTTATAAAAACTCCTGCTTACTAATCCAATTCCCAAAAGTAACATAGTACTGTTTTCAAAAATTCTGAACTGCATAGGGTTGTACGGTCTTTCCGAGTGATTGAGACTCAAAATCCTAAGTGAAGTAATCAGGTTGGAATTACTTTTTTTAAAGCCGTTGGAAATATTAATAGGAAATGCCCTTCCTACCCATAAATCCTGTATCTTTTTCTTCAGCGGTAAAGATATCAGTTCATCATTCTCATTATAAGCTTCATAAGTATTTCTTTCCCACTTTAGTTCGAAACCTGCTATCCATTCTGTTTCATAAGTTATAAAAGGCTTTGTCAGACCTATACTTTTAATATCGTATTTTTTGTTCGCTTCAAAATTCAGATGAGCGTCTGTGTATGATCCTTTAATATTTGCTGCTGTGTAACCGATTTTTCCGCCCCATCCGATTGAAGGATCGTTATTATAAGTTATAACTGCGTTTGCGGAATGACCGAGCCCGACAAAATTGTTATCCTTTAAGCCAAGGTATCCCGATTTATCACCCGGCTTGTATGAAGCGAGATAAGTAAGAGTCCATTTATCCTTTGTTATAACTACTACTTCAACCTCGTCCCTGAAAACAGGGGAAGGAAACACATTTATTTTCACGTCTAAAAAAAGATTACTGCTTCTTAGTAATCTTTCAGATTCGTAAATAGTACGATAGTTTAATTTTTCTCCTTTACTAAAAAGTAATCTCTCCCTGATAACCCAGTTTCGCGTTTTATAGTGGAATGAGTTTGCAAGATTATTGATCCAGGTACTGTCTGAGGAAATAGTTCCATCGACAGACTCTCCAGCTACATTTAAGGTTTTTAAGAAAATGCTGTTTATAATTTTCCCTTCGAGATTTTTATCCCAGTTGTTTTCACCCGGTGCATCCTGCGCAAATGAATTAGTAAAAAAACTGGCTATCAATAGCAGTTGTATTAGTTTAAGCTTAGACAATTTTTATAGTTTCAAAGTTTAGATTTTATTGAATTAAAATAGATAACAAGAAGGGATGATGAAGCTTTTATAAAAAATACTCTTTTCTGAAGTATAAAAAACTTTGTCCAGCCCTTTATAATCCTTCCGGTTCTGTTGGAGTCTTGCTGTAAATAATTGAAAACCTCACCGAAAAAATTGTTAAATAAAATATTAATGGCAACACCAATTAATGCTTAAATAAGTTGAAATACTAACAAAAAAGGGCTATGTTAACAAACCAATTTTCTTTAATTAACTTATCTTTTTTAGTGTTAAATTTATGTCAAATATACTCGATAAACTCTCCGAAAAAATTGCCTACTGGCGTAAAGAAGCACACGAAATATTAAACAAAGCAGGGGAAAAAGTAATATCCGAAGTTACTATAAGCCAGGTTTATGGTGGAATGCGTGATATCAGAGCATTGATTTGCGATACATCCAGAGTTCCCAAGGAAGAAGGATTGATAATCAGGGGGAGATATCTTAAAGACCTGGTTGATAAAACTCCTGAAGAGATTTATTATTTGCTGCTGACAGGTGAATTGCCTGGTAAAAATGAACTTGAAAATTTTAGCGCAGAAATAAGAAAGAGAAAAGAAGTTCCCGGTTATGTATGGGACGTTTTAAAAGCAATGCCGGGGGATTCTCACCCGATGACAATGCTCGATACTGCTTTACTCAGTATGCAGCGTGAATCTGTTTTTGCAAAAGAATACCAGGGATTGAAGAAGGAGGATTACTGGAAACCAACTCTTGAAGACGCTTTAAATATTGTAGCAAGAATACCTGCTGTTGCCGCTGCTGTTTACAGGCACCATTTTAATAAAGGAGAGATAATCGAGCCCGATCATGAAATGGATATTGCCGGCGATTATGTTCATATGCTCGGTATAGAAACAGATAAAGAAGAATTTTATAATCTGATAAAGCTTTATCTTGTCCTTCATAGCGATCACGAAGGTGGAAACGTAAGCGCACTTACTACACAGACAATCAATTCTGCTTTATCCGATCTTTATTATTCATTGTCGGGAGGATTTAATGGTCTGGCAGGACCTTTACATGGTTTGGCAAACCAGGAAACGTTAAAATGGATTCTCGACCTGATGAATAAATTTAATGGAACTCCATCTACTGAACAGATCAGAGCTTTTGTCAAAGAAACAATTGATGCTGGGAAAGTAATTTCGGGTTACGGACACGCTGTTTTAAGAGTTACTGATCCGAGGTTCGATGCATTTATGAAGTTTGGCAAAAAACATCTGCCGGACGATCCCGTTTTTTTAACAGTAACAAGACTGTTTGAAGTCGTTCCTGAAGAATTAAAGAAGATTGAGAAAATAAAGAATCCCTGGCCAAATGTTGACGCAATCTCAGGCTCGCTGCTTTATCATTATGGAATGAAAGAATTTTCTTACTATACGGTTTTATTTGCCGTATCAAGAAGCCTTGGCTTAACAGCGCAAGCCGTTGTTAACAGGGGAATGATGTTCCCGCTTATAAGACCAAAATCCGTTACAAGCGAGTTTATGAAAAGGGCAATAGAGGGGAAGTAAAAAAAATGCTTAAAGAAAGCATAAAATTCCCTCCGTGTATATCAAACCGTTATTTGAGAATCAGGAAAATCTGCTAATTAAAAATTAACTATCTTTTATAAAAAACCGTATGATAATCCGATAGATAAATTTAATATTCCTCCTGCAATTGAAAAATTTGGTTCATTTGGATTATAATATGTTTTATATTCTTTTGGACCCAAAACAATATCATAGCCTAAGGAAATTAAAATAGATATTTTGGAACCAAGAGAGATAGAGCCATCTCCTTCTATTCTTATCGCTGCTTTTGTTTCATTTACATTTAACGTAGAGGTAACTCCATTTTGTGATTCAATTTCCATTGAGACTTCGTTTGATACTATTACAAGTCCTAATAGTCCATATAAATAATGACCGCCATTGAAGAGTCCTGTTGTTGTACCGAATTCAAAACTATATTCATTTAATAATAATTTAGGATCATAAGTATATATCTTATCACCTGTAACAGAAGAGTGACTATATGTAAACCCAATAAAGTATCTGCTTGCGGTAGGGTTTGAATCATGAAAGAGATAATACATACCTAAGCGAAAATTAAAGCCGGAATTAAAACCCCAATAATAATCTCCGCCAACAGAAGAATATCCGCCCGAACCGATACCTATGAATCTAGGAAAACCAGCCTGCTGCCCGGAACCGTAATCAATTTCATTATCCATAATTTCTTCCGGTAGATCAGCATTTGATAATGGATATTCAATTGTTTTATTTAATTCTACAATTTCTACATTTTTTATTCTTTCCGCAGAAACAAACCTGTATTTTACATTCCCTCCCGGGTTTATATCTACTCCCTGAGCGGAAATTTTTAATAATTTTCCTTCGATTATATTTCCGTCTTTTAAATTTATCTTAACATTATAATCCTGCGCTTCAACAACAGCAGCAAAAAATAAAATCAAAATAAAAATGCTTTTCAATAACATGGCTCCTCCATATCATTTAAAATCAGCTCTGTATTATCCTTGAATGAGATGAATTTAATTTTATTGCTGTCGAAATCAATATAGTATTGGTCATTGAAGGTTTTAATATTTTTGCTAAGCAATTTTACTTTAGCAACTTCCTTTCCACTACTTAAATCATAGGCAGTTATTCCATAGGTTTCATTAGGAGTCCAATAAAACCCACATTGATAAAGGCTTTGTTCATTAATTTTGTTTTTCTCAAAAAGAGGTTTTATCCATTCTTCTTTAGTATCGACAGGAGGCAACTCGCAGTATTGAAACCATACTTCGGAAAAAGTCTCTTTCGAAAAACCTAATAATCCTTTAGAGGTGCGGATAACCAGAGTATCTGAGGCAATAAGAATATTAGAAAAATTTCCGTATTCCTGTGTCGACTCAGAAATACCCAATAGTTTTAGTTCTTTATCAAAGACCAATAATTGGTCTGCCGTAAGTAGAAACAAGTTTTCGTCCGTACTTGTAAAACCCTGGACGATAGCTTCATTATCCATCATGAAGACGCCGGTTATTTTCCCATCGTTTTTTTGAATTATTCTTATTGAAGGCGGATCGGATTTTTGATAAACATAATTTAAAATCTTCATACCTTTTCCTACCAATGCAATTTCATTGTCGGATATTTCATATAACGACATTGATTCCAGTTCGGGGTCTATATTACTTTCCCAAATTAGTTTCCCGGTAAGTTTGTCGAGGCATACTAACTTATCCCGTGCGGCAAAATAAACTTTATCGTCGCTAACCAATGGGTCGGAATTCATGTTCATAGTAATATCCGGTTTATAGGTTGATGTATTATAGCCACCGGCTAAAGCAAATAAACAAGAGAGGGCAACTTCTTTCGCTATTTCTTTCCCTACATTTGTGAAACTGGTAGGAGTTAAATATTCCCAGGTAGTTCCTTCGTTAAGTTCCAAAGAATGTAATCCTTCGGCAACAACGTAACACCTGTCTTCAATAATATAATGTTGTCTGAATCCGACCCACTCGTGTCCGGGTCGTTCCCAGATTTTTTCCCCGCTGTGTATGTCAACCAACGCAAAAGTATCAGGGCTTATCATTAAGGTATTCCGATCATCTGCAAGAACTAAATAAGGTTCTATGTCTCGTACGAAAAGCCCTGAAGGTGCATCATACAGTTTACCGCCGAGCGGATCTTTAAGTATTAAGTCATTATTCCTCATTAATGTATAGGACATATTGGTTTTTGCGGTCCATAATGTTTTATTATCCTCATTATTGAACAAAAGAAATCCATGTTCTTCATCAGAATATTTGGTGTCAGTATATTTAATAAAGACTGCATCAGTTGAATTCTCGTAATCAATTTGTTGTATTTTTAATGATTGCGGCAACGTATATTCTGTTTCATTAATGATGCTTCCATCCGGCAATGGATATTCTTTATTTTGGTATTCAATATTATTGTCGTTTGGAATAACGTTCAGAAACCCCGCACTTGGTCCGCAGCCTCCCATTAAAGATATAATTATAATTATGCTGAAACTAAAAATTATATCTTTAAGGATTCTTTTTTTAAAACCGGGATTGGATGTAGAAATATTCATTAGATTTCTCCTCAACAAAAATTGTTTCTGCAAAATCCGGTATAAGCTTCCTTGAGCGGGCAGCGTTTCTGCAGGTGGAATAAAGTATTCCCAAATAAATTTTTAGTTCTGATGAATGGACAAGGATTATTATAGGGTGTCCATTTAGGAAAGCTATTCATTAGACTACCCACTTCATAGAAAAGACTCCCCTTTCTAAATTTTTTGAGTCACTATATTTTACACAAAATAACTAATTTAAGCAACAAGAATAACCGGCTTGTGTAAATTAAAGTTATGTAAGCAGGCAAGTGTATCATTTTGAAAAATAAATAGTTATATGTTCGCCACCGACATCACACTCAAAACTTTCTAACGTTTCTTCGCGGTCTTCATAAACAGTATGTTTGGTAAATGAACTTATTTGATCGCAGGTTTGTGTACCTTCAATTTTGAAAGTACTTGAAGAAGACCCGACCGACTGAATATTATCTCCGATGAATTGATTATTACTATTGTAAAATTGGTTGCCAATATTTAAGGAAACACTCACATTTGTAACTGCGTCGTGGGCTTCATTTAATTCTACTGTTATCGAGCCTGATACTGAGTCATAGTAAACTGAAGTATCCACCGATCCTGTAAATGTATTATTTGAAAAACTTCCTCTAAAAGATCCTATAAAACTTATACCGCTTGTTGCAGCTAATACTGAAATGCTA
>Ga0209521_10002154_pt1 | contig 16137 bp, 13 predicted proteins | sample Rifsed19ft4_FD_184016 | JGI IMG/M metagenome (GOLD analysis project Ga0209521, IMG submission 184016) | Soil microbial communities from Rifle, Colorado, USA - sediment 19ft 4 (version 2) | ecosystem: Environmental > Terrestrial > Deep subsurface > Rock core/Sediment | place: Rifle, Colorado...
AGAAACCGAGGGCTCGCCTCGCCGGATTTTCGAGCTGGCAGTGCAGCCTTTGAAGGCAGGCGATCAACCTGGTGGATGGGTAGTCGTTTTACGCGACGTCACCCAGGAGCGCGAGAATCAGGCGCGCATCCAGATGCAGGAACGCCTGGCGACGGTGGGACAATTGGCTGCTGGTATTGCTCATGACTTCAACAATATCATGGCGGCAATTGTAGTCTATGCGGACCTGCTGAGGCGGGATCCGAATCTCCCTGCTGCCAGCCGCGAACGCTTGTTGATTATCCAACAGCAGGTTCAACGCGCGGCCAGTTTGATCCGCCAGATCCTTGATTTCAGTCGTCGTTCAGTGATGGAACAAAGTACGCTAGATTTATTGCCCTTTATAAAAGAGCTGGACAAACTCCTGCGGCGGGTCTTACCGGAGACTATCCGCCTGGAATTGACCTACCAACCAGGCATTTACCTGGTGAACGCCGACCCGACTCGGCTCCAGCAGGTGTTTATGAACCTGGCTGTTAACGCCCGCGACGCCTCGCCTCGCGGCGGTATCTTGCACTTTGAATTGGAACGCCTGGAGGTTAGAGCAGGAGATCCCCCGCCCTGCCCGGAGATCCCACCCGGAACGTGGATCCGCATCACTGTCAAGGATAGCGGCGAAGGCATTCCTCCTGAGGTCATACCGCATATTTTCGAACCATTTTTCACTACCAAATCAGTCGGTCAGGGAACCGGTCTGGGGTTAGCCCAAGCGTATGGCATCATCAAGCAGCATGATGGTTATATCGACGCCCATAGCCAGGTGGGAAAGGGTGCCACCTTCCATATTTACTTGCGCTCGCAGGAACCTGTTCTGGAAGAAACTCCCTCGCCAGAAACGGTGGTTGAGGCCTGGGGGGCAGGAGAAATGCTCCTGGTTGTGGAAGATGACATCTCTACCCGTGAGGCGATGCACGCCTTACTAGAAGCCTACAATTACCAGGTGTTCACCGCTGCCGACGGGCTGGAGGCTTTGCGGATTTATGAGCAACATGCGGAAAGCATCGCCCTGGTGGTCAGTGACATTGTCATGCCAGTGATGGGCGGCGTGGCGCTGTTCCGGGCTTTACAAGAGCGTTGGCCGCATGTGAAGATACTGTTTGTTACCGGACATCCAATGGATGAACACGATCAATCCATCCTCGAGCAAGGAAATGTCCATTGGCTGCAGAAACCTTTTTCGGTGGGAGTATTTAGCCAGATCGTACATGACCTGCTTCATGAAGCGTGAATAATCATTCTCGCTGCACGGATCGGATAAAGGCAGGGGTATTAAGGCCTCGTTCTAATAGATGTGTGATGTAGCGCTGCAGAAGGGATTCCATTTGTCGGTTTAGATCCGGGGTAAGCCGGACCTGGGCTGCCTCTGCAAAGGTACTCCGTTGGAAGTGTCTCAGGTACTTAAGCAAGGAAACTGAAATCTGGCTGGCTTCTGGGGAGTCTAAGCCGCATCTTGGGCAAAGCACTCCCCCTTGGGCTAATGAAAAGTACTGGTCGACGGGCTGGATTTCCTTTTCGCATTTGACACAGGCGAACAGCTGCGGTCGGTAACCGAGTAGTTCGAGCAATCGCAGTTCGTAATACCGCACGACCATGGTCGGCTCTATGCCTGAGTTCAAGCGGGCTAAGGTATCGATCAATAATCGGTAAAGGGGCTGGTTTTCATCTTCTTCATAAGTAAATCGATCCAGGATTTCGACGACATACGCTGTGTAACCCAACCTGATTAAGTTCTCCCGCAGGGGTACATAGGCTTCCATCGTTTCAGCCTGGGTGACAATTGGCAAGTCGCGCCCATGCGCTAGCAGCAATATGACCCGCGTGAAGGGTTCAAGGTGCCCTGCCTTGCGAGAGCGGATTTTACGGGCGCCCTTGGCTATGGCGCGTACTTTACCCATCTGGCGCGTATAGAGCCACAAGATGCGGTCAGCTTCTCCCCAGTCGCTGTGGCGCAACACAACGGCTTCTATGCGGCTCGTGCGGTCTCGGGAAGGCATGCGGGCATTATAACCGAATGCAAGGAAATCGGCGTTGACGCTGCGCGGCCCTTCTGGTACAATCTGCCTGCCCGGAGCGTTGTACCCTTCGCCCGGGCGTGCTTTATGCGCGCTGGTCAGGGCGCGCACATCTACGCGCAAAGCGCGAAACAGAAAGGGCTTGACATGAAAGTATTGTTGTTGAAGGACGTTTATAAGCTTGGCCGGGCGGGGGATGTGAAGCGTGTCGCTGATGGCTACGGTCGCAATTACCTGCTCCCGCAAGGGCTGGCAATGCTAGCGACTCCAGGGGCGCTGAAACAAGCCGAATCTATCCGCGCTGAGGCGACTACTCGTCGCGCGGCGCTTAACCAGGAGATGAGCAGCGTAGCCGAGCTCTTGAACGGCGCGCTGTTAGCCTTCCCGGCTAAGGCTAGTGAGACTGGCAAGCTCTACGGATCGATCACTACTCAAATGATCGCCGCTGCTGTCAGTAAGAAGGCTGGCCTCGAGATCCCTCGCCGTCAGATCGACACCCAACCCCTGCGAGCTTTAGGTGAGCATAAAGTTCACATTCGGCTAACGGTAGATCTAGTGCCCGAGGTTACCGTCATCGTGCACCGGGAGGGCGAAGGCCTGAGTGTGCCAGGTTTGACGACGGAACCATCCCCAGTGACTGCGGACCAAGATCCGGAAATTCCAGGTGCTGAGGATACCGATCAGGCCGAAACGAGCGAAGCAGAACTCACGGCAGGATAACCCTCGCGCCAAGGTAGAGTAGAAGATTTTTCCTGCCGCGAGGCAGGTACAATTCATCCGAATGGGATCGCCGGCCTGGAAGCAGCTTGAGAGCCGCCAGGCCGGTATTCTTCGACAACCATAATATCCAGAACTCAGGGATCATCCAGAGACCGGGGTTCGTGGTTTTTCTGGTTCAATGACAGAAACAATTGGCCGACAACTTCGCCAGGCTCGCGAGGAGCGTAACCTTACCCTTGAGCAGGTTGCTCAGGCGACCCACATCCGCTTGCACTATCTCGAAGCACTGGAAAGGGGGGATTTCAGTCGCCTGCCTTCCAAAGCCCAGGGACGCGGCTTTTTGCGCGCTTACGCGGGTTATCTTGGCCTGAACCCGGAACCGTTGTTGAGTTCGCTGGATGGCGAAGCACCCATCTCCCCAGTCGCTTTGCCTTCCGATGCTCTCCCAGAGCCTTTGCCGGGAGCGCAGGCTTCCTTGGAAAGCGCGACACTTATATTTGCAGAAGTTGGCCAGCGGTTGCACGAACGGCGGGAGCTGCTGGGTCTCTCCCTGGAGGAAGTCGAACGAAATACACGCCTCCGGCAGCATTACCTGCAGGCGTTGGAAGCCGGCGATCTGGATGGTTTGCCCTCACCAGTCCAGGGGCGTGGCATGTTGTACAATTATGCCACTTTTCTCAGCCTGGACCCTGAGCCACTGCTGCTGCGCTATGCGGATGGGTTGCAGGTCCGCCTGGCTGAGAAGCAGGCGAAGCGCCCAAAGCGGCCATCTCCCCGTTCAACTCGCCAGCCGACCCCAGCCTCGCTACGCCGACTGCTTTCCAGCGATTACCTCATTGGAGGGGTCCTGGGTCTGTCTCTGATTGGTTTTATGATTTGGGGTGCCATTCGGATTAATACTTTGCGAAGATCTGAGCAGCCTTCCGCCACGGTGCCTTCGATTGCTGAGGCGCTGCGTATTACCCCGGAGGTGCCCTCCTCTGAAGTACCCACGGCTTCAGCCTTACCCACCGAAGCGAGACCCACACAGGGCACGCTCCCCGCAGTCCCTGATGACACAACCGAGCAGCCAGATATCTCAGCCACTCCCGTGGCGACCGGGCCTGGTGAAGGCAGCGCCCCTGTGCAAATATATATCACCGTCCTTCATCGCGCCTGGCTGCGGGTGACCGTGGACGGGGTAGTCGAATTCGAAGGCCGGGTAGGGCCAGGGAATGCATACACCTTTGCTGGCGAGGTGCAGATCGAGGTCTTGACCGGCAACGGTGCTGCGCTCCAGTTGTTTTTCAACCAGACTGATTTAGGGGTATTGGGTGTATATGGTGAAGTGGTATACCGCATTTTTACCAAGGATGGTATGGTCTTGCCAACGCCGACTATTACATCAACACCGACCCCCACCCGGGCTGCCACAGCAACCCCAGTCGCCACGGAGCAACCTCAACCCACCCCTCTGCCATGATGAACGCAAAGACCTTTCACCTGGTTTCACTGGGGTGTTCGAAGAACACAGTCGACTCGCAGTCGATGGCACGGCTGCTGGTCGGGTCAGGCTATCGATCGATGGACGAGCCAGATCGAGCGAGTGTGTTGATCGTCAATACCTGCGGATTTATCGGTCCAGCGAAAGAAGAGTCGCTGCAGGTGCTCGCCGAGCTGGCTGCCAACAAACGTAAAGGGCAGGTGCTTATCGCCGCTGGCTGCCTGACGCAACGCTACGGAGTCCAGGTAGCCCGCCAGGTGCCTGGGATCGATGGTATCCTCGGTACTCGGCGCTGGATGGATATCGTCGATGTGGTGCACGGCCTGCGGGGTGGCGAACACCCTGAACCAATCTATCACTTGCCCGAGACCCCTACCATTGGTGGGGACGAGCGTGGGGTAGCGCGCGTGGCGGTTCAAGGGGCAAGTGCTTATATCAAGATCGCGGATGGCTGTCGCCGGCCTTGCGCTTTTTGTGCCATCCCGCTCATTAAGGGGACAGCAGTCAGCCGTCCAGTGGAGGCCATCCTGGAAGAGGCTCGCTCCTTGCAGGAGATGGGTGTGCGCGAGCTCATCTTGATCGCCCAGGATACAACTGATTACGGCCATGACCTGGGGATTAAAGACGGCCTGGCTGGCTTGCTCGAAAGTCTTGTCGCAACTCTGCAGACATCCCGGCGTGGGAATGGCTTTTCTACACAAGGGGTGACCTGGATTCGCGTCCTGTACGCTTATCCTGGTTACGTGACCGACCGGTTGATCGAAACTATGGCCGCCAATCCCCAGATCGTGCCCTACCTGGACATTCCGCTGCAACATGCACACCCAGCTGTGCTGCGCCGAATGCGCCGCCCGGCCAATATGGAGTGGGTCTATCGCACCCTCGAGAAGATGCGGCTCGCCATGCCTGACCTGGCCATCCGAACGACGTTTATCATCGGCTACCCGGGTGAAACCGACGCAGAGTTCCAGACGCTGTTGGACTTTGTAAATGAAGTTCGTTTCGACCGGGTAGGCGCATTCCAGTTTTCTTTCGAGCCGGGTACAACCAGTGAACCTCTGGGCGATCCCGTCCCAGTCGAGATTAAACAAGAACGCTGGGAGCGATTGATGGCCATGCAGCAGGCCATTTCGCTGGAAAAGAACCAGTCTTTCGTTGGAAAGACGCTGGATGTGCTTGTCGAAGGCCGGGGAGATGGCCTTTCCCTGGGCCGCACCTACCGCGATGCTCCAGAGATCGATGGGCTGGTGATCGTCGAGGGCGATCTCCCTATCGGTGAAATCCTTCCCGTGCGCATCAGCGGGGCCATGGCTTATGACCTGAGCGGAGTCGTCATGACCAACTACACAGTCGAGGATCGGTGAGCATGTTCAACAGGGACGCTCCTGAAGTTCACTTTGCACTTAACGCAGTACGGCGAGCCACCTGCTTGGTCAAGCAGGTGCAGGCTGAAATGGTCTCGCCAGCCCTGGTGAAGGAGGACCGTTCGCCGGTCACAGTAGCTGACTTCGCCTCGCAGGCTGTTGTCGGGCGTATGTTGGCGTCTGCTTTTCCGGATGAGCCCCTGGTGGCTGAGGAAGATTCGCTCGCTTTGCGCCAGTCTGGCGAGGGTCACACGCTCGAGCAGGTGGTCCATTTTGTTTCCTACGCCGAACCTGATGCCACGCCGGAAAGAGTGTGCGGCTGGATCGACCGCGGCGCAGGAGAACCCACCCGCCGCTTCTGGACATTAGACCCGATCGATGGCACTAAAGGCTTCCTGCGCGGCGATCAATATGCAGTCGCCCTGGCGTTGGTCGTGGATGGGCAGGTTCAGATCGGTGTCCTGGGTTGTCCCAACCTGGTCGACGGTTACCGACCTGAGCTCGGAGGTTTGGGCTCTCTGGCTTTGGCTGTGCGCGGAGGGGGAGCCTGGGTAAGTTCTCTGGATGGGAAAATGGAAGAGCGGCATGCCTTGCGCATCTCGCAAAATTCCGCACCTGCTCGAGCCAGGCTGCTGCGTTCATTTGAATCCGGTCATACCAATGTGAGCCAGGTCGACCATCTGGCTGATATCTTAGGGGTGAAGGCGGAGCCGGTGCGCATGGATAGCCAGGCAAAGTACCTGCTCCTGGCAGCCGGGGCAGGTGAGCTATACATGAGGTTGCTTTCTCCCAAACAGCCCGACTACCGGGAAAAAATATGGGACCAGGCGGCTGGTTCCCTGCTGGTAGAAGAAGCCGGCGGGCAGGTCACCGATCTGGACGGGAAGCCGCTCGATTTTTCCACCGGTCGGGTACTTTCACACAATCGGGGCATCTTGGCTTCCAACGGCCTGCTGCACGCGGCTGCTTTGCAAACCTTACGCATCCTACGCGCCTGATTACCACCCTCCACGCCATGCATTTTCTGCCTGGGATAGAACATTGCAAACCTTTAAGGGCCTTGCGCGCCGAGCACATCGCCCTTGCACTCAGCCTGTTAGCTGTCCTGGTTACATATCTCATCACCGAGCGAATCTTCGAGGGCATCCCCCACATTGAAGATGAAATTGCCTATGTATGGCAGGCGGAGGCCATCGCTGGTGGAAAGTTAACCGTCCCTTCCCCGGTTGACCCGAAAAGTTTCCTCGTGCCATTCGTTGTCGACTTCCAGGGGCAGCGCTTCGGGAAGTATCCACTTGGTTGGCCGGTCTTGCTAGCTATCGGTGTCCTCTTCGGGGCGCGTTCGCTGGCAAATCCCTTGTTGGCAGGCCTGGGTGTGTGGTTGACCTATCGCCTGGGCAAGAAGCTCTGGGGGGAAACGGTAGGCCTACTGGCGGCAGGGCTTACAATTACCTCGCCCTTTTTCTTGATGAATTCCGGCTCATTGCTCTCGCACCCCTTTGGATTGGTATTGAGCATCGCCTTTGCCCTGGCGTGGCTGGACACTTTTGGCACGCGAGTCGCTACGCCGCGCTGGATTCCCACCGTGACGGCTGGCTTGACACTCGGGGTGTTGGCGCTCACTCGCCCTTTGACTGCTTTGGCTGTTGGGCTGCCTTTTGCGATCCATGGCCTGTACTTGCTGCTGCGCGGAGATCGGCTGGCTCGCCGGCGTGTTTTAGTTATTGGGTTGCTGGCCCTGGCAATTGCGGCTTTGAATTTCTTGTGGCAATACGCTGTAACTGGAGACCCCTGGTTCAACCCGTACACTTTGTGGTGGCCTTATGATAAGATAGGTTTTGGCCTTGGCTATGGACGTACCGAAGCGGGGCATAGCCTTAATCTCGCCCGCATCAATACCCGCTTTAGTTTATTTGTTGGCTACAGCGACCTGTTTGGATGGGGACGATATTCTTGGGTTTTCCTGCCTTTCGGCCTGCTTGCAGTAGTCTTGCGTCGCAGCTGGCGGGCAATTTTGGTCGCTGCGGTTTTTCCCAGCCTGGTGCTGTTTTACCTGGCGTATTGGGTGGGGGCGTGGCTGTTTGGGCCACGGTATTATTACGAGGCTCTATTCAGCTTGACTTTGTTCAGCGGCGCGGGGATCGCCTGGTTGGCCGGCTGGCCACTCCAACCCGGAGAGCCATGGAAGACTTACCACGGTTGGCGGCAAGCCCGGCCCCTGGCAGTCGTCGCCATATTGGCTTTGTTCCTCTCTGCTAACCTGATCTTCTATACCCCGATGCGCCTGCAAGGCATGCGCGGTCTGTATGGTATGCAGCGCGCCGATTTGCTGCCCTTCTCTTCCCCTCAGGCCCAGGAACTAACCCCCGCGCTGATCGTAGTTCATCCAAATGAGTGGATGGAATATGGCGTGCTCCTGGAACTGCAAGATCCATTCCTTGACACACCGTTTATCTTTATCTACAGCCGGGGCGATAGACCAGACCGCGCGGTGGAAGAAGCGTACCCTGACCGGGCGGTTTATCACTACTATCCTGACGACCCTTACACGTTTTATAAGACGCCCAGGCCGAAGTGAAACGTAATGCGTGAGCTGGGGGTTAAGAGGCGCGAGCCAGGGAGGTCAAAGCCAGGATGATTACCCCCAGGATCAAATTGAGGCGCAGAAGCAATAATTCTCGCCGCGCCAAGCGATCAGCTCCCGGAACGTCCTGTCCCCTGGCGCGCAGCAGGGCGATGCGGCGTAGGGTTGGAAACAACCCCCAGGTCAGGTAAGCGCTGACTGCGATCATCACCAGGAATACCAGGTGCTTGATCAGGATGGCGACAGCCCAGCGATTGCTGATCGTCAGGAGACCAGTGTAATTGGGATTGGCGCTCATCTGGAATAAGCCGGTGCCAAGCAAGACCGCCAGGCTCAACCATCCCAAGGGGTCCAGGCGACGCTGGATTTTATCGAGCAAGCGGGCGTACTGCCCAACCTCCAGACCCTGCCTGGCAGCTGGGAGGACCAGCAAGACAACCGCAGACAGGCCCCCGATCCAGAGGATGGTAGCGAGCATGTGGAGCCAATAGGCCAGGCTGAGTGCCCAAACGGGGGGTGTCCCAACCTGCGTACTCATAGGGTAGCGGGCGGTGGGTAAGGCTCCGTTGGGGATGGTTCTGGCGTCGGCGGCTCGGGGGTTGGTGTCTCAGCTGGCGGGGTCACTCCTGGCGTTGGCGGCGTCTCAGTTGGCTGTTCTTCATCCTCTTTGGGTTCTTCGCCACCTTCGCACTTTTGGGCTACCCAGGCAGCAGTTGGCTCGACCGCTGGATCGGTGCCGATGTTAAATGCAGCCGAATATTGCTCTAAGGCCTTACACCACTCTTTGTTTTCAGCCAGGAAATCGCCATACTTAATTGAGGCCAGGCGGAATCGCTCCGTCGCCGTCAGGTTCGTGCTGTCGCGCAGGTTCGGGCCGACAAGCAGCAGCTGGCCAAAATAGTATACCGCCTGTGACCAGTCAAGTCCCCAAAAACTGGCTCCCGTAACGTACAGGTCGGCCCAGGTGCGCATATTGCTGGCCTCCACATCGAGCGGGCCGAAGCGTTCGGCCAGGGCAAGGTCGTAGGTACCACCTTCTAGATCGCCTTCGCTCAAGATTCTCTGCACGCCGCGGTTGCGTAAAGCCACATAAAACATCGAATCGACTTCCACTGCCTGGAAGGAAGGCTCGTTTTTGCGCAATTTGAGCAGGGTATCGATAGCTTCGCTCCACTTCCCGTCGGCGAGTAAGACCTGTGCCTGGGAGAAAAGCTCCTCCGCCCCGCGCAAATCGACGGTTGGGGTTAAAGTCGGTGTGGAGACTGTGGTGGGGGTTGCGGTGGTATTCAATTGCAGCAGCACCGCGGCCAGATTCTCGGTGACGCCGGGGTAATCTGGATCAAGATTGATCACGTACTCAAAGCGCTGGCGAGCCAGTTCATAACGTCCGGCTTGCAGATCCTGAACACCCAGCTGGAACTGCTCATCTACTTTCGAGGCCACCCGGGTGGCTTCGAAACTCGTACGGCGTTGAATGCCGGAGAGGTAGCCTCCATAGGCGCTCGCCGCGCCAATTACCAACAAAGCCAGGAAGCTGAGGATAACCAACCAGAACCAGAAACGGGATCGCCCTGGAGCCTCTCGCCCCTCTTCTGGCGGGATGGTGCCCCCTCCTGCGTCCGGGGAGACGGGTACGGCTACGGTATTCTCCCGGCTGCCACCTGGTAAAGGCAATTCAGAGCTGAGGGGTGTTGGAATAGTATCGTCACTTTTCATGACGGGTCGGGTCTCACTAAGGTCAGGATTATCCATGCGCCCCATTATACCGCAGACGGATTGCGTGATTCGCGAAACGTGAAAAGCGGAACAAAACCATTAAATTTAACGCATCACATTTCACGTTTAACCCCTCCGAGTGTATAATCTTTATATGCCTGATTTCCGTTTCTTTTACCCCATCGAAGTCCGTTACGGCGACCTGGACCCGCAAGGGCACGTCAACAATGCCTGTTACCTGACATATATGGAGCAGGCGCGCATCGCTTATATCCAGACGCTCGGTTTATGGCCGGGCGGCACTTTCCTGGACATCGGCATTATCCTGGCAGAAGCCCAGGTAGCTTTCAACTCCCCGATCCTTTACGGTCAGAAGCTGCGCGTCGGCGTGCGCGTTTCTCGCCTGGGGAATAAAAGCCTGACCATGGACTACCTGCTGGAGGACGCCGAAAACGGGCACCGCCTTGCCAGCGGATCGAGCGTACTGGTGACCTACAACTACCGGGACGCCCGCTCCCTGCCTATTCCAGAGGATTGGCGGAAAGCTATTGAATCTTTTGAGGCGCTATCTCACGATTCCTAATTGGAGGCCATCACTTTGAGTCTTCCCGAAATTGACACCGACTATCTCCTCCAATTCCTTACCGGCCTGCTCAACACCCCCAGCCCGACCGGCTTCGCCCACCAGGCGATCGCCCGCCTCGAGCAAGCCCTGGCCGGCTTCCCAGGCTTGCAGGTGAACCAAACCCGCAAAGGGGCGCTGGTGGCGACCTGGGCCGGGAAGGCCTCCGGCTCGCCGCGCGCCCTCACCGCCCATGTCGACACCCTCGGCGCGATGGTCAAAGAGATCAAGTCCAGCGGGCGGCTCAAGCTGACCAAAATCGGCAGCTTCGCCTGGAACACGGTGGAAGGCGAAGGCTGCACGGTCTTCACCGGCAAAGGAGAATCCGTGCGCGGCTCGCTGCTCTTGACCAAGGCCTCGGGACACATACATGGGAGTCAGGTAAATGAAACGAAGCGTGACGACGAGACTATGGAGGTGCGCCTGGATGCGCGCACTGCCTCGGCCGACGAGACGCGCGCCCTGGGCGTCGAAGTCGGCGACTTCGTCGCCTTTGACCCGCGCATGGAGGTGACGGATGGCTTCGTACGCTCGCGCCACCTGGACGATAAGGCCTGCGTGGCCTGCCTGCTGGCAGCGGTCAAAGCCCTTAACGACGCGAACCTCCAACCTGCACAAACCACGATCCTGTACTTCAGCAACTACGAAGAAGTGGGACACGGGGCCGCCTCCGGATTTCCACCAGACCTGACAGAGCTGGTGACCGTCGATATGGCTGCGGTGGGTGAAGGCCAGACCTCCGACGAGTTTCACGCCACCCTGTGCGTGAAAGATTCGGGTGGGCCTTATCACCACGGCCTGAGCCAGAAATTACGCTCGCTAGCCGAAGAGCTTGCCATCCCCCACAGAGTGGACATTTACCCACATTATGGTTCGGATGGGGAAGCCTACTGGCGGGCGGGCGGCGACGTGGCTGTGGCGCTGATCGGCCCTGGCGTAGACGCCTCGCATAGTTACGAGCGCACCCACCTGGAGGCGCTGGTAGCGACGACGCAATGGGTCCTCGCTTATCTTTTGAGTTAATATTATGTTCCTCGACGCTACCCTCCCCCCTACCCCGCTATCTCTCATCCCTTCCATCGCCTGCGCCGCGGAAGATATGGGCTTCAACGCATTGTGGGTGACAGAAACCATCCACGATCCCTTCCTGCCGGGAGCCCTGATCGCCGAGCACACCAGCCGCCTGCACTTCGGTACTGCCGTCGCCATCGCCTTTGCGCGTAGCCCGGCAAACCTAGCCTATACCGCCTGGGATCTGGCGCAAGCCTCCCAGGGACGGTTCATCCTGGGGTTGGGCACCCAGGTCAAAGCCCACATCGAACGCCGCTATGGGATGCCCTGGCCGGAATCCCCGGTCAAGAAATTACGCGAGCAGATCGGGGCGATGCGCGCTTTTTGGCAGACCTGGCAGACCGGGGAGCCGCTCAACTTCCGCGCTGAATATTACAAGCTGACCTTGATGTCGCCTTTCTTCAACCCCGGCCCGATCGAATACCCACACATCCCCATCTATATTGCCGGGGTCAACACCGGGCTGGCCCGCCTGGCTGGCGAGGCTGCCGATGGTTTCGTCGTCCATCCATTTCACTCCCCGCGCTACCTGCAGGAAGTGATCCTCCCGGCGATCGAACTTGGGGCCGAGAAAGCCGGCCGGTCGCGCAGCGACGTGTCCATTTCCGTGACAGCCTTTGTGGTCACTACTCCGGAAGAGCGCCTGTTCGCACGCATGCAGATTGCCTTTTACGCCTCTACGCCTTCTTACCGTCCAGTGATGGCCTTGCATGGCTGGGAGCGTGTGGCCGAGCAGCTGTCTGGCCTGGCAGCCCGCGGCCAGTGGGATGAAATGCCGGCTTTGATTGATGAAGAGATGCTGGCATCTTTTGCCGTGGAAGTGCCTTCACCCGAACTTCCGGCCGCTCTGGCAGAGCGCTACCACGGCTTGGCCGATCGTCTGGGACTATATATGCCCTTCATGCCTGGCGAGCGCGACGCCTTCTGGAGGGACCTATTAAAGAAAATTTGACGAACGAGGAGAGCCTCCCCTACCCCCTGTTCACTTATCCCCTTGATTATCATGGATGAAGAGGCTTTTTACACACAAGAACGCCTGCGTATGGTTGAAGAACAGATCCAGGCGCGCGATATTTACGATGAGCGCGTGCTGGAGGCCATGCGCAAGGTGCCACGCCATCGTTTTGTCCCAATAGAGCACTGGCACCTGGCCTATGCGGATTGCCCGTTGCCCATCGGTCAAAGCCAGACCATCTCCCAACCCTATATCGTCTCTCTGATGACTGAGTTGCTCCTGCTCGGTGGAAATGAAGTTGTTTTGGAGATCGGCACAGGTTCTGGCTATCAGGCTGCCATCCTGTCTTTGTTAGCGCGCCAGGTTTACACGATCGAGCGGCATAAACGCCTGGCGATCCAGGCAGCCGAAGTTCTCGCCGAGCTGGGGTTGACCAACGTTCATGTCCACGTCGGGGATGGCTCCCTGGGTTGGCCGGAACATGCTCCCTACGACGGCGTCATTGCCACGGCCGCCGCGCCCAGAGTGCCTAAACCTCTGCTCGAACAGCTGGCCGATGGCGGCCGCCTGGTGATCCCGGTCGGGGGCCGCGGCGGGCAGTACTTAGAACGCTGGGTCAGGCAGGAGGAGAAATTCGTGCATGAGCAGGGCGTACCGGTGGCGTTTGTGCCCTTGCTTGGAGAATATGGTTGGCAAGAGACTTCATGGGAGTGGCAATAAGCCCAATATTCGGTTTGGGTATAAGTTGGGGCGACAGTCCAACTGTCGCCCCAACGTTTAACCTAAACCCGGTTGATGGTCACGAAAACCGTCGGCCGGCGCTTGGTTTCGTTGTAGAAAAAGGCTTTGATCGTTTGTTCGACGTCGTTTTGCAGGTTGCCGTTGCCCCTGGTGACCGTTTCGGTGATCCGGCGGCGGGCGATCGCCAGTAAGTCTTCGGCATCGCGTTTGTAAACAAAGCCGCGCGTGATAATTTCTGGCTCTTCACGCAGGCAGCCGGTGCTCTTTTCCAGCATCAGGCTGATCACGACAATGCCATCCCGCGCCAGGGCCTCGCGTTCGCGCACCACGCTCGGACCGACATCGCCCACTCCTGAGCCATCCACAAAAACGTAGCCGCCCGGGACGCGCTCCCCCAGACTCATCCGGCCGCCTTCGAACTCAATCACCTGTCCGTTTTCGATGACAGTAATATTCTCTTCTGCGATGCCAACCTCGGCAGCGAGCAGAGCGTGCTGGCGCAGATGGCGGAGTTCACCATGGATGGGGATAAAGTATTTCGGCTTCACCAGGTGCAGCAGCAGCTTCATCTCTTCCTGGCTGGCGTGGCCGGAGACGTGCACTGGAGCGATCGGCTCGTAGATCACGTTTGCGCCGCGCCGGAACAGGCGGTTGATGGTGCGGTGCACGCTCTCTTCGTTCCCAGGGATGGGATGGGATGAGAGCACGACCGTATCGCCTGGGATGATGTCGAAGTGGCGGTTCGTTCCAGTGGAAAGGCGGCCCATGATCGAGGAGGGCTCGCCCTGCGTGCCGGTGGACATCAGGACGACCTCTCCCGGCTTCATTTTGAGCGCTTGTTCCACACCTACCACCAGATCATCCTGGATGTTCAGGTAGCCCAACTTGCGTGCCATTCTGGCGTTTTCAACCATGCTCGTCCCGACAAAGGCCATCTTCCGCCCGTGACGGCGCGCCGCGTTGGCCACCTGCTGCATGCGTGAAATCAGGGAAGCGAAGCTGGCGATGATAATCCGTCCGGGAGCAGAATCGAAGACCTGGTCGAAGGCCGGGTCAATCACGCGCTCTGAGGGGGTCCAGCCCGGTTTGTCGGCATTGGTCGAGTCGGACAGCAAGGCCAGAACCCCCCGACCGGAGAACTCGCCCAACTTGGCATAATCGGTAGGCCAATTGTCTACCGGCGTATGGTCAAATTTATAATCCCCCGAGTGTATGACCAGGCCGGCGGGGGTAGTAATCCCCAGCCCGACCCCATCTGGGATCGAGTGGCAAACATGGAAAAACTCAACCCGGAAAGGACCGATCTGCGCCTGCTCGCCTGCCTGGACTGTGTTTAATACCGCCTTCTCGCGCAGGCCACCGCGGGCTAGTTTAACCTCCAATAAGCCACGCGTGAGCGGGGTAGCGTAGATCGGCGCGTTAATTTCGTCTAAAACGTGCCGGATGGCGCCTGTGTGGTCTTCATGACCGTGAGTGATGACGATCCCTCGCACCAGGTGGCGCTTATCCAGCAGGTAATTGAAATCAGGGATGATGTAGTCGATCCCCAACATATCGTTTTCGGGAAACATGATGCCTGTATCTACGACGAGGATATTATCCCCGTATTCGTAGACCATCATATTCTTCCCCACTTCCCCCAGGCCTCCCAGGGGAATGATTCTTAGTTTTTTATTACTCATACTTAAATATTTTCCTCTTGTACAACCATCCCGCCTGCGTGAGCCGCGAACTTCCGATCGTGCTCTACAGGTTAGGATGAAAATTTTATTTTATTGTTTTCCCAAGTAAGAAAGAGCTACCGAGTTAAAAGAAAAATACCCCTCGGGACTAAACCAGCCGGGGCATGCAATCTTTATCCGATATCCACAAGTAAATCAAGGTTTCCAAGGAAAGCGGTGCAGAAAAGCAGGCCGGAGTCCCGGCCGGGTGTTAATCTCCTCTTACGCAAGACATTGTAGCACGAGCAGCTAGATTTGTCAAAGGCCCGTACCATGTCAAGTTGGGTTGAACTCAGCGCAAGGTGCGGAATGATCGCGGGGCTGTTGGTATATGGGGTAGCAGTTACACTGACGTGTCATTCCAATCTGGGGCAGCAGTTGCGCTGCTGCCCCAGCGTTACGGTAGCGTTGCGAATTCAGGAAACCCGTCAGCGGTTTAGTATTCCGGCATCGGCGGGGGAGCCATTTTTTCCTTTTCGGGGACATCGGTGACCAGGGCTTCCGTGGTGAGGATCATGGCCGCGATGGAAGCGGCGTTTTCCAATGCGCCGCGCGTCACCTTGGCCGGGTCGATCACGCCGTCCTTGACCATATCGACGTATTGCTCGCTGAGCACGTTGAAGCCGATGTTGAGGTTCTTTTTCGCCTTCTGCTCGCGGCGGACGGTTTCCAGGATCACGGCGCCGTCTTTGCCGGCGTTCTGGGCGATCTTGCGCAGGGGCATTTCCAGGGCTTTGCGGACGATGCTCACGCCAACCTGGGCATCCTCATGTCCCATTTTCATGCCGTCCAGGGCAGTCATGGCGTTGATCAGGGCCACTCCGCCTCCGGGCACGATCCCTTCTTCGACGGCGGCGCGCGTCGCCGAGAGCGCATCTTCCACGCGGTGCTTCTTCTCTTTCAGCTCGGTCTCGGTGGCTGCGCCTACGCGAATGATGGCAACGCCGCCGGACAGCTTGGCCAGGCGCTCCTGCAGTTTTTCGCGGTCGTAATCGCTGGTGCTCTTGTCGATTTCGACCCGGATCTGCTCGATGCGGCCTTTGATCTGCGCCGGATCGCCTTTCCCGCCAATAATGGTCGTATCGTCTTTGGTGACGACGACTTTTTCG
>Ga0209521_10002155_pt1 | contig 16126 bp, 15 predicted proteins | sample Rifsed19ft4_FD_184016 | JGI IMG/M metagenome (GOLD analysis project Ga0209521, IMG submission 184016) | Soil microbial communities from Rifle, Colorado, USA - sediment 19ft 4 (version 2) | ecosystem: Environmental > Terrestrial > Deep subsurface > Rock core/Sediment | place: Rifle, Colorado...
GGGAGCCTCTTCGCGTCTTCGGGTCCGTCCTTCTCGGGGGCGAGAACGACGGACCCGAAGACGCGAAGAGGCTCGCGACGCTCCTCCGCGGGGTCAGAGCCAAAGTGAACCTCATTACGTATAACCCCTGGCCGGGCGCTCCCCACGAGCGCTCGTCCCCGCGGGCGACTTCGAGGTTTCTCGAGATCCTGGCGGACTCCGGCCTGACCGCGAGCTTGCGGCGCAGTCGCGGAGACGACGTTCTCGCGGCCTGCGGCCAGCTCGCGAACATGTCGCCGCCAGCACCGTTCAACGCGTGATATTCTGAGGGTATGAGTCGCGCGGTTCAGCGGAAGATCGCCACCTACGAGGATCTGTTGGCGGTCCCCGATCATCAGGTGGCGGAGATCCTGGATGGAGAGCTCTTCGCGAGCCCGCGTCCCGCCGTTCGCCACGCTCACGCCGCGTCGGGTCTAGGGGTAGATATCTTGGGTCAGTTCCACTATTCGGGCGGCGGAAGGCCCGGTGGGTGGTGGATCCTGTTCGAACCGGAACTGCACCTGGGCGAGGACGTGCTCGTGCCGGATATGGCTGGTTGGCGCCGAGCGCGCGTTGCCTCGATGCCGGATGCGCCGTGGATAGACGTAGCCCCGGATTGGGTCTGCGAGGTTATCTCACCTCGCACGGAGTCCATCGATCGCGGCCGCAAGCTCCGCATCTACGCGCGGGAAGCCGTCGCGCACCTCTGGCTCGTGAATCCGATAGCCAAGACGCTCGAGGTCTACCGCCTCTCCGACTCGAATTGGGTCTTGCTTCATACTTGCGTTGGTGACGAGGTGGTTCGGGCGGAGCCCTTTGCACAGGTCGCGATCGAAATCGGGCGGTGGTGGCTTCCGGAAGCCCCGGTCGGCTAATCTTCCCGCGCCATTTTCTCGGAGGCGGCCTCCACTTCCCGCGCCTTCTCCTCGCGCCAGGCGGCGAGCTTGCGAGAGAGGGAATCGTCGGACGCCGCGAGGATCTGGGCCGCCAGGAACGCGGCGTTTCGGGCACCGGGTTTTCCGATCGCCATCGTCGCCACCGGAAAGCCAGCGGGCATCTGCACCGTGGCGAGGAGGGCGTCGAGCCCGGCGAGGGGAGTCGCCGCGAGAGGGACTCCGATGACGGGAAGGTTCGTTCGTGAGGCGATCGCCCCCGCGAGATGCGCGGCGGCGCCGGCTCCCGCGATCATCACCCGCACCCCGCGGCCCGCGGCCTCGGACGCGAGCTTCGCCGCGCGCTCCGGCGTGCGATGGGCGGAGTAGACGCCTAACTCGTAGGGGATTCCGAGCTCGCGCAGGACTTCCGCCGCCTCGGCCATGACCTCCTTGTCGGAGGCGCTCCCCATCACGATCAGAACCTTCGGTGACGCCAACGCTCTAGCTCCCCGCGAGTCGCGTGAGGGCCCTCTGGCCGATGTCCTTCCGGAACTGGCGGCCCTCGAAGTGGATGCGCTCCACGCCCTCGTAGGCGCGCTCGATCGATCCCTTGAGGTTCCCGCTGATGCCGGTCACGGCGCAAACGCGCCCGCCGGACGTGACGATCTTTCCGTTCTCCATCTTCGTGCCCGAATGGAAAACGTAGAGCCCTTCGTCCATCTCCACCTTTCCCGAGTCTAGCCCTTCGATGACCTTTCCCGTCTCGTACTTTCCCGGATAGCCCGAGGAGGCGAGAACCACGGTCACCGCCGGCTCTCTCACCCACTCGAGCCGATGCTGCCCCAGGCGCCCCTGGCTCACCTCCATCAGCAGCGGAAACAGATCGGATTTGAGACGCGGGAGTATCGCCTGCGCCTCGGGGTCGCCGAGCCGCACGTTGAACTCGAGCACTTTGGGGCCGTCCGCGGTCAGCATCAGCCCGCTGTAAAGGATGCCCTGGTACTTTCGGCCCTCGGCAGCGAGCCCGGAGATGGTCGGGTGAACGACGTCTTTCACGATGTGCTTCAAGGTGTCGGCGTTTAGAATGGTCGCGGGACAGATCGAGCCCATGCCGCCGGTGTTGGGTCCCTCGTCGTTATCGAGGGCGCGCTTGTGATCCTGGGCCGCCACCAGGGGAAGGACGTTCGCGCCATCCGAGAGCGCAAAGAAGGAAACCTCCTCGCCCTGGAGGAATTCTTCGAAGACCAGCCTCGTGCCTGCGCTTCCGAGCTGGCGTTCCGCGATGAGCTTCTTCGCGAGATCCAGAGCTTCCTCGCGGGACTCCACGATGGTGACGCCTTTGCCGCCCGCGAGCCCGTCGGCCTTCACCACCAGGGGAAGCCCCACCTCGTCGCTTTCGATGACCGACTTCGCCTCCTCCATGCTGCTCACGACATGGAAGCGCGCCGTGGGAATCTTGTGCCTTTTGAGGAAATCCTTGGCGAAGGCCTTGCTCCCCTCGAGCTCGGAGGCGGCGCGGTTCGGACCGAAGACCGCGAGGCCGCGGCGCCGGAACTCATCCGCCAGGCCAAGAATGAGCGGGAGCTCCGGGCCGACGACGGTGAGCCCGATGGAAAGCTTCTCCGCGAAGTCGGCGAGCTCCACGATGTCCGAGGGATCGATGGGGACCGGGTCTGCGAGCGAGCGGATCCCGGCGTTGCCGGGAGCGCAGAAGATCTCCGTCACCTCGGGGCTCTGGCGGAGCTTCCAGACCAGGGCGTGCTCCCGCCCTCCTCCGCCGACGACGAGAACTCTCACGTCGGACTCTCCCCCGAGCTCCTCGAGCCGGCGGAGGTCAAAGTCAACGCGGTCAGCAAGTTAGCTTTACTCGTGAAACCTCGAGATTATCCCACAGTGCCTTCGAAAGTGTCAACCAAGTCGAGAGTCCGTGAAAAGCGTTTGACAGACGTAAGTTCGTTCCCTATAGTGATTTTCGAGCGAACGGGCCCCTCAGAACCGCCATCGAGTACGCTTACGTCTCAACCCCGGGAAGCCGAACCGATGTCCGGGGAGACATGCCGCCCGCTTCCAAGATCGAGCCAGGAAAGGAGGTGCAAAGATTGGCCGAGATCAAGATTACCGACAACGAGTCGATTGAAAGCGCCCTCAGGCGCTTCAAGCGCAAAGTGCAGCAGGAAGACATCATCAAGGAAATCAAAAAGCACTCCTTCTACATGAAGCCTGGCGACAAGCGGCGCGCCAAGCAGGCGCTCGCCCGCAAGAGGCAGCGCAAGAAGCAGCGCCGCGAGCAGACGGACTAGAGAGACTCGCACACGTGGAAGCGTGGCAACGGGCCCGGAGGGCCCGTCCTCCCCGAGCGAGGAGCGAGGGGAGCGCGCGAGGCGACGAGCCGAGCGCGCACTATTCTACGCTCATCGGTTCCCTTCGGCTCACGGAGCTTGAAGGGAAGTGATGGCCGCCACGTTGACGATATCCTCGACGCTGCACCCCCGCGAGAGATCGTTCGCGGGCGCTTTCAATCCCTGCAGGATGGGGCCGATGGCCGCCGCCCCTGCGAGTCTTTCCACGAGCTTGCACGAGATGTTTCCCGAATCCAGGTCGGGAAAGATGAGGGTATTGGCCCGCCCGGAAACCGCGCTTGCCGGCGCCTTCCGCGCGGAAACCTCGGGCACGATCGCCGCGTCCGCTTGGAGCTCCCCGTCCGCGGCGAGCGAGGGAGAGCGTACTTTCAGCGTCTCCGCCGCCGCGGCTACCTTCCGCGTCCGCGGGTGGTCGGCGCTTCCCTTCGTCGAGAACGAGAGAAGCGCGACTCTCGGCTCGACCTCCAGAAATCGACGCGTGTTGGCGGCGGCGAGCTGCGCAATCTCGACCAGGTCCGTCGACGTGGGCTCGGGAATGACGGCGCAATCGGCGAAGATGTACTGGCCCCGGTCGTCGGGAAAGCTCATGAGGAAGAAGCTCGAGACCTTGTGGATCCCGTCCTCGGTCCCGAAGACGCGGAGCGCCGGCCGCAGCACGTTCGCGGTGCTGTTCAAGGCTCCGGCGACGTATCCCGCGGCGTCTCCCGCTTCGACCATGAGCGCCCCGAAATAAAGGGGGTCGAGCGCTTGCTTTCGGGCTTCGTCCTCGGAGAGACCTCGATGCCGCGCGAGCCGGTGAAGCCTCTGTCCGTAGGCGTCGGCTCGGGAGCGGGGCGAGAGGATCTCGATCCCGTCGATCCGCTCCTTTGGAATCCCCGCGGAACGGGCGGCCTGGCGAATGGCGTCGTGCTCGCCGAGAAGGACCGGCTCCGCGATGCCCCGGGACTTCATTTCGACGGCAGCCCGGAGAGTGCGCGGCTCGGTCGATTCCGGAAGGACGATTCGAAGCCTCCGCGCGCGGGCGCGCTCCTGGATCTTTTCGAGGAACCGGTCGGCCATCGGCGCCGAGGTTAACATAGAACGTCGGTTAACCCCATTCTCCCTTCGTAGTTCCTGACGCCGTTGGCCCAAACGACACCGCGGGGAAGAAGCGGTTAACTGACTCCGGCTCAAAAGGTTTGACAGGATTCAATGGATTGTGATAGTTCTGGACAGCTCCAATTAGGAGCTTATCAAGTCCCGGTGTCTAGGAGGAACTCGTAGCGATGAAAATCGATGAAAGAGCGGTGGACGGCGTCACCGTTTTGGATCTGCAGGGGAAAATGCTAATCGGAGAGGGTGACGAGCTGCTGCGAGAGAAGGTCAATCAGCTGGTCGAGAACGGGACCGAGAAAATCGTCTTGAATCTGGCGGAAGTCCCCTACGTGGACAGCGCCGGCTTGGGGGAGATCGTTCGCTGCTACACCACCGTGAGCCGCAAGAACGGCAAGCTCAAGCTGTTGCATCTGACGAAGCGGATTCACGATTTGCTCTCGATCACAAAGCTCCTCACGGTCTTCGAGACGTACGATACCGAGGAGGAAGCCGTCAAGAGTTTCAAAAAGTAGCTTCTGGACGGAAGGGTCGAAGCACGCGAGCCTTCGAGCTTCGAGAAAAGTCCTGTAGGAAGAAACGCTGGTGTACCTCGTTCGCCAGCTAAAACAGCTTTTCATATCCCTACGCCCGCACCAGTGGACCAAGAACCTAGTCGTACTCGCCGCTCTGATCTTCGCCGAGCGGCTGTACCATGTCCCATCGCTCCGTCTGGCCGGCGGCGCTTTCGTCGCGTTCTGCATGTTGTCGGGCGCGGTTTACCTCGTGAACGACCTTGCCGATCTCGAAGGGGATCGGCGCCATCCGGTGAAACGGATGCGGCCGCTGGCCGCGGGGTTGCTATCGACCTCGGTGGCGAAGGCGGCTGCGCTCGCGCTCGCAGGTGCGGGACTCGGGGGGTCTTTCGCCATCGGCGCGAGGTTCGCGGCGGTCGCAGTCGTTTACTTCGTGTCCATGATGGCGTACTCGCTGGCGCTGAAAAACGTCGTGGTGGTCGACGTTCTCGTCGTCGCGATGGGTTTCGTGCTGAGGGCTCTCGCCGGCGCGGTCGCGATCGGTGTCGCTTTCAGCCATTGGCTCTTGATATGCACGTTGTTGTTCGCGCTTTTTCTCGCTCTCGCCAAAAGAAGGCAGGAATTGACGCTTCTGGCTGGGGGAGCGGCCGAGCATCGGAGAATCCTGGGAGAGTACAGCCCGTATCTTTTGGATCAGATGATTGCCGTGGTAACGGCCTCGACGGTGGTCTCCTACGCGCTTTATACGCTGGCGCCGGAGACCATTTCAAGATTAGGTACCGACCGTCTGGTTTGGACCCTTCCTTTTGTACTGTATGGGATCTTGCGCTACCTCTACCTCGTGCACCAGAAGGAAGAAGGGGGAAATCCTACCGAGGTGCTCCTCAACGATAGGCCGATTCTCGTGACCGTGGCGCTATGGGCAGCGACCGTGGTCACGTTGATTTACCACGGACGCGAATCGGGCTAAAGGCTCTCCCGAACGACAAACTGCCCAGATGAAAGGACGCCCGGGCCTCTTCCGGCCGAGCGGGCGTCGAGGAGGTCTATGTCTACCTTCAGCGCGAAGGGAACGGATGTCGACGTCGAGGCCATCATGGCCAACATTCGGCGAAAGATCGAGGAGAAGAGAAAGGGGCTCTACACGGAGGACGAGGTGCGCGAGATCGCGGAGATGAAGCTCGACGCGGTCCTCGAAGCGAGCAAGTTCAACAGCGACTTCGTCGCCGCGTTCCGCGCCCGCGACGAGAACTGGAACTACCGCTTCGGCCCCGAGACCATATACGCCTCGTCGCACGCCGGAGGCGGAGGCCTCATTCGGGCCGCCCGGCGCATACTGAATCCGGTGCTGAAGCTCTTCTTCAACCCGAACCCCATCACCAGCGCTCTTTCGCGGCAGGCCGATCTCAACCGGTACTACGTGATTCTCCTCCACAACATGGCCGAGGAGCTGACCCGGGCGAACCTGGAGCTCACGAACCTGAAGGCGCGCTTGCGCACCCTCGGGGTCCGCGTGGACTTCCAAGGGAAGCGCGAGAAGACGATGGAACAAGTCGTCCTCGAGCGGGAATCGCGGGAGCCCCGGGAGCCTCGCCATGTTCCCGCCCGCCCGTCTGATCGCCCGGAGCCTTCCGAGAGACAGGAGCGCGGCGCCCGCGGTGCTCGTAGTGCCAATCATGAAAGTTCCGAAAGAGGCGAACGCGATCGAGGGGGCGAGCGCCCCGACCGCGGTGATCGAGATCGGGGCGAACGGGGCGAACGGGAGCGCGCCGAACGAGATCGCGGCGAGCGTGACGGCGCGCGTCGCGGCCGTGGGCGTCGCTCCTTCCGCAGGCGCCGCGGGGGTGGCGGCGGCGGTGGCGGCGGAGGCTCGAACCGAGGGGATTCTTCCGGCCGGCCTCCATCCGGAAATCGGTCCGGCGGCGGATCCTCCGGTCCCCGAGAAGGAAGCGGTGGCAACCGGAGTTGAGACCGACCGGATGCTCGCCCGTGGGAGCCGCGAGAGCGGGCCCGAACGACCCGCGCCGGGAAGTCAGGAGCTAGTAGCCGGAAGTATTCCGAACGTACGCCCGCTCCGTCTCGGCTTCGTGGTCCAGCGCTACGGCGAGGACGTCAACGGAGGCGCCGAGGCCCACTGCCGCCTCGTGGCGGAGCATCTCGCTCGGGCGCATCGAGTCGAGGTGCTCACCTCCTGCGCGCGGGACTACATCACGTGGAAGAACGAGCGCGCCGCCGGCCTCGACAAAATGAACGGCGTCCCGGTGCGCCGCTTCAAGGTCGAAAGACCGCGCGATCCGAACCGCTTCGGGCAGTACTCGCAGAAAGTGTTTCTCGGGAAGCACCGGCCGGAGGACGAGCTCCTGTGGCTGGAAGAGCAGGGTCCGTTCTCTCCCGCCCTCCTCCGTCACATCCGGAGGCGCGAGAGCGACTACGACTACTTCATCTTTTTCAGCTATCGCTATTACCACAGCTACTACGGGATAAAGGCCGTCCCCCGAAAGTCGATTCTGGTTCCGACGGCCGAGCGGGACGAAGCGGTCTCGCTCGCGATTTTCCGGGACCTCTTCCGGCTTCCACGCGCCATCGTCTACAACTCCATCGAGGAGCGAGCGATGATCTGGAGCGCTTCGGGAAACCGCGGCGTGCCCGGGGACGTCGTCGGAGTGGGCTCGGAGCTCCCCGCGAACGCCGACGGAGACGCTTTCCGACGGAAATTCGAGGTCGCGCGGCCCTACATGCTGTTCGTCGGCCGCGTCGACCCCAACAAGGGATGCCGCACGCTCTTCCACTACTTTCGTCGGTACCGAGAGGAGACCGGATCCGCGCTCGAGCTCCTGCTCGTCGGCGGAAGACAGATGGAGGTGCCGGCGGAGCCGGGAGTGCGCTACCTCGGATTTCTGTCCGAGCAAGACAAGTGGGGAGCGCTCGCGGGAGCGGAGCTGCTGGTGATGCCCTCCGAGCTCGAGAGCCTCTCGATGGTCACCCTCGAGGCCTGGGGGATGGGAAAGCCGGTGCTCGCGAACGGGAAGTGCGACGTCCTTCGCGGGCAGTGCCGGCGCTCGAACGCGGGCCTCTACTTCGACGACTACTACGAGTTCCGCGAGGCCCTCTCGCTCCTCGAGCAAAGCCCCGATCTTCGCGCGGGACTCGGAGCGAACGGTCGGAGGTTCTATCACCAGAACTATCGCTGGGAAGTGGTGGAGGGAAAATACAACCGGATCCTCGAGACCCTCTCGCGCGACGACCGCGCCCTTCCGCCCGCGCCGAAACGGGGATTCTTCGCCAGGCTTTTCTACGGAAGGTCCTGAAGGTCATGCAAGTCCACCAGATGCTCGCCGCTCTCTCCTACGGAGACGCCATCGGGAACGAGGCGCTCCGCATCCAGGAGATTCTGCGGGCAGAGGGGTTCGACTCCGACATCTTCGCGGAGTCCGTCCATCCCGAGATGGCGGGCCGGGCGAGAAAGCTCTGGGACTACCGCGAGGTTTCTTCGAACGACGGACTCCTCATCCTCCATTTCTCCATCGGCGCCGGCGTCAGCACTTACGCCCATCACCTTCCGGATCCGATTCTGCTCGTCTACCACAACATCACTCCCGCGCGGTGGTTCCAGGCGTTCCACCGCCACCTCGCGGGGCTCTGCTATCACGGGCGGCGCGAGCTCCAGGTGTTCGCGCCCCGCGTCCGCCTCGCGGTGGGCGATTCCGAGTTCAACCGCTCCGAGCTCGAGGCGATGGGCTTCCACCCGACGGGAGTCCTGCCGCTCCTTCTCGAGCCGAATCGCCTTTCAACCCCCGCGAACGAAGTCGTGCTCGAGATGTTCGACGACGAGAAGACCAACTTCCTCTTCGTCGGCCGGGTCATTCCCAACAAGTGTTTCCACGACCTCATCAAGGTCTTCGCCTTCTATCAGAGGTACATCGACCGGAACTCCCGGCTGCTTCTCGTGGGGGAGTGGATCGGCTTCGAGAAGTACCACGAGGCGCTGGTGCGGATGGTTGACGACCTCGGGCTCAAAGACGTGGTCTTCACCGGACATGTCGAGGACGACGACCTCGTCGCTTACTACCGCGTGGCGGACCTGTTCCTCTGCTTGAGCGAGCACGAGGGGTACTGCGTTCCCCTCGTCGAAGCCTTCCGGTTCGGGGTGCCGGTGATGGCTCTCGACGCCGGCGCCGTGCCCGAGACCCTCGGGGGCGCGGGAGTGCTCATCCGGGAAAAGCGCATCAGCGAGATCGCAATGATGGCTCATGCCATCGTGACCGACGAGGAGCTCGCGGCGAAGATCGTCGGAGGTCAGGACCGGGTGCTCGAGAGGCTGGAGGCGAGAGACGACCGCGGGCTTCTCCTCGGATTCGTGCAGCAGGCCCTCGCGCTCGAGCCGGTGAAGGCCTGAGAATCCGGATGAACCTTCCCATTTGAGGAGCGAAGTACCAGGCGATGCTGCGAGTAGACCAGTGGCTTCCCGCGGCCCATCGAGGCGACGCCATCGGCGACGAGGCGGTGCGCATCCGGGACGTCCTCAGGCGCTCGGGGAGGGAGAGCGAGATCTACGCCCTCGACATCGATGAGGAGGCCGAAGGCGACGCGCTCCCCTTCTCCGAGCGCCGCGAGAGCGACGTGGTCCTCTTTCATTTCGCGCTCCCCTCGCCCTTGACCGCGGCTTTCGCGCACTCGGAGGCCAAGCGGGTTCTCCTCTATCACAACATCACTCCGCCGGAGTTCTTTCGCGGATACGACGACGAGCTGGTTTCGATCGCCGCCCACGGGCGACGGGAGCTTTCGAGCCTCGCTCGGACCTGCGACCTGGCGCTGGGGGACTCGGAGTTCAACCGGAAGGAGCTCGAAGCTTTCGGCTTCGAGCGCACCGGCGTCCTTCCGATTCTCGTGGAGTTCGCGCCCTATCGGGACGCCAAGCCGGCCCCGGTCCTTTCTCGGATGCTCGGAGACGGCCGCCCCAACTTCCTCTTCGTCGGCCGGGTCTTCCCCAACAAGCGGTTCGAGGATCTGGCGCGCCTCGCGTTCTTCTACAAGAAGTACGTTTCCGAGGATTTCCGTTTCCTTCTGGTCGGCAAGGCGGGTAGGATGGAGCGCTATCAGCAGTCGGTCCAGGCGCTCGCGGATCGTTGGGGCCTGAGGTCCAGTGAGTTTCTGTTCACCGGTCACCTCTCCTTCGAGGACCTCGTCGCCTGCTACCGCGAGGCCGATCTTTTCATCAGCATGAGCGAGCACGAGGGCTTTGCCGTGCCCCTGGTGGAGTCGATGTTGTTCGAGGTTCCGATACTGGCCTTCGCCGCGGGCGCGGTGCCTGACACCTTGGGGGAGGCCGGGATCCAGTTTCACGAGAAGAACTACGAGGAGTTGGCCGAGATGGCCCATCTGCTCTCGACCGAGGACGACCTGAGAGACAGAGTCGTGGCCTCCGGAAGACGGAGGCTCGAGCGCTTCGCGCCCGAACGGGTGGAGACCGAGCTCCTCGGTTTCATCGAGGAGGTTTGCGCGTGAAGATCGCGTTCATCGTTCAACGCTTCGGCCGGGAGATCCTGGGGGGCTCGGAGACCCTCGCCCGCCAGCTCGCCGAGCGGCTCTCCCGCCGCCACGACATCACGGTCCTCACCACGACCGCGAAGGACTACATCACCTGGAAGAACGAGCTTCCCCCGGGCGAGGAGAAGGCGCGCGGAATCCAGCTCATCCGATTCCCCGTGGAGGGGGAGCGCGACCTCGAGGAGTTCAACCGTTTCTCCGAGGAAATCTACAAGGGACAGCCCACGCGGGAGCAGGAGCTCGAGTGGCTTCGCCGCCAGGGGCCGGTGGTGCCCGAGCTCGTCGAGTACTTGAAGAGGGAGCACGAGTCCTTCGACCTGCTGGTCTTCTTCACCTACCTCTACTATCCGACGTACTACGGCCTCCAGGTGGCGCCGGAAAAGAGCGTCCTCATTCCCACGGCGCACGACGAGCCTCCTTTGAAGCTCGGCATCTACCGCGAGATGTTCCAGCTCCCGAGCTCGTTTCTCTTCAACACCGAGGCCGAGGAGCTCCTGGTGCTCGAGCGGTTCCCCGTCCACAAGAAGATGCGCGAGACCGTGGGGATGGGGATGGAGCTCCTCGATCAGCCCGACGTCCACGCGTTCCGAGGGAAGCACGCCATCCCGGGAAAATACCTGCTCTACGCCGGCAGGATCGACGCCGGCAAAGGACTGGAGGAGCTCTTCCGATACTTCCAGTTCTACAAGGAAGAGCATCCGGGCTCGGGTAACCTGCAGCTCATACTGATTGGAAAGCTATCGATGAAACTCCCCGCGGATCCGTCCATCCGCTACATCGGGTTCGTGGACGAGGGCGACAAGCTCTCCGCCATGGCGGGAGCGATCGCCGTGGTGCAGCCCTCTCGCCTGGAGAGCTTCTCCATCGTGACGCTCGAGGCCTTCTCGGTGGGAACGCCGGTCATCGCCAATGCCTTGTCGCGGGTGCTGACGGACCATTGCCGCAAGGCGAACGCCGGCCTCTACTATGGAGACTTCGAGGAGTTCGAGGAGGTCTTGACCCTGCTCCTCAACGATCGGAACCTCGCGCGGAGCCTCGGTCGCAACGGCCAGACCTACGTCAAGGACAACTACGGATGGAACCGGCTCCTCCCCAAATACGAGCTCGTGTTCCGAAGCTCCGCCCGTCCCGCGAGAGAGCCGAGAGGGGTCCGAGGCCGCGCTGCCGACGCTTCCGCCACCGGCGCTCCGCACGAGCCCGAGCACGAGGATCTGGTGCCGACAGGAGACTTGCCGCTTCTCGAGCCCGAGCCCGACGGAGAGCCGCTCGAGGCTCACGCGGAGGAGCTGGAGACGGCCGAGGGGACGGAGGAATTCGACGAGCTCGCGAGGGAGGAGACGGAGTACGCGGAAGAAGAAGCGGAACCGGAGATGACGCGGGAGGGAAGAGACGCGCCCGAGGAAGAACCCTACTACGAGCCCACGCCCGAGCCCGAGCCCGCGCCTGCGGAAGAGTTCCGCGAAGCCCGTCCCGAGGAGAGCCCGCCCGCCGACGATTCCGAGCTTCCCGCGTTCTACCGCCCGCGACCGCGCCCGGTATCGTCACAGAAGGGGGCGCCGGAGCCCGCGAAGGAAGACTGAGCTTAGGCTAGGCTAGAATAGGTCCGACGATGTCCACTCTCCTTGCTCCTCCCGCAGAACAACGCATGCGATTGTCCGGCATCTCCTGGGAGACCTACGAGCGCCTTCTCGCGGAGCACGAGGGTCGGCAAAGCCCTCGTTTCACCTACGACCGGGGGGAGCTCGAGATCATGGTTATTTCATTCGAGCACGAGGAATCCAACCGCATTCTCGATCACCTCTTCGCGACCATCGCGGAAGAGCGAGGCATCGACTTCATCGACGCCGGCTCGACCACGTTGAAACGAGAAGATCTTGACCGCGGATTCGAGCCGGATACCTGCATCTATATTCGAAACGCCGGGAGCATCCGTGGCAAACGCCGCATCGAGCTTCCTGCCGACCCTCCTCCCGACCTGGTCATCGAGGTCGACATCACGAGCCCCTCCATCGACAAGATGGAGATCTACATGGCGATGGGCGTTCCTGAGGTCTGGCGGTACGATGCCACTTCTTTGCGCTTCTTCGCGCTCGAGGGCGGGAAGTACGTGGCCCGTGCCGAAAGCGCCGTTTTGCCAGGTCTCACGTCCGAGGTCGCCTCGCGTTTTCTCGAGGACGCAAGGTCGGAGCCGCGGACCATCTGGAGTCGCAAGGTTCGCGAGTGGGCGAAAGCCCATCCCGCCTGACTGCAAACTCTCTGACTTTCTTCATTTTCGCCTCCACTGACGTCGGCTCCGGGCTCCAACTTCCCTGGCGGCGCGCCTCAGGCCGCGAACCGAGGCGTCGTACTGCGAGCGCATCTTCTCGAAGCCATCGGGGCGGTTGCGCGCGAGCCAGAGCCTTCGAAGCTCGCGCTTCAAGCGCTTTTGAGCCCGCTCGATTCGGCGGAGCTCGGAGGCGAGTGACTTCCCCGCCCTCGCTCCATACTCCGGCGGATTCTCGCGCCAACAGAGAAACTCGATCCCGGCGAGCCCCTTCTCCGCGGCGAGGATCGAAGCCTCGAGGGCGTAGCGGAGCTCCTCGAGCTCGTCGGGCCTCGACCGGAGCTTTTCCCGCTCGCTCTCGAAATCCTTCGCGACCCGACGGAGGTGCTGGAGAGTTCTCTCGAGGACCGGCCGCTTCGCCTTCGAAGTGAACCTGGCGTCGATCACGTCGTCGAAGAGGAGCGTCTTCAGAGGCGAATGGTTGAAGTGATCGAAGCCGGTCGCGTGCAGCCCCCCGAGACGCCGGTAGAGACGACCCGCGGCCTCCGAGGGATCGGAGAACAGGTGCATGGAGAAAGCCCGGTCGAAAGCTTTCGCGTCTACGTCGGTCGGGCCCCAGGCGGCCTGCGCCCCGAAGGCGAAGCCGTAGATTGAGTTTCCCAGAAGGTTTCCATGGCCCCCGTCCCCCCACTCCGTCACCAGGAGCCCCTCCGCGCCGTGGAGTTTGGCCGCCTCGGCGTATCCCCGGATGTTGGCGAGGGCGTTGTCGACCCGGGGAAAGAGCGTGTTCCAGCCCGAGGTCCCCGCGGCCGCCATGAAGGGAATGCCGTTCTCGCGCAGCGTCTTCACCCGCTCGAAGTCGTGGTTCGCCTCGTACCACCAGTCGATGAGAAGGAGGCCCTTCGGAAGAAGGGGAAGGACTTCGGGATGCTCGAAGATGAAGTCGGCCCAGATCATCGTCTTCTTCCCGTGCTTCGCGGCGAGCTCCTGGACTCGCGCCACATGGGAGGCGAAGATCGCGGCGACCCCCTCCGTCTCCGCGCGGCCCTTCGATAATCCCTTGCCGAGGTCCACCGGCTCGTCGCAGTTGGCGTTGAGCCACGGGGAGCCGAAATTTCCGAGGTACTCCGAATAGAGGTCGTCGAGGAGCTCGTACGTCTCCTCGAGCGCGGGCGAGACCGACCATCTCCTCTCGCTCTCCGCGAGCTTTCGGTAGCGCGGGTATTTCAGGATCTGGTGCATGTGGCCGAGGGATTGGAGCGTCGGCACCAGCTCCACGTGCCGCCTTCGGGCGTACTCGTCGAGGTCTCGAAGCTCCCAGGCCGACATCGGTGAGGCGTCCTTTCCGATGAGCGGGTGACGCCGGAATCGGAAGACGTGCTCGGTGTAGAGCATCAATAGGTTCAGCTTGAGACCGACCATGAAGTCGACGACGCCCTTGAGCGTCGCCAGGGTCGGGACCTTCCCGCGCGAGATGTCGAGGAGGAGTCCTCGCTTCGCAAGATCCGGGGCGTCCTCGATCTCGCAGACGGCGAGGTTTCGACCTCGCTGAGGCAGGAGCTGTGAAAGGGACTCGACAGCGTAGCGCAATCCCGGCTCGCCGTCGCCCTCGGCGCGGACTTCTTCCCTGGAGACGGTGATGCGATAACCCTCGCCGAGGGCTCCCCGGCGGAGAAGCTCGATGCGAGGGCCGAGGTCTTCGCGGCGGGCGTGGGTCTCGATGGGCGGACAGAATCCCGCCCTCACGCGGATCGCAGCCTGAAGCGCTCGCGCGGTGAAGAAATCGCTCTCGCCCGCGCCCTCGGGAAGAACGATGGGGGCTCCCGGTCTCAAGGGGAAGGCGCCTTCGCCCTGGACGAGCTTCTTCGGTGAGGGGAGGAGCGGAGGAGTTCGCATGGCGGGGATTTTAACAATCTTGCTCCACTCCCCACCGTCGAGTATGCTCGGCTCTCTGATGAGCGGCGCAGAACCCTCCCTCTGGCCGGCGGCGGTCGAGGCCGCGGAAATGATCGAGCCGGGAATGGTGGTGGGGCTCGGGACCGGCCGGGCGGCGGCGATGTTCGTGCGCGCTCTCGCCCGGAGGATCGAGAAGGGCCTCGCGGTTCGCGGAGTCCCGACGTCGCGCCGCACGGAAGAGCTCGCGAACGAGCTCGGGTTCCCCCTCGTCGGCCTCGACGAGATCGACGTCATCGACATCGACGTCGACGGCGCCGACGAAGTAGATCCGTCCCTCGACTTGATCAAAGGACACGGAGGGGCGCTCCTGCGCGAGCGGGTCGTTGCTTCGGTCTCGAAAAAGTTCGTGATCCTCGTGGGCGACGAGAAGGTCGTCCCTCGCCTCGGCGCCCGCATGTCGGTGCCGGTGGAGGTCGTGCCCTTCGCGGCGCCGGTCTCCAAACGGAAGCTCGAGGCTCTCGGCGCGGAGGTCCGACTCCGGCTGAGCGGAGACGGGCGGCCCTTCGTGTCCGACAACGGAAACCACATTCTCGACGCGAAGTTCGAGAGTATCGAAGACGCCTCCGCTCTAGAGCGGCGGATCGACGGCCTCCCGGGAGTCGTCGACAGCGGGCTCTTCATCGGTATGGCCGACCTGGTGCTCGTCCAATCGGAGTCGGGATTCCGCCGTCTTTCGCGCCCCTGACCCGAGCCATGTCCGGGCCGGCGGTCGAGCTCAGAAACGTCAGCAAGAGATTCAGCGTGGACGGGCGGCCGATCTTGGATCGCGTCTCGTTTCGGGTCGAGCCGGGCGAGACTCTGGTGCTCCTGGGCTCGAGCGGCGCCGGCAAGACCACCGCTCTACGGACCATCAACCGCCTGGTCGAGGCCGACGAGGGCGAGGTCGAAGTCGAGGGTCGAGAGATCCGCTCGTGGGATCCCATCCGGCTCCGGCGTCGGACGGGCTACGTCATCCAGGACGTGGGGCTTCTTCCGCACCTGAGCGTCGCTGAGAACGTCGAGCTGGTCCCGAAGCTCGAGGGCTGGAGCCCGGAGCGGAGAAACGAGCGGGTCCGAGAGCTTCTCTCTTTCGTGGGCCTCGCGCCGGAGCGATTCGCGCACAAGCGGCCCAAGGAGCTTTCGGGAGGAGAGCGGCAGAGGGTCGGCGTCGCCCGCGCCCTCGCGGTCGACCCTCCCCTACTTCTCATGGATGAGCCTTTCGGAGCGCTCGATGCCGTGAACCGCCGCCGGATGCAGGATGAGTTCCTGGAGATGAAACAGAAGCTCCGGAAGACGATCGTCATCGTCACCCACGACGTCCCCGAGGCGATGAAGCTCGGTGACCGGATCGGGGTGATGCACGCGGGGAGGCTCCTGCAGCTCGGTCCGCCCTCGGAGATCCTGGGCCGGCCCGCGGACGATTTCGTCGCCGAGCTGGTGCGGCTCGAAAGCGCGTAGGGACGTGACGGGCTTATGAAGAACCCAGCCCAGCCCGCGCGAGAGCGAGCCGGGAGCCTTCAG
>Ga0209521_10002156_pt1 | contig 16120 bp, 9 predicted proteins | sample Rifsed19ft4_FD_184016 | JGI IMG/M metagenome (GOLD analysis project Ga0209521, IMG submission 184016) | Soil microbial communities from Rifle, Colorado, USA - sediment 19ft 4 (version 2) | ecosystem: Environmental > Terrestrial > Deep subsurface > Rock core/Sediment | place: Rifle, Colorado...
CTTGCTAGCGGGAGTGGCGCTGCTGCTGGGCCTCTACAACTTGCTTTCTGTTCACCTGCGTAAGATTAGCCTGCAAGAGCGAGGCTGGCCCTACAGCGCGCTCCTGGTCCTCTCCCTCCTTGGAACCCTGGTTCTCGGCGTATTCTTCGGGCCCGACAACCCTGTCGCCCTGGTTCTATTCAACAGCTTCCAGCTCCCGGCGGAGGCCAGCCTGATGGCCCTGCTGGCGGTCACGCTCACATTGGCGGGGTTCCGGCTGATCTCGCGGCGGAGGGATCTCCTCAGCTTCGTCTTCGTCGGGGTCGCCTTGCTCGTCTTGCTTGGCACCGGGCCTTGGCCTTCGGGCGAGACGAGCGACACGTACCTCCTGATCATCGACGTGCGCAACTGGCTGGCACAGGTCTGGGCCGCTGGAGGGGCGCGGGGAATCCTGCTGGGGGTGGCCCTCGGTGCGGCGGCGACGGGGCTGCGCGTGCTGCTCGCCTCCGACCGCCCCTACGGTGAATGACGATGGCGGACGTTCGCTGTCCGATGTGCAGTACGATCAATCCGGCAGATGCGACCGCCTGCTCGGTGTGCGGTGCGCGTCTCAAGCCTATGATTGCCGGCGAGGCCGAGAGCCTCGCCGGCCCGCCTGAGCCGCAGGAAGGGGAAGCCGGCGACTGGTTGGCGCGTATCCGGAGTGAGGTGGAGAGAAAGGCTGAGACCAGCGGCGAGGCGCCGCCTCGCCCCGGGGAGCCCGAATGGCTGAACCGCCTGCGCCCTGCGAGCGGGGAAGAGGAGGGCCCGCCAGAAGGGGAGTTGCCTGAATGGCTCAGCGAGGAAGAGGGCTCGGCGGCCGGCCCCTCCGAGGCTGCGCCGGGAGAAGTGCCCGACTGGCTGGCCCGCATTCGCGAGCGCCAAAAGACCGAGCTGGAGGCCGCAGCCGAGGAGGCGCCTCCTCCTTCCGCGGACGACGACTGGCTTGGTAGGCTGCGCAGAGAGGAGTTCCTTCCCACCGAGCCGGAGGCGCCCCTGGGCGAGGAGCCGGAGCGGGAGGCTCCCCCGCTTGGGCCGCGGCCACCTTCGCGCCCGCTACCGCCTAGTTCCCCACCGGCGCCGGCGGCGGCTCCGCCGCCGATTTCCGCAACCGCGCCGCCGCCGTCTGGTCGAATCCCCCCTCCCTCCGGGGAGAAACCGGCAGTCTCGCAGACGCCTCCCTTCATGGGGATCTCGAAGGATCTCCTCGAGGGGGCGATGCCAAAGTGGCTCGAGGGCGCGGGCCCATCATCGGATGAGGGCCTGCCCCATATGCCAGCGCTGGTTGCCGAGGAAGGTCTGGCGGTCACTCCCGAATCGGCCTCCGATCTGCAGATGGGGAGCTTCGACATCCCCAATTGGCTCGGTGATCTGAGGAAAGACGCCGGCGTGGCGCCGCCTGACGCGGGAGCGCCGGGGGACAGCTTGGCCCGAGCGACGCTGCCGGCCTGGCTGGAAGCCATGCGGCCGATGGATACGTTCCGGCCGGTCGTGGAGATCCAAGCGGAAGATGCGCAAGAAGTGGAATCTGCCGGCCCGTTGGCCGGCCTGCGCGGCGTGCTCCTGGCCGAGCCCGTGGTGGCCATGCCTCGCCAGCCCTCCTATTCGGGTGCGCGGCTGGAAGTCACGGAGAGGCAATTTGCCCTGGCCGACCTGATCCACCGCATGGTGGAGCAAGAGGCCAGCGAGGTCGGACCCAAGCCGCCTGCGCGGCGACGGCTTCCGTTCTCTCGTTGGGCCATCGCTGGGGCTCTTTTCCTGGCGGTCGCGCTCCCGGCGCTCCTCGGTGCACCTTCGCTCTCTGTTCCAACGCTGGTGCCCCCCGGCCTGCCGGCCTTGATCACCCTGGTTGACAGCCTGCCGGGAGATCGCCCGGTGTTGCTCGTCTTTGACTACGAGCCTGCCTATGCCGGAGAACTCGACGCCGTGGCCGGTCCGCTGTTGGAGGACCTGATGCAGCGGGATATCCGTCTGGCGACGGTCTCCACCCGGCCGAGTGGGCCCCCCCTGGCGGAACGCCTGATCCGGCGGATCGGGGATGCCCACGGCTACCTTAATGGGCAGGACTACGTCCACCTTGGTTATCTTCCCGGGGGCCCGGCGGCGGTGCAGCTCTTCGCCCGTGACCCACGCGAATCACTGGCGGGCGGATTCCTCCTGGCGCAAGAGCCGACGAGGCGCGGGATGTGGAGCACGCCGGTGCTCGCCGGCGTCCAGCAGTTCTCCGATTTCGGGGCCGTGGTCATCATTGCAGCCGGAACGGAAATCGCGCGCACGTGGGTGGAGCAGGCAGGTCCGTGGACGGGCGCCTCGCCGCTGGTCATGGTCGCCAGCGCGGGCATCGAGCCGCTGATCCGCCCCTACTACGAAGCTCTCAATCCTCAGGTGGACGCGGTACTCTCGGGACTGCCGGCGGCCGTCGCTTACGAGCAGGCCAACGGGCGCGCCGGCGATGCGCGTCTCCTCTGGGATTCCTTCGGCACCGGGATGCTGGTGGCCGAGATGGCTTTGATCCTGGGAGGGATGTATGGCGCCGCTTCCTTCCTGCTTCGATCGGGCACCGGGACGAGCGAGAGCTGAATGACCGTTGATCTGACCGCCCTCGAGACGGCCGGCACGATCGCCTCGGCCCTCCTCACTCTAATGGTGCTGAGCTACATCCTCGGCGACAACGTCCTCTTCCGCATCGCCGTCCACCTTTTCGTGGGGGTCGCTGCCGGCTATGCCGGCGCCCTGGCCCTGAGAACTGTCCTCTATCCCCGTCTCGTCCTCCCGCTGCTGAGTGATGGGTTCTCCGCCATCACCGCGGCCTTTGTTGTTTCCTGGGTCTTGGCTCTCCTGTTGGGCCTCAAAGCCTGGCCCTCAACCGCCTGGCTCGGGTCCCTGCCCATGGCGCTCCTCGTCGGCGTGGGCGCGGCGCTGGTGGTGGGCGGCGCCATCACCGGCACGTTGGTTCCTCAGGCTCTGGCGACGATGGACTCGCTGGATCCAGCGGCGGTCGCCCCGCTGACCGGAGAGACCGGATTCGAGCGCGTGGCCAACGTCCTCATCCTCCTGATCGGTACCATCAGCACACTCGTCTACTTCCGCTTCACCGCGCGCCGAGGCCCGCTGGGTGAGGCTCTTCGTTCGCCGCTCTCGATCGCCGTGTCGTTCGTGGGGAGTGTCTTCATCGCCCTCACGTTCGGCGTCATGTACGCCGGGGCGCTGGCGGCGGCCCTGGCGGTGCTCTCCGAGAGGATCCAATTCCTCGTCGGCCTGGCGCGCGGCCTCCTGGGAGGGTGAGGGCGACTCGATGAGCGCCTTGCTCGAAGCCGACACCTTGCTGGCCGTCGACGTTGGGAGCGTCAACACGCGGGCCAGCCTCTTCGACGTGGTCGACGGCCGCTATCGCCTGGTGGCAACGGGACGGGCCAGTTCCACAGCCGGCCCGCCGCTCTTCGACGTCAGCGAGGGAGTCCGCAATGCGCTCGACCAGGTGCGGGCCATCACCGGACGCCGGCTCGTGGATGAATCGGAAGCGCTCATCATGCCGGCCACGCGCGACGGGTCGGGCGTGGATCTCTTCGTCGCTACGACCTCGGCGGGGCCGAAGGTGCGCACGGTCCTTGTGGGCCTGATGCCCGGGATCTCGGTGGAGAGCGCCCACCGCTTGGCGGCCTCCACCTACCTGGATGTCGTCCAGGAGATCGGGCTGATGGACCGCCGCCGCGAGGAGGAGCAAATCGATGTGATCCTCGCTGCCCGTCCTGATTTGATTTTGGTCGTCGGAGGCACCGACGGCGGCGCGGGGGCATCGGTGGTGGAAATGGTCGACGTCACCAGTCTGGCGGCGAACCTGCTCCCCGAGTCCCAAAAGCCGCGTGTGGTTTACGCCGGCAACCGGACCCTGGCGGCTTCCGTCGTAGAGCGCTTCGGCGACCGGCTCCCGGTGTCGCTCACGGCCAACCTGCGCCCAAGCATCGACCGGGAGGAACTGGAGCCGGCGCGCCAGCTGCTTTCCGAGGTGATCGCCGAGGCCCGGAGGTCGCGCATCTCAGGCTTCGATGAGCTCACGCACTGGTCGGGCGGGAATTTGCTCGCCACCGCCGACGCGTTTGGGCGCGTGGTGCGCTACCTCAGCCGGGTGTACGACCGTCGCAAAGGCGTGCTGGGGGTCGACCTGGGGGCAAGCCAGACAACGGTCGCGGCGGCGTTCGATGGCGACCTGCGCCTCTCCGTCAACTTGGATCTGGGGCTCGGAGATGCGCTGCCCGGCCTGCTTCGCCACTCCTCGCTGGATAAGGTGGCGCGCTGGTTGCCATTCGAGATGCCTGCCAGCGATATTCACGACTACCTTTCGAACAAGGCGCTTCACCCGAGCACGATTCCCATCGAGCCCGTGGAACTCCACCTCGAGTATGCCCTGGCGCGCCAGGCTCTCCGCACGGCGATCGGCCTGGCCAGGCAGACCTGGCCGATGGTCCGTGGGCAACGCAGCGTTGAATCCATGCCGCCCCTGGAACCGATTCTGGCGAGCGGCGGCGCTCTCGCCCGCTGCCCGAGGCCTGGGTATACGGTGATGGTGCTCCTCGACGCCCTCCAGCCTTCGGGAGTCTCCACCCTCGTCCTCGATCCCTACAGCCTGATGCCGGCGATGGGAGCCGCGGCGGGCGTTCTTCCGATGGCGGCGGTCCAGGTGCTGGAATCCGGGAGTTTTGTCAGCTTGGCGACTGTGGTCTCGCCGGTCGGTTCCGGCCGCTTCGGCCGACCGGTCCTTCGTCTGCGGCTGGACCGTGAGGCTGGGGGCGAGGCGGTGGAGGGGGAGATCCGGCTCGGCCAGGTCGCGGTGATCCCGCTTGGCCAGGGCCAGCATGCCCGCCTCACGCTCCGGCCGGAGCGTGGCTTCGACGTCGGTTTCGGCGGCCCCGGCAGAGCGGGCGTGCTCCGGGTCGCCGGAGGTGCGGTGGGACTGGTCGTGGACGCCCGGGGTCGCCCACTCCATCTGCCGGTTGACTCGGTCCGGCGGGTTGAGATGATCCAGAAGTGGATGTGGGACCTCGGGGCGCAATTGTGAGGGCGTGGTACGAGAATTGCAACCCTGATCCTGGAAACCTATGGCCACACAGTATCTATACAACGTCACCCATGTCGTCCCGCTGACCACGATCCGGCGTGAACGGCGGCTGCCAGTCCCCGGGAGCGTGGCCGTGCGGATCGGGCAACGGGTGCAACCCGGCGACGTGCTGGCCGAGGCTCAAGTGGCGCCCCGCCACTACTTCCTCGATATCGCTCGAGGGCTGGGCCTGCCCGATCGCGAGGCTGCCCGTCAGATTCGGGTGAACCGGGGCGATCGCGTGGACGGGGGCGAGGTGATTGCCGGCCCTGTGGGTATCTCACGGCGGACTGTCCGGGCGCCCGTCGATGGAAGGATCGCCGCCGTTTCGGGCAGCCGAGTTCTGCTCGAGGTCGAGGGAGAGCCCTACGCCTTGAGGTCCGGCTTCCCCGGTGTGGTGACGGCGACGGACGGCACCCAGACGGTAACCATTGAGGCGACCGGGGCGCTCATCCAGGGAGTGTGGGGAAACGGCCGGCAGGAGTTCGGGCTGATGCGCCTGGTGGGTGACAGCCCGGACGACCGCCTTCAGACCGACAAGCTCGACATCAACCTGCGTGGGGCGGTGCTGATCGCCGGAATGTGTGACCATCCTGCGCCGCTGCACCAGGCGACGGAGCTTTCCGTCCGGGGTGTGATTCTGGGGAGCCTCACGTCGGATCTAATTCCTGTGGCTCAGCGCCTCCCCTACCCGGTGATCGTGACGGAGGGATTCGGGAGGCTGCCGATCAACCTGATGGCTTATGGGCTGCTGACGTCGAACGTCGGGCGTGAGGCGGCGGTGGATGCCCGCCCCGGCGGGACGTACGAGGCCGATCGACCCGAAGTGATCATCCCGCTCCCTTCGGCCCGTGAGCTTGAGGTCCCCGATGAGGTTGTCCCCCTCACCCGTGGAGTACGCGTCCGTGTCTTGAGGGCACCGCACATGGGTGCGGTCGGAGTGATCCAGGAGATCGAGGAGAAGGCTGTGCCGTTTCCGAGCGGAATCCTCGCTCGGGCAGCGGCGGTCGACCTGGAGGGATTCGGCCAGGCGACGGTCCCCCTTGCGAACCTTGAGGCTCTCCAGTAGTCTAGGTGGGCCGCACACGCCCGGCGGAAGCCCAGGCGGCGGCCGGCGACAGGAGGAGATGAGATCATGGCAGACGATTTTGAGGTGGGTGGCCCCCTGCCTGAGGAGTCCACAAACCGTCCCTTCGTGATCGCCGCGGCCGTGCTGGGCGGGATTATGCTGCTCAGCATCGTTTGTCTCGGCCTGTATGCCCTCGTGTTGGCCCCGAGACAGAGAGCCGCTCGGGCGACGGAAGCCGCCAACATCATCCTGCAGAACACGCAGGTGGTGATCGGGATGACCGAGACGGCGGGGGCGCTGCAGCCGAGCTTCACGCCCCCTCCCACGCGGTCCCCGCTCCCCTCCAACACCCCCACGCGGACGCGCGTCGTCGTGCTGCCGACCAACACGCCCACGGCCACCACTGCGCCGCCGTCGACCGCCGGCCCGCTCACCCAGACGGCCGCGGCACTAGCGACGCTCAATGCGCTTACGGCTACGGCGGGCCGGACGCCGACCGCCACCGCCCTCCCCTCGACCGGGTTCGCCGACGATGTGGGGGTCCCCAACCTGATCCTCCTGGGAGGAGGGCTCGTGGTCGTGGTCTTCCTGGCGCGGCGGCTGCGTACTCGTGCCTCGCCATGAGGCGGGCCCTGCCGGGATCATTTCCTTCGCGCGGAACGAGCAGGGTCAACCCGGCGTTGGCCCTGCTTCTGTCTTCCCCACGATGACATCCGGCGGCGGGCTTCCTTTTCCATCCTTGGCCCAACGCATCCAGGCCGATCTTGGGGCAGGCCGGTGTGTCTCGGTCACCGGCTTGAGCAACAGCGGAAAATCGACCTTGATGCGCGCCCTCGGCAGCCCCGAAGCCCTCCCCGCGATCGAGGAACGCGCCCAGGGACCCTGTGCGCTGGTCTACCTGGACTGCAATCAGGCCGTGGCTCTCTCGTCTCAGGCCTTCTACGAACTGGTTCTGCGAGCCCTGCTCGAAAAGATCGCGGGCGCGGCCGCGCCCGACCTGCAACAAGCCCTTCGACAGCATCATCAGACCGTCACCGACGCCGATAGCGCCTTCCCCGCCTCACTCTCCTTCAACCTGGCGTTGACCGAGCTCTGCGAAGGCTTCGAGCGCTCGATCGTCCTTCTCATCGACGAATTCGACGAGATCTTTGCCAGCCTGGATGAGAGGGCCCTTCTGAATCTGCGCGCCCTCCGGGACCGCTTCGCCCGGCGTCTCACCTACGCCACGGCGACGATGCGCAGCCTCTCCGAACTGCGCAGCGGGACCGCCGAGGACGAGTTTTCGGAAATGTTCGCCTCGACGACCTACACAGTTCCGCCCCTGACCTCCGACGAGATGGTGCGCTACCTGGCGGGCCTGCCCTCTAGGCCACCTGACCTCGCGGGGCGCGAGGTCTGCCTGAGGCTGTCGGGAGGCCATCCGGGGATTCTGGTGGCGCTGGCGCAGGCTCTGGCCGCTCATCCCGAGCCCGCGGGCAGGGATCTGGCAGAGGCGGCAGGCCTGGAGCCCGGGCCACGGGCCGAGTGCCTGAAGATCTGGGCCCAACTTCGGCCGCAGGAGCAGGCCGACCTGGTGGCGATGGCCACGCAGACCGATGCGGACGTGGCGGCGCCGCAATCGCGGCGGCTCGAGACGCTGGGACTGGCGCGCCAGGGAAAGCTATTCTCCCCGCTCTTCGCCGACTTCGTCGCCCGCCGAGGCCGAGCAGCCGAGGTGGGAGGGGAAGGCGTCCACCTGGATCCGGACTCCGGAGATGTGTGGGTGGATGGAATGCGAATCCCTGTTCTGACGGAGCTCGAGTTTCGCCTGCTCCAACTCCTCTACGACCGCATCGACAAGCTCACCGATAAGTATCGTATTGTCACCGCGGTCTGGGGCGACAGCTACCTCGACGAAGTGGACGATACCCGCGTGGAAAAACTAGTCAGCCGCCTTCGCGGGCGGATCGAGCCGGATCCTGCAGCCCCGCGCTATCTGGTCACTGTGCGTGGGCGCGGCTACAAGCTGCTCTCGCGGCCACAGGAGGCCTAGCGCGGAATCACCGTGAACGGCGCACGGATCCTGGTTTGTGATCCCGATCCCGAAGGGCGCCGGCTGATCGAGGAGGCGCTGGCTGCCCTCGGCGAAGCCTACCGCGTGACCGTCCGGGCCCGGCCGGAATCCTGCGCCCGCGAGCTGGGGCGCGCGCACTACGAGGCATTGCTTGTCGGGCTACCCGGCCCCGCCCCGGAATTGCTCGCGCTCCTGCTCACCTGCGAACGGCAGGATTCCCCACCGCTCGTCTTCGGGATCGGGCCTCTCCCCTCCTCGGGTGAGCCACCCTGGGAGGGACCGTGGACGGAGAAGCGGCCCGAGACGCTGGGTCCATTCGTGGAGCTCCTGCCAGGCTGGATACGCGCCCGGCGGATCGACCGGTTTGGGGACCAAATCGATCAAGTGGCCCTGGGGCTGAGTGGTGCAGAGGCGCTCAAGCGATTTGCCGCTCATCTGGTGGCCGGCCTCGAGTCCTTGGAGCTTCGGTCGGTCCTGATCTACGTTCAACCGTACACCGGCCGCTGGTCTGTGCTGGCGGCCGGCTATCCCACCCAGGTGGTGGAGGAGTTGGAGTCGATCTTCCCTCCTGACGCCCGCAGTGTCTCCGACCAGCAGGAGGCGCAGGCCGAGCTGCAGGCTTTCCTGGCTGGACGCCCCTCGATCTACACGGAGAATCCCGCCGAGCTTCTCCGCCTCTACCCCGGGCCCGACGCCAAACGGATGGCGGAAGTCCTGGGAGTCTTCCAAACCCCGGCGATCTACCTGCTCCCCATCGTGCAAGCCGGCTCCACTCGGGCGATCCTCGTGGTCGGAGAGCGGCTCGCAGAGGCGGAGCGGGAGGCCCTCGACCGTCTCGCCGGTCCCCTCAGTTCCGGCATCCGCCACGCTCAATCGCTGGGGCAGCTCACCCGGCAGGCCACGGGCCTGCGGGCGCTGCAGCAAGTCTCCCTGATCATTAATGCGACGCTTGATCCCGAGGACCTGCTCGATCAGGTTCTAGAGCTCTTGCTCACGGTCGTTCCGTTCGATTCGGCGAGTGTGATGATCAGTCGCGGCCAGGAGCTGCAGATACGCGCCGCCCGAGGATACGAGGACTTCGTGCGCGGAACGGCCGTCGGCCGCTCCCTACCGACGGGGCAGTATCCGCATCTGCGGCAAATGCTGATCACCGGCCACTCGGTTCTGGTGGCCAACACAGGGAAGGATCCTGAGTGGGTGGAGACGAGCTTCTCGGCCCATGTGCGATCCTGGCTGGGAGTCCCGATCTCCCGGCGGGGTGAGACCATCGGCATCTTCTCGCTCGACAGCCTCACCCCGGGATTCTTTCACGACTTCCACGTGGAAATCGCCACCGCCTTTGCCCGCCAGGTGGGTGTGGCGATGGACAACGCCGACCTCTTTGTGCGGGAGCGGGAGGCGAGCCGTCAGAACCGCATGCTCCAGGAGCTGGCCGGCGTCGTCAACGCGATGCCCGACACCCAATCCATCCTCGACCACCTGGCGCGCTACGCCGGAGAGGCACTGGGGGTATCGCGGGCGGCGGTGGTGCTGGTCTCTCCGAACCGGGATGAGGTCGTGGCCACCTGCCTCTATGATCCGGGGAGGACATTGGATCCGGCCGTGGTGGCCCGATATCAATCGATACCGATCTCCCTCCAGGGGGAGCAGGACCTCCGCGCCGCGTTCCAGCTGGACGGAGTGCGTCTCTACTCGGCCGCCGACCTGGAGGCGATCATGCCCTGGATCAAAGACCTCCGGGTGGGCCCGCTGCTGGCCGCGCCGATCCAACGCGAGGGCAGGCTGCAAGGGGTGTTGGCGCTGGAGGCGCCCGGAGCCCAACGCGAGTTTTCCGAGGAGGAGAGGGCCCTCGCCGCCGCACTGGCCAACCATGCCGCGGTGGCCATCCACAACGTCCAGGCCATCTCGGAGTTGCGCAGGCAGTCGCAAGAGCTCACCTCTTTGTTCAACCTCGGGATCTCCCTTTCGCAGGAGCTCACGCCCGAGGGAGTGGTGGATCTGCTCTTCGATCAGGTGGACCGCCTGATGGATGTGGACTCTGCGGTCCTGGCCCGCCTTCAGCCGGCCGACAGCCTCCATTGTGATGTCCTTGACGAAGGCCGACGCCTGCCTGCGCTTGACGTTCCCCTGCGCGGCCCGACGCTCAGTGGATTCGTGGTCCAGACGGGGGAGCCCCTCTTGATCCAGGACTACAACGCCGAGTTGGCGCAGCTCCCCGTGCCCGGGCTCATGGCCGGCGTTCCGACGGCTTCCTGGCTCGGCGTTCCGTTGATCGCCCGGGGAGAGGTGATCGGTGCCGTCTCGATTCAGAGTGAGAGCCCCCACCGGTTCGGGGAGGGCCATCTCCGCATCTTGCGGATGATTGCCAACCAGATCGCGGTGGCGCTGGACAACGCCCGCCTGATGCAGACGGCGTCGCTCCGGGCCGAGGAACTGCGCCTGGTCAACGAAATCGGGCGCTACGCCGTCTCCGTGCTCGACATTCAGCAACTGGTGCGCGAAGTGGCGGCCCGCATCCAGCAGGCTTTCAACTACTACTCCGTCGCGATCCTCCTGGTCGAAGGTGAGCGCCTGGTCCCTCAAGCCGTAGCGATGGCGCCCGAAGGAAAGGCCATCATCGTCGATCGAACCCTCTCGCTCCGCGACAAGACCATCATGACCATCGTGGCCCAGACCGGAAACCCCTGGCTGGTGGCCGACGTCTCCGCCGAGCCGAGCTACCGCGCCATCCCGGAGCTTCCCGATACGCGCTGCGAGCTGGCGGTCCCCCTGGTGATCGCCGGAGAGACGGTGGGAGTGCTCGATATCCAGAGCGACCGTCCCGGCGGGCTGGGGGAAGCCGATCTCGAGATGCTTCAGGCGCTGGCGGCACAGGTGGCGATCTCGTTCGCCAATGCGCGGCTCTTCGCCGAAGTGCGAGCCCACGCCGCGCAACTCGAAGCCCGCGTGACGGCCCGAACTGCCGAAATCCGTTCCCAGAAGGAGCGGACGGAAGCCATCCTTCGATCGGTTGCCGATGCCGTGGTCGTGCTCGACCTGGAAGGCAACCTCGTTCTCACCAACCCCGTGGCCCAAACCCTCCTGGAGGGCCCGACGTCCAACGAGGTGCTCGCCCAGATCGGCCGCCTGCACGCGCAAGGCGGCGTGGTCAGCGAGCAGGTGGAGCTCAGCGAGCTCACCTTCCAGGCGCTGGCCTCCCCGGTGAAGCTGGGCGAGCTGGCCGTCGGGACGGTGGTCGTGCTACGGGACATCTCGCGGCTGCGAGATCTCGACCGGTTGAAGTCGCAGTTTGTGGCGACTGTCTCCCACGAACTGCGGACGCCGCTGGCGAACATCAAGCTCTACCTCTCGCTGCTGCGCAGGGGAAAGGAAGACCGGCGGGAGCAATACCTGGGCGTCCTGGAGCAGGAGGCCGGCCGGCTGGGCGAGATGATTGAAGATCTGCTCAACCTCTCCCGCCTGGAGAGCCGTGCTGTCGTGGAGGGCGTGGAGCCGGTGGAGCTTGGGCCGCTCCTCGAACAGGTCGTCGAGAACCACCGGCCGGCCTTCCAGGCTAAAGATCTTCGGGTGGAGGTCGTGGGCGGAAGAAGGGCGGTCGTCCCTGCGAATCGCAACCAGATGATCCAGGTCTTCACCAACCTACTGAGCAATGCCATCAACTACACCCCCGAGGGCGGATGGGTGCGGCTCCAGATCAAAGGCGTCGCCACGCCGGACGGGAAGCCGATGATGGTCGTCGCCGTTGAAGATGGAGGGCGGGGGATCCCCGATGAGGACCTACCCTATATCTTCGAGCGCTTCTACCGCGGCTCCCTGGCCCGGGAGCACCACATCCCTGGAAGCGGCCTGGGATTGGCCATCGTGAGCGAAATCGTCAGACGACATGGAGGACAGGTGGACGTCTCGAGCACGCTGGGGGAAGGAAGCACCTTTACGGTTTCCCTTCCCCTAAGCCAAGCGGGGTGAGGATTCGATGGCGGGTGAGCTGATTCTGGTTGTAGAGGACAATCTTTCGCTGCTCGAAGGAGTGCGAGATCTCCTCGAAGTCTCGGGCTTCCGGGTGCTCACGGCGCCAGGGGGCCCGCCGGCCCTTGAGATCCTCGAGCACAGCCGTCCGGACCTGATCGTCTCCGACATCATGATGCCGGACATGGACGGCTACCAGTTCTTTGAGAAGGTGCGAGCGCGCCCGGAGCTGACCGACATGCCGTTCATTTTCCTCACCGCCCGCGGCGGGAAGGAGGAGGTGCGGCGCGGCAAAGAGATGGGCGTCGACGACTACATCACCAAGCCGTTTGAGGAGGAAGACCTGCTGGTGGTGGTGCGCTCCAAGCTACTCCGCCGGCGGGAGATCCGGCGGCAACGCGAAGAGCAGTTCTCCGGCCTCAAGCGCACGATCTTGGCGACCCTCAGCCACGAGTTCCGGACGCCCCTCACCTACATCATCAACTACTCCGACATGCTCGGAAAGGAAGGCGCCGACCTCGCCTCGGAAGACTTCCGCCAATTCATGCATGGAATCCGCCGCGGGGCCGACCGCCTCCACCGGCTGGTGCTGGACTTCATGACCCTGGTGGAGCTCGAGACGGGGGAGGCGGAGAGTCTCTTCCAGTTCCGGCGGCGGGTGATCGACGACATCGGTCCATGGCTTCGCACGCAGGCTCGCGCCTTCCAGACGACGGCGAAGAGCCGCGGCCTGGAGCTGGTGATCGACGTGCCGGATTCCCTTCCGCCGATCGTGGCCGATGAAATCTACCTGGGCAACGCCATCGGCCGCCTGTTGGACAACGCCGTGAAGTTCTCGCGCACCGAAACCGGGAAGATCTGGTTCCGGGCAGAGACCCATGAGAGCCGTCTGCGGATTCAGGTGGAAGACCAGGGCGTGGGGATTCGGGAGGAGGAGCTCGGATCGCTCTTCCAGGTGTTCCACCAGGTGGACCGCTCCCGGCAAGAGCAGCAAGGCATCGGCTCGGGGTTGGCCATCTGCAAAGGGATTGTCGAATTGCACGGCGGCCGGGTGAGCGCCAAGAGCAAGCTTGAGGTGGGGAGCACATTCACCATCGAGCTCCCCGCTGTCTTGAGCGGCTAGCCTCGGCGCCCCTTAGCGCCTGGCCTCGGCCACGGCTTGGCCGTGGGCCAGAAGCTCCTCCACCATCCTTGCCTCTCTGGCTTCCGCGTAGACTCTGAGCACGGGTTCCGTCCCGGAGGGGCGGATGAGGAGCCAGGATTCGTCCTCCAGAAGATACTTCACGCCGTCAAGCGTGCTCACGGAAGCGAGGGAGGTGCCGGCGATCTGGGTGGGAGCTTCATCGGTGAGGCGCGCCACCATGCGCTCCTTGGCGACGGGCGCCGAGAGCCGGAGGTCGAGCCGGGCGTAGTGGGAAGGGCCGACCTCGGCCAACAGCTGCGCCACAAGGTCCTCCAGCGGCGCGCCCGTCGTCGCCACCATCTCGACCAGGAGCAAGCCCATCAGCACGCCGTCGCCTTCGGGAATGTGCCCCTGGAAGGACATTCCGCCTGATTCCTCGCCTCCGATCAAGACATGATCCCGCAGCATCCAGTCGGCGATGTGGCTGAAGCCGACCGGGGTTTCGATGACCTCCAGGCCGTAGCGGGCTGCCAGGCGGTTGATCATCTGGGTGGTCGAGATGGTCTTGACCACCTTGCCGCGCCAGCCGCGCTTCTCGACGAGGTACTTGAGCGCCAGGGCCAGGATGCGGTGCGGGTCGACGAACTGGCCTCGGCCGTCCATGGCGCCAATGCGGTCGGCGTCGCCGTCGGTGGCGAGGCCGAGCTGCCCGTGGCCGGCGGCGATGGCTCCGGCAAGCGCCCCGAGGTAGCGGGCGATGGGTTCGGGGTGGATGCCGCCGAACCCGGGGTTCATCTCGCCGCGGATCTCGAAGACCTCACAGCCGGTGCCCTGCAGGATTCCCCGGATCTGGCCGCGGCCGGAGCCAAACATTGGGTCGACAACCAGGTGCTGAGGGTTGTCGGCGATGGCCTGAACATCGATCAGAGTCCGCAGATGGTCGAAGTAGGCCAGGGTGGGATTGAAGCGCTGGATCAGGCCGGCCTCCTTGGCCCGATCGTAATCCATCAAATTTGGGCCGCGGCCCCGCTGCTCGTTGTCGTTGAGGTAGACCTCGACTCGGCGACACTGCTCGGGCAGCGCCGAGCCGGCATAGGCCGCCTTCAGCTTCACGCCGTTATAACGCGGGGCGTTGTGCGAGGCGGTGATCATAATCCCGCCAATCGCCCCCAGTTGGCCAACAGCCAGGGAGACGGCCGGCGTGGGGACGTCGGAGTTGGAGAGGAACACAGTGAAGCCGTTGGCGGCCAGGACGCGCGCCGCCTCGGCGGCGTAGCGATCAGAGAGAAACCGCGTGTCGAAGCCCACCACCATCTTGTGAGGGTCGGGCGTCTTGCCGAATGTGTTGCCGTTGAGCCACTCGGAGGAGGCGACGGCGTCGGCAATCGCCTGCGCCACCAGGCGCAAATTGTGAAAAGTGAAGGTGTCGGAGATCACGGCTCGCCAGCCGTCGGTGCCGAAGTGAATCGTCATGGGGGCCTCAAGAGAGGGGGTGGGCGAGGGCCATTGTAGCAGCCGGGAGGGGGAAGGTCAATCGCATGGCAGAGAAGGGATCGGTGATCGGTCGATGGCAGTGAATGACCCTGGGCCTACTTCGTATCACTGACCACTGCTCACTGATCACCGATCACCTGTGGTTGCACGAGGAAGATCCCCGACGCATAACAGTTGCGTCGTCAGCGCTCCCTTAGATCCGGATGCCGACCACAAGATCGCCCACATTGGTGCCGGTGAGGCCTGTGTGAATCAACGCCCCGCAGGCGCGCAGCAAGGGATACGAATCGTTGGCTGCAAGGGCGGCAAGGGGGTCCCAGCCGAGCTCGGTGGCGCGTGCGAATGTGGCGCCGTCCACGAGGGCGCCAGCTGCGTCGGTGGGGCCGTCGACGCCGTCGCTGGCGAGAGCGAGGAGCGCCACCCCCGGGGCCCCGCGCATCTCGATCGCTGCCGCCAGGGCCAGTTCCTGATTGCGGCCGCCTTTGCCCGTGCCGCGCACGGTGACCGTGGTCTCACCGCCCATCAGGAGGCAGGCTCCGCCCGGCGCCCGGAGGAGCCGCCGGCCGACCGCGGCTCCCACCTGGCGCGCCTCGCCTTGCATCCTGCCCGTGACGACGCGAGCTCGCAGTCCTCGATGCAGCGCCTCCTTGCGAGCGGCCCGCACCAGGTCGCGGTTGCTCCCGATGAGGATGCTCACCGGAGGCGGGGTCCGAGGTCCGGCGGGGGTGCTGGAAGGCGATGACTGGAGGGCCGCCCGGATGCCCGGCGGCGCGAGACCCCAGAGGCCATAGGCCTCCAGGATCCTCTGGGCGCCCGCGGGTTTCGCCGCGCGTAGAAGCGTGGGCCCGGAGGCCACCGCGGCCAACGAATCCCCGACGACATCGGAAAGAACGAGGCCGATCGTGCGAGCGGGCGCGGCGATCCTCGCCAGCCCGCCGGCCTTCACGCGCGAGAGCGATTTGCGCACCGTGTTGATTTCATGCACCGGTGCGCCTGAACGGATCAAGAGGTCGTTGACGGCGCGCAAGTCGTCGAGGGAGGCTTCTTCCCAGAGCAGCTCAAACATTGCCGAGCCGCCGCCGGAGACGAGAGCCAAGAGCAGATCATCGTGCCCGGCTCCGGCGAGCAATTCGCGGGCGTGCTCCCCGGCGGCAAGGCTTCCTGGATTCGGGAGAGGATGGCCGGTGACGACGGACAAGAGCCGGGGATGGATCGGCCCCGTCTCCCCGAGCGTAGTCACGACGCCGCCCGTCAAGCGATCCGCCAGTACGCCGGCCGCCGCGGCGGCCATGGCGGGCGCCG
>Ga0209521_10002160_pt1 | contig 16113 bp, 14 predicted proteins | sample Rifsed19ft4_FD_184016 | JGI IMG/M metagenome (GOLD analysis project Ga0209521, IMG submission 184016) | Soil microbial communities from Rifle, Colorado, USA - sediment 19ft 4 (version 2) | ecosystem: Environmental > Terrestrial > Deep subsurface > Rock core/Sediment | place: Rifle, Colorado...
TTGGCTGAGAGGGGGCCCGCCCATGGCCGCTGGGCAAATCGCCCCTGCATGTTGCAGGGGCGATTTGATTCGTATGGAGCAGGCGGGGCGTCTAGATGTAGTTGAGCTCTAGAGCCTGTCGTTCGAGGTCACTGCGGAAATCGGGATGGGCGATGTCGATGAGCGCCCGAGCGCGCTCGCGGATGGTCTTGCCGAAGAGGTAGGCGACTCCATATTCCGTGGCGATATAGTGCACATGATTCCGGGAGGTGACGACGCCCGCGCCGGGCTTCAACATCCCGACGATGCGGCTGATCGGTTTTCCGCCGCGCAGGGAGGCTGTGGAGGGTAGGGCGATGATCGGTTTGCCGCCTTTGCTGCGAGCGGCGCCGTAGACGAAATCCACTTGCCCGCCGACTCCCGAGTAGAGCCGGGGGCCGATACTGTCGGCACACACCTGGCCGGTGAGATCCACCTCAATCGCCGAGTTGATCGAGATCATCTGATCGTTCTGGGCGATGACGAAGGGGTCGTTGACGTATTCGGTGGGGTGCAGCTCGATGATCGGGTTGTCGTCGACGAAGTCGTAGAGCCGCTGAGTGCCGAGAAGGAAACCGGCTACGATCTTCCCCGGATGCAGCGTCTTTCTCTCGTTCGTGATCACACCCTGCTGGACGAGGTTCATCACCCCATCGGAGAACAGCTCCGTGTGAACTCCCAGATCGCGTTTCTCCCCCAAGAAGTGAAGCACGCCATCGGGTATCGCTCCGATCCCCATCTGAAGGGTGGACCCGTCATCGATCAGCTCGGCGACGTGACGACCGATCGCCTTGCTCAGGTCGTTCGGCTCGCCCATCGCCAGCTCGGCGAGCGGGTAGTTCACCGGCACGGCATAGGTGATCTTCGAGATGTGGATGAACGAATCCCCCAGCGTGCGGGGCATCTTCTCATTGATCTCGGCGATGACGATGCGGGCCACTTGCGACGGCGTCTTGGAGAGGCCGGCTTCGATCCCCAGGCTGCAGAAGCCGTGTTCGTCTGGAGGGGCCACATGGATGAGCGCGACGTCGGGCTTCAGGTGGGTTCGGAGGAGCAGGGGGACCTGGGAGAGGAACACCGGCGTGAAATCCGCCCGCCCGTCATGGACCGCTTGGCGGACGTTGTCGCTGATGAATAGCGTGTTGACCCTCAGGTGCCCCTTCATTTCCGGCACGACGTGCGGCGCCGGCCCGATGGTGAGCACCTGGATGATCTCGACGTCGTTCAGCTGAGGGGCACGGGCGACCAGGGCCGCCAGAAGCTGCTGCGGCACCGAGCAGTTTCCGGTGAGGAACACCCGGGATCCGGATTGGATCACCTTGACGGCTTCTTCGGCGGTGGTCACCCGCGCCTTGCTTTCGAGGGGCCAGTTCATTCTTCAGCGCTCCGCAGGCTCACCAGCCGCCTGAGATGTCGAACCTCGCCTCGAAACGTATCGATCCCGCGCTCGAGGGCCGGGAGCTGTTTCAAGGCGCCGTCCAGGCCGAGTTCGGCGATCGCCGCCAGGTAGGGATAGGCTGCGTTGAAGAGGGTGTAGGTCCCTGTGCGGCCGAGGACTCCCGGGAGATTGGGAACGCAGCAATGGATCACGCCTTCATCGATATACGTGGGCGCGCCGTGGGAGGTGGGTCGAGAGGTCTCGATGCATCCACCCGTGTCGATGGCCATATCGATGATCACGGCGCGGCGTTTCATGCGAGAAACCATCTCCCGCGTGACGACGACCGGCGACCGTTCACCCGGGACATAGACCGCCCCGATCAAGACATCGGCGTAGGAGCAGGCGCGAGCGATATTGTAGGCAGTGGAGAACATTGTCACCAGCGGCTTGGCGCAGGAGGCCTGAAGTTCCTGCAGGCGGCGCATGTCGATATCGAGCACGGTGACATGCGCCCCCAACGCGGCGAAAACGCCGGCCGCCGTGCCGCCGACCGATCCTGCGCCGATGATGACCACCTCCGGCGCGGGAACCCCGACCATACCTCCCAGCAGGATCCCCCGCCCGCCGAAGTCGTTCTGCATCAGCCTCGCGGCCACCTGAGGGACGATCTGGCCGCCGAGGCGGCTCATCGGAGCGAGCACCGGACGGTAGCCGTCGACATCTTGGATCTTCTCATAGGCAATGGCGGTGATCTTCTTATCGAGAATCACGCGAAGCTTGTCTTCGCGTGCGGCCTCGAGATGGAGAAAGCCGGCCAGAGCCTGGCCCTCTCGCAGGACGTCGAGCTCCTCCTGCAGCGGCCGTGCGAACTTGAGAACGAGATCCGCCCGGCGCAAGACTTCCTCTTCGCTATAGGCGATGATCCCGCCGGCCTGCGCATAGTCGTCATCGCTGAACCCGGCGCCGACACCGGCCCCCCGCTCGACGTAGACGATGTGCTCGCGCTGAGCAAACAGGTGGACTCCCGCCGGGTGCAGGCCCACGCGGTATTCGTAGGGACGGCGTTCCTTCGGGATCCCAATGATCATTCTCGATCTCCCTGCGCTTCCGCCCGCGGCCCCGTGAGCACGCGCCGGATGGCGGGAAGCGCCCAATCGATGGTGGCTCGATCGATGACGAGAGGCGGCGCGAAACGAATCACGTGCGTATGGGTCTCCTTGCACAGGATCCCCTCGCCCTGGAGCGCCTCGCAGAAGCGACGAGCCCCGCCCGCCTCGGGCTTGAGCTCCACGCCGATCAGCAGCCCTCGGCCCCTCACCTCGCGGACCTGTGGGCTGGGGATCTCCGCCAGCTGCTCCAGGAAGTACTCACCGACGGTGGCGGAGTTCTCGACCAGCTTCTCCTCGACAAGCACTCGTAGGGACTCGCGGGCCACGGCCGCCGCCAGCGGGTTGCCGCCGAAGGTGGATCCGTGCTGACCCGGCTCGAAAACGCCCAACACCGGATCGTCGCTGAGGACTGCGGAGACCGGGTAGAACCCGCCTCCCAAAGCCTTGCCGAGGATCAGTACATCGGGCCGGGCGTTCTCCTCGTGTTGATAGGCGAAGAGCGTCCCGGTTCTGCCAAGGCCGGTCTGGATCTCATCGAGCATGAGGAGCAGCTTGTGCTCACGGCAGAGCGAGGCCACTCTGGTGAGGTAGCCTTTCGGAGGGACAATCACGCCGCCCTCGCCCTGGATCGGCTCGATGAGGACGGCGGCTGTGCGCGGGGTGATCGCCTGCTGCATCGCCCGGGCGTCTCCGAAGGGGACGACGACAAAACCAGGTGTGAATGGGCCGAAGTCTTCGCGGTATTGAGCCTCCGACGACATCGAGACGGCGGTGATGGTCCTGCCGTGGAAGTTGCCGGCGCAGACGATGATCTCCGCCTGATTAGAGGCGACGTCCTTGGCGCGGTGGGCCCACTTGCGGGCAGCTTTCACCGCCGTCTCGACGGCTTCGGCCCCTGTGTTCATGGGAAGCACGCGGTCATACCCCGTGAGATCGTGGAGCTCGCGGTAAAGAAGGCCCAACTGGTCGTTGTAGAACGCCCGCGAGGTGAGGGTCAGGCGTGCGGCCTGTTCGGTGAGAGCCCGCAGGATTCGCGGGTGGGCGTGTCCCTGGTTGACCGCGGAGTAGGCGCTCAGACAGTCCAGGTATCGCTTCCCGGCGAGATCGTAGAGCCAGACGCCTTGTCCACGGGTGAGGACGACCCGCAGCGGGTCGTAGGTGTGGGCGCCATACTTGCCTTCGAGGTCGATGGGGTCGGTGGTGGAGGGCATTGGGCAATGAGGATCTGGGTGGATGCAGGCCCGAGCGCACTCAGACGACGAGCGCAGGCCGGGCCCCCGTTGGGACCGGTGAGCGGCAGCCGCCGGAGGTCAGGTGAGCAGAGTCACCAGGATGGCTTTCTGGGCGTGCAGGCGGTTCTCTGCCTGGTCGAAGATCGCGGAGTGAGGGCCATCGGCCACTTCGTCGGTGATTTCCTGGCCGCGGTGGGCAGGGAGGCAGTGCATGACAATCGCCTCCGGCTGGGCTTCGGAAAGCAGCTGCGCGTTCACCTGGTAGGGCGGGAAGACCGCCTCCCGACGTTTGGCTTCGGCCTCCTGGCCCATGCTGGTCCACGTGTCGGTGTAGATCACGGAAGCGCCACTCACGGCTTCGTGTGGATCCTTGAGGAACCGGGCCTGGGCTCCGCTCTCGTGTGCCATCTGCTTCCCCAGGGCCTGGACCTCCCGAGGCAGCTCATGCCCTTCCGGGCTGGCGATGGTGAAATCGACGCCGAGGCGGGCGCAGGCGGCCAGGAGAGAGACGGCCACATTGTTGCCGTCCCCGATGTAGGCCAGTCTCAGGCCCTCAAGCCTGCGGAAACGCTCCAGGATGGTGAGCATATCGGCCAGAGCCTGGCAGGGGTGATTGTAGTCGCTGAGCCCATTGATCACGGGCACCGAGGCATGGCGAGCCAGCTCAAGGACGTGCTCATGGGCAAAGACTCGGGCCATGATCGCGTCGACGTAACGGGAGAGGACGCGGCTTACGTCGGCGATCGACTCCCGTTTTCCAAGGCCGATCTCGTCTGGGGAAAGGTAGAGCGCATCGCCTCCGAGATGGCGCATAGCCATGTCGAACGAGACCCGTGTGCGCAGGCTCGGCTTCTGAAAGACCATCGCCAGCACTTTGCCGGCCAGGATCGGGGAGTTGCCGCCCGATCGGCGCTCGTCCTTCAGCCCGAGGGCCAACTGGAGCATCTTTTCCAGGTCCGGGCGCGTGAAATCTGAGATGGCGAGGAAGTGACGGGGCAATTCGGGCTCCTGGATGGGGGATTGAGAACGCCCGTGTACGAGCCGAGTATAGCACAGGTGTGGGACTGGAGGCTGAGTACCCACAGGGCCCAACCTGGCCTATAATCTCTGCAGCGACAAGACAAGCATGCCGCCGCCCACGGCGGTCGAGGACGGAGGGTGGAAACGTGAGCCCTGGCCGAGCCCTAGTTGTCGATGACGAGCCGGAGATCGTGCGTTTGTGCTCTCGCCTCTTGAGCAAGGCCGGCTACGAGGTGACGCCCGCCGAATCGCCGGCGGTGGGGCTGGGGGCGCTGCGCGACCATCCCTTCGATCTGGCGCTCCTCGATATCTGGCTTCCGGGAATGGACGGCTTCGCGCTGATGCGTGAGGCCCTCGCCTTGCAGCCCGATCTCGCGGTGGTCTTCATGACCGGCTACGGCACGATCGAGACGGCGATCAAGGCCATGGAGGAGGGCGCCGCCGGGCTCATCCTCAAGCCGTTCGAATCCAACGATGCGATGCTCAGGCAGGTGCAGCAGGCGTATGAGACCAACCGGGCGAGACGCGACGCCGCCCGGAGCCGCATCCTGCAGCCGATCTTCGGCCTCACCGAGGCCCTCTTCAGCGAGACCGAAGAGAGCAGCCTGGGCGCGCGGGTCGTGAACGCCGTCCGTAGCCACCTCAATTGCTCGGTGGCCGGCGTCTATCTGAAGGAAGAGGCCTCGGCGCAGATCCGGCTGGTGGCCAAGCGCGGAGAGGGCGTGGGGCTCGAGGCGGAGGCCGTCCCCGCGCTGGGGCGAAGCGCCGAGCGTCTGGCGGTGATCTATCTGAGCCGCGACGGCGCCGACCTCGAGCCGGCCGACCGCGACTGGCTGGAAGCCGGGCAGCTCGGCTCGGCCATGGTGGTGCCGGTGCGTAGGAGCCAGGGAACGTGCATTCTCCTGGCGGCGCGTCCTTTGGGGGAGGCGCCGTTCAACGAGCCCGAGCGCGAAACGCTTGTCCTCCTGGCCCGCCAGGTGGCTGTGGCGCTGGAGAACGCGCGCCTGTATGGAGCTCTACGGTCGTACGTCCGAGAAGTCGAGCGATCCCAGCAGCGCCTCGTCCAGACCGAGAAACTCGCCGCGATCGGGCGGATGATGGCCTCGATCGCCCATGAGGTGAACAACCCGCTGCAGTCGATGCGCAACTGCCTCGACCTCGCCGGCCGGGAGGGCGTGGAAGGCGAGCGCCAGGCTGAGTATCTGCGCATGGCACGTAAGGAGCTCGATCGCCTCAGCTGGATCGTCCGTCACATGCTTGAGTTCTACCGACCCGAAGCCTCCAGCCGGAATCTTGTCGACATGAATCAGTTGGTTCGCGATGTCGTGCTGCTCACCACCTCGGAGTGCCAGACCAAAGGCATTGCCCTCTCGCTCGAGCTCGAAGAAGGGCTTCCCCAGGTCTGGGGGGCGGCGTTCCAGCTTCAGCAAGTGGCGCTGAATCTGGCGATCAACGCCATCGACGCGATGCCGGATGGAGGAAAGCTTGCCATCCATTCCGGGCGCCGGCGCGACCGGGTGGAAGTCTCCTTCCACGACACGGGCGTGGGCATACCGCGGCAGGATCTGCCGCGCCTCTTCGAGCCGTTCTACACTTCCAAGGAGGGCGGCACGGGGCTCGGCCTGGCAATCAGCTACGGGATCGTCGCCGCGCACTCTGGGACGATGGAAGTGGAGAGTGATCCCGGGGCGGGGACGACGATCCGGGTGCTGCTTCCGCCGGCGGCCAAGGAGTAGAAGTGGCGGCGCGGGTGTTGGTGGTCGATGATGACGACGTAGGGCGCATGACGCTCACCGAGATCCTCCACCTGGAGGGGTTTGAAGTGGTGGAGGCGGACGGAGGCCGGGCGGCGCTCGAACGGCTGCGGGAAGGGGGGTGCGACGTCATGCTCCTGGATCTGAAGATGCCCGATCTCGACGGCGTTGCCGTGCTGCAGCAGACGGCCGAGCTTGCCCCCGACATCGAAGTGATCGTCTTCACCGCTCACGGCTCCCTGGAATCGGCGATCCAGGCCGTCCGCCACGGTGCCTACGACTACCTGCTCAAGCCGACGAGCACCCAAGACATCCTCGAGACTGTCCGGCGTGCGGCGGAACGGAAGGAGCAGAAAGCGAGGTCGGCGGCGGAGGCCGCCCCGGCGGAAGCCCGGCCGCAGGAGGCGTGGGCGGATCTCCCGCCGGAGATCGAGTTCGGCGGCCTGCGTCTGGACGTCGATCGGCGATGGATTGCGTGCGGGGGCGCGGGCGTCGAGCTCACGCCGGCGGAGACCCGCCTTCTCCTGGCGCTTTTCCGGCGTCAGGGAGAGGTGGTCACTTGCGAGGAGCTGGTTCGAGAGGTTCAGGGGTATAGCGTCGAGAGCTGGGAGGCGCCGGCGATGATCCGGCCCGTGATCAGCCGGCTCCGGCTCAAGCTCCGGCAAGCCGGCGGCAACGCCGAAAGCATCGGCACCGTCAGGGGGACCGGTTATCTCCTCGAGGCGCAACTCGACCGCTGACCCGCCTTTTTCCTGGAGTTCCTGGGCAGTCCTGTGATTGAAGTGTGGATCTCGCGGCTGGGAGGCGTCGCCGGGCTGGCGACGCTAGGCGCCGCCCTATGGGGCCTTTCCAGCGCGAGTCGCAGGCCCGCCGGCCGGATCGAGGGGCCAGCAGGGAATCTGCTGCGCTGGCCGATCCTTGGGGCGGCCACCTTGCTCTACCTTGTGATCCTCATTCTTCTCTGGCGGCCGCTGCCGATCGAGCTCCGCGAATCGTCACGAATGGCCCTCGTCCTCTTGGGCGCGGCGATATACTTCCCTTCGCTCGGGCTCTACCTGTGGGGGCTGCGCGCGCTGGGCACGATGTTCGGCGCGGCGAGCGGGTTTGGCGTACGTCTCCATGCCGGCCATCAGCTCGTGATCGATGGGCCCTTCTCCGTGGTCCGCCATCCGATGTACCTGGCCGTCTTCCTCGCCGGGATCGGCGGCCTTCTCCTCTATCGGACCTGGGCGATGCTCTTCTTCGCCTCCAACATGCTGGGGCTGATCTTTCGAGCTCGGCGTGAGGACCGCGCCATGGAAGCCGAGTTTGGAGAGAGTTGGCGGGCGTATGCCGAGCGGGTTCCAGCCTTTCTCCCCCGCCTGCGCCGGCGGAGGTAGGCGTCTGAACGCCGGGTGGAGTTTCTCCAACCGGATCGACTGCCGCCAGGCCGCGCCGCACCGGAGGTCAGGCGATGAATCCCTTCCTCAAGCGCCTCGGGTTCGGTCCCGACGATCGTGTGGTCATCCCGCACGCCGACGACCTGGGAATGTGCCATGCCGCGAATCAAGCGTTCCGGTGGATCGCGGATCAGAATGTCGTCCGCACCGGGGCGGTCATGATGCCGTGCCCGTGGTTTGATGAGATCGCCGCCTACGGCCGAGAGCGATCCACGCAGGCGGATCTTGGCGTGCATCTCACGTTGAACTGCGAGTGGGACGTCCAGCGTTGGAGCCCGATTTCCACTCGAGATCCGGCCAGCGGGCTGCTCGACGAAGAGGGCTGCATGTGGCGCGACAACGCCTCGCTCTACGCGCACATGGATCCGAAGGCGGCCGCTGCCGAGATGCGGGCGCAGGTTGTGCGGGCGCTGGCGGAGGGGATGGACGTCACCCACATGGATACTCACATGGGATCGGTCCTGCATCCAGCCCTGGCTCCCGCCTATCTGGCGTTGGCCCAGGAATACCGCCTGCCGGCCCTGATCCTGAAGATTTCCGTGCAGGCGCTGGCGCGCATGGGCGTTCCTCCGGAGTCGGCCTCGCAGCTCGTCGGGGCATTGGAAGAGTTGGAGCGGAGCGGGGCGCTGCCCATCTTCGATGCCATGGCAGATCTGCATGCGGCGCCAAAGGGAGACCGGCTCGGCGAGTACGAAGCCAGGCTGGGCGGGCTGCGCCCCGGGCTCACCCATCTCGTCTACCATCCGTCGGCGCCCACCTCAGCCCAACGCCGCTGCCCCACCAGAAACGCTACACTCACGGCGAGGCGCTCTCCTACACCCGGATGCTCCTCTCGGCCATCCTCGAGCAGCTGCGCCAGGAGAAGTGGCGGGCCCAGCCTTCCGGAGAAAACCTTCACATCGCCCTGGCCTATCCGGTCCATTGGCGTTCCGAGCACCAGGGGGCGATCTTCGACGAGTTCCGCAAGACGGCCGAAGGATGCCTGCCGGAAGAGCTCCATGCCAACCTGCGTTTCGTGCCCGAGCCGGACGGGGCCATCCTCTCTCTTCAGCGGCAGAGCCTCTTGCGGCCCTCCGGCGACGGCCGACTCACCCTGATTGCCGACGTCGGCGGCAGCAGCAGTGACCTGATCGCAGGCCAGCTCGACCCGGGAGCGGGCACCCTCGTGGCGGTCCGTCGCTACGGACAGCCGCACGGTGGCGGGCTGTACGACGATGAGATCGCCAAGTTCATCGCTGACGAACTGCACATTCCCGCCTCCTCGTTAGCCGACGATCCCTCGGCGATGGTGGCGCTGCGAGTCTACGGTCGGCAGCTCAAGGAATCTCTCAGCCGCCAGCTCCTCCATCCGGACAGCAGCCTGACCTCGGTGAAGCGCGTGGTCACCCTCGTCCTAGGCGGAGACCAAGTCTTCCGGGGTTGGGTGGCACTTGACGAGAGCGGTTTCCGCCAGATCGCCCGCCATCGCATCGTCGATTTTGAGTACGTCATCGAAAACGGGCTCAAGGCGATGGGGCTGGCCGAGGCCGATATCGGCCAGGTCATCCTGGTGGGCGGAGGCTCGAAGCTCTTCAGCGTCATCGGCTACCTTCGCCAGCGCTTCGGCGGGACGAACGTCCTCCTGGCCGACAATCCAGAGGAGATCGTGGTCCAGGGCGCGGCGCTGGAGTATGAGAAAGCCTCCGAGCTGCCCTGGCAGCGGGCGGCTACCCCGCCGGCACCGCCGGCCCCCGCCTGGGTGCTCGTCAACGGGGATGATCAGCCCTACCCACTGCGCGAGGAACGGATCACGATCGGTCGCAAGCGCGATAACGCCATCTGGCTGCGCGATGATCGTGCCTCGCGCCACCACGCCGAGATCCGCACAGCCGGCGGCGACCCGCAGATCGTCGACCTGGGGAGCTCCAACGGCACCTTTGTGAATGGTGAGCGCCTGCCGCCCAACCAGCCTCGCGTACTGATCGCGGGAGATCAGGTGCGCATCGGCGCGACCGTGCTCACCGTTCAACGGCCCGGCCAGGCGACCGGCGGGCGGGGCGTTCACGCGTGACCGATCACAGCCTCGTCACCCGGCCGCCCGAGAGCCTCGAGCCCCTCGACACACTCCCCGTCGGCGCGTTGACCGTCGCCGGCGACGTGATTTCCCGGGCTCTGCTCTTCGCCCTCAGTCGCTCCTACCTCGACGGTCCGATTTTCGAGGCCAACTACGTCCGCCTGCTCGAGCCGGCGGTCGAAGGCCCGCCCGACGTCGCCTTTCTGCACCTCGAGCAGATCGGGCAACCGGTGAAGGAGGGGCCGGGCCAATCGATGAAGGCGGTGCAGACGACGCTGGCCGCCTGCCACGACCCTCGCTACTCGCTCCTCTTTGTGATCTCGAGCGACGGGCTGCGCAGCCACCTGCATCTGGGCGTGGCCGCCCGCTCGCCCAACGCGCAGCCCAGGCTCTTCGCCGATCAATTGGGCGAGTTCCTCTGCTCCAACTGGCCCGGCACCCGCGTCACCCCCGTCACCGACTACGGGCAGATTGTTCAACGCTTCCATCTGCCGCTCAGCCGCTTCCGCTACGCCCGGGCCTTCACCGGGATTCCCGCCTCGAAGTCGGACGGCTCTCCGGTCGCCGGACAGAGCCTCGACCAGTTTATGCGCGGGCTGCGCGGCAAACCATACCTGTACCTCGTGGTGGCCGATCCGATGTCCGAGGGCCAGGTCGACGAGATCATCGCTGCCTGCCGCACCCTGGCCGGGCAGGTTTATGCCTTCACCAAGGCTACCATCCAGCGCAGCATCAGCGAGGGGACGTCCACCAGCGTCGCCCGCAGCGAGAGCGACTCCCGGTCCACCAGCACCACCACCGGAGCTTCGGAAAGCACCTCCGATGGAAAGAGCAAGGGCGTCCTCGGCTCCTTCCTTGAGCGGTCCAGGGGCCTGGGGAGAGGGGTGAAGACCGGCGGCATGTTCGGGATGGCCGGCATGCTGGCGGCCGTCGGGGGCCCGATGTTGATGTCGGGGATGCTCGGCATGTTTGGCCAGCTTCTGCCTTCGACGACCTCGTCCGTCACCACCGGGACCTCGACCTCCGAGGCGGAGACCCTCGGCCGGACAACCGGGGTCACGGAGACGGATGGCACCTCCACGAACGAATCCGTTTCCTTCGGCCGCGAATACCTCAACAAGCACGCCGAGGCCTGCGGGCAGCTCCTCGACCAGACTGTCAAACGCTTCCAGACGGCCCGGGGCCTGGGATGCTGGGACGTCGGGGTGTATGTCCTCAGCGATCAAGCCGAGACGGCGGCGCAGGCTCAAGCTCAGCTGAAGGCGCTGGTGAGCGGCGCCAATAGCTCGTTCGAGCCCGTCCGCGCGATCGACCTGGGCTCGATCTGGGACGGTCAGGCTCAGGTGTCGCTGGATGCGTTTCAACATCCGCCCTTTCGCCTCTTTCAGCCCGCCGATGGTGAGCAAATCCGCCACCCGCTCGGGCCGTTCTTTGAGGGCCTTACCACGCCGCTCAACACCGAAGAGCTTTCCCTCTTCGCCAATCTGCCAGTGCGCGAGATGCCCGGCATGCCGCACCCCCAACCGCCGCGACGTGCGCTTCTGCGATAACTGCGGCGCGGCCCTCGGCTGACTTCCGCCGGGATTCCTGGAGCCTCACCACCGCGCCGATCGCGCCCCAATCCCAGACCGGCAAGCGACACCTTCGGAAGTGCGACGGCTCTGGAGCAACCGGATCCTTGCTGTCTATTTCTATCCATAGCCGTATGTGAGTGAGCGGGGGGGATCGCTCGCCATCTTCGCCTCATACGGCCAGGTGCCCCCGTTTCTCGGACAGGGAGATCGTCGCCGACGTCCCAGAATTGAACTGGAGGAAATCCGACTCGATGCCGTCGCTGAAGATCACCCCATGGCCCGGCATGTGGGAGAGTAGTTCGAGGGGAGTCTGGGAGGTGATCTTGCCGAACGTAATCCCGGCGGAAGAGGTCTTGCTCGGCCACGGCTCCCGCACGGAGAAGTAGAGGTAGTCGGCGTCCCACGGAAACGCCGGATCCTTGGCCCACTTCATCAAGCGTCCGGTGGCCGCGGTGGCGATTCCCGTTGCCCCTGCAAGGACGCTGCGAAACCAGCCTGTGGAACCCAGACCGGTAGAGACGATGATCCCGCTGGAGGAATGCTCCTCTGCCCGGTCCCCAACTCGAATCGTGTAGCGCGCCGAGGTGTGGGTCCGTGGTCCTATGAACAAGTCGTTCACGCCGTTGAGGCTTTCGCCGGTATTCAACGAGACCCTTGCCATCGTCACCTGCCTGATGGTTCTCTTGTGATGGAACACCTCGCGTAGGGCCGTATCCAACTGGCCCAGGGTGAAGGGCAACAGCACGCCCTCCCACCTTTGAGGGTCTGGATTGACGCCGAGAACCACCTGGTGGGTGAGGTATTTCAGCACATTGGCGACCAGGCCATCCTGGCCGAGGACAACGACCGTATCCTCTTCTCCGAATATGAAGTTGGTCACATAGGCTCGGTGGAGCGTCTGCAGGCGGCCAAGCCTGGAGAGAATCGTTTCTGCCTCGTGGACGGCCGCCTTGTATGTGCGGTCTTCGGATTGATAGTCGGAGAAATCAGCCCCCAGATGCTCGATGTAGAAGCGGGCCTGCTCCTGTGTGTTGAAGCGCGCGACAAGGTCATCCAGTCGGGTGTCTCGCACGACCAGGATGATCTTATTCTCTGTCAGGCGGTCCATTGCTTGCGTCGGTCCGTGCGAGGAGTTCGCGGAGTAGGTCCGGCGAGACGTTGAGCTGCCCGATCCTGTCCGCCCGTTCCGCCATTTGCTTGAAGGCCAGGGCGACAAGATGGGCGGGATCCATGCCGACGCTGCTAAGGGCCTGGAGCACCTTCGGTTCGACCTGGGAGAAAGCCTTCATGACGGACGACAGAGCGTAGGCTTTGGCATCGGCCTCGTCGCGGGCATTGGCTGTGGCGAGGGTGACCAGCTCTTGCTTCCTCGCCTCCAGGGCGACCTGGGTGGCGATCTCGGCCTCTCTCAGCTCTCGCCTCTTCTCCTGGACCGACTTCTCGGCCTCCATCTGGGTCTCTCTGATCTGCCGCTTCTTCCTCTCTACTGCGATCTCGGTGTTGAGCTCGTTCTCTTTGATCCCCCTCTCTTGCTCCACGGCCGCATTCCTGCGGGCGTAGATCGCCTCATCCGCCTCACGAAGGATCCCCTCGCGCGCCTCCGCTTCAAGGGCGCGAGCCGTGTCGGGCGTCGGCCTGATAGCAAGGACGGAGAGCCCAAGCACTTCGATTCCCAGGGCTCGGACTGCCTCGGCCGACCTCAGGCCTTCCTCCAACCCGGTTACAAAGGTATCCGATCGGCTGAGGGCTTCCCGAAGGGTCAGCGACTTCAGAGAGGCGCGGGTGAGCACCCGCGTGTGATTGATGAGCCTTTGAGGAAGCTTGAGCGGGTCTTCGGAGGCGTAACCTCTCCGGTCGGGGAGGAGGGCGAAATTCATGAGCCCGGAGAGCTTCTCTGGGTCGGCGACCCTGTAGGTGATCTGACCCTGGACCGTTACCAGCTGAAAGTCCTTTGTCACTTCTTCAAAGATGAAGGGGACATCGACGCTGCCGATCGGGACCAGGACAAGGGAGGAGGTGGGGGCGAAATAGAAGAAGGATAGGCCGGCCCCACGCCGAACAGGCCTTCCTCGTCGAACCTGTAGAACGAAATCCGTTGGCTGGACCTTGATGAAACGGAAGCCGAACATGTCCCCTCCTTGTCGTGTGCAACCCCGCATCACGGTCCCTGCGGGGGGCGGTTGTGAGCGGGCTCCGGCCGATCCTCTCACGAAGCGGTGCCTGAACCAAATCCGAGCCGACAGGCTGATCCCACGCAGGAGAGCCCTGCGGCTGGGGTCCGCGATCGCCGAACAGTATAGTGCCCCAGGCTCCGCCGGCCCTCTCGGAGCCCCCCCTCATGCTCGTGAGACGGCTTCCACGGCGGCCAACGGGCACGGCCTTCTAGAGCCCCGGGCTTCAAGAGTAGGCCCCTCAGGCGGCCGGTTCTTCTCACCGGCGACATGAGCCGTGCATCGCCGTCATCGGCTCAATGGGCGTGGCTCCCCGAGGAATCGTCCGCACGGGACGATGGCGCCGCCCTTCAACAACCAGGCTCGCCATCGTGCCCACAACAGGCCTGCCTCAGGACGACCCGGCGCCACAGGTTGCGAGAGAGCTTGGCGAGCTTCTGCGACAAGGGCATCGGCTGATCGAGGTTTGTCAGGAAGCTCGAAATGGAACGCGGTCTCAATGCGATTCGCTCCTCACTCAGTGGCGGATCAATGGATCATCCGAGGCGACGCAGCATCGGGAGGCGACCCAGGACCGTCTGGCCAAAGGCCAGTTTCCGATTCATAGTGCTGTCCCCCGATCAGGACGCCCGGGACCGATGCAGATGAAAGCTCAACGGCCCACCGCCACCCGTACGCGAATACTCCCCGAGTTGTCCTCCAGACGTGTGTCGTTCATGCCGAGATACAGCCTGCCCGCTTCCCCGGCCGCACCTTCAAAATCGGCGCCCACCAGGAACGGCCGGCCCTCACCGATCCGGCCCAAAAGGGCAGCGTGCGAAGCCCCGAGGAGCACGTTGCAGTCGCAGCCCGGGTCCCCCCCGGAGCCCAATGCATCATAGCTTTCCCCGGGCCAGGGAGACCACTCCCCGGAGATCTGCTCGATCGCCAACGGATCGCCCACCTGAACGTCCAGGCCGGTATCGGTCCAGGCTTCATCCGCATAGACACGCAACCTCGCAGTCGCCTCGGCGTCATCGTCCCCGAAAAGCGGCGCAAGGCAAGCCAGGCTTGCCGCCGCGAGCCCCAGAGCAACCAGAATCGCCCTCGTCTGACTATTGTCCATTGAAGAACTCCTTCAGGCAGGGGGCCATGTTCTCAGGGATATCTTCGCCCCAGGCGGCGCCGGTGAGGACCCTTCCCGTCGGCATACCGTCCTCGCCGACCTCGAAGAACGTCGGAACTCCAAGGACTCGGAAGCCCGTGCCCGGAAGCCTTGGGCTCCACTCGTCGATATCCAGCCGGACAACGTAGGTGCCTTCGAATGCGTCGACCATCCGATCGTCGGTCAGGCTGTTGTCAAGGGCAACGCACGAGGGACACCACTCTGCGGAGAACTCCACAAAGGGCCTCCGGCCCATCTCTATGGCCCGGGCCGCATGGGCGGCGAGAAGGCCGGCCAGATCCCCATCCGAAGGATGCAGAACCACGAGTGAGAAACCCCTGGAGGCCGGAGGCTGGTCGGTGGCGGTTTCGACGGGCTTCCCTGGAGAGGGGCTTGTGCTGCGGCCGAAGTTGCAGCCCAGAACCGCGACAAGGAGGCCAGCGATGGTCGCTGCGACCAGTCTGCGATTCATCTCCGATCACCTCCCGGGCAGATCCCTTTTTCAGGCCGCAGCCCCCGCTGAGGCTGTGGTGGAGAGAAATCGAGCTCCGCAGTCTCGTGGCGTGCGCTGGGAGCGGCCTCCCCTCTCCCCCGATATCCTAGCACGGCTTTTGCAGGCTACCCCTCTCTCGTTGCCTTGTCCGACCCATAGGCTATCTCAATCGTGTGGTTGGGGAGGAAGTTGGATTTCAGGTAGAGAAGAGACCGCTCTCGATCCTGCACGGCGCCCCTGGCGGAGAGTATCTGGTCACAGTCGACCGCGATGTCCTCAACAATCCGTTCATACCGATAGTACGCCAGCGCGGTGGGATCGATCTGAGCCTGGCCATAGCCCTGGTAGAACGGGGTTTCTTCCTCTTGTGGTGTGCCTGACTCGCCCCACAGTCCTCCGCCTATGAACATCAAGTCGCGCTCTTTCGGCGCCATGATTGGATTGTCCCAGTCGACGATGCGCAGAGCGCCTGTGGGTTCGATCAGGACGTTGCCCGCGTGGATGTCGGAGTGGCATAGGACAAATTCGGGAGACGCCGCACGAAGGATCCACCCGAGCCGCTCCGCGCGGCCGACAAGATCGAGGATCTTATCGCGTTTGTCGGCCAGGAACGCCTGTAACTCCAATGCAACGGGGTCGGCGGGAGCGCCGTCGCGTAGGCGCCCGAGGAACGCTCGCACCTTCTCGCGCCATTGTGGAGAGTAGCTCTCCCGCTGAATGCCCTC
>Ga0209521_10002163_pt1 | contig 16109 bp, 12 predicted proteins | sample Rifsed19ft4_FD_184016 | JGI IMG/M metagenome (GOLD analysis project Ga0209521, IMG submission 184016) | Soil microbial communities from Rifle, Colorado, USA - sediment 19ft 4 (version 2) | ecosystem: Environmental > Terrestrial > Deep subsurface > Rock core/Sediment | place: Rifle, Colorado...
ATGTGCAGTGCCATCGAAGCTCATGCAGTGGATCCTTTCATGCTGGATGTTGACGACATAATTAAAGTGGTTAAAGAGTATTTTCCCAGTTGGGAACAGTTCGAAGACCTCAATTTGGACTCAGAGGCGATTCATCATTTGGCGTCTGTCATAAAACTTCAAAGTGAATGGGTTAAACACCGCTCCACTTCGCTTTACACTGATCCGTTTCTTCTCGAAGAAAAAATCACGCAGGCAAGCAAAGAAGAAATGATAGGAATATTCCTCAAAGCTTGGCATCCAGTAGTGGAGTTGGAGCAGATCAGCATCCACAGTCTCGCTGAGGCTATGCGCTACTGGGAAACGCTGTTGCCGCTTAAGGAAAGATGGAAAGAGTTCGCCGTGCCCGAAGTTGCGATTGGAACCGCCACAAGAGACGAGTTGATAAGAGAACGCATCCTAGGAGACAAAGTGTTTTCTGAGGAACTTGAGAATTACTGGCAGGAACTAAAAGAGAAAGTGAAAGCGAAAGGGCACGACGGCAAAATCCTCTACTGGGATTTTGTCGGCGCAGAGACTTATGAGGAGACTGTGCAACGCGCTTTCTTGGCGAGTTTCCTCATCACGTACGGCTACGCAACATTGGAGATTCACCCGTTAGAAGAGGAGATTTTCATTAAACCCTTCGAAACACCCATTGCAAAAATCCTCACGCAACAGTCGATTTCAATTCCCATAGCCGTCACGTTTGAGAATTGGCAAAAGTGGAAGAGAGGCGAACTGGATTGAGCAGGAGAAAAGGCGTTTACGCGAGCAAGATGAAACGGGCTACGCACATGCTTTTTTACCGAAGGCACATGAAACCAGGCGTTAAAGGCTGGGAACTGCACAAAGCGTTAGGTGCGGATTACCCGAAAGTCTTGGATATTCTCGATGATTATTTGAAGAGTCTGGATTTGCAGGTTAAAACCGTTTTTGAAGAGGAAAAAACGCCAGCTGAGAAACCCTCTTTGGAGGAGCTTGACAAGGCACGTTTTTACATAACCCTGCGGGGCGATTTGACTCCGAAAGAGACAAAGATGATTGGCTGGCGAATAGACGATTTAGCTGGCTTAGCCATTGCAATCGCTTATATAATCAGCAAGAAGGGGCAAGCGCCGAGAAAAGAGGTTGAAGAGCTATTAAACGAGAAGCTTCCAGGGTGGAAAGTTGGCTTGAACATTGACAGGTACATCCGCTATGGCTATTTGCTTCAGGATGACAACGCGCAACTGTATATAGACTGGAGAACCAGAGCGGAAGTGGATGAGAAAGCGCTGATAGACATGCTTCTCAGAAGCGAAGCACAGACGACTTTGCCTTCTGAATCATTGGAAGAAGAAGCAAACGACAAGGAAGACAGCGGGTAAAAATTCTGGAGGCTATGTAGTAGACTAACGCTTGAAAAAGTTTATACCCCCTCTATATATAGCTTGAACTCTTGAGAGAACGGCACATTTTAACTTGACAGTGTGATGCCGGTTGGATGGCGAAAATGAGATATGTGCATTGACTCATTATTCATGTTTGAAGGTTGAATAGAAAGTGAGATGTTATGGTTTTTCCTGAAAATTTCTTGTGGGGCGCATCAAACAGTGGATTCCAATTCGAGATGGGCGATTCAGCAGGGTTAAACGTTGATTCTGGCAGTGACTGGTACCTGTGGGTTCACGACAAGGCTAACATACAAAAAGGCGTAGTTAGCGGCGACCTGCCAGAAAACGGCATCAACTACTGGAACCTGTACGAAAAGGACCACGTCATCGCTCGTAGGTTTGGTCTGAACGCGTACCGCATAGGCATTGAATGGAGCAGAATCTTCCCGACGCCCACGTCTGCGATTGAACTCGAATTTGAGAAGGCATCGGATGGTAGCATTGCTAAGATAGAGGTTGACGACTCCGCGCTTCAGAAACTCGAAGAAGCTGCCAACAAGGTTGCCGTTAACCATTACCGGGCATTCATAGAAGATTTGCGTGATAAAGGCATCAAGGTCTTCGTTTGTTTGAACCACTTCACTTTGCCCTTATGGATTCACAACCCCATTACTGTTCGAGACACCAACCTTCGTGAAGGTCCGAGAGGATGGGTTGACCAAGAGACAATAGTTGAGTTCACGAAGTACGCTGCGTACATGGCGTGGAAGCTAGGCGACGTTGTGGATGAATGGGCAACCTTCAACGAACCCATGGTGATGCCTGAAACGGGCTACCTGATTCCCCAGTCTGGTTTTCCGCCTGGACTAAACAATTTTAAAGTTTCCAGAAAGGTAGCCTTCAACCTGACTGTCACACATGCACGCGCCTACGACGCCATAAAGAAAGCAGACACCATAAAAGCTGACAAGGACAGCGCAAGCGCAGCAGATGTCGGAGCGGTACATAACGTAATATCAGCTATGCCTTTCAGAGCTGAAAATGAAGCTGACGTCAAAGCGGCTGACTTCTTAAATCGCGTGCATAACCACTTCTTTCCCCAGTCAGTGTGCAGCGGTTGGGTAGATGCAAACCTGAACGGATTACAAGACAAAGGCGAAACGAAAGACCACCTTAGGAACCGTCTTGACTGGCTTGGCGTAAACTACTACACGAGGGCGGTGGTGAAAGGGAAAAAATCACTCTTAGCCCGATTATTCGCGGGGATAGCGGCAATTCCAGAAATGGCGGAAAACTACGGCTTCCTCTGCAAGCCTGACAGCGCTTCTGCTGACGGAAGACAGACATCAGACTTCGGGTGGGAAATCTATCCGGAAGGAATGCTTGACGCCTTGAAGATGATGCAAAGATACGGGCGACCATTGTACGTTATGGAAAACGGGGTCGCGGACGCAAAAGACACACTTAGGCCCAAATTCGTAATTGACCACTTGAAGATTCTTGACAAAGCCATAAACGAAGAGAAGATAGATGTTAAAGGATATTTCCATTGGTCTCTAACTGACAATTATGAATGGGCTAAGGGTTTCAGCATGAAATTCGGGCTGTGCGAAGTTGAGTTGAAAACCAAAAGGCGCAAAGAGAGGAAAAGCGCCAAGGTCTACAAGAACATAATAGTGAAGAGAACCGTTGAAGACCAACCCATTCAAACATTATGATAACTCAAACTGCTATCTTCAGATGACCAAGACCGAGATAACGAGGACGGTTATGGCGGTGAGTGGGAGAAACCAAAGAGAGACTGTAACGTTCACAGAGAAGAATATTATTGAGATTACTTGGGGAAAGGCTACTATTCATCTTAAAGAAGAAGTATAATTCTTAAAGAAACAGAGAGACTATTATGCTGCGCAGGCACGCACGCGCACAAGACAAGATTAACTATTTGATTCTGAATCTGAATTACGAATATTACCAATTCGTACCTTGATTTCATAACCATTATAGCGTTTGGGCGTTGAACATTGTCATTTGATAAGGCGGAATTAGGATGGATGTAGCTAAGCGTAAGACAGCACCTATCATGGACACGAGACTGCAGGGCGATAGACAGCAGAAGAATGGTAGACTGGCGTGGGGGGCTCAAGAGTATGTCGAAAGCATTATGGGTGCACTTGCAAAAAGCGAGAGTAAGTACAGAACCCTACTTGAAAATCTTCCGCAAAAGATTTTCTTCAAGGATAGGAATTTGGTTTATGTATCTTGCAATGAGAACTACGCACGGGACTTAAAGATTAAGTCCAATAAGATTGCAGGCAAGACGGATTATGATTTTTATCCTAAGAAATTGGCTGAAAAATACAGAGCAGACGACAAGAGGATTATGGAATCTGGGAAGACAGAAGATATTGAAGAGGAGTATGTCCACGATGGAAAAAGAGTATTTGTGTACACTGTTAAAACGCCTGCCAAAGATGAAAACGGTAATGTTGTTGGCATATTAGGCATTTTCTGGGACATCACCGAGCGCAAGGCGGCTGAGATAGCCCTCCTAGACGCTCGTGAATACGTTGAGAGTATTGTGGCGACAGTGCGTGAGCCTCTCATTGTTTTGGATAAAGAGTTGAGGGTGATCTCCGCGAGCCGTGCCTTTTACCTGACCTTCAAAGTAACGCCTGAAGAAACCGAGGGATTGGAAATCTATGAAGTTGGCAAACAACAGTGGAATATACCTTCGTTACGGCGACTTCTGGAAGAAATCCTCCCAACTAACACCACTTTCGACGACTTTGAGGTGGATCACTATTTTCCGAAAATTGGACGGCGTGTAATGCTCCTCAACGCCAGACGAATATACAGAGAATCTGATCACACACAAATGATTCTCCTAGCCATCCAGGACATCACCGAGAAAAAACTCTTACAAGAAGAATTAATCACTTCCGAGAAACTGGCTGCTATAGGTCAGTTGGCTTCTGCTGTCGGTCACGAGATAAGAAGTCCATTAGGGGTAATCAAGAACTCCGTCTATTTTCTCAACATGAGGCTCAAGGATGCCGCCGACGAGAAAGTAGTCAAACACTTGAAAATTCTGGAGAAAGAAGTCAACTCTGCAAACCTCATCATCAGCGATCTTCTTGGCTTCGCAAGTAAAAAAACACCTACTCTTGACCAAACCGACTTGAATGAGACAGTGAAGAACACGCTCTCCTACATCACCGTACCCGAGAATATAAAGGTAGAAATCAAACTCGGCGAAATTCCTAAAATGCTGCTGGACAAAGAACAAGTCCAAAGAGTGTGCCAAAACCTAATTCTAAACGCAGTCCAAGCCATGCCTGAAGGCGGAAAACTAACAATTCAAACAACAAAACAAGATGACTCAGCGAAGCTGATAGTAAGAGACACAGGAGTGGGCATCCCGAAGGAGAACATGCCGAAACTCTTCACACCCCTATTCTCAACGAAGGCTAAGGGAATCGGCTTAGGATTAGCCATATGCAAGCAAATAGTGGAAAGTCACGACGGCAACATCACGGTAGAAAGCAGAGTCGGCGAAGGATCAACATTCACTGTCAAGTTGCCTATTCGAACGGAGAAGGAAATCAGTGAACAATCAGCTTTCACTGTGCCCATGCCAATCGAAGAGAGGGTTAAGATTGAAAAATAAAGCCAACATCTTGATAGTTGACGACGACATAGAAATGGCAGAAACCTTGTTCGACATTCTAACAGAATTAGGTCATCACGTTGAAATCGCCAACGACGGATTCAAAGCCATTCAAAAAGTCAAAGCTCAAACGTTTGATGTGATTCTGATGGACATAAAAATGCCAGCAATGAACGGAGTAGAAACCTGCAAAGAGATCAAACGCATTCAACCAAAAGCTGTAGTGATGATGATGACCGCCTACTCTGTAGAAGACCTTGTAGCTGAAGCGTTGAAGGAAGGAGCCTACGGGGTCTGGTACAAACCCGTAGAAATCGAAAAAGTCATCGAACTGATAGAACTTTTCCAAGAAAAAGGCGCCTTGCTCTTGATCGTTGATGACGACTTATCGACATGTGAAACCCTGACAGACATCCTCAAAGAGAAAGGATACAGCATAGCCCATGTCAGCAGCGGCAAAGAGGCAATACAAATAGTCAAAGAAAAAGACTTCGACATAGTGTTCATTGATGTTAAGATGCCCGTTATGAACGGCCTCGAAACCTATCTGGCATTACGGAAAATCAGACCTAACATTAAGGTAGTCATGATGACAGCTTACCGCCAAGAAGTGCAAAACCTGGTGGAAGAAGCCATTAGACACGACGTCTACACATGCATCTACAAGCCCTTCGATATCAAGAAGCTGTTAAAGATCATAGAAGGAATACTGGCTTCAAAGACAAAAGCTGAAATTCAACAGATGGCAGCGGATTGAAAATGCCGGAAAGGGCAAGGGTTCTGATAATTGACGACGACGAAAACACGCTCGAAACCCTAAGCGATATTCTCCAAGAAAAAGGATACCAAACAGAAACTGCCAAGAACGGAAAAGACGCCATTGCAAAGGCAGAGAAACGCTTCTTCAATGTTGCTCTGATAGACATAAAGCTCCCAGACATGACAGGAGTAGAAGTTCTCCAAGTCTTCGGGAAGATGTCACCTTACACAATGAACGTCATGATAACGGGACACGCGACCTTACAAAACGCAATAGAAAGCGTAAACATCGGGGCCAACGCCTACATCATGAAACCAATAGACCATGAAACACTCGACAAAATACTAGAAGAATGTTTAAAAAAGCAACAATTGCTCATCTTTCCAAACGAAGTGCCCGCTTACCTGAGAAAACCCGAAATCCGAACAATACTCCAAGCAATAAGAGACAAACGGATAGCTGAATTCAAACCAACAATGAGCGATGAAAAAGGCGTTTTCTACCCAGAAATCGAAAAATTAATTCCCGACCCATCCGAATACTACCAAGTCTTTGAAATTCTCGAAAAATACGGGATACTGAAAAGGGAATTCTATGACACTACTCTGGAATGCCCCTCATGTGACTCAAACAAAATATCCGTAAAAATCTACTGCCCTTCCTGCAGATCAACAAACATTAGCAAACAGACGGGAATATACTTCAAGTGCTATGTGTGCGGTAAGGAAACGTCCAAGCCTGAGCACAAATACATTTGCAGAGACTGCGAAGCAAGCCATACTGAAGATCAACTTAAAATAAGAGAAATCTTCACATTTGTGGTTTCAAGCGCACATGAACTCCTCATAAACAAATGGATAGAGGATTTAGATAACATGCTGGAATCCGCACGAGAATTCTACAGAGAAGTATACGCCCCCTACAACCCGTCCCCTAAGAGTAAGAAGTATTGGCGAAAGCTCGTCTAACATGTCTATTCGACTACGATTGTTTCGAAACGGTTGCTACCTTGTCTCTCCACTCTCCTCAATTTCTTCTGTGAACTTTTTCTGTGATTAGGCTTATGCTTTTTGCGTATTCAAGAAAAGCAACGTGCAGGGTTTCGCTTTCACTCTGTCCCAGCGTTTCACATATCTGGTCCAGCAACTCCTTATGCTGCGGGCTTAAAACAACTCTAACAATGTGTTTTCTTGCCACTCTTTGACCAGCCCATTGCACAATTCAACTCATGTTTTGAATGATACAGTCTTAATGGGCAGAGCGCGTTAAAGGTTGGTATAGACCTCTGCCATGGGAAGAAACCGATCAGTATATTCATTCTGGGCATTGTCCATTCACTAAAGAACATTGTATGGCTATTGTCAGCGGCGTTTCATCGCCCAGCCCTTTATAGAAGGCTAAGTGATGCTAACGTTCTGAATATCAAAGTATCTTTTTGCTAAAAAGCGCAGACGTTCCGCGTTTTTGCCGTTTTTTCCTATGGCGATGCCCTTGTCTTTTGGATTAACGGTTACAACCGCGATTTTCTTGCCGTCTGTTCTCTCGGTTACGCGCACTTCTCTGACCATTGCTGGTTTCAAAGCGTTCTTGATGAACTGCACCGGATCTTCCGAGTACTCGATTATCTCGTGTTTTTTCCCAGTCATGTTCTCAAGCGTGTGGATGTTTCTGCCGCCCCTTCCTATGGCAACGCCCACTTGGCCTTGGTTCACGATGAATATTGCGCGTTCTTGTTCTTCGTCGATTATGCAGTCTTTAACGCTGGCGCCGCTTATGCTTTCAAACAAAGCGATGTAGCGCATTTCGTCGCATGTGATTTTTATGCCGCTTGTCATTCATTTCCTCCAATGTACTCTTGCGTTTCAGGGTTTTCGGTTACCTTGAGAATTTCTGAGTCGCCCGTTTCTCTTATACTTAAGGCTGAAATAGCGAAGAGTTTGTTGCAGACCGCCGCCAAATCCATTGCAGCACCTTTATATGTCATAACTGGGACTTTAGAGAGCTTACAATAGTATTCTATCTGTTCTTTTATGTCTTTTGGGCAATTAGCGGCTAAAATTATCATCTTAGCCTTACCAGTCTTCGCATTTTGTAGAGCTGCGTTGGCTCCGAAAGACACTTTGCCAGTTTTCACGGCTGTTGCGATTGCCTTATCTACGTCTATCACGTCTCTGTCTTTCCTCCTTCTTTTTCTTGTTTTTCAAACGTTGACATGTACAGTTCCACCAAGCCAGTACCGATCGGAATCGATTGGCCGACAATCACGTTTTCAGTGACGCCTTCCAACGGGTCGATTTCTCCTTTCACGGCTGCCTCCACAATGTTCGGAACTGTTATTTCAAACGCTGCTCTGGCCAAAACGCTCGTTTTTTTGCCGCTGATGCCGTGCCTGCCTATCTGCTGCACTTCGCCTGTTGTGGTCATCATGTCTGCGACGAGCATGACGTGGCGTACGTCTACGTCTAAGCCCTGTTCTTCCAGGACGCCCTTTGCCTCGTGAATTAGGGCGTTTCTTGCGGCTTCGATTCCGAGGGTTTTGGCTATTTCGTGAATGTTGTTTGTTGTTGTTCGGGAAGTGTCCACGCCTGGAATCTCTAAGACTTTGGACAGGTTTGAACCGTCTGTTCTTATCACCCATTCTCCGTTTTCTTCGGTGACTAGCACTCGTTTTATGTCTGCTATGCCTTTAACATGGAACGCTGAGACCTTGTCGACCAGTCGTTTTAGGGTTTCAACCTTCTTGGGCTTTATCTGCAGCGTGTCGTCCTTCACCTTTGTGGTGGCGTTTTGGAGCTGCACCCTATCCTCAAGTTCATCCATGGTTATAGCTCTGTCTTCCATCATGGTTCTGTTTACTTCGACCACTATTTCCTCTCGTATGGGGTCTAGGTAGATGGCTGAGGATAAAGTCTCTAAAGCCGTGTAGATCATGTTGCGCGCGATTTCCACGGCGCCTTCCTTGCTTTTTCTATGCGTTCCTATTAAGTATATCGTCATAATTGGCGTAGACGGGATTCTTCTTGCATCCACTATTTCGATTAAACGCGGCAAGCCTAAGGTTACGTTTTGCTCCTTGACTCCTGCGTAGTGGAACGTTCTGAGCGTCATCTGTGTGCCTGGTTCACCTATTGACTGGGCGGCAACTATGCCCACGGCTTCGCCGGGCTCCATCAAGGCGCGCTTGTACTGTTCAGCCGTTAACGTAATGGCCTTGTCAACGCTTTTTTTGCTGAGCTTAGCTTTGGCTAAGTTCTGTTTAAGCTGTTCCAGCAGTATCGGCGTGATTTGGTTTTCAACTTCTTTCAAGTGTGTTTTAATGTAATCTGCTGAGGCTGGCTCGCCTTTTTCTTCCCCGATTTTTATCTGGTCGATGAGTCGGCTCACGTTTACCGCTTTGCCGTGGTCGCTTTTGGCTGGGTCAACGCCGTCCTCGCCGTACATGAACTGGATTATGTCTCCAGCTGAGTCTCTGACGGTGCCGTCATATTCCAAGCGGATGTGCTCCAGCGCGTTGATTAGGCGTCTCTGCATGTAACCGCTCTGCTGCGTCCTGACGGCTGTGTCCACTAGGCCTTCTCTGCCTCCCATGGCGTGGAAGAAGAATTCAATCGCGTCTAGGCCAGACTGATAAGATGAGTAGACGAAGCCTCTTGCCCTCGGGCTGGGGTCGCCTTCTTTGAAGTGGGGCAGAGCACGTCCAGCATATCCTCGTAGTATCCGTTTTCCACGCACCGACTGCTGTCCTACGCAAGCACTCATTTGCCCAATGTTTAAGCTTGAGCCCCTCGCGCCCGTTCGGGTCATGACTATGCCCGCGTTTTCTATGGTGAAGTCTTGGTCTGCGATTTTTCCTGCTTCGTCTCTGGCTGTGGCTAGCTCATGCATAACGTAGATTTCGAAGGACTCTTCAAGTGTTTGTCCTGGCAACCGCGGTAAGGTTCCGTTACGGTAGTTTTCGATGTGCTCGTCTATTTTCTTCTGGATTCTTTCCATCGTTTTCTTGATTCTGTTTTCAGCCTTAGGCGACAAGACAAGCTGGTCATACGTGTAAGTGAAACCGCGCATAGTTATGAAAAGCTTCAGCAACCTTGTTATCTTGTTTAGGAATTCGCGTCCCGCCTGGGTTCCGTAGTCCTTAATTATTCGGTGCAGCAAGCTTTCAGACTGCTCGGCACCTATAGAGCGCCTGTCTATAATACCCGAGACGAGCTCGCCGTTTTTAACCACTACATAAGCGTCATACTTGCATTCTTCCTCTTCGCATTTGGTGCATCCTTGGCAGATATTTGCCTTCAAGACATAGTTCAAAGTCTTCGGCAGGAAGAGGCTGAAGATTTGTTTGCCTGACCACAGAGGCTGGGGCTCGTTGATTTTAGGTTCCGGCAGTGGCCCGTTGTATCCTGTCGCTGTGAGGAGTCTGTTGACTTCAACTTTCGTCAGGTAGTTTGCCCTTCTGGTGAAGAAGTAGGCGCCTGTGATGAAGTCTCGGATTGCGCCTATTATGGGTCCTCCGAACCTAGGCGAGAGTATCTGGTCTTGAACCTGCATCAGCAATAGGGCTTCTGCTCGGGCTTCTTCGCTCTGGGGAATGTGCAGGTTCATTTCGTCGCCGTCGAAGTCCGCGTTGTAGGGCGGACAAACACAGAGGTGCAAACGGAAAGTTTTGTAGGGCAGAACACGCACGTAATGCGCCATGATGGACATGCGGTGGAGTGACGGTTGACGGTTGAAAATAGCTATGTCGCCGTTCTTAAGGTGCCTTTCGACAACAAAACCAAGCTCCACAGCTTCAGCGATTTTTCCTCTGTCCACGACAAATTCAAGTCTTATGCGCTTGCCATCTGGTCTGATGATGTAGAGGGCGCCTGGATATTTTTCAGGACCGTTTGTGACTAGCTTTTTCATTTCTTCAATGTTCCACGCGGTTATCTTTTCGGGGACAGACAACCGCATGGCCACATCGCTTGGAACGCCGACCTCGTTTATATCAAGGTTCGGGTCTGGCGAGATGACAGTGCGTGCTGAAAAGTCAACCCTCTTGCCTGAAAGGTTGCTTCTGAATCTTCCTTCTTTTCCTTTCAGCCTTTGCGAGAGGGTTTTTAATGCTCTTCCAGAGCGGTGTCTCGCAGGAGGAATTCCTGAAGCTTCGTTGTTGAAGTAGGTGGTTACATGGTATTGCAGGAGTTCAGATAAGTCTTGAATTATGAGGGTCGGAGCTCCCGCCTCCATGTTTTCCTTGAGCCTTTGGTTAATGCGAATAATGTCAACCAGCTTGTGTGTTAAGTCGTCTTCCGAGCGGATTCCTGACTCCAACGTTATGGAGGGGCGAACGTAAACTGGAGGAACGGGCAGAACCTGCAGAACCATCCATTCGGGTCTTGCAACTTTAGCGTTTAACCCTAAAATCTCCAAGTCTTCGTCTGAAATGCGCTCCAGTCTTTCGCGTATCATGCTGGGCGTTAACGGTTCAGAACCCGCTTCGGTTTGCTCTATGAACTTTGTGGGTTTCTCAAAAGTAATCTTGTACTGGGCAGCTGCGCAGTAGGGACACTGTTTCGTCTTAATCTCCTGCATAATTCCCTTGTGCACCTCATCAGGTATTACGCCTAAAAGCTTGTTGACCCTTTCAATTCGGTCTCGGACTTTTTTCACGGTGTCTTCTGACAGAAGTATTCGTCCGCAGTTACGGCAGGTAGACTTCAAAAGGTCAAAGATTATTTTTGTAAATTCTATGTGCACTATTGGCACTGCTAATTCGATGTGGCCAAAGTGTCCTGGGCAGCGGATCGCCGTGTTGCCACAGGTTTTGCATCGTTGTCTTGGTTCGAGGGTTCCGAGCCTTCCGTCCATCAGTCCCGTGGTAATCGGAGCGCCGTCTTCGTCATAAGTGTCTGGTGTTTGAATTTCCACAACTGATTGCTTGCGCAGGTCTTTGGGTGAAATCAAACCGAAAGAGATTTCGTCGATAACTTTATGGATTATCTCTTCTGAAGACATGTTTTACGCCTTCTCCTTGAGTCTTAACTTTGGCGTTATACACAAGCTCTGGAGCTCTTGCAGCAGAAGCTTAAAAGCGTAAGAAACTATTACAGGGGAAATTTTGACCTTTTCATCGCAGATTTTGCACATGTACCTTCGCTGTCTCATATCGTAGTAGGCTATTTGGCCGCAGTTCTCGCAAACGAGCAGCGTGTACTTGTCAGATTCTTCCAGCAGCCTGTCCCTAAGTAGCATGGCTGCGCCGTGGCCGATGAGGCAGTCTCGTTCCATCTCGCCAAATCTTAAGCCTCCGCCTCTGGCTCTGCCTTCAGTTGGCTGCCGCGTCAACATCTGCACTTGTCCGCGGGCTCTGGCGTGGATTTTGTCGGCGACCATGTGATGCAGTTTCTGGTAGTAAACGATCCCGACGAAGATGTCGGCAACGAATTTCTCGCCTGTTGTTCCATTGTAGAATACTTCGCTTCCAGTGTGGCTGAATCCAAGTTTTACGAGGCTTTTCCTAATCTCCTCGGGTCCTTCGTTAGCGAATGGTGTACCGTCTGCTGGTTTTCCCCTTGCGGCTGCGGCTTTTCCCGCGAGAGACTCTATGAACTGACCAATGGTCATTCTTGAGGGTATAGCGTGAGGGTTGATCACTATGTCTGGGACTATGCCTTCGTCTGTAAAGGGCATATCTTCCTGTGAAACGATTAGTCCTATGACTCCTTTTTGCCCGTGGCGAGAGGCGAATTTGTCTCCTAACTCCGGAACACGTTGGTCACGAACTCTGACCTTCACGAGTTTGCTGCCTTCTCCAGACGCGGTTATGAATATTCCATCAACAACTCCCGTTTCTGAAGGACGCATGTCCACGGATGTGTCCCGCATTGAGGGACCTTTAACTTCAAACTCCTTGTATTCTTCGAGGAATCTGGGCGGGCTGACTCTTCCAATGAGAACGTCTCCGCCCACAACTGAAGATTCCAAACTTATTATCCCATCAGGTTCAAGAAGCCTATAATATTGTTCTCCGCGGTATCCACGGGTTCCCGGTTCAGGAACGGTGAACTTATCTTTTAACCCGCCCAAGTACTGGCGGCACTCGGCTTCGTATATTCTGTAGAAGGTGGAGCGGCCTAAGCCTCTCTCAATTGAGGCTTTGTTGAAGATCAAGGCGTCTTCCATGTTGTAGCCTTCAAAGGAAAGTACGGCTACAACGCAGTTTTGTCCTGTGGGGCGCTGTTTATAGCCCATGACCTCCATTAATTCGGTTTCCACTAAGGGCACTTGCGGATAATGCAGTATATGCGATCTTGAGTCTACGCGGTGGTGGAAGTTTGTTCCGTAAACTCCAAGGGCTTGCTTGGCCATCGCGGCCTGATACGAGTTGCGCGGCGACTGGTTGTGTTCCGGATACGGAATTGTTGACGCGCAGATTCCCAAAATCGTGTACGTTGCGATTTCCGCGTGCGTATGCTGTGGCGTGACATCTTCAAGAGATATGGCCACATACGCGTTTTCTTCTTCTTCCGCGTCCAAGTATTCAATCAAGCCGTTTTTGACAAGGTCTTCCCAGGTCCATTCTCGCAGGGCTATCTTTTCAAGATGTTTAGGCTGGAGCCTTGAAACGCCGTTTTCAACGATTATGAGGGGTCGCCTGACTCTTCCTTCGTCGCAGTTGACATGCACCTCTTCTGTCTCGGTTTGTAGCTTCGAGAAATAGGTTGTGTTGACTTCAGTTGAGATTTCTCCTTCTCTTCTTTTTTCTCTGAAGGTTTTGGCCAATTCTGGCGCTGAGTTGCAGTAGCCAATGATGTTTCCGTCAACGAAAACTTTTGCTCCAGAAATCCTCAAAGCTTCATTTGCCTCGTAGGCTGGAACCGTGCCCATCTCAAAAAGCAGCTGTCTTATCTTTTCTGGGTTCACGCCTACAGAGATTGACGCGGACAAGGCCAGATTTTTGACCAGACCGCAGTTTGAGCCTTCGGGCGTCTCGTTGGGGCATAAGCGACCCCAGTGGGTTGGGTGCAGGTCTCGGGCTTCAAAGTTCGGTTGGCTTCTGCTTAACGGTGATTGGAGTCTTCGCAGGTGGCTTAGCGTGGATATGTAGTTTGTTCGATCCAAGAGCTGGGTTATGCCAACTCTGCCTCTTCCCCAATTTCCAGTCGCTAACGCGTGTTGGAATCTTTCGGTTATTATTCCCGGGCGGACTGCCACGGACACGTTTATTATGGGGCCTTTCACGCCTATGCGTTCAAGCTGGTACTTTATGTCGCGAGTTAAGTTTCTGAAGGAAACGCGGAACAGGTCTGCGAGGAGTGGTCCTGCGAGTCTCAAACGCTTGTTTTTGAAGTGGTCTTTGTCGTCTGGTTGTCTTCTTCCGAGTTTCAGTTGGATGGCTCTGAAGGCCATTTCGCCCAGGAATATGGCTTTGTCTTTCCTGTTTTTGTCGCTTCTGCCCAAGTGCGGCAGGAAGTTCTTGTCTAAGGCGGTTTCAGCCTTCTGTATGCGGTATTCTTCAACTTGCCCGTGGGCTACTCGGTTTCCGATGAACAATATGGCGTCTTTGGATGCGTCTACGCCTATGGCTTTCTCAAACGAAGGTCCAAGTTCGCTTTGAATAGTCTTGTCTAGAGAAACCGCTTCGGCTATGTCTTTGTCTTTTTCTAGGTTTAACGCGCGCATTATTACTACGAAGGGGATTTCGGTGGGCACTCCTGGCATGGTAGCGTAGATGGCGTCGTCTGTCTTCAGTTTCAGCTCTATTCTCGCTCTGAAGCCTACGGTGGTTGAGAATATTTTGGCTTGGTAAACGGGCGATGTGCCTTTCTCGTCTATGTCGACCATCACGCGGTTAGGCGCTAGGTCTTCCATGGCGACTATGACGCGTTCGGAACCGTTGACTACGAAGTAGCCGCCTGTGTCGTCTGGGTCTTCTCCTGCGGCGATGAGTTCTTCTCTTGAGAGTTGTGACAAGAAGCATAGTTTTGATTTTAGCATTGCGGGTATGTTTCCGATGTAAACTAGCTCGGTGTCTTGTTCTCTTCCGTCTATTACGGGCGTCATTTCGAGGGCTATGGGTGCTGCGTACGCTAGGTTTCGCAGTCTGGCTTCCATGGGGTAGATTTCGTGTTTTGTGCCGTCCACTTCTGTGGTGTACGGTCCTGTTATTCTGGATTGGGGGTCTATCACCCAGATTTGTCCGAGTTTTACTTTGTATGGGCTTTCTGGGATTTCAATGGGGATTTCGCTGACTTCGTCTACTACTTCTTGTAAGCCGTGGTCTATGAACTCGTTGTAGCTGTCTAAGTGTTGTCGAACTAAGCCTTTCTCGTTGAAGAAGGTTTTTAGTAAAATGTGGGTGTCTTCTTTTGAGAGTGAATTTTCAGTCAATTTTATCTATCTCCCGCAAATTTGAATTTGAAAGCGTACTGAAAGGGTTTTGAATGCGGGTTTTCCTCAAACTTTCGATTTCCTCCGATGTTGGATTAGCATCCAACTCGAAAAAGGGTCTATCCTTAAATGGCACAAACACATGCTACATAGCTCTCTAATAAAGTTTTTTATGTAATGCTTCATGTTTTCTCCCATAAACCTCGACTTGCTAAAATCTGTTAGAGTTGCTGCACGACAAAAATTCCTCAGGCTGAGCTGGGTTGCGGAACTAGTGCTCGGTGCAGTCTATAGCCCCCTTATATAAAGGCTGAAATGCAGGTTGAACTTTGGTGTAGGAAAGGTTAAACTTGAAGGTTAGTTTCCGCGTTTTGTGATGTTAAGCCTGCATGTAGTTGGCGTGGAGCCTAACTTCTTTTTTATCAGCGGTAGCAAGCTGTCGTCTGTTTCGTAGCCGACGCTGTTTCTTTCGTTTTGCATGGCTGTTTTGGTGGTTGTGCCCGAGCCTAGGAACGGATCAAGCACGGTGTCGCCTTTCACGCTGAACATCCTGACCAGGCGGTTCACGATTTCTTCTGGGAACGCGGCTATTCTCCGCTCTATCTGGCTTTCTGTTTGGCGTGTTCCCGCTAGAGTCCAAATCTGCGAGAACCACTCGTCGCGTTGTTTTTTTGTGAAGGCGCTCTCGTAACGTTGCTGGTCGTGAGGTGCGAATTGGCGGAGTTTTCCTTTTCTGAAGATTAGTATGAATTCGCAGTCTAAGGTGACGTAAGCGTTTGGCGGCAGAAAGCCTGAGCCCAAGAAAGCGCCTTTTCCCTTGTACTTCGGTTTCGTGGTTGGCTTTTTCCACAACACGTACGGAAGCGTCGTGAAGCCTATTTTCTCGCAGTGCTCAATGATTTTGGAGTGATTG
>Ga0209521_10002165_pt1 | contig 16103 bp, 17 predicted proteins | sample Rifsed19ft4_FD_184016 | JGI IMG/M metagenome (GOLD analysis project Ga0209521, IMG submission 184016) | Soil microbial communities from Rifle, Colorado, USA - sediment 19ft 4 (version 2) | ecosystem: Environmental > Terrestrial > Deep subsurface > Rock core/Sediment | place: Rifle, Colorado...
GGTAACCCTAACAGGAGGTCGTTTTCTTTGCAATGGCTTCGTTTTTACCTGTACTGAAGAAATACTCTGATGTAAACTAATTCGCTGATACTTTAAGAGGCCTTGTCAAGTTAAAATCATTTTGCTAGTATGGTCAAATATCAGCATGGAAATTACTTACCTTGGTCATTCGTCATTCAGACTTCGGGGAAAATCGTCGTCCCTGATTACCGATCCGTATGATCCTAAAATGGTTGGATTTAAATATTCGGGTGTATCTGCGGATATTGTAACAATCTCGCACAACCACGATGATCATAACAAGGCTGATTTGGTTAAAGATGTTCAAAAGATAATTTCAGGGCCCGGAGAATATGAAGTAAGAGGAGTTTCTATTATAGGGGTACCTTCTTATCACGACAATAAGAAGGGAGAAATCCGCGGTAAGAACACTGTCTACATTATTGAAATGGATAACCTTCGAATTGTTCATTTGGGGGATCTGGGGCATACGCTTCCCGAAGATACTTTAGAGGATCTGGGGACAGTAGATGTGCTATTAATTCCTGTCGGCGGAGAATATACAATAGGTCCCTCGGAAGCAGCTGAGCTGGTTAGGTCGATAGAGCCATTAATTACAATTCCAATGCACTACCACTTGCCTGGGATAAACGAAGGTGCTTTTGGGAAACTGGCAAAAATAGATGATTTTTTGAAAGACGTTGGTTTAACTTCAGAGGTTATGGATAAATTTTCCATTAAAAAAGAAGATCTTCAGACCGAGCAAAAAGTTGTAGTTTTGGAGAGAAAATAGCTACCTATACTCATAAACGGCACTTTACATCCGCCATCCTGAGTGATACAAACCAGATAAATGGCTCAAAGTTTACAGGTTAGAATTCCACCACATTCTCCAGAGGCTGAAGAGTCGGTCCTTGGCGCACTTTTGCTTGATCGTGATGCCATTATTTCCATAGCAGAGTTTCTGAAGCCCGAGGATTTTTATGATGATAGGCATAAAGCCGTTTACGAATGTGCACTCGAGCTTTATGAAGAAAGAGTTCCTATAGATATACTGACTATTTCGGAGCGATTAAAGAAAAGAAAAATACTCAAAAAGGTCGGAGGATCGACTTATTTGGTTGAGCTTGCCAACCAGGTTCCTACCGCTGCTCATGTGGAGCATTACGGAAAGATTGTTAAGGATTCTGCAACAAAACGCTCTTTGATGAAGGCGGCAAGTAGGCTCGTCGAGTTTTCCGTTGACGAAGGATTGGCGGCAGATGAACTTTTGGATAGGGCTGAAGCCGAGGTTTTTTCATTAACCCAAAGACATTTGGGAAGGACGTTCATTCCGGTGAGGGAAGCTTTAGCGGATTCTTTTGATAGGTTAGATGAACTCCATAAACAAGAAGGTGGATTAAGGGGGATACCGACCGGTTTTACAGATCTAGACGATACCCTGGCAGGTTTGCAAAAGTCTAATCTTGTTGTTTTGGCTTCCCGTCCGGGCGTCGGCAAGACGTCCTTGGCCCTTAATATTACTCAGAATTTGGCTGTAAAGTACAAAAGACCTGTCGGAATGTTTTCACTCGAGATGAGCAAGGAAGAACTCGTGGACAGGCTTTTGGTTGCTCAGGCGGATATAGACGCTTGGAGACTAAAGACGGGAAAACTCTCAGAGGATGACTTTACCAAATTATCCAATGCGATGGGAGAGCTGGCGGAGGCGCCGATATATATTGACGACACACCGGCTCTCTCTATTTTAGAAATGAGAACAAAAGCAAGAAGATTGCAAGTCGAACACGGGGTTGATCTTATTATTGTTGATTACCTTCAATTGGCCCGTAGCCGTCAACTTGAAAACAGGGTTCAGGAAGTTTCCGAAATATCTCAGGGGCTCAAAAACTTGGCAAGGGAACTTAAAGTTCCGGTATTGGCTCTCTCACAACTTTCCCGGGCGGTTGAACAAAGAGGTGGACAAAAAAGACCACAACTGGCAGATCTTAGGGAGTCGGGGAGTATAGAGCAAGATGCGGATGTAGTTATGTTTTTATGGCGTGAGGACGAAGAAAATATGGAAAATATAGTAGTCGATATTGCCAAACACAGAAATGGACCCTTGAAGTCACTAAAACTCTTTTTCAGGGGAGACAGAATTAAGTTTTACGGTCGCGAGACGAAGCGAAGCAAGTAAGTGAGGTGTTTAAAGTGCCCAGGGCGAGAGTCGAACTCGCACGGTGTGTTACCACCACTGGTTTTTGAGACCAGCCTGTCTTCCATTCCAGCACCTGGGCGCGTTACTCTAACTTTCTTTTTCAAAAGAAAGTTAGTCAAAGAAAACTTTAAAACAATATTTGTATATTTTACCAAATTTCCACTTCAAACTAAATTTGATTTGAGTTAAAATACGTTCATCATGGCATTGGTTGATCCCAGGGTTAGTAAACAGGCTAAAATTTTGGTCAATTATTCGGCAAGATGTAAAAAAGGAGATAGGGCTTTAATTGTTTCAGATCGGCTTGCCAGACCTTTGGCACTGGAGGTCTATAAAGAACTTATCAAGGCAGGAGCTGCAGAAGTAAGAGTTCATTTTGACGTGGATGAGCAGGTGATTAGCCGATCTTATAACGAATTTGCCGAGGCATTTTTTAACTTAGCAAAACCTAATCAGATTAGTGAGTTTCCAAAACTAGCCGACCAGGAGCTTAAAGGTCTTGATGTCTGGATCAGATTATATGCCCAGGAAAATACACGGGGGTTTTCTACAATCGACGCCGAAAAGATTTCCACCCGGGCTAAAGTAGTAAGGCCGATTATTGATTACCGGGTTCTGAAAACCAAATGGGTAATTACCAAATTTCCTACGGAGGCTCAGGCTCAGGAAGCAGATATGTCTCTTTCCGAATATGAAAACTTTGTATTTCCGGCGATAAATAATGTGGATTGGGAAGCTAAACGTAAAGAGCAGGAAAGATTGATTAAGATAGTGGATGCCGCGAGTGAAGTGCACATATTAGGACCTGAAACGGACTTGAGAATGACAATAGCGGGAAGACACGCAGAAAACGGGGACGGTCGCTTTAATATGCCGGATGGAGAGGTATTCACTTCGGTTATCGAAAATTCGACAAAAGGGTATATTACATATTCCTATCCGGCACTTTACTTGGGTAAGGAATTTCACAATGTAAGGCTGGAATTTTCCGATGGGTGTGTAGTTAAGGCAGCTGCGGATAAGGGAGAAAAGGACTTAAATAAGATTTTGGATATGGATAAGGGAGCAAGAACGATAGGGGAGTTGGGCATCGGCAATAACTATCATATTAAAAGGTTTACAAAAGATATTCTTTTTGACGAGAAGATCGGTGGAACTATTCATTTAGCCCTAGGTTTCGGATATAAAGAGACTGGTAGCAAGAACGAATCGGCTCTACACTGGGATATGATTAAAGATTTACGAGCTGGAGGCGAATTGTGGTTTGACGAGAAGCTTGTTCAAAGAGAAGGAAAATGGCTAGTTAAGTTTTAAGTAACAAGTGAAAGGTAACAAGTTAGGAATTAGAGATATAAATTTTTCCAACAAACACGTTACTTATTTCTTGTTACTTGTCGCTAATCATGATTAACGCAACTGATCTCAAAAACGGAAAAACGTTTTTAGTTAACGGAAAACCTTATAAGGTCATTAAATACACTTTTACCAAAGTGGGTAGGGGTGGAGCAACCGTGAGGGTAACTGCTAAAAATCTGATTTCGGGAACTGTCGAGGATAAAACATTCAGTTCAAACATTAAGGTAGAAGATGTTTCCACCTTTAAAAAGAAACTGCAATTTCTTTATTCGGATGCAGCTACAGCTTATTTTGTCGATCCCAAAACTTACGAACAAGTGGAAATTTCGACAAAAGTTCTAGAGACCGAACTTCCGTTTATAAAGGAGGGTGAGGGGGTAAATATATTGTATTGGTCCAGTGGGGGGGAGGATCTACCTCTATCCGTGGAAATTCCCATAAAAATAAAGCTTAAAATTACCGAGACGGCACCCGGAGTTAAAGGAAATTCGGCTACAAATATGTATAAAACTGCTCATCTGGAAAACGGTAAAGAAGTGAGAGTGCCCTTATTTATTAATCAGGACGACTTGGTAATAGTCGATACGAGAACTGGTGAGTACATTGAGAGAGCTAAATAACATTTATTTTCCATTTTCAATTTTCCATCTAACATTTAATTTTACGATTTAAAAATAGAAAATGGTAAATGAGCAATGGAAAATTATCCTAGTATCCACCAAAATGCTGCAATAATTGTTGCCGTTTGTGTTAAAAGGCCGGGAATAATTTCTGCATCGGACTGTAAAGATTTCTGAAAAGCAACCCATTTATCCAAAAAAGCTGATTTTAGATTGAGGAAGAAATAAGGAGCTTCAATAATATCCGGAAGGGATGAGAAAAAGGCTGCTAATATTATAATTAAGAAACGGTTTACGTCGGGTAGCGTTAGACTTGCAATATATATCCCCGAGGCCGTCGCAGCCAATACGTCAACAACTACTATTTTTTTCGAAGCATCCGTAATATGACCGTATTTTTTCTTCTCCGTATTTAAATGGGGATTCCAGTGAGGTACCATTTCCAGCACAAAATGACTAGCAAATGCCAGCGGTATCGCTAGGGCAGGGTTGATTATTTTAGTTGCAATCGCCGCCCCCACTATAACGTGTGGAGTTTCAAGCACGGTGTATATCATGATATAGTTTGAAGTATTTCAAGTCAATAGTTGGAGTTAACTCGTTTTCCTGATATGATCAATTTTGTGTTAATAAGAATTGCCTTTTCAATTATAGGGATTGTAATTTTTCTTTTCATTTTTTGGAATCGGCTTCGTGAAGATTATAGCGAATCAATAATTTTCACAAGTGCATTCTACGTCCTTTTTGGCATGTTTATATCGACCTTGGCATCACTCTATTTTTTCGAAAAGTGGTGGTTTTGGTTAGCTTTACTGGGTGGGGTAGTAGCTACTTGGCTCGCGATTTTCAGATTTAAGTTAAGGGTTTTTGAGGTGGTAGAATCGAACGTGCTGGGATCTTTAACTTTGCTGTCTTTAGTGTATTTATATAACCTTGTTCAGAGTAAAGATATTTTATCTGGAAGCGCCACATTAATATGCCTGGCCCTTATTATCCTTTTTATCTATTTTGACAAACATTATAAAGATTTTACCTGGTATAAATCCGGTCGAATCGGATTTTCAGGCTTAACGATATTGGGATTGTTTTTTCTAATCCGAGCTGCTGTTGCACTCTTTTTCCATGATATGATATCCTTTGTCAGCGGATACGAGGTAGTTCTTTCTGGGATTATTGCCTTCGTAAGCTTTCTAACTGTTTTTAATCTGGCTAAGGTGAAGTCATGACAGAAAAGAAAAACATAAAATCCAGATCCAATAGATTTGGGCCTAATAAAAAGGGTGGAGGTAAAAGTCATTTAGCTAAAAACGCTAAAAATTTAGGCAAAGAGATAATAACTTTCCCGGGTAAGCTTTTATCTCCTGTGGCACAATTTTTGGCAGGAAAGTTAAAAACTCTTGAAAAAAGAAGGAAAGATATATCCAAAGAAGACCCTTTCCGTGACACGACTCGTCTTATCGATAACGCTTCTCCCGACGCTGATGCGTACGAGCAATTTGGCCACGCGAGAACAACTGCGATAAAAGAACAGATAGATAGAAAAATTATTCAGACCAGAAAGGCACTTGCAAGAATAAAAATAGGGAAGTATGGTATTTGTGAAGATTGCGGCAGGATGATAGATACAGACAGGCTTATGGTCTATCCGGAGGCGACTCTTTGCGCCGAAGACCAGGCAAAAAGAGAAAGATGACTTCATACTATATACTACATACAATATACTAGCCTCATGGAGCCCAAAATAATTTTCCAAGACGGTACTCTTTTGGTTCTCGACAAACCTGCGGGCTGGGTTGTAAATGAAGCGACTACAACGGGTAAAAATCCCGTGGTCCAAACGTGGCTTAAAAAGAATTTTGAGTATGAGATTGTCAAAGGGGCAGATGAAAGGGGTGGAATCGTACATAGGTTGGACAAAGAAACTAGCGGAATATTGGTAATTGCAAAAACATCTCCCGTATTTCAAAAACTCCAAGAGCAGTTTAAGGATAGAAAGATAAATAAGTTCTATACCGCGTTAGTTCATGGAAAGGTAGAACCGAAGGAGGGAGAGATCAACTTACCTGTAGGACGACTCCCTTGGAACAGGGAAAGATTCGGGGTTATTCCCGGAGGCAGAGAATCAACAACGAGCTATCGCTCCATTTCCAATTTCCAAATTCCAAATAAAAAGAGCAATTCGCTTCCGCGAATTGTCAATGATAAATTCACCCTTTTAGAACTTTATCCTAAAACAGGCAGAACCCATCAGATTAGAATTCACCTTAAATATTTGGGGTATCCAATAGTCGCCGACGAATTTTATGCAGGAAGGAAAACCGCTAGGCGCGATCGAATTTGGTGCCCGCGTTTATTTCTTCACGCAAGCGGGATATCTTTTAGTCATCCTGCTCAAGAAAAAACACTTACGTTTAAATCTGAGCTTCCGATTGATCTGACCCGCGCCTTAAATACACTCGAAAAAGTTAATTCGTGATCATATCCACTTAACCTCAGCTATAAACTTTAGTAATATGTAGATAGAGAAATATGGATTTTTCACAACTATCTCTATTATTAGTTATTGCATCATTATTCGGAATATTTGCCAGGACCTTTAAGCAACCGCTATTAGTAGGTTACCTTTTTGCAGGCATTTTACTAGCAGCAATGGGTATAGTAACAGAAAGTGCAGGTTTAGAGAATTTGGGTAAGATTGGTGTGACTTTTCTTCTTTTCCTACTGGGGATAGAAATGAATTTAAAAGAATTGCCTACGATAGGGAAGGTCGCTGCCGTTACCGGAATTGGTCAGATAGTAATTACTTTTATATTTGGAGCTCTACTGGCTTTGGGGTTGGGGATAAAGCTTCCGGCAGCCGCGTATATAGGAATTGCACTGACATTTTCTTCTACTGTAATCATTGTAAAACTTTTATCAGAAAAGAAAGAATTGGCGAGTCTTTACGGAAAGATATCTGTCGGATTTTTGTTAATTCAGGATTTGGTTGCAATTGTGATATTAATTTTTTTATCGAGTTTAGGTAAAGGTAACTTTCAAACGGGTCAATATGCTCTTATTGCCTTAAAAATATTAGGTCTTTTTGCGGGAGTTTGGATATTATCAAAGAAAATTTTACCTTATGTTTTTGATAGAATAATTTCCTCGTCACTCGAACTTCTCTTTATAGTTAGTATCGCTTGGGCTTTGGGTGTAGCAACATTTGTGGCCGGACCGGTAGGTTTTACGCTCGAGATAGGGGGGTTTCTGGCTGGATTATCGCTTTCAAATCTTCCTGAACATTTACAAATTGCATCGCGGACCCGTCCTTTAAGAGACTTTTTTTTAACAATATTTTTTCTTTATATAGGTACCAAGCTATATGTTGGTGGAGAAATTTTTGCGTTGCTTCCAGAGGCTGGAGTTTTTTCAATTTTTGTTCTTGTCGGAAATCCTATTATAGTTCTTATTATCATGGGTTTGTTGGGTTACAAAAAAAGAACATCTTTCTTAGCGGGACTAACTGTTGCACAAATTTCTGAATTTTCATTCATCCTGATGGAAGTGGGGGAATCGTCAGGCCATGTTACAAAATCTCAGGTAAGTTTGGTGATACTTACAGGTGTCATAACAATGACAGTATCCACGTACCTTATCATTTGGTCGGAGAAAATTTATAAAGTAATCGGCAAATACTTATCAATATTTGAAAAAAAAAGATCCAGAGAAATTACGCTAAATTATGACATGAAGCCGGACAATCATACAGTATTGATCGGTGCGGACAGAGCAGGTAGAAACCTTTGTGATTATTTTAAAAGTAGATTAACACCCTTTCTTGTAATTGATTTTAATCCTTCAATTATTGCTAAATTAACTGCCGAGAATATCCCGGCAGTTTTCGGAGATATAACAGATCCGGAAATAATCGAAATTACGAACTTAGATAAATCCAAAACAGTTATATCAACAATTCCTTCAGTTGACGACAATCTATCAATTTTGGAATTTGTTAGACCATTAAAAATTAAACCTCTATTAATAATGACAGCGCAAACAAGGAGAGACGGCATTAAGCTTTACGAAGCTGGAGCAACTTATGTTGTTATTCCTGAACTAGTTGCCGGAGAACATATTCGGCAAGTAATCGACTTATATGATGCAAATGCAGAGAAGTTAACCCAATCAGGCAAAAGACATTTTGATAGATTGATATTTACATAGTATAACTAAAAACTAAAAACGAATATCGAGGAACTCAAAAACACCATTGATTGCACCGAAACTTGTGTTAAATTTATTCAAATTTATATATTTAATTATTAGTTATAGAAAATTTCAAAAAAACCCCGATTTAATCAGGGATGAACTGAACTTTTATATGTCGTCCTCCTTAGGGAACCCCCGCTTTTTAAAGCGGGAAGGATGTCATTAATTTTTAATTCTTATTTAAAAAATGCCTGTCCACAAAAGAAGACCTATCCGTAAAAAGGTTAAAAAAGGGAAAATATGGCCTTATTTAGTAATTTTTTCTGCGTTGGCACTAATAGCCTTTCTATTCCTCACGGTAACCAGTAGAGGATATTGGAGCGAAGATTCAAAATTGTCACTGGTTATCAATAATCCTGACGGGTCTGCGACTGTTTCAGTTTTTGATCCTAAGCGCGAGGAGATAATCAATATCAGTATACCTTCCAATACGGAAGTTGAAGTTGCTCACCAACTGGGTCTTTTTAAATTGGGAAGTGTCTGGAGGCTGGGAGAGAATGAAGGTTTGGGTGGTGAACTTTTGGCTGCAACTTTACGGCACCAATTTAAATTTCCGGTGAGTACTTGGGCTGACAGTAAAGCGGTTGGATTTAGTGACGGCAACCTCATTAATATATTGGAAGCAATAAAAGGATCCTATAAAACTAATATGAAAATGGGGGATAGGCTTGCCCTGGGGACATTCTCTTTGGGGATTAAAAATACAAAAAGAACGAATATTAATCTCAGCGAAACACCTTATCTTGTTAAAACCACATTAAAAGACGGCGAAGAGGGATATGTTGTCAGTAAGAATATCTCACAGAGACTATTATCAATTTTTGCCAACGATGTAATTACAGAAAATTCTTATAAGGTAGAAATAAATGACTCAACTGGGAACTTGGAAGTTTCTTCGGACGTTGGAGGGTTGATGGAGGTGATGGGAGCGAAAGTTGCCTCGATTGTAAAAAAAGATCAATCCGATTTTGACTGTAGGGTTTCCGGATACGATAAAAAGGTTGTAAAGGAAGTTGCCAGAATTCTGTCTTGTGAACAAGAAATATACAAAGGCAGAAGCTCTTTTGATTTGGAAATAGATTTGGGTAGCCAATTCGTCGAAAAATTTTGAGACCGGATTTAGAATTCGCCTAGAATGAACTTATACTGGAAGCTTTCGGTCGAAGGTTGTATCATAAAAGGAAAGGCTTAACTTATTCTTCTTCCTCAACATTCTCTATAGTGATTTCATCCTTTTTATGGACCAGCTCGGGTGGGGTAAACGACACATATTCAATTTTTTCTGTCGGAAAAGATGGAATATCGTATAATTTTTTATCTCTTTTCACCTCACGGATAAACACTTTCACATCTTTTTTATCCGCTGACTTGACAAAGGCTTTATATTCATTGCCGAGTGAGATTAGCCTTCTTAGCCTTGCCGAGAGTTCGTCAGAAAGCCTGCCCACATACTTTCCGTCAACAGTATTTATGGAAACCCTATGTGAGTGGTGATTTAATTTAACCTCATCTCCGCAGTCTAATTTTGCAACAACTTTGGTACCGCCAAGGTGCATAAGAGATACTATTTTTGTTTTGCCGGGTTCTTCTAAAAACACATGAGCGTTCGAGGGACGTGAAGAATAGGCATCTTTCTTCTTTAACCCCTTCCACCGTTCCAATGCTTTTGAAGCTATTGAGTTAAAGGGGTCGATCTTAAGCACGCTATGGGCTATCTTTTTTGCTGCTGGGAATTCTCCGAGTTCTGCTTGAGCTCGGGAGAGTCTATTAAGGGCATCTGTATCGTTCGGATCCTTTTTTATAATGTTTTTGTTTATGGTAACTGCTTTTTCCCAATCTCCGGAGAGTGCTGCGGATATAGCATCCTGGGTAAGAAGATCTTTATTCATGGCAGATTAATTGTACTTTTCTGAGTATAGTTACCTTAAGTCTGTTGTCAAGAGATAGAATCTGTCACAAAACCCTCCCCTCGGTCTCGGTTTGGACGCGTTCTGCAAGATTACCGAGTTTGACTCGGCCAAGCTTTGCTTATATCCAGCTGTTTTGAAACCGGTTGATAGTTTGCTGTTGGGTTTAGTAGTATAATTGTCTTTGGCTTCAGGCATTGAATTTGTATAGAAATACCATGAGTGGACATTCACACTACGCAACGATTAAAAGACAGAAAGAATCAAAAGATGCCGTAAAGGGTAAAATATTTTCAAAACTTGCTAGGGCAATATCTGTTGCTGTCAAAACCGGAGGAGGACCTGATCCTGACGCGAACTACAAACTTAGAATGGCAATAGATGCTGCAAGAGCTTCAAATATGCCTAAAGATAATGTGGAGAGAGCAATCAGCAAAGCCGGAGGGGAAGGGGAGGATTTGCAAGAAGTCACTTATGAGGGATTCGGACCGTACGGAGTTGCGGTTCTCGTTGAAGTTTTGACGGACAATCGTAATCGTACCGGTCAGGAAATTAAAAATATTTTTGAAAGGGGAGGCGGGTCACTGGGAGGTCCCGGTTCCGTTTCTTTTAATTTCGAACAGAAAGGACAGATTCTCGTTAAAAAAGAAGCTAATTTGGAGGATCAGATGTTAAAACTTATTGACGCGGGAGTAGAGGAGATGGAAGAAACCGGCGACGCAATAGAGATATACGTTGCCCAAAATAAACTTCGCGAGGTATTTAAAAAAGTAAAAGAATCGGGTTTGGAAATTATATCATCAGAGTTGGTGCAAAAACCAAAAAATTTCCAGGTTATAAGTGATCCCGAAAAAGTCTCTAAATCCTTATCTTTTTTAAATTTACTTCACGACCACGACGATGTACAAAAGGTATTTGCCAACCTTGACGTACCCGATGAAGCTTTGTCGGGTTAAAAAACTTCATTTTTCATTAGTAGTCTAAGTACTAAACATGAACTTTAAATATAGATTACCTAGTAAAAGGAAAAGATTCATAATTAGCTCATTTATTTTATCTTTAGGATTTATAGCGATACAGTTATTACCGGAAACATATCGCTTTTTGTACATTGCGGCTTTAGGTTTATTAACCCTAATACTTTTTTATTGGTCTTTGAAAGAAGGACTTGGAAAGAATGCCACGCTTATCACACTGATGCTGCCGTTTTATTTTACCTGTTCGGTCGGATTATTTTGGTTTTTACTTCCGACGAGTCTTTTTACAAGGGTACCGATTGTAATTTTGTACGGATTCGGAATTTATGTGCTTTTTTTGACAGCTAATATTTATACGGTTGCGGCAATAAGAACCATAGCTTTGATGCGTGCTGCAAGGGGAGTCGGATTTGTACTTACTCTACTTACGTTTTTCCTGGTTTTCGATACGATATTATCCCTTCGGCTCGCGGTTTATTTTATAAGCCCTATAATAATATTCGCTTCCTTACCTTTATACCTACAGGGATTTTGGTCTATTCCTTTGGATAAAAAACTTTCTTCAGAACTAATTAATATTACCCTTGTGGCCTCATTAGCACAGGGAGAGATTGCGGCAGCCCTTTTTTTCTGGCCGGTTTCCGTTGCAGTTGGATCTTTATTTTTAACTGTGGCTTCTTATCTTCTGTTGGGCTTAGGTCAGGCTAAACTTGAGGGTAGGCTTTTTACACAAACAATTAGGGAACACCTGATTTTAGGCATGCTGGTATTTCTGGGAATGTTTTGGGCAACCAACTGGGGAAATTAAAAATTTAAGTTTAAAAAGATCTTCTTTATAAAAAAATTAGACGGTTGGTGTCGGGGAAAGGGGAGAGGGAGTTTCTAAACAACGTATTAATTATTATAGGACATTTTGTTATACGAGTTTTCACATATATTATAGGCATTTTTCACGAAGTAACAAAATTCATCTCCACGAAGATATCCCGAAGCTAATGTACCGCAAGAATGCAATAGAATGATATAGTTATTGAGCCTGGAGGAGAAGTAAAGCCGTTTCTCCATGAATTATATAACCTCAAAATAAAGTTGCATAGATTCAACTTTTGTTTTTACTCATTGTGGATAAGTGCTAAGAGTAGTATTTTGTGTGGATTTAAATTGAACTCCAAATAAGTGAGAAGGAGTGTATGGAGTCTGATTACAATGAAATAAGATAACCGTAATCGTTATGTATACTCCCCACAAGCAATGACCATATCAGTAAGACAGACTCAAGGGCAGTAAAATATTATGATGTCGCACAATATAACTTTTGCGACTAACATAATATGACCCAGAGTGGAGAGCGTTTTTCTTATCAATCTATCTCTCTTAGTCCGTATTAATTTCTTTGAGGTGTTTATTAAACAATAATTATTAACCCCCCGAGCTTTATCAGTATAGACACCTTAACCGAATAAACACCGAATTAATAAAAAGCATATGAATCACCTCTCCCCTAGTTTTATGTAGGAATTTCATTATAAATTATTTATACAACTATTACCGAAAAATTGACCGTAACAATCTTTATCGAGATGATAAGTTACCCATCTTTTGACAAATAGTGGCTTTAGAATTGATTTGGTGAGGTTGTACATTCAAATTTTGGCATTTTTGAGGTTGTTTTAAAATATTTTAGCCGGTTTTTAAGTTTTATTGACACAAAGTATGTTTTTATATACATTACCTTAATTTATGTTGACGGAAAGAAAAGATTCTTTTATTTTTGAAGAAAGTTTTAACGGCGATTGGAATCTTTTCAGACAAATTGTAAATAGCAAAAGTGTGTATTACATATATGATGCGGATGGAATTTTAGTTTATTCAGCAGAACGGGTTTTTAATAATTTTGAAGAAAGACACGGAATTAAGGTTTTTCCCAAAAACATTAATACTTGGAACTATTTGACAGAGATTGCGGTGGATCATGGTTTGGACAAGAATTCCATAAGACAAGCTGAAGACGATTGGTATGACGGTGACGTTTTAGAGTCGTCAAAGAGATATTTATATTCAAGGCCGCTTGTAAATTTAACGATTGGTCTAGTCGGGGCCGAAAGGAACCTGATTCTAACTTCCAGAGAACCCAATTTGAAAGTTGAGACATATCGCTGGTTTGGAAACCACTTTCCTAAAATTCCGAAAGAGAACATATTAATTAGAGACGAAGGTTCGCCGTTGTCTGGAACAAAATTTAAAGTTCGTGAGGTCGGCAAATACGCCGAACTTGTTGATTGGGTTGTCTTCATGGATGATTCCACTAAATACATAAAGGCCGTCCTGGATGCAGGAATCCCGAATTGTATGGTAATCATTGTTCCTCAAGGTATCGTGAAGCCCGATTTCAGCCATGACCGGCTTATAACCGCAGGTAGATATCCCGAAGAGATTCAGGGAATGTATCCGATTTATCGGGCTTTTAAGAAGGCTTTACAAGAAGGAATCCCCTATTAGTCGCACAATGGACTTGCTCTATCTGCTATAATCTTATTAGGAATGCCTATCCCTGCCAAGGAAAAGTCAGAACTGTCGAATAAAATAGAAGAGTTTCTTGAGTATCTTGAGGTTGAACGGGGATCCTCTCCCCTAACGATCAGAAACTATAACCATTATCTTTCCCGGCTACTCGATTGGTTACGAAGTGAAGGGATAAGGTTGAAACTCACCGATATTAATCCCGAAATAGTCCGCCAGTATAGAGTCTATCTATCAAGACTTTCCGATAATAAAGGCGGAACATTATCAAGAAAAACCCAGTCTTACCACGTTATCGCACTTAGGAGTTTCCTGAGGTGGTTAATAAAAAATGACCAACCTGCAATGTCCCCCGATAAAATTGAACTTCCGAAAATAAGTGACCGTCAAATTAAATTTTTAAGCGGAGAGCACGTAGATAGGCTTCTTAACGCACCGACCTTATCCAATATTTCCGGTAAGCGCGATAAAGCGATTTTAGAAGTACTTTTTTCAACCGGCTTAAGGGTTTCGGAATTGGCAAGTCTTGATAGGGATAAAGTTGACCTTGAACGAAGAGAATTCGGAGTTGTCGGAAAGGGGGGAAAAGCCCGCGTAGTATTTTTATCCAAGAGGGCTTCGGATTGGCTCGACAGTTATCTTAAATCAAGATCGGATAAATTAAAGGCGTTGTTTATAAGACACAAAGGGAAGATTAGACCCGACGAAGAAGCTGAGGATTTAAGATTGTCCGTTCGATCGGTTCAGCGAATGATTAAAAAATATGTCAAAAAATTAAAACTTCCGGTTGACGCAACCCCTCATGTTTTGAGGCATTCGTTCGCAACAGACTTACTTATGGCAGGAGCGGACATAAGAAGCGTCCAGGAGATGTTGGGCCATAAAAACATACAGACGACCCAAGTTTATACCCATGTTACCCATAAGCACCTTAAAGATATCCATTCGGCGTTTCATGGTAGAGGAGGAAGTTAGATAATATTATGGATGAAGCTTACAATCCTGAAGGTGCAAATGTTGAAGAAAGATTTACTGAAAAACCAGATCTGGGTAGAGTTGTTGCAGTTACCACGAATTTAGGAAATGTTTTGGCGTCTTCTTACGATACTCCAAACAGACAACAGGACATCGTAGCTCGAAGGAATACTCTTAGGCGAATGGGAGTAGATATATCGTGGTATTCTGATACGGTTCTTACTTCAGAGCTGGAAGAGCAACCTTGGTATCGGGTTGTTTCCGAAGCTCAAAGAATGGCTGATTCGAATGATCGGGGCTACGGAAAATATGCTAATGCCAGAGACTACTCAGGGATAGTCGGCACCCTTGAGGATTTTAAAGAAAGGATTGATTTTAAATCTCCTATTAACGAGGGTAGAAATTAGTGGCCACTTTACTCTCTCAGGCAAGCTGTCAACAAATTTCAAGATCGAAAGAATTTATCAGACTCATTTATGCAAAATTTTACGACCTCAATTTAGTCGCATTAAACCATCATAACCAATTGTCGAGGACTTTTTAATTCGTTTAAAGTTTTGTATGTAGATACGCTATTATTGGGACCGGATCCGCGCATTGATATTTAGTAAAATGATATATATCATATAAAACGAAAATGGGAGTTAAAGAGTCAGTAGTTTGGATAATTTACCCAGACGATACTGCTAAATTATAAAATATTTATATAAAATATATTAGCGGTAAGAAAATGAAAACAATAATCTTACCAGGATATTCCGAGCATAACAAAGATTGGGCTATGGATTTGGCCGGCAAACTTAATCTTGGGCACAGGGTCGCGGTAATCGAGTGGGAACACTGGAGTACGGGGGGTAGCTTTTCTGCTAAAAAAGAAATTGAAAAAATACTGAAAGTTGTCGGAGCGGAAAAAGTAAATGTTGTAGCAAAATCGGTTGGCGTGGCTGTTGGGCTGGAAGTTGTCCCGAGAATTTCTTCGCAAATTAATAAGGTGATACTTTGCGGGATTGCAAGCGTGGCAAACGAGGATAGGAAGGATTTATTAAAAGCATTTTTATCAAAAGTTCCTGTTGAAAAAATTCTTTGTATTCAAAATGAAAAGGATAAATTTGTTCCCTATAAAGAAGCGGAAAAATTTTACCATTCAGTTAGTCCCGAAATTAAAATTATTTCCAAACCCCGCTCTGATCACGATTATCCTTACACTGAGGATTTTCAGAAATTCCTAGAAGATTAAGTCGGTGGCTTTTCTTCTTCTTCGTCTCCGTTTTTGTAGAGAGTCGCAACTCCTGCCACCCCG
>Ga0209521_10002172_pt1 | contig 16081 bp, 16 predicted proteins | sample Rifsed19ft4_FD_184016 | JGI IMG/M metagenome (GOLD analysis project Ga0209521, IMG submission 184016) | Soil microbial communities from Rifle, Colorado, USA - sediment 19ft 4 (version 2) | ecosystem: Environmental > Terrestrial > Deep subsurface > Rock core/Sediment | place: Rifle, Colorado...
CCACTTCAATGTTTGCTGGCACTGTACCCCACTGAACACTTTTCCCGTCATTACCCGTATTCCAACCAGGTACTGAATTATTGTCGATAATTTCATATTCAACTAGCGGTACACCCCATTGCACGTTATTCCAAGTACCAACGTGTACTCTCACGTTATTAACATCTGCTGGAAATGGCTCTTTTATCTCGACGGAAACATTGACAGTCTGAATAGTTTCTGTCGCAACCAATTTTTCTGGACTTACTGATCTTACAATGGCCGCCTTTGGTTTAAAGAAAGAAATGTAGTCAGGCTCCCGAGCATTCCCATGAAAACGCCACTGTTCGGGTTGTTCGCCAACAAATTGCCAGGTATAAAAGGGTGGATCTATAATGGGGTCTTCGCTGAAGTCAACAAAATTCTTGGTGGTGTCAACATTTATGGATGGATTCAAGACCGAAGCACCGGTCTCATCAACATCGTTAGACATGCTAAACAACCATTGATGAGTCCAGTGGTTCATAGGCTACAATGTCCCCATCGGGGAAAGTCATATATGTGTCCGAAACACCCGCTGAAACCCTATTATTGGGTTGGGCAAACGCATTTGCAATGTAGATTAAGCTGAAAGCTATGATGACAATTGATATTACAGATCTAAAAACTCGTTTCATATTCTATGCCTCCTTCTTGATTTTTTTGGTTGTTGTCTAGCTTTTTTCTGAAAATATTTTTTTGGCTTGTATCGAGTTGCGCAGGCCTTTATCTACTGGGTTGCATAAGCCTTGATTGTGACCAAGACATCCTGGTCGGAATCGTTCCCAATTTCAACGCGTCCATATGGTGCCGGAACATCGATTTGAGCGGTTGGGCCTCCTAAGTCCACACCCCAGAAGCCGTGGTTTAGCTCAAGATTCGACTCGGCTCTAAAGGGATGCTTGTCTTTTTCGTCCCCTTCAAAAAATACAAGCCCCAGAGCGACTTTTTGCCTAATTTCTTCGGGTAAGATTTCTTTAACGTCCCTTTTGAACCAACTATCGGCTCCTTCTCTTCTAAATAACTCTTCCACTACCTCCAAGCTTTCGGAAGTTACTAGTTCTTGGTGGCAATTTCTACAATAGAAGATGGGAAGGGGCACTCCCCAGGACCTCTGTCGTGACACGCACCAATCAGGCCTTTCGTTTAACATCCCGGTAATCCGGTTTTCACTCCAGGCGGGAATCCATTGAACGGATGGTACCGCCTGAAGAGAACGGCTTCTTAAGTCACCTTTTTCCATCGAGATAAACCACTGCTCGGTGGCTCTGAATATCACCGGATTTTTACACCGCCAGCAATGGGGATAAGAATGCTTAATTTGAGCCGTCTTGAGAAGGAGGTGCTCTTTTTGGAGATACTCGATGATCAAATCGTTGGCCTTTAAAATATGGACACCGCCAAACTGGCCCGCTTCATCGGTAAAAAATCCTCTATCATCCACTGGCATCGGAGCCGGAAGGTTATATTTTAGACCAACTATATAATCTTCTTCGCCGTGACCAGGAGCAATGTGAACGCAACCCGTTCCTTGATTCAAATCAACAAAATCCGCCAAGACCACTCGGGAATCGAAATCTTTTAGGGGATGTTTAACTTTTAGATTCTCAAATTCCCTCCCCTTAAAGGTCTTTAATACTTTGGACCCTTTTATCCCTAGTTCCGTAAAAACGGAGGTTAAAAGATTTTCGGCCAGGATGTATATTTCCTTACCCACCCGGACAAGCGCGTAAGGGGTGTCCGGATGAAGAGCCACCGCTACATTGGCCGGCAGAGTCCAGGGAGTTGTTGTCCAAATTAGAAAGCTTTTAGGCTCGGGATAACCGCCTAAGAAGGAAGGATTATTTTTTATTTGAAATTTAAGGTATATGGAGGGGGATTCTTCGTCTTCATATTCAATTTCCGCTTCGGCCAGCGCCGTTTGACAGTGATAGCACCAGTGAATCGGTTTTTTACCCTTGTAAATCATTCCTTTCTGGTAAAGTTCTCCAAAAACTTTGACGTTAGTCGCCTCATAATCAAAATCAAGAGTTAAATAGGGTCTGTCCCAATCTCCTCGTACACCTAGCCTTTTAAACTGCTCTTTTTGGCGCTCAACAAATAGAAGCGCGTAATCTTTGCACATCTTCCGAAATTCTTCGACACTTAAGTTCGCCTTTTTGAGTTCTAACTTCTTCTCGACTTCGTATTCAATGGGCTGGCCGTGACAATCCCATCCCGGCACAAAGGGCGAAAAATAACCCCGCAAAGTTTTGTATTTGACAATAATATCCTTGAGCACCTTATTTAGGGTATGACCCAGGTGAATATCGCCATTAGCATAAGGGGGCCCGTCATGGAGAACAAAAGAAGGTTTTCCCCAATTTTTTTTTGCGACCAAGCTGTAAATGTTGTTATCTTCCCAAAATTTGAGAGTCTCCGGCTCTTTCTGGGAAAGGTTTGCCTTCATAGGAAAGGTCGTTTTTGGGAGATTTAAGGTCTCCTTGTAAGCCATTTTCTTCCTCGCGCGGACGCCCCGCCAATGGTAGACGTGAGCTCAAGTGGCCAAAGCATAGTCTGTCTTGCTCGCCAAGAATTGCTCCCCAACTTTAAGGAAGCGTGCCAATAAATTAAGATTGTATCAAAAAGCCCCGCTAGGCGGGGCTTTACTCAAACATTACAGCCAGGCCTTAAATTGTCACCGGGTAATTTGTTGTCAAGCCCAGTGGTGTTCACCCATATTTTAGTTCAACTCTTCTTTGAGATTCTTTCTGTCAGCAGCATGAAGAGGCGGGCGGTTCTGTTCCATCTCCTGGACCTCTGTTGGCACAAAAGGAGCCTTCTTTTTGTCTTTTTTCAGCTTTTTCTGATCTTGTTTCTCATGCTCTTTGATTTCTTCCCGGGCCAATTGCCCTCTGGTTTGGTTCTCAATTTCATCCACCAAACCTAAGTAAGACTCCAGTTGAGACCGGAACTTGAGACGAAATTCCTCTTCAGCCTGCTTAAGGCTGTTTATCGCCCGCTGGATGGTCTCTCGCTCCTTTTCGGCTTCCCGGATAACTTCTCTCGCCCGAAGCTGAGCGTCTCTAACGTTAAGTTCGGCCTCTTTCCTGGCGTTACCTTGAATCTCATCAGCTGACTTTTGGGCCGTAATCAGAGTATTTTGCAAAGTCTGCTCGATATTCTCATATTGGTCAATTTTTTCTTGAAAATTCTGAAACTTCTCTTTAAATTCAACGTTTTCTTTAAAAAAACGCTCGAACTCTGCCGCTATCTCGTCTAAGAAAGCATCCACCTCTTCTTCGTTGTAACCTCTAAGGGACCTGCGAAATTCTTTGTGATGAATGTCGAGTGGCGTGAGTCTCATTTTTTTCCTCCTCCCAGGTTTAAAAAAATTAGTAAAATAGTTACGGCAATTTTTCCTTAGTCATTCGAAATTTTTCGGTAATTTACTGCTTTTGCTGCTACTTTTAAAATCTAAACCCAAAAACAATGAGAGTTAGAACGGCCCGTTCAATTAATCTTAAAACGATTATAGCAACTATGGGAGAAAAATCTATACCGGCGCCGCCCAACGATACCATCGGAAGAATTCGTCTAAACAGTCCTAAGTAGGGCTCAGTAACCTCATATAAGAAATTCAAAAGCGACTGTGATAATTCGCTGCGCGGAACCACGGGAAACCAAGAAAGTATTATCCGAATAAGAAGCAACCAAAAATAAATTTCGAATAAAAATCTCACTAAACTGACTACACTTACAAGCACTCCGCGTTCCTCACAAACAGAATTTAAGACTAAATTTACCCTAACTCTCGGGCTCGTTCAATAGCCGCTTCTACTGCCTGAAAAACCCCCGCTCTGAAACCTGCTTTTTCGAAAGCTTCCACCGCTGCCATGGTAGTTCCTCCAGGCGACGCTACCATGTCCCGTAGTAGAGCAGGATGTTTCCCGGTCTCTTTTAGCATTTTTCCAGCACCAACTAACGTTCCCACCACGAGCTTGGATGAAATGTTTCTGGCCAGACCCGCTTTAACTCCAGCATCAATGAGAGCTTCCGCAAACAGGTAAAAATAAGCAGGACCGGAACCACTTAACGCAGTGGCTTCGTTTTGATACTTTTCCTCTAAAAAAATCACCTCCCCCAGGCTGGAAAAAATTTTCGCCGCTAAATTTTTAGCCTCCGTTGAGGCAACAGCACTCACGCTGATAACTGAGGTAGATTGCTGCACTAAGGCACACGAGTTTGGCATTACCCTAACCAGCGGAATTTTCTTGCCAATCCTACTTAAAATGTGCTCCGTGCTTATTCCAGCCGCGATCGAAATTAGTATCTGCCGGTTTGTAACCACAGAGGTAATTTCGTCAAGAACCTCATCGATTCCTGCCGGTTTAACCGCCAAAATAATTACATCGGCTTCCTTCACCGCTTGCTGGTTACTTTCGGCGACCTTAACCCCATAAACTTTTTGAAGTTCAGAGCGTCTAGATTCACGAGTATCGCTTACGATTATGCTTTCTGGGTTCAGAGCTTGAGAAGAAATTAGACCTTTGAGCAACGCTTCCCCCATCACTCCGGCGCCAATAATTGCCAGGATTTTATCTAGCACAACCAACTCCATCTTCTGACTTCTATCTAAAGTCAGTCACTACATAATTTACGCTTTTCTCGGCCTAGAAATCATCTTGAAACTGATTAAACAAACCCTTCTCCCGTAATCTTCTTTTTTCCTCCGCACTAACCTCTACATTGGAAGGAGTCAGGAGGAACACCTTCTTGGCAATTTTTTGAATACCTCCGTTCAAGCCATAACTGAGCCCGCTGGCGAAGTCAATCAAACGTCTGCAGAGCTCCGCATCGTTTTGCTGAAGATTTAGAATAACGGGGATATTAGCCTTAAACTTGTCGGCGATTTGTTTGGCATCCTGGAAGTTCCGGGGTTCAACAATGTGTACCCTTGTCTGGGGTGTGGTAGTCACAGGTCTAAGGACGGCTCGTTTCGCCCTCATAATATCGGGCGAACGTTGGATCCGGCGTACGGCTGGAGAAGAAGATTCCTCATAATTATCAACTATCTCCTCCTCTTCAAACTCTTCCTCTTCTTCGTAGGCTAAGCCTAAGTAGACTAAGGCCTTTTTCCAAAAATCCTTCACTTTAAAGCACCTCTTAGTTTAATCGTCTGCTCCCCTAAAAATGGCAGTGCCTATGCGCACCATATTTGATCCCTCTTTTATAGCTATCTCAAAATCATTGCTCATACCCATGGAAAGATACCTCATGGGAGAATAGGGATATTTGAGAGATTTTAACTCTTCGAAGAAACTCTTAGATCGAGCAAAAATAAGCCTTACGCGTTCCGCCGATGCTAACGGAGCCATGGTCATTAATCCTTGAATTGATATGTGTTTAAGTTTGGATGCTTCTTTGAGAAAGTCCTTTGTTTCCGCGGGTAAAAATCCGAATCTATTTGCATCTTCAGAAAAATTCACCTGTACCAACACATTCTGCACTTTTCCTTTTTGTTCTGCTCTTTTATCGATTTCTTCAGCGAGCCTTGGATTATCCAGAGAGTGAATAAGGTTTATTGAATCTATAATATACTTGACTTTATTTCGTTGCAAATGTCCCACGAAATGCCAGTTTACTTGAATGTCTTCCGCGCCCAGAAGCTCTATCTTTTTCGCAACTTCCTGAACTCTGTTTTCACCGATATCGGTAACCCCTTGGTCAATTGCCTCTTTTATCCGGGCAACCGAAACATTTTTGGTAACAGCTATTAACTTAACTTCAGTGGGGTCCCGTCCAGCTTCGAAACAAGCTTGCTCGATTTTTTTTTGGACGTTTCTTAAGTTTGACGCAATTATCATCTATATTTCGTTATTTATCCCCAAAATCCTCGATTTATCTTAAAAAATTATTCATTTTAAAGTGATTATACCCTAATTTGTCCAAAGGGAAGTCTCGAAAATCGTCGTTACCAAGAAGTACCCCAGATTCTTTAGGTACAATTTCCCCGACTTCGGTTACTAAAGTCTTGGTCTTCTTCACGATCGAGGAAGCTACCTGCCCCACTTTTTGAGGAGCTACCGTAAAAACTAACTCATAGTCCTCTCCTCCCGCTAAAGCTAATTCCAAAAAGTGCTTGTTTTGATCTTTAGCTACCTTTTTAACACCAGGGGCAACGGGAATCTTTTGGGTAAAAATTCTGGCGCCAACTTTGCTCGCTCTGGCGATGTTCGAAATTTCCCGGGCTAAACCATCGCTGATGTCTTCCATAGCCGAGGCGCCCTCTTGTGATGCTATTCTGGCCTCAGTTATTCTGGGATTGGGAAAAAAGTGCGCTTGAATCAGCTCGCTATCAGGATTTTCTATGCCTGAATCAAGAAGCAGAAGACCAGCGGCGGCCGCCCCAAGCTTGCCGGTAACCAAAATCCTGTGTCCTACTTTAGCCTCGTTTCTTCGGCGCAGGAGTTCGGGCTCAACCTCGCCCACAATAGTCGCGGTAACCGAAACAAGAGCCGCTCTCGACACGTCTCCCCCAACCACAGTCACGTCGTAATTCGCCCCGAGAGCCATCATTCCCCGGTAAAATTCCTGAATCCATTTCAATTCAGTTTTTGGCTTTAAACCCAAAGATACCAGGGCAAATCGAGGCAAGCCCGCCATAGCGGCTATATCACTTAAATTTACGGCCAAAGCCTTGTAACCCAACTGGTACGGCAAGATTGAATCCAGCTTAAAGTGGACCTCTTCTACGAGGATATCGGTGGTTAAAACGGTGTTGTGGCGAGGGGAAACACAAACGGCGGCATCGTCACCCACAGGAACCAGTACCCGCTTATCTTCCTTTTGAATGATCTTTGAAATTTCCTCGATAAGCTTTATTTCCCCGATTTCCTCAAGGGTCATCTTTTATCAACACTTCCCAGTCGAGCTAGACTTAAGATACTCACTAGCTAATTTCAAGGCACAATAATCGCCGCACATGGTACAGGCGTCATTGTGGGGGCCTTTTCTTTCCTCATGCGCTTCTTGGGCTTTTTGAGAATCCATTGCCAACTCAATCTGGTCCTTCCAGTTTAAATCGGCCCGGGCCCGGGCCATCTTCAAGTCCCAATCGGAGGCCCCAGGGACTCCTTTTGCAATATCAGCAGCGTGAGCCGCAATTCTGGAGGCGACAGTCCCTTCTTTCACGTCCTGAACGGTCGGAAGACCCAGGTGTTCCCGGGGAGTAACATAGCATAGGAAATCAGCCCCATAAAAGGCCGCTAAAGTGCCGCCGATAGCCGCCACGATATGATCATATCCCGGAGCGACATCCGTTACTAAGGGTCCCAATACATAAAAAGGAGCTTCTTTGCACAGTTCTTTTTGTAGTTTTACGTTGGCTTCGATTTGATTAAGAGGTACATGACCCGGCCCTTCCACAATTACCTGAACGTCCGCGTCTCGAGCCCTGTCGACCAGTTCGGCCAGGACCGAAAGCTCACTTATTTGGGCTTTGTCGGTGGCGTCAGCCAGGCACCCGGGACGTAACCCATCCCCTAAGCTTAGAGTGAGATCATATCTTCTCGCCAGATCAAGCAGCCGATCAAACCCTTCGTATAGAGGATTCTCCTGTTCGTTGTGGCGAATCCAGCCCGCGAGGAAAGTTCCTCCCCGACTCACAATGCTGGTAATCCGCCCCGTTCTGCTCAAATCATCCAAAACCTTAGTTGTCACGCCACAGTGAACTGTCACAAAATCTACCCCGTCTTCCGCCTGCTTTTCAATCACTCTAAAAAGATCCTCTGGGGTCATCTCCACAATGCCGCCCTTTTTTTGCTGCGCTTCCACCGCGGCCTGATAAATAGGAACCGTTCCCACCGGCACGGTAGACCTTTTCAAAATGTCCCGCCGAATCTTATCTAAATCGCCGCCAGTGCTTAAGTCCATGACAGTGTCTGCGCCGGCTCTTATAGCAATTTCCAGTTTCTTTAACTCTTCTTGGAGATACGGAAAATCGGCGGAAGTCCCGAGGTTAGCGTTAATCTTGGTGCGCAGGCCCTTACCAATTCCCGCGGGCGACGCTAGAGTTCTTCCGATGTTTTGAGGAATGACCACTTTGCCCTGAACGATATGTTCAAGAAGGGTCTTTAGGTTCACTCTTTCAAAAGAGGCTACTTTTGTTACTATTTCAGGAACTTCGCCCGCTTTTATCCTTTGGATTAAAGTCATTTTTCTTGCTCCCATCTCATTACTCAAACTTTTCCCTTCAACCTCATCGCCTGTATAACCTGATTTTATCGAGAAGAGACTGAGTAGCCTCTTTCATGTTTTGGGCCTCGGAGATAGCGGAAATAACGGCGACCCCATCGGCCCCCGCCTCCAAAACTTCCCTCACATTATCCCCATTTATTCCGCCAATTGCGACTACAGGAATTTTTAGGGCGGCTCTAATTTTTCTCACAGCCTCACAGCCAACGGGCTTTCTGGCATCACTCTTACTGGCCGTTTCAAAAATAGGCCCCAAGGCAACGTAGTCAGCTCCCTCGGAGACTGCCGTCTTTGCCTCCTCGGCTCTTCCCAGAGAGACGCCAATAATTTTTTTTGGCCCCAAAATTCTCCTGGCCACCGCGACGGGCAAATCTTCTTGACCGAGATGAACCCCGTCGGCATCAACAGCTAAGGCTATGTCTAGACGATCGTTAATGATAAACGGTATTTTAGCTTTTTTGGTCGCTGCTCGAATTTTTAAAGCTTCTTCCAAAAATTCTCTGGTCGGGGCCGTTTTTTCGCGCAGCTGGATGACACTGGCTCCGCCGTCAATCGCGGCTTCGGCTACCTTCAGATGACTTCTTGCCAGCGGAGGAAATTCAGCAGTAATTGCATAAAGACTTAAATCGATTCCGCGATCCAGCCTTTTGGATTCCGGCCGTACCCCCAAATTTATCCTTGCCACCTTAACTCCTTGAGGTCTTGAAAAAATTTCTCGTGTTCTGGGCAAAGTTCATATTCTCCCTCGAGCTGAGCTCTTATCACTTCTTTTTGCCAGTGAGCATTGAACAATCGGCAATTTTGATCTTTACAAAATGGTTCGTCTTCAAAGTGATGAAGGATTGCCTGAAGCGCATAACCTTTCAAAACCTCTGTGAGCCGCTGGTCTTCGTGTTCAAGCAACTCATTGTTCCGGGCTTTTTTAAAATCCTCCAAGGTTTCGGGATCGAACCCCAGCGATAAAACCTGTTGTTTCAACCAGTAATACTCTTTGGGCTTAGCCGGCGCCTCCACAACACCCGTGGTTGAAATGATTGAGGGAAAACTTAAGACAGCGACTCGTGCGTGATAACGGGCGCTTACTTTGTCCCAGGTGCCAATAAGCTGGTTTGTAAAGATTATGTGAATGAAACGCCCGTTTCGCTCTTCTTCCGGCAATAAATTAAAAAATAGAGAAACGAGCGGAAATCCGTCGTATAAAAGCCCAAAAGATTTGATTGAATGGTCCAAAAGTCTTCTTATTTCGTACTCTATTTCTCCTTTTAAGGGAGCGAGCGATGACACGCGGGAAACGTCTCTAATCTTGGTTTGAGCTAATTTTTGAGCCCATTTTTCTAGTTCTCTCTCTCCCGGCTTCCGTGAACTCACAAAAAAGTCAAAGATGGCCGGTCGCAACCGAACCTTAAGGCTGGTTTTTTCCTCAAGGTAATTTTTTATACTCTTCGTATCCAATCTGGTTGATTTCGGCTCATCATAAAGATAGACAGTGATTTGACTTTTTTTCATGTTTCTTTAGATTTATTCTTTTAAAACTTTCTCTTCTTCCTTTTCCAAAATTTTGTCGGCGATTTCCGCCGCCCTTTTTCCGGAAAGAAGCATGGCCCCAAAAGTTGGTCCCATCCGGGGCAGACCGTAAGTGGTCGAAGTAGCCATACCGCAGACCATCAGACCGGGCGCAACCTCGCCAGTGTGCTCCACTACTAAGTCTTCGGATTTTTCTACCCACATTCCCCCGAAACCAGGGGTCTTGATTAGGCCCCTTTCTTCCAATTTCTTAACAACACAGGCGTCGTGTCCGGTAGCGTCAATGACAATTTTTGCCTCTAAACCAATTGGATCTACGCAGGTTATCTCCCTAGGCAAGGAGGAGATGGGAGTCCAGTTGATGACGACACCCGCAACTTTATTCTCTTCTCTCAAAATTACGTCCTCAAAGATGGTCATATTGGCAAATTTAACCCCGGCGTCACAGGCTGAAGCGATAAGTTTAGAGCAAGCATGCGGTCCGTCGGCAACAAACAAACCCTCAACCGCCTGTTCATAGGGAATCTTGAGAGCCTCCAGTACTTCTTGAGCCGGCGCTCTAACCGTTACTTTGTTCATCAAATACCCGCCAAGCCAGAAACCACCTCCAAGATAATTATTTCTTTCCACCAGCAAAACCTTGTAATTCTTTTGGGCAAGCTCTTTCCCGGCTATAAGACCGCTCGGCCCGCCGCCGATAATAATCACATCGCTCTCGGCATACTGCTTAAACTGGGTTAAAAAACTCTCAACAATCGCCTGAGTAACGTCTTTTTCCGCAACCGGATGAAATATTGCCATAGTTCTCCTCCTTTTTAGAAAGACTGGTCTCTTACCTTTTGCCTTCTCATATTTAAACAAAAAAATCTACCTCAGCGAAAAGGGTAAGGTAGACTTTTCCTCAAGCGTGCTTCCCTCCGCTGGCATTATCCAGATCAGGTTGAGAGGGTTTCCCAAATTTAGGGATTCTCAGCCCGTTTTCACGAGCACCCCTAGCAGCTAATTCATTTGATTAAATATTTTGTTGTGACCAAATTATAATTTAAAACATGACACAAGTAAACCCTCGCCCTAACCCGGGCTCCGCAAAACGAGGCATCGAGCGGTGACGAGGCGCACAGAGAGCATTGTCGTTTCTCGTCCGACTTCTTTTTTGCTAAATTTGGATCCTAACCTTTGGGGTGAAAAGTTTCACAATCGGCGTGATCCGCGTGTTTGCTCACGGAAATACTGGGAGCACTGCAATTCATGTTCTCGTTATAAGCGCACTCCTTCGCGGAACAGGTCGCGACCATTCCAGTGTGTTCTTCTTCCACCGCACTCACCCCCTCATCCAATTCTTAATATTATATTAGGCCTATCATATTAAAGATTTCAATACCTGAATTGAACTTATTTGGTCGCCTATCCTCTTCGTTCCCGCTCGTCTGTCTGAGACAAAAGAAACTTCGCGAACCGCACGCGCTTTTCCAAGACAGTGATGCCGCTTAACTGCCGAAGCCAAGAAAGTCGATAGATTTTATGGTGGAAGGATTAGAGCTTGAATCTTTTGAGCGAAGCGGAGTTTAGAATGACCGTGAGAGAAGAAAGAGACATCGCTGCTGCGGCAATGATTGGCATTTTTTCAATATAGGAAAGACCGATGAAGGGAAAGAGAATTCCCGCCGCAACCGGTATGGCCGCGGTGTTGTAAAAAAAGGCCCAAAACAGGTTTTGTTTGATCTTGCGCATAGTAGCCATGCTCAGCTTTATCCCCGCCGCTACGTCGGTTACCTTATCCTTAACTAAGACGATTCCTCCGCTCTCCTTAGCCACATCAGAGCCGCTTCCGATAGCAATTCCGATATCTGACTGAGCTAGAGCCGGAGCATCGTTAATGCCGTCACCCACCATCGATACGACTTTTCCCTGTTTTTGAAGCTTCTTCACCACGTCAACCTTTTCCCAAGGCAACACTTCAGCAAAAACATTCTCAATTCCCACCTGCCGAGCGACGGCTTTGGCCGTTCTTTCATTGTCCCCTGTCAAAAGATACACTTCTACTCCCAGCGTTTTTAATTCTGACACAGCCGTTGCCGCTTCTTTCTTAAGGATATCGGCTACCCCTATCAAGCCTAAGATTTGATGATCCTTGGCCACAAACATTACTGTTTTGCCCTGCTCTTCCAGAGTGGCAAGCTTAGCTTCCATCTTCTCGGTTTCCAGAGAATTTTTTTTCATCAGGCTTTGATTGCCTAACAGTATCTGTTGCTCCCCGTAGGTCGCTTCAACGCCCTGTCCCGGTATCGCTTTAAATTTATCAGGTCTCTCAAACGTAATGCCCTTTTCTCTAGCTCCTTTGATTATCGCCTCCGCCAAAGGATGCTCTGAACTCATCTCCGCGATGGCCGCGTAGCGCAAAACCGAACTCTCGTCTCCGTTTAAGGACACCACGTCTGTCAGGGCCGGCTCGCCTCGGGTGAGCGTTCCTGTTTTATCAAAGATAACGGCCTGGAGATCCTTGGCTCTCTCGATGTATTGTCCCCCTCGAATAAGGATACCTTTTTCGGCTCCTTTCCCCACCCCCACCATCAAAGCGGCCGGAGTGGCTATTCCTAAAGCACAGGGACAAGAGATAATCAACACAGCAACAAAAGAGAGCAAAGCAAGGGTAGGATAGCCAAAGACCAGCCACACCAAGGCGGTGGTAAAAGCTACCCCAAGGACCGCGGGAACAAAATAGCCAGCCACTTTATCAGCTATTCGCTGAATTGGCGCTGAGGAAATCTGGGCCTCCTCCACCATCTTTACTATCTGCATTAGGGTGGTATCCGCACCCACTTGTTTTGCCTCAAATTGAAAGCTACCTACTTTATTAAGAGTAGCCCCAATAACTTTATCTCCCGGGCTCTTTTCAACCGGAATACTTTCTCCGGTGAGCATAGATTCATCAACTGAGGAATGGCCCGTAGCCACTACCCCGTCCACCGGTATTTTCTCGCCGGGACGCACCGCAATGATATCGCCAATTTGCACTTTTTCGGCGGGAATTTCTACTTCTTTGCCATCCTTAAGGACACGGGCCATCTGCGGCCGTAGGTCCAATAATTTCTTAACCGCGGCTGAACTTCTTTTTTTAATAATTTCCTCCATATATTTGCCAAGCAACACGAAGGCGATGATGATTGCGGAAACCTCAAAATAGACATTCCGTTCGGTAACGGGTAAAACGTCAGGGAAAAAGACCACAAAGGAGGAATACAGGTAGGCTGTGAGAGTTCCCATAGCAATGAGTAGATCCATATTTAACCGGCGATGACGCAGACCGTTATAGGCTCCGTGGTAGAAACTCCAGCCTCCGATAAACTGGATCGGTGTCACAAAAAGAAAGAGCCACACTCCGGCCGTGAAGAACGGCAGGCTTTTGAAGGGCACCCAGGTCAAAATGGAAGCTCCCGCAGCCAACCCCAGGTAGACCGCCACCCGAAACATGGCCAGTAATACGACGCCCGTCAGGGCCACGGTCACCCTGCGCTTCATGTTCTGGAGTTCCTTTTCCGGCGCCTCAAAAGTTCGGGCGCAGCTGTCCATACAAAAGTAATAATCTCGGCCACTTATTTGGCGGCTGATGGCGTGGTCCTTGTCAACTATCATGCCACAAACAGGGTCCACCGCTGTATTGCGGCCCTCTTTTTCGACCACTGCACCAGCTGCCATCATCATCGCCGCGGTATCGGTACTTTCCTCACTAAGATTTAAGTAGGTCTCAGGCGCCGCATCGAATTTCTTTTTGCAACCCGGATTGCAAAAATAAAAAACTTCTCCATCATAGCGGCTGCTGCCACCGGGTGGGTTTTTGGGATCAACTTCCATGTGACAAACGGGATCTATGGCCATTTCAGCCTTCCTTGCCTAAGGTAATTTTATTTCTTAGCCCTAGAAGGGGGTTTTTGAGCTTGCGTTTTATTCTTGGCATCAGTATCGCAGCAGCTTGGTGCTTTGTCGCCATACTGTTCATGGCTTGCTTGGGCTAATTTCTTCAAAAAATTTTGCCACCGTTTTTTGATCTTAGACATTAGATCAGCCTTTTTTGAGCCATAAATTTAACCATTTTTAGCCAGCTTTTTATTAAATATTTTTACCTAATTTATATACCCTCTAGGGGTATTTTATAATTTTTGCCTGGGTCTTGTCAATAAACGAAGTCCAGTTGACACGTAGGGTAAGTTAAGCAAGTATAGAGCGCGATCTTCTGCATCGCGGTCACGCGCTCAAAAAATTTTAGTGAGAGGCTTGAGAAGATACCTGAGCGCTAACTTTAGTGTGTCTTCTAATAATCAATGACGCACCTACAATAATGAGTGCACTTATCCCTTGGGCATAGGTAACGGGTCCAAAAAGAGCCTGACTGTCTCTAAAAATTTCCACGAACATGCGGACAAAAGAGTAAAGAATGAGGTAAACAAGAAAAAGGTGACCGTCGAACTTTATTTTATCCCGCCTCGCCCAAAGGAAGATAAAAACCCCTAAATCCAGGACAAGTTCGTAGAGCTGAGTTGGGTGCCGCCTTCCCACAAGCCCTGGAAAATTAACCGCCCACGGCAAATTGGTTGCCACTCCCTCGCAGTGCCCGCCTAAAAAACATCCGATTCGGCCAATTGCCAAACCCAAAGCCAAAGAGGGTGTGACCAAATCGGCTAGTTTGCCTAGGGGAATTTTTGAAACCCGCGAAAAAAGATACCCCGCTAAGATACCACCAAGGAGAGCACCATGAAAAGCTAAGCCGCCCTCCCAAATCATAAAAATCCGCCAGGGATCATTAAGATAAAAAAGAGGAGCGTTAAATATGGCAAAAATTAACCTCGCGAAAACAAGGCCTCCAACCAAAAGATAAAGAGCTAAGTTCGTCACTTCTTCTTGGGGAATATTTTTGCGCTTCCCCTCGCGAATCGCGATAACAAAACCGATCGCAAACGCAAGGACAAACATAACTCCCCAGGAGTAAATTGTGGCTGGTCCTATCTTAATTAAAATTGGTTTCAAAATTTCACCTACAATTGGATAAACCAAGAAAAGTTGGGAGGTAACAGAGGATTAACAAACTAGGCCTTTTGGTCTTCGGACCAAAAATTATCGAGTTTAAACCAAGAACGCTCAGGATTAAAAGTACGAGCTTCAATAGCTCATTTGCTATTTTTCTTGGCGCCCAGAGAACCCTTTAAGGAATCAACCTCTTTTCTTAATTCTCGGTTTTTTCTGGCCAGAAAAAAGATATATCCAAACAGCACAATCCATATTATGGTATAAACAGCAAACAAAAAGGGAAGGTTTTTGTCAGCCCCCCGCCCTGCCCCAAATAAAGTGGCTTTGGCAAAAATTGTGAGCCCCCACAATTCAGAAAATCCATCCAAATGGACCACCTCCTATCCATAAACAATAATTATCTTGCGGCTCCGACGCCAGCACTATACTTGAGTTGCTCCACATCGTCTTTGAGTCTTTCTAAAGAGACTTTTTGGATAAACAAATAGGCAAAGAAAAGAAAAAAAGCGCCCAAAGAGATGAAGAAAGTTAACATCATCGAGGGATCCAGGTTCATCTTCGTCGGCGAAATAACTACCGGATGAATTGATCTCCACCATCGAATTGACATAAAGACGATGGGGACATCAATAAAGCCAATGATTCCTAAAACCGCTGAGAAGGTCGCCCGGCGCGTGGGGTCGCTTATAGCGCCTCGAAGCATCAGATACCCAACGTAAATTAACCAGAGAACAAGAGCCGTTACTAAACGGGGTTCCTCCCAAACCCACCACGCTCCCCAAGTAGGTTTCGCCCAGAAAGAACCTTCTATCAAAACAAGAGTGGTAAAAACTACCCCTATCTCCGCTGCCGAGGCCGAAATGATATCAAAATCGCGGTCTTTCTTCCAAAAAAGATAAAGTATGCTGTAGAAAAAGACAATAAAAAAGGAGAGAAAGGCAATGGTTGCTGAAGGTACATGGAAATAGAAAATTCGTTGAACGATTCCCATCTCTTTTTCGGTCGGAGCATATACAAACACCATAAAAAGAGCGAGAATTATCCCTACCAGGGCCAGGGCCCCCAAAATATTAACCCAAAGAGCCTTACCTCTGCTCATTGAACCTCCTAACTTCAGTTAATGGTCAATGGTAATTAGTTGAGCGTGGGTCATAAATAGTTTTTTGTTTTAGGCTGCTTGTAGGCTCCGGTTGCGCGCGGCTACTCGTTTTTCTCTCAAAGTGCCAAATTGCTATCCGCCCCCCGCCTGCGGCGGGGCCACACAATTTGCGGCAGCTTTCCG
>Ga0209521_10002173_pt1 | contig 16081 bp, 15 predicted proteins | sample Rifsed19ft4_FD_184016 | JGI IMG/M metagenome (GOLD analysis project Ga0209521, IMG submission 184016) | Soil microbial communities from Rifle, Colorado, USA - sediment 19ft 4 (version 2) | ecosystem: Environmental > Terrestrial > Deep subsurface > Rock core/Sediment | place: Rifle, Colorado...
GCGCTTGCCTCGGCCGAGAACGGCACGTGGCGCCTCAGCCTCACCGGGCCGCCGCCGCGGGTCGAGGAGGCGCTCGCGGAGCTGCGCGACCACGGCCTGCGCGATCTCGTTCGCGCCGGGTCGGTGGCCATGGCCACGGCCATGCGATCCGCCCCCGATCCATCCGAGGGCCCCGCGCCATCCGACAGCCCCGCGCCGAGAGGAGAAGCAGCAGCATGACGAAGCTCATCTACGACCGCGACATCGACCCCCACGCCCTCGACGGGCAGACGATCGCGGTCATCGGGTACGGCAGCCAGGGCGAGGCCCACGCCCGCAACCTCGCCGATTCGGGCCGCCAGGTGGTGGTCGGGCTGCGGCCCGGGTCGCCCTCGGCCGCGCGGGCCCGGGAGGCCGGCCTGGCCGTCCTCGACGCCGGCTCGGCGACGGCCGCCGCGCAGGTCGTCGTGCTCCTCGTTCCCGACACTGCCGCCCCCGGCATCTACGAGGGCGAGGTCGAGCCGAACCTGCGGCCCGGCGCGCTACTCCTCTTCGCCCACGGCTTCAACATCCACTTCGGGACGATCCGCCCCTCCGACCAGGTCGATGTCGGGATGGTCGCGCCGAAGGGGCCCGGGCACCTGCTGCGCCGCGTCTACACGGAGGGCGGGGGCGTGCCCTCGCTCTTCGCCGTCTACCGCGATGCGAGCGGCACCGCCCGTGCGCGGACGCTCGCCTACGCCCAGGCCATCGGTGCGGGGCGCGCTGGGATCCTCGAGACGACCTTCGCCGAGGAGACCGAGACCGACCTGTTCGGCGAGCAGGCGGTCCTGTGCGGCGGGGTGACCGCGCTGTTGCAGGCCGGCTTCGAGACGCTCGTCGATGCGGGCTACCAGCCCGAGCTCGCGTACTTCGAGACGATGCACGAGCTGAAGCTGATCGTCGACCTCATGTACCAGGGCGGCCTGCGGTACATGCGCTACAGCATCAGCGACACGGCCGAGTACGGCGACTACGTCTCCGGGCCGCGCCTCATCGACGAGCGGGTGCGCGAGGAGATGCGGCGCATCCTGGCCGAGATCCGGGACGGGTCGTTCGCCCGCCGCTGGATCGAGGAGGGTCGGCGCGGGGCCCCCGAGTTCCGCCGCCTCCGCGCCGAGAACGCGCGGGCCCGGATCGAGCCCGTTGGCGCCGAGCTGCGCTCGCACATGGCCTTCATCGGGCCGAAGCAACCGCCCGACGGATGGGCCGAGGGATCCGGCTGATGGCGACCCGACGCGGCCGGCGCATCCGCATCTTCGACACGACCCTGCGCGACGGGGAGCAGACGCCCGGCGCGGCCCTCACGGTCGAGGAGAAGGTCCAGGTCGCGCGCCAGCTGGCCCGCCTGCGGGTCGACGTCATCGAAGGCGGGTTCCCGGCCGCCTCTCCGGGGGAGGCGACCGCGGTCCGCCGGATCGCCGCGGAGGTCGGTCAGGAGGAGGGGGCGCCGGCGATCGCTGCGCTCGCGCGCTGCGTGCCCACCGACGTGACGGCCGCCGCCGAGGCGCTCGCCCCGGCGCGCCGCCGCCAGCTCCACGTCTTCATCGCCACCTCGGACATCCACCTCACCCACAAGCTGCGGGCGACCAGGGAAGAGGTCCTTGCTCGCATCGCCGAGTGCGTGAGCCAGGCGCGCCGGTCGGTCGACGCCGACGATGACGTCGAGTTCAGCGCGGAAGACGCGAGCCGGAGCGAACCGGCGTACCTGTTCGAGGCCTTCGAGACCGCGCTCGCGGCGGGGGCGTCCGTCCTCAACGTGCCGGACACGGTCGGCTATGCCGAGCCGGCGGAATTCGAAGCGCTCGTTCGCCAGGTCGTGCGCCGATTCGGGCGCCGAGCGGTGGTGAGCGTGCATTGCCACAACGACCTGGGCCTTGCCACCGCGAACACGCTGGCCGCCATCCGGGCCGGCGCGCGGCAGGTCGAGGTGACCGTCAACGGCCTGGGCGAACGCGCCGGCAACGCCTCGCTCGAGGAGGTCGTCATGACCCTTCGGACACGGCCGACGCGCTTCCGCCAGGCGACGACCGGCGTAGCCACCGAGCAGATCAGCGCGACGAGCCGGCTCGTGAGCTTCCTCACCGGGATCGCCGTGCAGCCGAACAAGAGCGTCGTGGGAGCGAACGCCTTCGCCCACGAGTCGGGCATCCACCAGGACGGCTTCCTGAAGAACCCACTCACCTACGAGATCCTCACCCCTCAGTCCGTCGGCCTGGCGGGGTCGATGCTCACGCTTGGCAAGCTCTCGGGCCGGCGAGGCTTCAACGAGCGGCTCCGCCGCCTGGGCTTCGAGCTCGAGCCGGCCGCCCTCGACGCCCTCTATAGCGAGGCGATCGCCCTGGCGGACCGCAAGAAACAGGTCACCGACGCGGATCTCCTCGCTCTCGCCGAGCAGCGCGCCGACCCCGTGCCCACGCTTGTCCGTCTGGAGCATTGGGCGGCGGCCAGCCGCCAGGGCGAGTCGAGCAGCGGCAACGTGAGCCTCTACTTCGACGGCCGCACCTACCGCGCCTTCGCCGGCGGCAACGGTCCGGTCGACGCCCTCCTCAAGGCGGTCGACAACGCCCTCGAACAGATCATCGGCGGACGTCCCACGCTCGTCGACTACCAGCTCCGCAGCGTCGGCTCTGGCGAGGACGCGCAGGGCGAGGCGATGGTGAAGATCGAACGCCCGGCGCCAGCCGACGCCGAGATGGTGCCGCGCACGTACACCGGGCACGGCCTGTCCACGAACGTCGTCGAGGCGTCCCTGCGGGCCTACCTCGCGGCGATCAACAAGCTGCTCGCCGAGCATGCGTCCTCCGGATCGGCCTCAGGCGCGCAGCCCCTGGGCACGCGGGGTGAGGCCGAGCGGGCCGTCGGGCAGCCGCTGGCGACGCCACGGAGGCCACGGAGGCTGGGCGCCTCGCCGCCGCTGGACGTGCCGCCGTGAGGACCTACCGCGTCGCCTATCTGCCCGGCGACGGCGTCGGCCCGGAGGTGCTCGCCGCCGCGCGCCGCTGCGTCGATGTCGCGGGCGAGCGCTTCGGCTTCCGCGTCGCGTGGGACGAGCACCTCGTCGGCGGGGCGGCCATCGACGAGCTGGGCACGCCCATGGCCGACGCCACGCTCGAGGCGTGTCGCGCCGCGGACGCCGTCCTTCTCGGGGCGGTGGGCGGGCCGGGATGGGACGATCCGCGCGCCGCGGTGCGCCCGGAGCAGGCCCTCCTGCGTCTGCGCGGCGAGCTCGGGCTGTTCGCCAACCTGCGGCCCGTGCGCGCGCTGGGCGCCCTCGCGGACGCCTCGCCGCTGCGACCCGAGGTGCGCGAGGGGGCGGACCTGCTCATCGTGCGCGAGCTCACCGGGGGCCTCTACTTCGGCCGCCCGCAGGGCCCCACGCCCGACGGGGCGGTCGACACGTGCGCCTACAGCCGCCCCGAGATCGAGCGCGTCGTGCGCCTCGCGTTCGAGCTGGCGGCCGGCCGCCGAGGGCGCGTCACGAGCGTGGACAAGGCGAACGTGCTCGCCACCGGCCGGCTGTGGCGGCAGGTGGCCACCGAGGTGGCGGCCGACTTCCCCGGCGTCACCCTCGAGCACGCCCTCGTCGACTCGTTCGCGGCGGACCTCATGCGGCGACCCGCGCGCTATGACGTGGTGGTGACGGAGAACCTCTTCGGGGACATCCTCTCCGACGAGGCCGCCGTCATCGCCGGGTCGCTCGGGCTGCTCGCGTCGGCGAGTCTCGGAGCGCGCTCGACCCGGCACGGCCGCTTCGGGCTGTACGAGCCGGTCCACGGCAGCGCCCCGGACATCGCCGGTCAGGGCCTCGCCAACCCCGCGGCGGCGATCGGCTCTGCCGCCCTCATGCTCCGCTGGTCGCTCTCCCAGCCGGCCGCCGCGGCCGCGCTCGAGGAAGCGGTCGGGGCCGTCCTGGAGGCGGGCCCGCGGACGCGTGACCTCGGCGGGGACGCCGGAACGGCGGCGGTCACCGATGCGGTCGTCCTCCGCCTCCGCGAGGCCCGAGGTCTGGCCGCATGAGCGATCCGGTCCTGCTCTACGACACCACCCTGCGCGACGGGACCCAGCGGGAGGGGCTCGTCCTGTCGCTTGCCGACAAGCTGCGCATCGCCCGACGCCTCGACGCTGCCGGCTTCCCCTACATCGAGGGCGGCTGGCCCGGCTCGAACCCCAAGGACCAGGAGTTCTTCGCCGCGGCGCGTGCGATCACCTGGCAGACCGCACGGATCGCGGCCTTCGGCTCGACGCGGCACCGCGCGAACGCGGCAGAGACCGACCCGAACCTGCGCGCCCTCCTCGACGCGGACACGGCGGTGGTGACGATCTTCGGCAAGAGCTGGCTTCTCCACGTCACCGACGTCCTCGGGGCCACGCCAGAGGAGAACCTCGCCATGATCGGCGACTCGGTCGGGTTCCTCCGCGCCGCCGGCCGCGAGGTCGTGTACGACGCCGAGCACTACTTCGACGGCTACCGCGCCGACCCCGACTACGCCCTGGCCACGCTCCAGGCTGCCCGGGCCGCGGGGGCGACGGCGCTCGTCCTGTGCGACACGAACGGCGGGCGCCTCACGGACGAGATCGCCGCCATCACCCGGGCGACCATCGACGCCCGCCCGGCGGACGAGGTGACCTGGGGGATCCACGTGCACGACGACGCCGGCCTCGCGGTCGCCAACTCGCTCGCCGCCGTCGGGCAGGGGGTGCGCCACGTGCAGGGCACGATCAACGGCTATGGCGAGCGCTGCGGCAACGCCAACCTCGTGACCATCTGGGCCAACCTCGCGCTCAAGGTCGGCGTGGCCACCGTCCCGGGCGGCGACCTGCGCGAGCTCGGGACCCTCTCGCGCTTCGTGGCCGAGGTCGCCAACATCGCGCCGGACGCCCACGCACCGTACGTCGGCACGAGCGCCTTCGCCCACAAGGGCGGCGTCCACGGCGCCGCCACGGTGCGCGTCCGCAACGCGTACCAGCACGTCGACCCTGCCGTCGTCAGCAATGAGACGCGGCTCGTCGTGAGCGAGCTCGGCGGCCGGGCGAATGCCGCCTGGCTGGCGGAGCAGCTCGGCCACCGACTCGAGGGCGTCATCGACGCCCGCGCCCTGTCGGCGCTGGTGAAGCGCCTCGAGGCCGAGGGCGCCAGCTTCGAGGGCGCCGAGGCATCGTTCGAGCTCCTCATCCGGCGCCAGCGCGCGGACTACCGCCCGTTCTTCCGGGTCGTCGACTTCAGCGTGCTCGTGGACCGTCGCGATGGAGCGGCCATGCGGGCGGAGGCCTCGGCCAAGGTCGAGGTCGAGGGCGAGCTGCTCCACACCGCGGCCGAGGGCAACGGGCCGGTGCACGCCATCGACCGAGCCCTGCGCAAGGCGCTCGGCGCCTTCTACCCGGAGCTCGACGCGATCCACCTCGTCGACTACAAGGTGCGTATCCTCGATAGCGAGGCGGCGACCGCGGCACGCACCCGGGTGATCATCGAATCGAGCGGCCCGAGCGGGGTCTGGGCGACCGTCGGCTCGGACACGAACATCATCGGCGCCTCGGTCGCCGCCCTGACCGATTCGCTCGAGTACGGGCTCTGGAAAGCCGATGCCCGTCCCGCCCCTCGCGGAGAGCGCTACGTGGTGCGGCAGGCCAGCGAACGTACCCGGGAGGAGGTGGCATGACCGGCACGGTGCAGACGACCACGACCGACGGGCGCGTTCCGCTCGCCACTGCTTCGGCGCAGGACGCGGTCGCCAACGACGGGACGGTCATCCTCCCGTGCGCGTGGGCCTACTTCGAGGGTCAGCTCGTGCCCTTCGAGCAGGCCACCGTGAGCATCGCCACCCACTCACTGCATTACGGGACCGCCGTCTTCGAGGGTATCCGCGCCTACCGCCAGGACGACGGTGGCCTCGCCGTCCTGCTCTTGCGCGAGCACTACGTCCGCCTGCTGCGGAACGGCCGGCTCCTGCGCTCGCGGCCCGCCGAGTCCCTGGACGAACTCATCGAGATCACGCTCGAGCTGCTCCGGCGCCACGGCACGTCCGAGGACCTCTACATCCGGCCGATCCTCTACAAGTCCGCTCGCTCGCTGCGCCTCCAGTTGAGCGGCCTCGAAGAGAAGATCGCGATCTACGCCTTCCCGATGGGCGACTACATGCCGACTGACGGGCTGCGCATCTCGATCTCCGCCTGGCAGCGCGTCAACGACAACGCCATCCCGGCCCGCGGCAAAGTGACCGGCTCGTACGTGAACGCGTGCCTCGCCGTCGAGGACGCCCACGCCGGAGGCTTCGAGGAGGCGGTCATGCTGACCGCGGACGGCCACGTGGCCGAGGGCTCGGCCGCGAACCTCTTCGTGGTCCGCGACGGCGAGATCGCCACCCCGCCCGTGGCCGATGACGTACTGCCCGGGATCACCCGCGGAGCGGCGATGCAGCTCGCCCGCGACGCCGGCTATGCCGTCATCGAGCGCAAGGTCGACCGCACCGAGTTGTACGTCGCCGACGAGATCTTCCTCACCGGCACGGGCGCGCAGGTCGCCCCGGTCGCCTCCGTGGACGGCCGCCCCATCGGGGACGGGCCCACGCCCGGTCCCGTCTCTGCCGATCTCCAGGAACGGTACTTCGCCGCGGTCCGCGGCCGCGACGAGCGCTACGCGCACTGGCTGACGCGCATCCAGCTATGACGCCAGCCGCCGCCTTCACCGTGGAGCGCTGGGCAGCCACGTCGGGCAACGCCCGCCTGAGCCGAGCGAACCTCACGATCCGGGGCGGGGGGCGCACCTGGCGCGCCCATAGCACCGGCAACGGCGCCGTGGACGCGCTCCTCCGCGCGGTGGACATCGCGCTCGCGCCGGTTCTCGGCGAGGGCGTCGAGCTCCAGACGTACGACGTCCACGCCACGGGCGAGGGACACGACACCGCCGCCGCCGTGACGCTGAGCCTGCGCGCGCGATCCGATGACCGGCACGCGCCGGCCTACCCCGGACGCGGCGTCCACGAGAACATCCTCGAAGCGTCGCTGCTCGCCTACATCGACGCGATCAACCGCCTCGTTCTGCACGGCAATGTCGACGTCGAGGCCGCGGCCCCCCAGGTCGGTGGATCCGAGCCGGCGGGGGGGCTCGACGAGGTCGAGGGCCGGCAGGGCCAGGGCGAAGCGTTCATGGACCTCTACAACCGGTGAGCTGGCTCTGAGCGACGGCAGCGCGCGGCCGGGCATCGCCTACCAGGGCGAGGCCGGGGCGTACGGTGAGGAGGCCGCGCTCGGGTTCTTCGGCGAGGAGGCGGTCGCGACCCTGCCGCTTGCGACGTTCACCGCGGTCTGCGTGGCCGTGCAGGAGGGCCGCGCGGCCGGTGCCGTCCTCCCGCTGGAGAACTCACTCGGCGGCACGGTCGGCGAGGCGGTCGACGCGCTCCTGCACACCGAGCTCGCCGTCGTTGCCGAGTTGCTGCTACCCGTCCGTCACCAGTTGCTGGGTGTGCCCGGCGCATCGCTCGAGACGATCGAACAGGTCGCGAGCCAGCAGCCGGCCCTCGCCCAGTGCGAGGCGTTCCTTGCCCGCCGGTCCTGGCGCCTCATCGTGACCGATGACACGGCCGCCGCCGCGCGGCGCCTGGCCGCGTCGGGCGACCCGTCAACGGCGGTCATCGCGTCGGCGCGCGCCGCCCGGCGGCACGGTCTCGCGATCCTGGCGCGCGACATCCAGGGCGGCCCCAACTTCACACGCTTCGCCGTCGTCGCGCGTTCCGAGGCCGCACCGCTGCCCGCCGCCGATGGACCGCTCGCCCCGTCCCCCACGGCGCAGCCGGCCTCGCTCGTCGTCTTCGAGACGCGTCACAGGGCGGGAGCGCTCCACCACGCGCTCGGGGCCTTCGCCGAGGCCGGGGTCAACCTGACCAGGATCGAGTCCCGCCCGACACGACGCCAGCGCTGGGAGTATCGCTTCATCGTGAGCGTGGGAGGACACCGGGACGCCGAGCCGCTGCGCGGGGCGCTGGGCGAACTGCGCCGGCGTGCCCACGGGGTACGGGTCCTCGGCTCGTTCACCTCGGCCGGCTGAAGCACCACCGCCGGGAAGGGAGCGGGGGTCAGCCCGTGATTCGGGCCACCACGCGGACAGGGAACGAGCCGAGGCCCTCGATCCGTGGCGCCAGGGCCGTGACCGCAAAGCCGTCGTCCGGTAGCTGGTCGAGGCCGGTCATGTGCTCGATGATCGGGACGCCGGCCGCGAGCAGGGCGGTGTGGACCGGGCGCCTCGGGTCATCCGTAGAGTCGATGTTCAGGCTGTCGATCCCCACGAGCACGGCTCGCCCGTCGACGAGCCGCCGCGCGGCAGCCTCGGTCAGGAAGGGCGCCTCGACGGCGTAGGCTGGCGTGCCGAAGTGGCGATCCCAGCCGCTGTGGAAGAGGACGGCCCGGCCGCGGACCTCGACGTCGGCAAGGACGTCGACGTCGATGACACGGACGTCGCCGGGACGGACCACGACGCCAGGCACGTCGGCGCAGGCCGAAGCGGGCAGGTGGACCAGGTCGAGCCCGTCGGCGAAGCGGTGGAAGGGCACGTCGAGGTAGGTCCCGGTGTTGGCGACCATCGAGATCGTGCCGATGAAGAACTCGGTGCCCGGCGCGTACCGCTCGCGCGACGCCTCGCGCGTCAAGTGGGCGCCGATCGTCGGCGCCGGAAGGCCGGGATACGTGACCATGCCGTCGCGGATCGGCTGGCTGAGGTCGATGTAGGTGGGGCGCGCGGGCGCGGCGCTGCCGGCCGATCCCTCCAAGCCCACGGGGGCATCCGCCCGCACGAGCGCGCGGCCCACGCGTTTGTGCGCCTCCTCGATGATCCGCTTGTTGCGGATGCGCACCGCGCTGACCATCAGGAGCCCGAGGTCGGCGACGAGGAGATCCCCGAGCGCCCGGTCCTCGATGTCGTGCGCATCGATGTCGAGGCGGAATTCCTTGCCCTGGAGCTCCCCGCCGTTGGCAAACTCGACCGCGAAGTCGAACACGACGCGATGGTCAGGCACCGATCACCTCACCGGCGCGGCGCCGGCCCGAACTAGCGGCGCGGGATCTCCCCTGGGGGCACGATCCGGCAATCGGGCAGGGAGCGCAGGATCGCCTCGGGGCCACCGGGCGCGTAGACGGCGAAGATGCGGAGCGGCTCCCAGCCCGTGTTCTCCGTGCCGTGGTAGACGCTGTCCGGGATGAACACCGCGTCGCCTGCCTGGACGTGCCGGAACATCGGCTGCCCGGCGTCGTCCTCGATCATCTGCTCGCCCTCGCCCGAGACGAAGTAGAGGATCTCGTCCGAGCCGGGGTGGTTGTGGCGGAGGTGCCCCTTCCCCGGATCGAGGATGACCAGCCCGCCGGTGCAGCGCGTCGCGCCGGTGACCCGGACCTCGCTCAACCACTTGATGGTGCCCCAGTCGAAGACCTGGGTCTCGACGTCCGCGGGCGAGACGAAGCGCCTGGTCTGCACGGCCATGGTGTGCCTCCTTCTGGGTCCCCGACCCTTCGAGCGACCGTTGGCCCCTCTATCATCGGTCGCGATGGGTGGGCGAGCAAACGGGAGACGTGCCTCCGCTCCGCGGCCCCGCCCAGCCGTCACCGACCGGCCCCCATGCGCCTCGTGACCTACCGCTCGCCGGCCGGCCCACGGGTCGGGATCCTGGGCCCGGACGGCGTCCACGACGCGGCCCTCGACGGGGACATGGTCGCCCTCATCGAGCGCTGGCCCGACCCCGCTGCCGCGAGCGCCGCGCTCGGCCACCTGGCGGACAGCACTGCTGCCATCCGAGACGCCGAGCTCCTCGCCCCGCTCCGGCCGCGCAGCCTGCGTGACTTCCTGACCTTCGAGGGCCACCTCCACAACGTCATGCGTGGCCTCGGGCGACCGATCGCGCCGGAGTGGTACGAGGTCCCGGCCTACTACAAGGGCATGCCCGACACGGTCATCGGCCCCGAGGCGGTCATCCCCTGGCCAGCCTACTCGGACCGCCTCGATCACGAGCTGGAGCTGGCCGCGGTCATCGGCCGTCCGGGGCGGGACATCCCGCGGGAACGCGCGTTCGAGCACATCTTCGGCTGGACGATCTGGAACGACCTCTCGGCGCGCGATGTCCAGGCCCGCGAACTGCCGCTTTCGATGGGCCCGGCCAAGGCCAAGGACTGGGACGGCTCCAATGTCCTCGGGCCGTGCCTCGTCACCGCCGACGAGCTGGACGGCCGGGATCTGGCCATGACCGTCAGGGTGAACGGCGAGACGTGGGGATCGGCCCGCTCCTCGGCGATGTACCACGGGTTCGACGCCCTCATCGCCTACGCCTCCATGGCCCAGACTCTGCACCCGGGCGAGGTCTTCGGCTCGGGCACGGCCCCCGGGGGGTCGGGCATCGAGCAGGATCGCTGGCTCCGACCGGGCGACGTCATCGAGATGGAGATCGAGGGGATCGGGATCCTGCGCAACCGCGTCGGAGCGAAGGGGGAACACTGAGATGGCCTACGTCGTCGCCGCCACCTATCGAGCCAGGGAGGGTGAGGAGGAGCGGATCCGGGAGATCCTCGAGCTGATGGCCGCGCCGTCGCGCGCCGAGACAGCCTGCCGCTTCTACCAGGCCCATCGGTCGCCGGAGGACCCGCGCGTCTTCTTCCTGTACGAGCAGTACGACGACGAGGCGGGCTACCAGGCGCACATGGCCAGTGAGCACTTCGAGCGCCACATCCGGGGCGAGGCGATCCCGCGCCTGGAGAGCCGCGAGCGGGCCTTCTACGTGACCCTCGACTGAGGGCGCTCGGACCGGCCGACCCGTTCGGACGGCCGAGCGCCAGCGACCTCGCCCGTCCGGCCCACCCAGCGGGGGCCGTCCGGCCCTCCCGGCGGCCCGGCGTGTGAGTACGATTCGCTGGCGACCGGACACTGGCCCGGGGACGTCACCGGCTCGCGAGGAGGTCGCCCATGCGCCAGTTCGCACGCCACGAGGTCCATGAGCGCCTGCGCGCGACGATGGCGCGGGGCGAGCCGATCATCATGGCCGGGGCGGGCATCGGCCTCGTGGCCAAGGCGGCCGAGCGCGGCGGCATCGACCTGCTCATGGCCTACAACACGGGCCCGTTCCGCATGGCCGGCCACGGCTCGCTGGCCGGCTACCTCGCGTACGGCGACTCGAACGCGCTGACCCTCGAGCTGGGCCGCGAGATCCTCAACGCCGTCGCCGACACGCCGGTCATCGGAGGCATCGGTGCCGCCGACCCGTTCCGCGACGTCGGACGGCTCATCGACGCGATGCTCGAGACCGGCTTCTCGGGCGTCACCAACGTGCCCACGGCCGGCCTCTACGACGGGGCGTTTCGCCGCCACATCGACGCGACCGGCCTCGGCTACCCACGCGAGATCGATCTCATCCGCATGTGCCGCCAGCGCGAGGTCTTCACGGTCGCCTACGCGTTCTCGCCGGCCGAGGCCGCCGCGATGGCCGAGGCCGGGGCGGACATCGTGGGCGCCCACGTCGGGCTCACCTCGGGCGGCTGGATCGGCGCCGAATCGGCCGTCGGCCTCGACGATGCCTGCGCCGCGACCCAGGCGATGGTCGAGGCCGCGCGCGGCGCCCGGGGCGACGTCCTGGTCGTCGCCCACGGCGGCCCGTTCGAGGACCCCGAGAGCGTGCGTCGCGTCTTCGAGACGACCGACGTGGTCGGCTACCTGGGGGCGTCGTCGATCGAGCGACTGCCCGTCGAGCGGGCCGTGTCGGGCATCGTGCGCGAGTTCAAGGCGCTCCGGCCGCGCTCGACTTCGCGGTCGGCCGGCTGAGGAGAGCCCGGAGATGCGGGCGCCGGGCAAGGAGGGGACCGCTGTGCGAGCGACGGCGCCGTGACGCGGCGTGAAACGGTCCTCGCCCGCCTCGCCGAGCGGCGCGTGGCCGGCGGGGCGATCGTCGTGGCGGGCGTGGGCAGTGGGCTCACCGCCGCCGCGGCCGCAGCCGGCGGAGCCGACGCGCTCGCTTGCTACGGCACGGCCGCCTACCGGATCCTGGGCGTGCCCACCGCCCTCGCGTTCCTGCCGTACGACGACACGAACGCGCTGACGCTCGAGCTCGTGCCCACCATCGTCGAGCGGGCGGGCGCCACGCCGGTCATCGCGGGGCTGGGCGCCCACGACCCACGTCGCTCCCTCGAGCGCCTCGTCGATGCCGCCGCAACGGCCGGCGCGGCGGGCGTGACGAACGAGCCGTTCGTGGCGATCTACGGCCCGGCCCTCCGCGCGGAGCTCGAGGCCGCCGGGTACGGCTTCGGCCGGGAGGTGGCGCTCCTGCAGGCGGCGGCGCGGCGCGGCCTGCTCACGCTCGGGTGGGCATTCGACGAGGAGGAGGTGCGCCGGCTGCTCGGGGCCGGCGTGGACGTCGTCGGCGCGATGGCGGGGATCACGGGTGGGCGCACGGCCGGCGGGGAGCCCGCCGAGCCGGCGGCCGAGGCCGTGGCCCGCCTCGGGTCGATGGTCGAGGTCGCCCGGACGGCACGCGCCGACGCGATCGTGCTCCTGCATGGCGGTCCGCTGGGCGACCCGGCCTCGGTCGGCAAGGCCCTCGCCGCGACGGGAGCGGACGGCTACGTGACCGGCTCGAGTGCCGAACGCAGCCCCGTCTTCGCCGCGGTGCGCGATGTCGTGGCCGCGTTCCGCCGGCTCCCGTCCGGGCCGCGCCATGCCCGCGGATCGGCTTGACTGCGATGCTCCGCGACGCCTATCCTCGCAGTAATCGATTATCGAACATCCCGCGCTGCGCGCCGGGGATGGGGCCGACGATCGGGGGCCGGGGGGACCGGGACGACCCGGAGCCGCGAGAGGGAACGAGATGACGTTCGACCCGGTCCAGTTCGTGACCGTCGGACTGAACGGGCTCACGCAGGCGGCGATCTACTTCCTCGTCGCCAGCGGCTTCACCCTCATCTTCGGCCTGATGCGGACCGTCAACCTGGCGCACGGCTCGCTGTACCTCTTCGGCGCCTACCTCGGCTGGTCGGTCGGCGCGGCGCTCGGCAAGACCGCCGAGGCATGGGTCGTCGCGATCGTGGTGGCGTTCGTCGGGATGGCCCTCGTGGGCTTCCTGATGCAGCGCCTCCTGCTCGGCTGGATGGCCGGCCAGGACCTCCGCCAGGCCCTCGTCACCATCGGCCTCTCGATCATCGCGGCCGACCTGCTGCTGATGCGCTTCGGCGGCGTCATCTACCAGTTCACCCCGCCGCCCTTCCTGTTCGGCAGCACCTCCATCCCGTTCGCAGTCTCCGGCCAGTACTCCACGTACAGGCTCTTCCTCGTGGCCGCCGCGATCGTCATCGGCCTGCTCCTGTGGCTGCTGCTCACGCGTACGAAGCTCGGGATGATCATCCGGGCGGGCATCGACGACCGCCACATGCTCTCAGCGCTGGGAGTGGACGTCCCACGCGTCTTCCTGCTCGTCTTCGCCCTCGGCGCCGGGCTGGCCGGCCTGGCCGGCGTCCTGGGTGGCTCGGCCCTCTCGATCTCGCCGGGCGAGGATGCGCGCTACCTGCTGTCGTCGCTGGTCGTCGTCATCGTCGGCGGTATGGGCAGCCTGGGCGGTGTCGCGATCGGGGCCGTCATCGTCGGAGTGGCCGAGCAGTACGGCAACTTCTACTGGCCCTACTACGCTCCGCTCGTCACGTTTGGGATCATGGCCGCGGTGCTGGCGCTCCGCCCCCACGGCCTGCGGGGCCGGCCGGCATGAAGCGCTTCGCGACGCGGCGCAGCGCGCTCTTCGTGTTGGCGCTCGGGCTCATCGTCTATCCGCTCGTCGTCTCGCGCTTCTGGTCGGTGACCATCGGGGCGCATGCGCTGATCCTCGGCATCATCGCCCTGAGCCTCATCTTCCTGGCCGGGTACGGCGGGATGATCTCGCTCGCCCAGACGGCGATCGCCGGGATGGCCGCCTACGCAGTGGCCATCCTGACCGTCCCGCGGCTACCCCAGCAGATCCTGGCCATCCCGGACGAGCCCCATTGGCCGGCCTACCTCGCGGTCGCGGCAGCGCTCCTCATCGCGACCGTCATGGGGGCCCTCTTCGGGCTCATCGGTGTCCGCTCGCAGGGCATCTACCTGCTGATGCTGACCGCCGCCCTGGGCGTGGGCTTCTTCTACTTCGCCGAGGCGAACTACGACTTCCTCGGGGGCCACGGGGGCATCCCGGAGGTCGTCTCGCCGATCGGGTACACCTCGCAGAACCCGGCCGTCTTCTACTACATCAGCCTCGCCGCGGCGGTGGCGCTCTACCTGGGGGTGCGCTACCTGGTGCGGACCCCGTTCGGGCTGGCGCTCCAGGGCATCCGTGACAACCCCCGCCGCATGCGCGCGCTGGGCTACTCGGTCGGGCTGCACCGCATCGCGGCGTTCGGCATCGCCGGTTTCATCGCCGGAGTGGGCGGCGTGCTGACGGTCTGGTACAACGGGAGCATCTCGCCGGGCACGGTCGACCTGACGCGCGTGATCGAGCTCCTCGTCATCGCCGTCGTCGGGGGACTCATCTTCCCCGAGGGCGCTTTCGTCGGCGCGCTCGCCTTCGTCCTCGTGGACACCTTCGCGAGTAGCGTGCCGGCCATCGGCGGCTTCAGCTTCCGCGAACGCTTCAACACGCTCATCGGACTGACATTCCTGCTGGTCGTCCTGTTCTCTCCGAACGGCCTGATCGGCATCGCCCAGGACCTCACCGCCCGTCTGCGGCGTCGGCGGTCTGCTCCGCCGAGGGAGCCGCTGACGGAATCCTTGTCAAGGGTCGGGCGGGATCCCGCGTCAGCGCACGCGGACCCGGCTTCGGAGCCCTAGGAGGAACGCCCTCGAGAAAGGAGGAGAACGCTGGACGAACGCACGCGTGGGGCGCCGTGAGGCGCCGAGATGGCATCACATCGCATGGAGGAGGAAACGTGAGAACGCGCAGGATGACGCTGGCCCGGCTGCTCGCCGTGGTCTTCGTCGGTTCGCTCTTCGCCGGAGCCTGTCAGGTCGGCGGCGGAGGGGAGATCAAGATCGGTGGCCTGGCGACGCTCGAGGGACCCTTCGCTGTGCCCGGGCAGGACTCCTTCCGGGGCATGGAGCTCGCCCTCGATGAGTTCGCCGGCCCCAAGGACGCCGACGGCAAGTGGACGGTCGCCGGCAAGAAAGTCACGCTGATCAAGGAGGGCTCGGACGCCACTCCCGACGTCGCCCTGGCGAAGGCCAAGAAGCTGATCGAGCAGGACAACGTCGACATCCTGATCGGCCCGCTTTCCGGCGACGAGGGCCTTCTGGCGATCAAGCCATACGCCAAGCAGAACCCCGAGAAGACCTTCCTCAACGGGTCCTCTGCGGCGCAGGACACGACCTTCCGCGATCCAGCGCCGAACTTCTTCCGCTTCTCCACCGACGGGGCGCAGTGGCAGGCCGGTCTCGGCAGCTACGCCTACGACGTGAAGGGCTACCGCAACATGGTGCTGGTGGCGGAGGACTACTCCTTCCCCTACACCCAGGTCGGCGGCTTCATGTACGAGTTCTGCGACAAGGGCGGCCACGTCGTCCAGAAGTTCTGGACCAAGCTCGGTGAGAAGGACTACAGCGCCGTCGTGTCGGGTATCCCGGCGGGCATCGACGCGATCTACGTCGCACTGGGCGGCGCCGACGCGATCAACTTCCTGACCCAGTACCAGGCCGCGGGCGGCACGGCGCCGATGGTGGGCGGTTCTATCACCGTCGACCAGACGGTGCTCGGCGCCCAGGCCAACATCCCGGAGGACTACATCCTCGGGACCCCGTCGGCGGGACCGATCGCCGACTCCAACGACGAGCCGGCCTGGCTCGCGTTCGTCGACGCCTACCAGAAGGCGTTTCCCGATGGACTTCCCTCGCCGTCGCTCTTCGCCCATGCCTACTACATCGAGACCAAGGCGGCGCTGCTCGCCCTCAAGGAGGTCAACGGTGACCTCTCCGGCGGGCAGAAGAAGTTCATGGAGGCGCTGGCCAAGCTCAAGTTCGACACCCCGACCGGGCCGGTCAGCCTCGACGCGAACCGGAACGGCATCGCCAACCAATACGTGACCGAGG
>Ga0209521_10002178_pt1 | contig 16061 bp, 14 predicted proteins | sample Rifsed19ft4_FD_184016 | JGI IMG/M metagenome (GOLD analysis project Ga0209521, IMG submission 184016) | Soil microbial communities from Rifle, Colorado, USA - sediment 19ft 4 (version 2) | ecosystem: Environmental > Terrestrial > Deep subsurface > Rock core/Sediment | place: Rifle, Colorado...
GCTCAGGTGGGAGAGGGGTGACGGTCTCCGCAATGGGCGGGGGTGGATCCGCAGGCGTCGCCTCCGGGTCCTTCGCCGGGGCGGACTCCTTCTTGCGTCTCCGTAGGAGAAGGATTCCGAGGAGCCCTGCGCCGACCACTGCGAGCGCGGCTCCGGCGAGAATCGTTTCCGAGGCGATGCCCGCGGGCGGTATCGACACCGGGGCGAGCGGGAAATTCACGGGGACCGTTTGTCCATCCGCGACGTTGACGCCCGACCTTGTCTGATTCACGTGTCCTGGAGCCAGGACGACGATGACCGTGTACGTGCCCGAGGGCACAGGGACGGTGTACGTCCCGTCGGCCTGCGTGACACCCGGGTATTCTCGACCCATCGAGTCGACCGCCTTGAGGCTCACCCCGGCGAGGGGCGACCCCGTTGTCGCATCCGTAACCGTCCCGGAGATCCATCCCATCTCTCTGACGAGGGGGAAGTCGACGGGCGTCGTCTGCGCGCTCGTCACGGCCACGCTCGTTCGACTCTGGTTCACGTAGCCCGTCGCCTGGACCACGATGACGCTGTATGTCCCGGGGGTCAGCGTAATGTTGTACGAACCGTCCGAAGCGCTCGTCACCGGGAACTCCTGGCCGGATGTCCCCACGGCCTTCAGGCTCACGCCGGCGAGGGGAGCCCCCCCGGCAGCGTCCGTGACCATCCCGGAGATCCACCCGGGGGCGGGGACCAACGAGATGTCCGCAAGGGCGGTCGCATCGGACGCGACGACGATGGATCGAGCCTGCGAGACGTACAGCGACTTCGAGACCGTGACTGTGTACGATCCGGGTCCGAGGCTGACGTTGTACGATCCGTCCGCCGCGGTTGTCGTGGAGGCGCCGCCAGGTGCGATCGTGACCGAGGCCCCCGCCACGGGTGCGCCCGTCCCCGAATCTGTGACGAGGCCGGCGATCCACCCGGGCATCGGCGTGAGCTGGAGGTTCGCGATCGACGTCGCGGCGGATGCAACCGTGGCGGCCTGACTCTGGGACAGGAAGAGCGCCTTTGAGGCCGTCGCCGTATATGTGCCCGAGGCGACGGTCACGTTGTATGTGCCGTCGACCGCGGTGACCGTCGAGATGCCCCCGGGATTCACCGCAATCGTCGCCCCTGCGATGGGCGCCCCCGTCGCCGCATTCGTCACCGTGCCTGCGATCCATCCGGGTACCGGTCCGAGCGGGAAGTCCGCCGTCGTCGTCGCGTTCGAAGTGACGGTCGCTCCCTGGGTTTGGGCGACATAAAGGGGCTTCGAGGCCGTCACGGCATACGTGTCCGGGGCCACGGTGACATTGTACGTTCCGTCCGCCGCCGTCGCCATCATGAATCCTCCCGGGGACACGGTAATCGTCGCCCCAGGGATTGGCAGCCCGGTGGTCGCATCCGTGACGGTGCCCGCGATCCATCCCGGCACCGGTTGCAACTGGAAGTCAAGGATGGTCGTGACTCCGGAGACCACGGTGGCCGATTGGGAGGAAGACGTGTAAAGGGACTTCGACGCGACCGCGGTGTACGTTCCCGGCGCGACGGAGAGGTTGTACGTCCCGTCGGGCGCCGTTGTCGTCGTGAGACCTCCGGGGACCAACGTGAGCGTCGCCCCCGAAATCGGGGCCCCCGTTGCGGCGTTCGTGACCGTCCCCACGAGCCATCCCGCTCCCGGAGTCAACTGGAAGTCGACGCTCGTCGTAGCGGCGGAGACGACCGTCGCGCCAAGGCTCTGCGATCCATACAAGGGTCTCGAGGCCGTGACCGTGTACGTGCCCGGACCGAGGGAAATGTTGTACGTTCCGTCGGCAGCGGTCGTCGCGTTCGCGCCTCCTGGGATCACCACGATTGTGGCGCCCGCAATCGGTGCGCCCGAGGACGCGTCGGTTACGGTTCCCGCGATCCATCCCGGCTGTGGCTGGAGCTGGAAGTTGACGGTTGTCGCGATGCCTTGCGAGACATTGGCAGCCTGGCTCTGCGAAATGTAGAGGGACCTCGACGCCGTGACGGTGTAGTTGCCCGGCGCGACACTGATGTTATACGTCCCATCCGCGGCTGAGGTCGCGTTCGCGCCGCCGGGCGTCGCACTCACCGTCGCGCCGGCGATGATCAATCCTGAGGAGGCCTCCGTCACGGTGCCCGTGATCCAGCCGATGGGGGGAGGAGGCATGAGGACCCGGACCCAGACCGGGGTTGCTGTCACGGAGCCTCCGCACAGGCCGTCATCTACGGTCAGAGTGATGTTGTAGTCGCCCGGGGTGCTCCACGCATGGCCGGAGGTCACGGAGGCGTTACCGGCGCCCGTGCTGACCAGGGTGACGTTGCCGTCCTTCCAGTCCCACGTCCAGTTCAGCGCATCGCCCTCCGGGTCGATCGCGGTTCCGTTGAAGTTTGCTACAGCTCCGGCGAAGACGACCCGGGGCTGAACGGGCGCCTCGATGGCCACGAGGATGGGGCACTGGTTCGCAACGGGGAACACGGGCACGACGCGGAGCATCGTGAACACGTTCCCGTATCCGGTGAAGCCCAGCCCCGGGTGGGCCGTCCAGTCACCCCAGTTCGTGAAGCGGTCCGAGCGCGCGACCGCGAAATACTGCGGGTACCACAAGATGTTGTACGGCTGGTCCCGGTACAGGAGGCGCTGCATCGCGTGCACGATCGCCTGGCGCTCGTACAGGTCGACCTTCGTCTGTTGCTCCAAGTACCACGCGTCGTACGTGGCGTTGTAGTACCACGCGTCCTGCCAGCCCCGAATCTGGTTTTTCGTCATCACCGAAAGCCCGAAGTCGGGGTCCACGCCGAAGAACCAGCCCCAGATGTACGAATCGTAGTCGCAGAGGTAGCTCGCCCCGAGCAGCTGCTGGAACGAGACCATCTCCTTCACCACTGCGATGCCGATGCTGGCCAGCTCAGGGATGAACGCGTCCGCCGCCGCGATGCCTTCGCCATCGCTATTGAGGATCCAGATTCCGAAGCGAAGCGTGTTAGCCGCCGAACCGCGCACGCCCCGGTTCGCCTGGGGCGTTGCCTCCGGGTTGCGGGACGCGACATACGCCATGTCGAGGACCTCGCGGACCCCGTCCCCGTTCAGATCCCCGAACGCGTCGCGGTTGTTCGCCGCGTTCGCATCCAGGTTGCTCCCGAGTGGATTCGGCGGGTTTCCGTCCGTCGTCGTCCAGCCGTCCCCGGCCGGATCCGACAGCCGTGCGGCGGCCCGGCCGAGGTCGTACGGGAGTTCCTCCTGTGCCGTGACGTTGTAGTGCCAGAAAGGCGTCGCGGGCGGGATCAGCGTGTCGCCGGGCTTCGCGAGGCCGAGCAGCGCACCGGTCGCCGCGTCCGTCCCGCTCCAGATCAGGTCGACGAGCCTCGTCTTGTCGATTGCATTCGCGACTGCCTGGCGGACGGTGAGGTTCAGGGAGAGCCAGTGCCGGTTCCCCGATACGCCGTATTCGGTGATGAGGGCGTCCGTCGCGGAACAGAAGCCGAGTTCCGCAAGCTCAAGGGAGTCCTGGACGAACTTGGTGATGTCCGGATCGGGGTCTGCGTCGGGGTTCGCGGTGCCTCCGTCGATGTCCAGGGGCAGGGATAGGAATTGCTGGGCTGTCAGCGCCCCCGTCCCGTCGAGGTTGCCCAGGAGGAAGTCGCTAAGCAGGGAGGCTTCCGAGTTGTAGAATCGGTAGATGATTTCGTCGACGTAGTCCTTGCCTGCTTGGAGAAGGTGGTAGCGGTCGTGGAGGACGAGCCGGAGGAACTGACCGTTTTGCCACTGGACGAATCGGTACATGCCCGTTCCCACGGGCGGCACGTTCTTGTAATTCTGCCGCGCCTGCAGGCACGTCACCTGACTCCAGACGTGCTGCGGGAGGATCGGAGGGAGGATGAAGATGTTCGCCTTCGGCTTGTTCGTGTGGATCACGACCGTCGTCGGCGAGGCCGCGTCGACCTGGCGAATGAACGTCGCAGCGGGATCCGTTGGATCCCCGACGTAGTCCAGGAAACGGGTGAGCCGGCAGGTCTGGATGTATTCGATCGTGAACTTGACGTCGGCGGAGGTGAAGTTCCGAGGCGTCGTCGGGGTATCGTCGTGCCACACGACCCCCGGGTACAGGTTGAAGGTCCACGCGAGGCCGTCCGCCGACACGCTCCAGTTCCTCGCGAGCTGCGGGGCGGGGGTAAGGTCGTCCCCAATCCCAATGAGCAGGTCATACACGGTCGAGAAGATCGCATAGGACGCCGACGAGATGGCGATGAACGGGTTCAGACTGTCCGGTTCCTGCGTCTCTCCGATTCTGAAGGTCGACGGAGGGGCCGCAGCCGCGTAGAGGTTCCCCCCGGGAGGCGCCTGGACCGTGAGCAAGAGGGTGGCGAGGAGGAGCGCCGCCCCGGCGGCGATACCCTTCGGTGCGGTGCCTGTTCGAGTCATTCACGACCACGGCGGCGGATCGAGGCCCGGCAAGGGACCTCGGAGGACCTAACGGAGCCGTTCTCAGGGGTTCATAAATACCTTCCAACGAGGTTCTCGCCGGTGATTCTTCGTTTGACGCGTGGCCGGGGCGTGCCCTGCCCACGGCGCGCACAGCACAAATAGCCGGAGTCGATTGCTGGCCCGCCCTCCGGAGGCGTCCCTGTGTCGAACGTGGACCGAAGGGTCTGGCGCTTTCACGCATACCAGGCGACTACCTCGTTCGCGATTTGGATCCCGTTTTGGGCCCTCTGGATCCGGGAGCACCTCGCCTCGGATTTCGAGCTGACTCTCGTGGACGTCGCCTTCTGGGTCGGCCTCCTCGTCTTCCAGCTGCCCGCGGGCGTCGTCGCGGACCGGCTCGGGCGGAAGAAGACGATCCTCCTGAGCGAGGCGTTTCGGTCCGTCGGCATCTTGGGATACGGCCTCGGCGCCGCGTTCCTCCAGTACCAGATCGCGAACATCATCTGGTCCGTCGGCGCGGCGTTCTCCATCGGCGCGTCCGCGTACCTCTACGAGACCCTGCTCGAGGCGGGCCGCGAGTCCGAGTTCCCGCGGTACATCGGCCGGAACACGATGGTCCAGCTCGCGTCGAACGCCGCGGGGGCCTTTGCGGGCGGAATCCTGGTGGCGTTCACGGGGGAGATCCAGCACACCCTCCTCCTCGGGGCGGCGATCAACCTCGCTTCGATCGGCGTCGCGGCGACCTTCGTGGAACCGGACGTGACCCGGGTGGGCGAGCCGACGTTCGCGAAGCAGCTCGTGCGCGGATGGCACATCGTCCGTCGCCGGGAGGGCGTCGCGCTCCTGATCCTGTTCGAGGTCGTCCTCGGTGTCACCCTGTACACGATGGCTCTGTTCCGGCCCCTGTACCTCACGGGAGCGCTGGGGATTCCGGAGGCCCAGGTCGCTCTGTGGGTCTCCGCGTTCCTTCTCGTCGCCGCGCTCGTCTCGGGCTTCGCGGGACGTCTCTCGTCCGCGCTCGGGGAGTTCGGCACGATCGCCCTGGTGGTCCTCCTCGCCGCCGCGGCGTTCCTGGGGATGGCCGCCATCGGGTCCGTCTGGTTCGCGGTTGTCCTCCAGGCGCCCGTCTACGTGGCCTGGAGTCTCCAACCCGCGATGACGACCGCGTTCCTGAACCGACGGTTGGAGCCGGGGCAGCGCGCGACGGTCCTTTCCATGGGCGGGTTCGCGTACACCCTGGCCCTCGTCGCGGTCCTGCCCCTCACAGGCCTCCTGACGTCCGCGACGGACGACCTCGTCGGGCTCACATTCCTCCTGGGACTAGGCTCCGCGTTGCCCGGTGCAGGGATCCTGATCGCGTGGCGGGCCCGGGTCGCCCCCTGGCCTGCCGCTTCGCCCGTGCCGACGCGCCTCGTCCCCGGAGCGGGTCGGATCTCGAGGTTCCACAGGCTCCTCGAGCGGATGAGCCGGATGCGCCCGTAGGCCCGCCGGCCCGGTCCTTCCGTGCGAGAGACGAGAGGGCCACGAGAGCCTCCCAGCCCCGACTTCATGAACAGTCGACAAGCGATCTGGGTTCGGGTAGGAGGGTTCCTCCCGGCCACGCGGAATCGGAGAATCGCGCCGCCGGGTCTCTCACTCATACTCGGACTGGCTCTGCTCCCTCATGAACTGCGGGAGGTAGAAGTAGCCGCCTGCGGACTTCCCCGAGATGCCGGACATCTTCCACCCTCCGAATGGCTGTACGGCCACGACGGCGCCCGTCGTCGCCCCGGCGGTCCGGTTCGCATACACGACCCCCGCCTGTACGTCGCGGAAGAATCGGGTGACGTCCGCCGGGTCGCCAGTCATGATCCCGGCTGTGAGGCCGTAGTCCACGTCGTTCGCGAGCTGGACCGCGTCGTCCAGTCCGTCCACCCCGACGACGGACAGGATCGGCACGAACAGCTCCTCCTTGTTGATCCGATGCGTGCGCGGGAGGCCGTCCACGATCGTGGGCTTGACGAAGTGTCCGTTGCCCTTCACCACCGCGCCGCCCTCTAGGATCTTCCCCCGGGAGCGCTTGATCGTCTCGATCGCCTTCGCGTAGGTCTTCACGGCGGCCTCGTTGATGAGGGGGCCCAGGTACACGTCCCGTTTCGTCGGGTCGCCGATTTTGATCTTCCGGGTCTCCGCGACGAGCTTGTCCACGAACACCTTCTTCACGCGCTTGTCAACGAGGACCCGAGAGCAAGCGGAGCATTTCTGTCCCCCGAACCCGAACGCCGCCCGCATCACCCCGAGGGCCGCCCGGTCGAGGTCCGCCGTCGCGGTGACGATCGCGGGGTTCTTCCCGCCGAGCTCCGTGATGATCGGCTTCGGGAACGTCTTGCTGAAGGACCGGAACGCCCCCAGGCCGACGTCCCGTGATCCGGTGAAGACGAACCCGTCCACGTCCGGGTTCTCGACGAGCTCCCGTCCGATTGTCGACCCCGGCCCGGTGACGAAGTGAAAGGCACCCGGCGGCACCCCCGCGTCCCGGAAGACCTCGTAGATGCGGAGTCCCATGAAGGGGGTGTCGGAGGCGGGCTTGAAGACGGCCGTGTTTCCGGTGATCACAGCCCCCGCGGACATGCCTGCGGCGATCGCCGCCGGGAAGTTGAACGGCGCGACGACGGACCAGACCCCGTACGGCTTCAGGACAGACCGGGTGCGCTCTCCGGGGAGGAACTTGCCCATCTCATACGAGTAGCCGCGGTTCCGTTCGAGTTCCTCGGCGTACCAACGGATGAGGTCGCCCATCTCGTCGACGTCCGCGAAGGCCTCGTACCGGTTCTTCCCGTTCTCGAAGGACATGAGGGCGGACAGATGGAACTTCCGCTCCGAGACGAGGTCCGCGGCGCGTCGGAAGATCGCCGCCCGTTCCGTGTAGTCCGTCGAGGACCAATCCGGGAAGGCTTTCCGCGCGGCGGCGATCGCCTGTTTCGCGTAGCTCCGAGTCCCCTTCTGGAAGATTCCGAGGACCTTCCTCGTGTCCCACGGGCAGAGGTCCTCGAAGGTGTCCCGGGCCCACACGGCCTTCCCGCCGATGAACATCGAGTGTTTCTTTCCGAACTCCTGCTGGATCTTCTCCACGGCGGCCTCGTAGGCCTGGTGGAACTCCTCCTCTTTGCCGGCCTCGACCGCGTTCTGCCACGTGCGCTCGTTGCGGAAAACCATCGGGGCTCCCCCGAACGCCGATGGGATGCCCCGCGCCGAAATAAGGTTTCGCTATGAGGCCCCTACACGATATACGAATCGGGGGAACCGTCGTACTTGTCGTACGCGGCCAGGGCGCCGATCTGCGCGAGAAGCTCCCGCGCCCACTCCCTCGTGTACGAGTTCGGAGGCAGGTCCGTCGTCGACCCGAGCCACTCGAAGACGTCCTTCATCGCGTCCTTCTGCTCCTCCTTCGTGAGCCGCTCATCGAGTTTTCCCATGGCCCCCTCGAGGCGGCCCAGGGCCAGGACGACCTCCCGGCACTGTGCGACGAACTTGGCTTGCTCCTCCCGCGTCACGCGTATCGACCCGCCCGGTCCAGCGGTCCCGCCCCGATAAGGTTGTTGTCCGGTGGCCGCGCAAGCTTGAAACCCCACGCGCCCTTCGGACGGCCGTGGCGGCGTTCGCCATCGTCGCGAAGGTCCACGAAGTGCCCCCGGGGACCGCGAAGGTCGTTGTCGTCGCGGGCCACGGGGTCGCCCTATTCAATGTGGGCGGGTCCTTCTTCGCCCTGTCGAACACGTGCCTGCACCGCGGGGGTCCCGTGGGGGAGGGGGATCTGAGCGGGACCACGGTGGCGTGTCCGTGGCACGGGTGGGAATACGACGTGACCACGGGCCAGAACACGGTCAACCCGGTCGCACGCCTCAAGCAGTACGAGGTGCGCGTCGACGGCGACAACGTTCTTGTCGCGACGGCGTGAGAAGGACCCCGAACTCCGGACGAGGATTCAAGCCCCGGCCCGCGATGCAGGTCCGGGGATGCGATGGAGCGCGACAGCCGGGCGGTCCTCGCCTTCGTCTTCGGCCTCGTCGGCGGTGTGATCACCCTCGTCAGCCTCGCGGTCTTCGGGGGCTTCTTCTATCCGTACGGGTACTTCGGCCTCTTCGGAGCCGTTGGCTTCTTCCTGACGATCGTGGCCGGAGCGTTCGTGATCCTGGGCGCGTCGCTGACCTTCCGCAAGCCCGCGCAAGGGGTCACGTGGGGCATCGTCATGGTCGTGTTCGGATCCCTCAGTGCGTTCGGGCTCGGCGGGTTCTTCATCGGGATGTCCCTCTCGATCGCGGGAGGCGCCCTGGCGATCGTCGCGGGAGCGAGCCCCGTGGCGTCGGCGCCGACCCAGCTCCGGGCGTGCACCTCGTGCGGCATGCTCAACCCGATCGGCTTCGCGCACTGCCCACATTGCGGCCACGCGGTCGGCGTGCTCCGCGGCTGATCCCCTGAAGCTTTAAGGCGGTCGCCTCCCGTTCGTCGCGCGGTGTCGGCCGCCTTGTGGTGGGTCCTCACGGCCCTCGCGGTACTCGCCACGCTCGCGAATGCATTGTCGCTCGTCCAGGGATTCCGACTGACGGGACATGTGCGGCGGGGATTGCGCACGTCGTTCGGAGCGTACGCCCCGCGGGTGGCGGTCATCCTCCCTGTGCGGGGCCTCGACGAGGGGTTCGACGAGAACCTGTTCTCGGTTCTTCGCCAGACGTATGATTCGTTCCGCGTCCTCGCGGTCGCCGACGACCTCTCCGATCCGGCATTGGCCCGAATCCGGGAACTCGCGCGGACCTTGCCGCAGGTCCGCGTGGACGCCATGCTCGCGGACCCCACGGGGACGCCGGGCAAGGTGAACGCCCTGCGGACCGCCCTTACGCACGTCGAGCCAGGGGACGAGGTCCTCGTGTTCGCCGACGCGGACATCCGGCCCGGGCCCGATTGGCTCCATCAGCTCGTCCAGCCCCTCGCCGACGTGACCGTCGGCGTCTCGACCGGCTTCCGGTGGTACGTCCCCTCCCGCGCGTCCCTCTGGGGCCTGGTCCGTTCCGAGTGGAATGCGGTGAGCGCGAACGTGCTCTTCGATACCCGGCTGAACTACGCGTGGGGCGGTTCCTGCGCGATCCGAACGGAACATCTTCCGCGACTCCGTCTCGAGGAGCGCTGGCGGGACGTCCTGAGCGACGACCTCGTCCTGACGCAGGCCGTCCGGTCGTCGGGAATGAACGTCGTGTATTCGCCCGCGGCCCTCGTCCCGACCTTCGAGGATGCGGACCGGGCGACGTGTGTCGAATGGTGTGACCGGCAGATCGCGATGGCGAGCCTCTACCTGCCGGAGGTGAGGCGGTACGCGGCCTCCGCGTTCGCCGTGTTCAACGGCGCGGTCGTCCTCGGCGTCGTCGCCCTTCTGCTCTCCGCGCTCGTCTCGATCGACTTCCTGCTGCCTGCGGCGCTGTTCCTCGTCACGCTGCCCGCGACCGCGGCGAAGGCGTTCCTCCGTCGCCGAGCGTTCTTCGGCGGGTCGCGGGAGGTCCAGGAGGCGTGGATCGTCCCGGAGTGGCGGACCGCCCTCGCAAGCCTCGCGGTCCCGTGGCTCATGGTCGTCGGGCTCCTCCGCACAAGGCGTCTCGAGACGGTTCGATGGCGGGGGCGGACGTACGACGTTCGCGATCCGTTCCGGGTGCATCTTGTCGAATCGGAACCGATCCCCCGCTGACTCGATCTGGATGGGAACGCCGCCGGGCCGGATGTATCCTGCCGGCCTATTCATTCACAGTTGCTTCGCGGGCTCCCTCGCGCAGGCTCTCCTGGAACTTCGCGAGCTCGCTCAGGATCTCGTTCCTCCGTTCGCTCTGTCGCAAGGTGCGGAGCATGGACACCGCGGGGGGGAGCGCGGCGAGGAAGATCGCGATCGCCGTGGCGACGGTCGACAGGGCCACGCCGGCGGCGGATGTGGCAAGGAGTGCGACCGCGACGATCGCCGGCGGGAGGAAGAACGCGAGGAAGACGCCCTCGATCGACACGAGGGGTTCGCGCGCGGCCGCCTGCATCGCGAGGACTTCCTCATCGCGGAACGACTTCGCGGTCGTGACCATCGATTCGCCTCGGCGTGCGAACCGGTCTCGAACGATCCCCATCGCCTCCTGGAACCCCCGGGATTCCGCCCGGAAGCCGCGGATCGCGCCGGGAGTGAAGCGGACGAGCCGACGGCGCCCGTCTTTCGTTTCGATGCCCAGGCCCGCGTGGACGAGAGTGCCGGCGGAGGACGCGAACGGAGACATGAACGCACCGGAGACCTCGTAGCTCGCGGGGTACACGTCCCGGACCTCGGACCACGGGACGTACCGGCGGTCCCCGCGGATGCGGCGCCACAGAGGGAGGGAGACCTCGACCCCCTCCTCGAACAGGTACGTCGGGCTCGGCTTGAACACGAGGATCCACAGGAGGATCGCCGCGAGCGGGACGAAGCAGACGCCGCCGAGAGGCCAGAACCCGAAGGGCGCGATCGCGAGGGGCCCCACGATCAACGTGACGATCCCGACGAGAAGGAGCAGAGCCACGGACATGGGGTTCGCGGGGATCGGGTAGTACCCATACAGGAGCGGCCCGCGGTCCTCCGGAGGCATGGCGACCAAGGCAAGCCGACCGGAGCCATTAATGTCCTGACGACCGTTGTCGGACCCACGGGGGACTCCGGCGGCCCCGCGAAGGCTTCCGGCCGAGCAGCTCGATCCAGATGCCGTCGGGATCGGTCACGAACGCGAGGGTCCACCCGCCCTCGTCCCACGGCTCGACCGCGACCTCCGCACCCGCGGACACGAGTCTCCCGAAGTCGGCCCGCACGTCGCGGCACCAGAACGCGAGGTGGTCCAGCTCGGAGCCGTTCGCGTACGGTTCGTGGAACCGGGTCCGCGGCGGGTACCAGTTGAGCTCGAGGACTTGGCTCGACTCGGGACTCTTTAGGTGGACGAACAGGCCGCCCGCATCCATCCGCCCTCGATTCACGACGCGCATTCCCAGTGCGTCCCGATAAAACCGCCTCGCCCGCTCGAGGTTCCGGACCCGGATCCCGGTGTATGTGAAGTACAACACGGAGGCGCCCCTCGACGGGATGTCGGCCGACCGGATGTAACCTTAGACTGTTCCTCGAGGGGATCGGACCGGGCTTCGCAAAGCCTTTCCCGCGTGGCTATCTATGGGACCCCGTGCTCGCCCTCGGCATCGAAGGCACCGCCCACACGGCCGGCGTCGGAATCGTGGACGAGGAATGCCGGGTCCTCGCGAACGTGTACGACATGGTGAAGCCGGAGAAGGGCGGCATTCATCCGCGCGAGGCGGCGAACCATCACGCGGAGGTGATCGCGCCGCTCCTCCGGAAGGCCGCGGCAGCGGCCGGGATTCCGCTTCGTGCGATCGATCTCGTCGCCTTCTCCCAGGGCCCCGGGCTCGGGCCGTGTCTCCGCACCGTGGCCACGGCCGCCCGGGCCCTCGCCCTCTCCCTCGATGTACCAATCGTCGGGGTGAACCACTGCGTCGCGCACCTGGAGGTCGGCCGGGCCCTCACGGATTGCGACGATCCCGTCCTCCTGTACGTGAGCGGCGGGAACACGCAGGTCATCGCCTTCGCTCGGGGTCGCTACCGCGTCTTCGGCGAGACCCTCGACATCGGCATCGGGAACATGCTCGACAAGTTCGCGCGCGAGTGTGGCCTCCCCTTCCCCGGTGGACCGATCCTGGAGAAGCTGGCACTTCGGGGCACGACGCTGTTGACCCTCCCATACAGCGTCAAGGGGATGGACGTGGCTTTCAGCGGGATGTTGACCGCGGCCCTTGCCCTGCGGCGGAGCGGCGCATCCCTGGAGGACTTGGCCTACTCGATTCAGGAAGTCGCCTTTGCGATGCTCACGGAGGTCACGGAGCGCGCGATGGCCCACGTCGACAAGGACGAGGTCCTCCTGGGAGGAGGCGTCGCAAGGAACCGACGACTGCAGGGGATGCTCGGCCGGATGGCCTCGGATCGCGACGCGAGGATGTTCGTGCCGCCCGGGGACCTGTGCATCGACAACGGCGCAATGATCGCGTGGACGGGGCTGCTCATGCGCAAGGCGGGCGTCCGCATGTCCCTGAAGGAGACGACCGTGGACCAGCGGTTCCGCACGGACGAGGTCGAGGTGACATGGCGGTGATCCCGGTCTCGGTGCGACGCTTCGTACCGGGTCACGCCGCGGACGTCCTTGCGCTCGCGCGGTCCCTCGGGGATTGGTTCAACGACGAGGGACTTCGACAGATGGAGACCGATCTGCGAAACCACGCGGGCCACGTCGCACTCCTCGGATCCCGGCTCGTCGGATTCGCAACATGGAATCCCGTGGACGGACGGGTCGCGAACCTTTCGTGGATGGGCGTCGCGAAAGACGTCCAGCGGGCAGGGATCGGGCGGACGCTCGTCGAGGCCATCGTGCCTGATCTGCGCTCTGCGGGATTCCGATTCCTCGAGGTCTCCACGGTGGCCGACTCGGTGGACTACAGGCCGTACGAACGGACGAGGGCCTTCTATCGCGCAATCGGGTTCGCGGACGAACGGGTCGACCGAGGGTTCTTCCAGGACCCGGATGGGCCGTACGATCGGCTCCTCCTGCGTCTGGACCTCGCCCGGCCGAACCCGGGACGCTCGCCGGAGGCGTGACCGTGGACATCCCGAGGGATCCGCGTCCGGTCCGCTGGCGGGTCCATCTCGCAGCCGCGAGGGAAACCGTGTTCCCCTTTCTCTCGACGGACGAGGGACGGGCCCGGTTCTGAGCAGAGACGGCGAACGAATCCGAAGGGGTCATCGAGTACCACTTCGTGAACGGGATGGTCCTCCGATCCCGTGTCCTCGAGAGTCGTCCGCCCTCGCGATTCGCGGTGACGTACTTCGGCAGTAGCGTCGCCACGTTCGACCTCGAGGACGACGGCCGGGGAGGAACGGACCTCACCCTGACCGAGACGGGCGTTCCTTCCGGAAGCTGGGAGGACAACCACGCAGGCTGGGTTTCGGTGCTCCTCGCCCTCAAGGCCGCGGTCGAATTTTCCGGCGACCTGAGGAATCACGATCAGCGCCGGACCTGGGACGAGGGCTACGCGGACAACTGAGGTCTCGCGGTCACGCGCGCTTCGCGATCGCCTCGACCCCGTCCCCGCGGTCGAACCGATGGCCGAGGGCCTGCAACGCCGCCTCGATCCCCGTGAAGCACGCGGCGAGGTCTCCGAACGTGCACAGTCCCATGTGGCCGATCCGGAAGATCTTCCCCTTCAGCTGCGCCTGCCCGCCGGCGAGGATCACCCCGTACTCCTCGCGCAAGACCCTGCGGAATTTCGCGTCGTCGACGCCGGGCGGGTATCGGATTGCGGTGACGGTGTCGGACGCGTACCTCGGATCCGGGAAAAGGTCCAGATCGATCTCCTCGAGCCCCGCGCGTGTTGCCTCGGCGAGCCGGTGCGTCCGGCCGATCCGTCGCTCGAGGCCTTCCTCCTTCAGGATGCGCAGCGCCTCTCGGAACGCTAGGAAAATGGGGATCGCGGGCGTGAAGGGGGTGTCCTGCTTCTTCAGGCCCTCCACGTGCGCCTTCAGGTTCGTGTAGAACGACGTCTCCGAATGGAGCAGCCCGACCGCTCGGTCCGACAAGGCGACCGCGCTCAGCCCCGCGGGTGCCGCGACGCACTTCTGGGAGCCCATCACGAGCGCGTCGATCCCCCAGACATCGAAGCGGGACTCGAGCCCGCCGACCGCCGTGATCCCGTCGACGATGAACAACGCGTCATGGTCATGGACGATCTTCGCGATGTCCGCGATCGGGTTCGTGAGTCCCGTCGACGTCTCATTCCAGCACAGGGTGACAGCCTTGAAGTCCCCCTTGTCGAGCGCCGAGTCGACCTGGGCCGGATCGACCGCCATTCCCCATTCGAAGGTCAACGGGGTGGACGCCGCGAAGACGCCGCACAGATCCGCGAACCGTTCAGAGAACTTTCCGTTCACCAGGTTCAGGACCCGGTCCGATTTCCGCAGGATCCCCGAGACGGCTGCCTCGAGTCCGGCCGTCCCCGAGCCGGACAGGATCGCGACCTCCCCCTTCGTGCCGAACATGTACTGCACGTGGTCCCTGAGTTCCGCCAGGACCTCCCTGAACTCGGGTCCGCGGTGGTTCATCGCGGGCGCGGCCATCGCCTGGAGCACGCGCGGGTCCATCTTCACCGGACCCGGCAGCATGAAGACGGTCTCGCTGTCCAGCATGTGAATCGCGCGAACGGGGGCGCGCGGCATAAACGATTCGTCCCCTCTCGGCTCGCGGACATGCGTAGGACGGGACGAGGGACCGTCGCGCCTGTACGTTCCAGTCGAAGGCGAGGTCCCTGGGCCGAGAATGTCCCAGCAACCCTTTTATATCAACACGCGGATTGGGCCGACGCTCGTCGGTCGAACGAGGTCGTATCGAGGTACAAGGTGGGTCGGATGCCCGGGGACGAGACAGAGAAAATCACCCTTCGCCTGCCTGCTCGGTTCCTGAAGGCCCTCGACTTCCTCGTCGAGGTCGACGACTTCCCGAGCCGCTCCGAAGCGGTCCGCGCCGCGATTCGCGACTTCGTGTACGCACGGGTCGAACTTGTAACGGACAAGTTGAAGAAGATCCAGGAATCCGAGCGAACGATGGCGCAGATGGACTCGTTCCGCCGCGAATACATGCAGAAGTGATCCACGCGGGGCCCGACCCCTTCCCGATTACCTCCCCCCCAACTGGGTGGCCTTCGCGCCACCCTTCTTTTATTTTGCTGCGTGCGAATCACGACTGAAATTCATCGATGACACGCAGGGCGGTGCCATGAAGTCCCGGGCCTCGCGTCCTCGTCGAAATGGCGACGATCCTCAAGGAGATCGAGTCGACCGTCTTCACGGCTGCGCCCGCGGATGAGGCCTTCCCACTCACCGAGCCGTCCCTCCTCGTCCGGCTCCGGAAGTTCCTCTGGGTGTGGAGCGGGATGTTCAGCGTCGCCTGCCTCGCCCTCGCGTTCACGGGCTTCGCCGCCCTCGGGGCCTTCGAGGCCGCGGCGTCGAACTTCCTCGGGGCGGTCGTATCGGGCGGTCTCTTCGGCGTCGCGTCCCTCCTCCGATTCGGCCCCGATTCGGACTGAGCGTCCGGTCCCCTTCCGAATCTTTATCTAAGGACGCCTCCTTCGCGCGGTCGTGGCGCGGGAGGCCTGGACCCGCGCGGGGATGGCCGTCACGATTCCCGCGCTTCTCGTCTTGATCCTCATCACCCCGAACCTGATCGGGCGTCCCCCGGACCTGCAGTCTTGGCCCCTCCTGGTCATCGGGTTGACGCAGGACGGGTCGACCTTCGTCGTGGACGTGGGCGGCGCCGTTGGGGCGTACATGTATGCGAGCGTCACCCTGGAGATCTCGGGAATCGACAACGCCTCCTATTCGGCTAACGAGACGGACACGGACACGTATGGGAAGGACCTCCGAGTCCCTGAGAACGCGACACACGCCTTTCAGGTCCATGCGTACCTCGTAGATCGACTGAACAACTACTTCGAGTACAATGTGACCACGACCCTCGTCGTCGTGGAGGGCGGCCGGACGATC
>Ga0209521_10002180_pt1 | contig 16033 bp, 23 predicted proteins | sample Rifsed19ft4_FD_184016 | JGI IMG/M metagenome (GOLD analysis project Ga0209521, IMG submission 184016) | Soil microbial communities from Rifle, Colorado, USA - sediment 19ft 4 (version 2) | ecosystem: Environmental > Terrestrial > Deep subsurface > Rock core/Sediment | place: Rifle, Colorado...
TTACATCGCCGAAGCGTAATTGCGTAGGCTGGTTTTTTTATTCATTGATAATTCATTGATTTTACGTTAAATTCAAATAATGAAATTGTTTTTCCCTCCTTCGCTAAAGCTACGGAGGGCAAGGAAAATGCTGATTGAGGGATTTGTGGAACCGTTTAGAAAGTTGGTGATATCCAAAAAATGATTTTTCTTGAATTAATTATACTTGGAATAATTTTCTTTTTAATGGGACGGTATACAAAGGCTATCTGGCAAAGAGTTATTTTTAGTGTTGCTGGATACTTGTTCTTGGGGTTTTTCTTAATGGGAATAGTTTATTGGAGAGCAGGTTCGTTCAATCTTAACGAATATATTATTTCGGTTTTATTGTGGCCATCAGCACTTGGAATACTGTTTACAGGGTCGAGTTAATCAATACAGAAATGTAGCTTTGATGAAAGGTAGGTGAAATTTTATGGCCAAAGTTAAGGTGGCGAATGTAAATGAAGTGCCGGAGGGCGGCATTAAAAAGGTAGTCATTGGCAACAACGAGCCGGTTGCTTTGTACAAAATTGACGGCCAGATTTTTGCGACAAGCAACATTTGCACTCATGCGCATTGTGAACTGGATGTCAGTAATGTAATCCATGGTGATGTTGTTGAGTGCACTTGCCACGGTTCGCAGTTTAATGTCAAAACCGGAGCGGTTGTTTTGCCGCCGGCCACCGAACCTCTAAAGACGTATCAAGTTTCGGTTGAAGGGGAAGATGTTTTTGTAGAAGGATGAATTGCAGTCTTTTGCATCCAAAAAACGCTCGGCTAATTATTGATTTGATTGTCAGGACCTTTTCGCCTCGCTCAAGCCTCCGCCAGCATCGAAACTCAGAGGTGATTTATTGGGTATTCTAAGTTGGCTGCGTCATGTTTTTGGATGCCTCAAGCCTGCTTATCGTATTTGGTGGTTTAAAAGTAGTTTATGAATATTGCAAAGATTCGTAGGGATTTTCCGATTCTTAGCCGCAAGGTCAATGGCCATCCGTTGGTTTATTTGGATAATGCGGCGACTTCACAGAAGCCGAGGCAGGTAATTGAGGCGATTACTAACTATTATCGAAGTCATAATGCCAATGTGCATAGGGGAATTCACACTCTTAGCGTTGAGGCGACGGAGGCTTATGAGACAGCAAGAGCTAAGATTGCGAAATTTCTGGGAGTCGGGGATGTTAGCGAAATTATTTTTGTTCGCAATGCGACCGAGGCAATTAATTTAGTCGCTTATGCTTGGGGAAGACTCAATATAAATAAGGAAGATGAGATCGTGTTGACGGTTGCCGAGCACCATTCGAATTTTGTGGTCTGGCAGCAATTGGCGGCGGAAAACGGCGCAGTTCTTAAAATAATTCCCGTTGATGAAAATGGAGAGCTGGATTTAGTTGCTTTTAAGAAAGCTTTAACTAAAAAGACGAAGCTTGTTACTTTCTTCCATGTTTCAAACGTTCTTGGAACAATTAATCAGGTCGATAGTCTGTCGACTATAGTCCGTCGACAATCACCGAGGGCGAAAATCCTGATTGACGGTGCGCAAGCTGTTCCTCATATGCCGGTTGATATCGGCTCAATCGGCTGTGATTTTTATGTATTCACAGGACATAAAATGCTGGGGCCAACTGGAGTCGGAGTTCTATGGGCAAGGCGCGAACTTTTAGAAAAGATGCCGCCCTTTTTGTTTGGAGGAGAGATGATCTCAAAAGTTACCCTTGATGAATCTTCTTGGAATGATTTGCCTTGGAAATTTGAGGCTGGGACCCCTGATGTGGCCGGAGTCGTGGGGCTTGGGGCAGCAGTGGATTATCTACAAGCTTTGGGGATGGATAATATAAGGAAGCATGAGATTGAGCTGACGAAGTATGCGATTGAGAGACTGTCGAAGATTCCGGATGTAATTATTTATGGACCACGTTCAAATGTCATTGCGAGGAACCCCGATTCAATCGGGACGACGAAGCAATCTAAAAATAGCGAGAATAGATCGCTTCGCTTTGCTCGCGATGACAAGAGAGGTGGTTTTGATGATGACAAAAGAGCTGGAGTCGTCTCGTTTAACGTCAGCAACATTCATGCCCATGATGTGGCTTCGATTCTTGATTCGGAAGGAGTTGCCATTCGCTCCGGTCATCACTGCGCCCAGCCTTTGATGGAGTTTTTAGGAATAGCATCGGCTGCGCGAGCGAGTTTTTATATTTACAATACGAAAGAGGAGATAGATCGGTTGGTGGAGGGAATTTTAAAGGTTAAGAAAACTTTTAAGATTTAGATGCGAATGAGCGAATATTCGAATAAATTTGGACTATTAAAATTAGGATGAATTAGGATGACAGATATCTACAGGGAGGAAATTCTTGAGCATTGGCAAAATCCTTTGAATTTTGGGGAAATGCCTGATGCCGATTTGGTTATTGACCAGATTAATCCATTATGTGGTGATGAGGTGCGGTTTTACTTTAAAATTAAGAATAATAAGGTAGCTGGCGTTTCATTTGTCGGCAACGGATGTGCGATTTCCATTGCTTCAGCGTCAATCCTTTCGGAGTTTATTAAGGGGAGGCCGATTTCTTTTTTAGCAAAATTAACTGGTAAGGATGTTTTAGGATTACTCGGTGGTCCAGTTGCACCAGCCAGATTAAAGTGTGCCTTTTTGCCGCTTGAAGCAATTAAAAAATTGGCGACTAGTAAAAACTAGTATTTTACCTTTAGAATTTAACTAGACACCGGTATGGTCAATAATCAATCAAGTACACAAAGCAATCAAACAAAGAAATATCGTATTAAAGTTGATCGCAACCTTTGCATTGGCGCGGCTTCTTGCGTGGCATTGGCAATGAAAACTTTTGCGCTGGATAGCGAAAATAAAGCCGTAGTTTTGGATGAGGCGGGAGATCCTCCCGAATCAATAAAACTGGCTGCCGAGTCTTGCCCGACTAAGGCGATAATTTTGGAAAATATTGGAACCGGAGAACAAGAGTACCCCTAACTGTTTAAACTTTCCAGAAGTTCACGAAAAGTTATTGGTGGAGAGACAACAGGATCAAAAGGTCTGAGCATATCAGGATCATCGAGGATTTCATCAGGGATATTTTCCGGAAATGGTTCGCGTTTAACTTCATGGGGTGTCCCTTCATTTGTAGTCATAATTTTTCTATTTTTTGGCTCAACCGTTCGTATTAATGGTACTGTTCGGGTCCTTTTTGGCGTTACAACAGTATTTGGTATTTGGTCTGGTTCGACTGTTTGTATTCGAGGGACGGTCCTGATTCTTCTTTCAGCCATGCAGGTATTTTACCATGAAGTACAAAATCTCAGTCGAAAATTCCATGATAGAATAATCTCATGCAGGAAAAATCAATTGCAGAAAGAGAACCGCAGCATCCAACAAGCGGACAGTTTTTAAGAGATATTGTTTTTGGTGCCAATGACGGTGTGGTAACGGCCATTGGTTTTTTGGTGGGGATTGCCGGTAGTGTTAGCGAACAGGGGATTGTGGTCATTGCCGGTGCGCTAACAATTATTGCCGGTGCGGCCTCAATGGCTCTTGGTAATTACTTGGCGGTTAAAAGCCAAAGGGAGTTTTACGATGCCATGGAGAAAATTGAAAATTGGGAAATAGATAATAAGCCGGATGTCGAACGCGATGAAATTCGCGAAATCTATACAAATTATGGTTTTGATAAGGATACGGTTGAGGTTTTAACCAAAAAAGTAACGGCCGACCGCAATCTTTGGCTCCGCGTTATGATGCGTGATGAACTTGGTCTTGTAAAGGAAGAGTCGCCAAGAATTGCCGGTGTTTTAATTGGTTTTTTCTATCTTCTGGCAGGTATTCCGCCGCTTTTGCCATTTATCTTCTTTACTCCGATTGCCCGTGCACTTTTGATGTCAATTTTTGTTTCTGTTTTGGTGATGACATTTATCGGGTCGATTCGCTGGTGGCTTAATCGCGGCAGTTTTGGAACTAAAATTGCCGAAACAATTGTCATCGGGTTAGTAGCGGCAGCTATTGGCTTTATTGCCGGTGAGGCGCTTCGTTTCTTTGGGATTTCCGGAGTTTCCTTATGAAGTCGGTTGATCTTTTGGTGGTAGGTGGTTCAGCGGCAGGGACAACGGCGGCGGAAGTTTTTCGATCATTAAAACCTCAATCTTCAATTACCATTGTCAGTGATGAACCTTATGAGGAGTATTCCCGAATTTTGCTTTCCAACTATCTCCGTGGCGAAATCGCAAGAGATAAATTATTTTTGAAGAAACCAAGCTGGTATCAAGAAAAGAATATAGAGTTTGTTAAGGGTGTAAAGGCCGACAGTTTAGAGTCGGCAAGCCACAGAGTCAAAGTTTCCACTGGTGGAGAGTATCAATATGGGAAACTTTTAATTACCACCGGCGGTTCTGTTATCAGACTGCCGATTACCGGAGATGATCTTGGTAATGTTTTTTATCTACGGACGTTAGATGATGCGGATGCAATTCTGGCGCAAGTTGTTAATTCTAGACAAGCAGTTATTATTGGCGGTGGTTTTATCAGTCTGGATTTTGCGACGTGTTTTCGGGCAAATGGAGTGGAGGATGTATTGGTTTTGGTAATAGAGGATTATTATTGGCAGGGAAAATTAGATCGAGACTCTAGCCAAGTTTTACAAAAAACCTTAGAGAAAAATGGTGTCAAAGTTTTGACTAATGAAGAAGTCGCAGAACTGCGAAGTTCAATCTCTATCAGAGACCGGACTCCAGTTGTTAGGGAGGTAGTTACCAAGTCTGGGAAGACTTTTGAAGCGGATATTGTTGGGATTGGGGTTGGGATTAAAACTGATCTTGATTGGTTTAAGGGGAGTGGCATTAAGGTCAATCGGGGGATTGTTACCAATGAATACCTGGAAACCAATGTACCCGATATTTATGCGGCCGGCGATTGCGCCGAGTTTTGGGATGTGATTTTTAAAAGACAGCATATAATGGGAAATTGGGCTAATGCGACCAGCCAGGGCTTGGCGGTTGGTAAAACAATTGCCGGTGTAAGAACGGTTTTTGAAACGGCTTCTTCATACAGCGCTGATTTTTTTGACCGGCCTCGCGTCGATACATCTCGGTCGACTGGAACGGCTAAGTCTCCGCGAGTCGAGGCGGGCGGCCATTGTTCGTTTATCGGAGTAACAGACGAGAGTTTTGCCGATGAAGTTGTAACACGCGGAACAGTCGCGGAAGGAAAGATGACAAGAATCTTTATTAAGGAAATTAGCGGAACTACGCGGATTGTCGGGGCAACTGTCATTAATAATCCTGCCGAAGTCGGGCCTCTAACGATGGCGGTTAAAGGGAAGATTGATATTTCTGTCCATAAGGGTAGTCTTGCAGACGCTAATTTTGACCTCAAAAATCTAGTTTCTTAACAATTAACTTTGGTCAATTTGCGCATATTTCGCCAACCTTGTAATCTGGAATATCAGCAGGTCGCCTTGACACAGAACCTTCGGTTCTTCATGTCAATGGCGCTCCTCTGATATTTTCAGTTATACTCAAAATAGATGATTTACATTGCGGCCGATCATGCTGGATTTTATCTTAAAAAACAGTTGATCCAGTATCTTAAGATCAAAGGTTTGGAGGTTGAGGACATGGGGGCATTTGAGCTTAATGAAGATGACGATTATCCAGATTTTGTAATCCCTTGCGCCCTTCGCGTGGCGGAAAGCCACGCTCAGGGTAAACCCGATGATGTGGGGATAGTCATTGGCGGTTCCGGTCAAGGGGAGGCAATTGCTGCCAATAAAGTAAAAGGGATAAGAGCAGCGGTTTATTATGGAGGTCCTTCGACAAGCTCAGGATCTTCGATTCCTCGACTTGCTCGCGAGCATAATGATGCAAATATCTTGTCACTTGGTGCTAGGTTTCTATCGGCAGATGATGCCAAAAAGGCAGTTTCTGTCTGGCTTGATACCAAGTTTGAAAGTGGTCGCCATCAGAGAAGGGTTGACAAAATATCCAAGTTCGAAAATGAAGGATAACATCAAAAAAAATGACATGTCAAAAAATGTGCTGGTTTTGGCTATGAAAGTAATTGAATATCTCAAAATTGAGGGTAAGTTTGAGAAAAATCTGGTAAAGATTAATTTGCTTTTTATCATTATTTTTCTTAATCTTTGGGATTTTGTTATCAGTCGGGAAGTTTTAAACGGGATGGTTTTGGGAATTTTGATGTTTGGACCGGCTGCCTTTTTATGGCTGGTGAGGACTATGCGCGCAACAGTACTGGTAACTTTGATTTCGATTTTTGAATTTGCAATGATTTTGATTTTTGTACTGGAGGGTTTTGAATTGGGAGGAACAGCGACGACTTTAAAATCAGTTTTCTGGATTCCCTACCTTTTAATGGCAGCGATAAACGGCTTTTGGGGTTTGAAGATTTATTCGGAGGCAAGGGAGAGGAAGGCTAAGATATGACTGTAAGAGAATGGTTTGAGAAAGCTCAACAAGATGGTTTTGCTATCGGGGCGTTTAATGCGGATAATTTAGATATTTTTAAGGCGATTTGTGTGGCGGCTCAGCGCAAAAAATCGCCGGTGATGGTGGAATTTTCGTCAGGTGAGGTGGAATATTTTGGATTAAAAAATATTGTCAGTCTGGTAGTCAACGCGAGAGAGGAATACGGCATTCCGATTCTTTTAAATCTGGACCATGCAAAAAAGGTTGAAGATTGTATGCAAGCAATTGATCAGTCAAGTTTCGACCTAATCCACTTTGATGGTTCAGAACTTGAGTTTTCAGAGAACATCAGTGGTTGCAAAAAAGTAATTGAAGCGGCGCATGCAAAGGCCCTGCCTGCCGGCAGGCAGGTTCTTGTCGAAGGAGAGATTGACAAAATTGCCGGTTCAAGTGTGGTTCATAATGAGGAGATTGATTTTGAGGCACTTCATAAATCATATACTGATCCGCTGAAGGCTGCGCGGTTTGTATCTCAAACCGGTGTCGATATAATGGCTGCGGTTTTTGGCAATGTCCATGGAGTTTTCCCAACTCAACCGGATTTAGATCTTGACCTTTTGGCAAGAATTCGCAAGTCACTGCCTAATACTTTTCTTTCGCTGCATGGCGGATCTGGGATATCGGCTGATCAAGTCAGGCGCGCGATTGAGGTTGGCAAAATTGTCAAAATTAATGTCAATACGGAACTGCGGCAGGAATATAAAGATGCTTTGAGTGAGAAAATGGCTGAGAATCCTGATGAATACGCAATGTATAAGCTTGTGCCGGATGTAATTTTGGCGGTGGCGGCAGTGGTTGAGGCGAAAATTGAGGTATTTGGATCCGCGGGCCGTGTTTAAAAACCCTTGCGTTACCCTTTTAAATTTTGTTAAAGTGATTGGTTATGGAAAAACCCTCCTTCGCATAAAGCTTCCGCCGACACTAAAGTTTTGGCGGACAAGTCGGGAGGGCAAGGGAGGTGATTTAGGAAGAAATGATTAATTTGAAAAAGATAATTGCAATTGGAGTAGTTGCATCTTCGGCTTTGATTCTTTCGGCGTGCAATCTTTATAAAACACCATCTAGCAAGAATAATCAGAATCAACAAACAAGCGGGGAGCAAGCTCCATTGACAGCTTCGGGTGTTATTTCCTATACGGCCAGTGGATTCTCACCGGCACAAGTGACTGTTAAAGTGGGTCAATCAGTTGAATTTAAGAATAGTTCCGATAGCAATGTTCAGGTTAATTCGGCTGTCCATCCGACCCATGAGCTTTTTCCTGAGCTTAATATTGGGGTAATTGCACTGGGCGAGTCAACATCGGTTACTTTTACCAAAGCCGGAACATATAAATATCACAATCACCTTAATGCTTCTCAAACTGGGCAGATTGTAGTAGAATAACCGTTCTATGTTGCGAAGGATTCCGCTTTTAGTCTGGTTTTTGCTGCCGACTTTTGTTTTGGTGGGAGCCGGCGTTTGGTTTTTATCCAAAAGTCAGACTGTACCCGAAAATCAAGTTTTGGGCGAGGCCGCTGGCGTTTCCAAGCCGGTTGAAGGGACGGTTGATTATAGTATCGTTGGTAGAGATCATCTTACACAAGGAACTGCCGGTTCCGGTTATAATTCCAATCCGCCGTCTTCCGGTCCGCATTGGCCTGCCGCTGCCAGAAATGGTGTTTATGATCAGCAATTACCTGATGAGCAGTTAATCCATAATCTTGAGCATGGGCACATCTGGATATCATACAAACCTGATACTGTCGATGAAGTTAAAAATAAATTAAAAGAAATTATCGGAAAAGACAGCTGGAAAGTGGTGCTTGAGCCAAGAGAACAAAATGACAGCAAAATTGCCTTAGTTGCCTGGGGAAGGGTATTGGCGATGGATCAGCCGGATTACGATAAAATCGAAGCCTTTATCAAAACCTATAGGAATCGTGGACCAGAGAAAACGGCCGACTAACGATTCCTGCGCTCCTCATTTAAAAAATTTTGTTGGTGATTTAACAAAATTTCTTAAATGGCGGGGCTAACGCAACCGCGGACCGGAAAATACTTCGAGTTAACAATTGACATTTAACATTTGACAATTAACTCAGACTAGCGGTTTTTGGCCGCTTTCTTTAAAATCACTCAAAAATTTTTTGAGGCCAACATCAGTTAAGGGATGATGAACCAATTTTTCCAGAACTTCATACGGGCAGGTTGCAATATCGCAACCAGCAAGTGCCGCCTGTTTAACATGAAGGGGCGATCTTACCGAGGCAAAAAGAATCTGGGTTTCAAAGGCGAAGTTATCGTAAATTTGGCGGATTTCGGAAATCACATCAATGGCTGATGCGCCAATGTCATCAAGTCTGCCGGCAAAGGGAGAAACAATATAGGCGCCGAGTTTAGCAACCAGAAGTGCTTGGTTGGCAGAGAAAACCAAGGTCATATTAACCCTGATTTTTTCAGCTTTTAGAATTTTGAGGGCTTTAAGACCTTCTGGAGTAGTTGGTAACTTAACAACCACATTGTTATGAAGTTTAGAAAGGTTTCTGGCTTCACCCATCATACCTTGGGCATCTGTTGATAAAACTTCCAGACTGACATTGCCATCGACAGTGGCCAAGATCTGGTCAACTGCCTTCCGATAGTCAATCCCCGCTTTGGTGGCTAAGCTAGGGTTAGTAGTTACCCCATCAATGATGCCAAGTTCGGCCATCTTTTTAACTTCTTCTGGATTGGCGCTGTCGATGAAGAGTTTCATAAGAATATTGTATCAGCATTGACAACTGTTACTGGTGAGTGTTCTAATCTGATTATGGTTAAATCTCTTTTGAAATCTTGGTTTACGCCTTGGCGGGCATATTTGGCAGAATTTTTAGGCACCTTTGTTTTCGTTTTTATAGCTTCCGGTGCAACACTTACCAATATTTTCTTTAATGATATAGGTGGTGTTGGAGTGGCATTGGCGACAGGACTGGCGCTAACTTCAATGATTTATGCCGTTGTTCATTTATCAGGCGGCCATTTAAACCCGGCAGTAACTTTGGCTATATGGTTTTCGCAAAAAATCAATGGGGGAGTAGCTAGTTTTTATATAATAGCCCAGCTTTTGGCAAGTTTGGCTGCCGCTGGGGTATTGCTTTGGATATTCGGGCCTGATGCTCGCCAGTTTTCGCTGGGGGGACCAGTGATCGGGGCGGGAGTGAGTATAAAAATAGCGGTAGTTATTGAAGCAATACTAACGGCAATTTTAGTATTGGCAGTTTTTGCCACAATGGTTGATAAGCGAGGAGCGGTTAGCTTTGGTCCTTTGGTTGTTGGTCTGGTGCTGACAGTTTCTGCAATTTTTGCAGGTTCTTTAACTGGAGCAGCTCTTAATCCGGCAAGGGCTTTCGGGCCTTTGATTATTTCGCAATCTTACAGCAATCTTGCTGTTTGGATAATCGGTCCGGCAACCGGCAGTATTTTTGGCTTAATTTACGACTTTTTGTTTTTGAGAAAAAGTGCTAGAGCTCGTTAGACTCCGATAGTGTTGTGACTATAATATAGGATAAATTTAATAAAATGAATATTTTTTTCAATGCGATAATATCAGTTGTTCTAGGTTTTATAATTGGTTCCATAGTTGCATGGTTGAATTGTTTCGGAGAACCTAGTGATTCACTCTGCAGTTTGCGTTTTATAATTTTCTCTCCGATATTAACACTTGTTTTCTTTATTATCTTCTGGATATATTCATTTTTCTTTCGAACTCCCGACACAAGTGAAAATCGGAGAGAAGGTTTTAAAAAACTATTTATTGGAATTGGTTTAACATTGCTTCTAATAGCAGTCTTTTTTATGATTATGTTAGCGCCGGGGTTTCTGTCATATTTTTTTATCCGTTAAAAGATTTTTTTACATTGAAATTAAGCTGAGTAAATTTGGGAATTATTTTAACTATCCGAAGTTACCTCGATATATTAAGTTTCTTCTGATATATTTTAGTTTTCTCGCAAAGCTCAAAATCTTACTGATTTTATATCAGCAGATCGCCCTTCGACTCTTCGATTAGCTCAGAGTCGCACTGAGCAATGTCGAAGTGCGATAAACTCAGTGCGCTCCTCTGATGTATCATTCGCTCCGCTCTTGATATAATTACTTCAATGTCCGATACTGCCACAGATTTAAAGAGCCAGGCTGATGGTGACTCAACTGCCGCCCAACCGGTACAACCGCCGGATGATAAGATGGGTGCTGTCAAGGCAAAAGAGCAGGAGCCAACATCGCAGGAAACTAAAGCCGAAGAGGGGAAAATCCTCTCAGAAGTTATTAGAACCAGCGAGGCAGCAGACGAACAGGCGGAAAAGGCAATTCAAAGTGCAATATCAGAGGCAAGGCTTGCCAGGCCTGAGCCAAAACTGGCCCCTGATGTTGCAGACAGTGGGGTAAAAGTTCCTCAAGAGCAGGCTGATGAAGTTGTCAGAAGCGGTACCACAATTAACTTACCAATTTCAGAAGATGAATATAAAAAAGGGTTACATCAAAAAGTTGCGGGAACTATCGTCAATAAAGTAGTTGTTGGTACATCGAGTTTTTTTGCCTTGGCCACTTGGGTTGGCAGACTGATTAAAATGACACATAAGCATGCGATGAAAGTGATATTTAAGAAAGGAGTTGACTAGCAACTAGCCACTAGTAACTAGTTACTAAAATTATGCCGATTGAAGAAACTTCAAAAACGGTCGGACAAATTGATGCTCTTTCCGGTTTTCAACTGGTACTTTCGACGCTGGGATTTTTGGCACTGGTTCTTTTGGTTTTGGGTATTTTGACACTTATTGTCGGTTACATTTGGCTTCTATGGATGCGCAATAAAAACAGGGAAGAGAGATCGCTGGAATTTGTTTTGCTTTCAGTTGCCGTACCACGAGATAACGAAATTAAGATTGACGCGGCCGAGCAGATGTTTTCTTCCTTATATTCAGTTTACAAAAGCGGAACCCTTTCGTTTCTTAGGCCTCAAGACCATTTTTCATTTGAAATTGTCGCTTTACCTGAGGAAATTAAATTTTATATTTCCTGCCCCAAAAATCTGCAGGATTTAGTCGAAAAACAAATACATGGTGCTTATCCCGGGGCCGATGTTCGGGAAGTTGAAGAATATAATATTTTTTCCGAAGAAGGCAAGTTGGCTTTTGCGGCCTTAAAACTTAATAAGGCCAAATATTATCCTGTCAAAACTTATAAGGAACTAGGTACAGACCCTTTAAGTCAAATTACTTCGGCACTAGCCAAAATGCAGCCTGGGGAAGGAGCGGCTGTTCAAATTTTGGCATCGCCGGCCGATGCCAAATGGAGGGCATCCGGCAAGCGCTTTGTTACCAAGACTAAACAAGCCGAACTTTCGACAAAGACCGAGGAGCGTACACCGCCTGATCCAAAGAAAATGGAGGCGATTGAAAATAAGGTTGCCAAAGTCGGTTTTAATGTGGTTGTAAGAATTATTGTTTCTGCCAAAACCGATGAGGATGCCAAGATTCATCTTGAGAATATTAAGTCGACATTTGCCCAGTTTACTAGCGAGTACAACGGGTTTACCGGTGCCAATATCCGCTTCAAAAAACAGTTTTTAATAGATTTTGTTTACCGCTATATGCCTATTTTTGGTAATTTCGGCGTTTTAAATAGTGAGGAATTAGCCAGTATTTTTCACCTGCCCAATAAAACGGTGGAAACTCCGGGAATTTTCTGGGTTAATGCCAAACGGGCTCCGGCACCGGCGCAAATTCCATCTTCCGGCCTTCATCTGGGAAAAAGCGTTTATCGGGGGAGCACTAAAGAAGTCCATATTAGTGAAGATGATCGCAGACGCCACGTTTATATTGTCGGCAAAACCGGTACCGGCAAGACCGAGCTTTTAAAATACATGGTGATGCAGGATATTCTTGCAGGTCATGGAGTGGCTTTTATTGACCCCCACGGCGATGCGGCGGAAGATATTTTAACTCAAATTCCGCCGGAGCGGGCAGAAGATGTTATTTACTTTAATCCGGCTGATAGCGAGAGGCCGCTTGGCATGAATATGTTAGAAGCCCAGACTGAGCAGGAAAAGCATTTTGTGGCAACCTATATAGTGGGACTCATGTACAAACTTTATGACCCTCACAAAACCGGCATTATCGGTCCGCGCTTTGAGCATGCCATCAGAAACGCCATGTTAACGGTGATGAGTGAGCCCGGCAACACTTTCGTTGAGGTTGTGCGGGTTTTAACCGATGCGCGTTTTGTGCAGGAGCTGTTGCCTAAAGTTTCCGATCCGGTGGTGCGGCGCTATTGGACAGATCAAATTGCCCAAACGGCCGATTTTCACAAAAGTGAGGTTTTGGACTACATCGTTTCCAAATTCGGCAGATTTGTGACCAACAGGATGATGAGAAATATTATTGGACAGTCAAAGTCCGCCTTTAATTTGCGGGATATTATGGACAATAAAAAGATTTTAATTGTTAATCTTTCCAAGGGTCGGGTCGGCGAGGAAAATTCCAACTTTTTAGGGTTGGTTCTGGTGCCAAAAATTCTGGTTGCCGCAATGAGTCGACAAGATGTTCCGGAGGAGCAGCGGCCTGACTTTTTCCTCTATGTTGACGAATTTCAGAATTTTGCCACTGAAACTTTCGCCGATATTTTGGCAGAGGCCAGAAAATTCAGGCTTAATCTAATTGTTGCCAACCAATTTATCGGCCAAATTGAGGAAGATGTTAAAAATGCGGTTTTTGGCAATGTTGGAACTTTGGTTAATTTTAGAGTTGGGGTGACCGATGCCAATTATCTGCAGCATGAGTTTACGCCGGTTTTTAATGAAACGGATTTAATCAATATCGAAAGGTTTCAGGCTTATGTGAAGACGATTGTGCGCAATGAGCCGGTGCAACCGTTTTCTCTGGACACAACCCGCGATTTAGCTAAGATTGAGCGCGATCCGCGAATTGCTGAGATGATCAAGCAACTCTCACGCCTTCGCTACGGCCGTGATGTCAATGTAGTCGATGCGGAAATTGTGCACCGAGCGCGATTATAATTCGAGCCCGTGAGAATTACATAGGGGAGCGAAGCGAGGCTGATATAATTTCCTTCAAAATTGTGCTAATATTTGGTCACTTGTGGGTCCACTTGGATTCGAACCAAGAACCGCCACTTTATAAGAGTGGTGCTCTGCCGTTGAGCTATGGACCCAGTCTTGATATCGAAGCTAATTTTATCATATAGGAGGGACTTATGAAATTCGGGATTGTGGTTGCGAAGGAAAATTCTCAAGCTGAAAGATTGGCTGATAAGATCACAAATTATCTTAAGTCAAAAGGCCATGATGTGTCAGATAAAGGTTTGACCAAGTCTGATTTGATATTGACTCTTGGTGGTGATGGGACACTTCTGCATGCGGCTTGCGAGAATGTGGGATTGGAGGTTCCGTTCGTTGGTATTAATGTGGGGACATTGGGTTTTTTGACGGCGGCGGAGATTGACGATTGGCAAGAGGCGATTGATAAGTTAATTAGTGGCAAATATGTTGTTTCGGAAAGAATGACACTGGAGACCGTACTTGAACAAGGCACTAGGCATCAGGCACTAGGCACTAGATATCGGGCGCTTAATGAGGTGGTAGTGAAAGGTATGTATCGGGTGATTAAGCTTGAGATTAACGTTAATGGACAAAAGTTTCTGGAGATTATCGGTGATGGAGTGATCGTTTCCACCCAAACCGGCTCAACAGCCTATTCACTATCTAGCGGTGGTGCAATTGTTGATCCGGCGGTTGACTGTTTTTTGATAACGCCAATTAACCCGATTGGTCTGCCGATTCCTTCAGTGGCATTATCACCGGAAAGTGAGATTGAGGTTAAAGTACACAAAGGCGATGATGTTTCGCTAATTATTGATGGGCAAGAGCATACGAAAGTAACAGAGGGACAGAGTATTAAAGTATACAAAGGTAATTATAGAGTGAAGTTTGGCTATTTTGACCAGCGTCATTTTTTGAAGGCACTAAATGCGAAGTTTGGACTTTCAGGAAGACTTGCTTCTTAATTTCTTTTTTATCATGGGGGTTATTTTTTAAACTTATCCAAAATTTTTTCAACTACTTCTTCTGGTTTCGTATCAGTAGTGTCAATCACAAGATCAAAAAACTTCGGGTCCAAAAAATCCTCATCGGCGTAGAGTTTGCGGAATTTGGCGTCATGGGCGCGGTCGCGTCGTCTGACATCCTTTGCTGTTTCCACATGAGTATGAGTACGGGTAAGAGCGCGATTGATTCTGACTTTTTGATCACAGGTTAGTAAAACCTTTAAAACATGCGGCATATTGCGGGCAAAATAGGCGATGTAAAGGCCGTCGATGATGATTGGTTTTTTGGAGGCAATCAGATCGGAAAGTTCTGAATCTACTTTTCTTTCGACTTCATCCGGGACTTTTTCTTTCTCGGGCAAAGGGATGTTATGCTTTTGCATATAATCCCTAAAAAAATTGCCAGCAACTTTATAGGGGATTTTGAGTTTTTCGCTAAGCAACTTGGCGGTGGAAGTTGATCCGGCAGCAATGGGGCCGGAAATGGCGATGGAGCGATACATGATTTAAGGGTACCACAAGTGCCAAGGGTACCACGGGTATCAAGGGCTAAAATTCATAAAGCTCTTGACACTTATGATACTTTTGATACCCTTGATACTTTTTGAATTATATTCTGCGGTGGCGGCGTTTAATTTTAAGTTGTGCTAGGGCTTTTTGAAGGTTAGCGGCAGCGGTAGCATATTCTTCCTCGGAAAGTAAATGTTTTTGTTTGAGAGCTTCTTCGGCCTGACGCTTGGCCTCTTCAATTTTTCTTTCTTCGATTTCTTCCTCCGGTGCGGCCAAATCAACTAAGACTTTGACATTATCTTTGGCGACTTGGGCAAAGCCAAAACCCGAGGCTAAAATTGTTTCTTTTTGATGTTTTTTAAAAATGATTTCGCCTGGCTCAACTTGAGTTATTAAGTCAGTATGATGAGGTAGGACAGTAATTTGGCCGGTGGTCGTCGGCAGAGTAATCTGTTCGACTTCATCGTCAAAAACTGTTTTTTCGGGAGTGATGATTTGGAGATGTAACATAGATATTCAAAATTTAAAATTAAAAGTTAAAAATTATGGTAACAAACTATGTTTGTTTTTTATTTTAATGTCCACCAAATCCAAAGGAGCATATCTGGCCAACGTAAAAGATAATCGAATACTTCGATAGAGCGCACTTTCAAGTAGACGTAAATTGTAAGTAAACACCCGATTATTAAATAGACAATAATAGACATTATTAATTGTTTGAGAAATTTATTCTTAAGTTTTTTTAAAAAGATACTGACTATTAGGTAGCTAATTCCAAAGCCAATTAAAAATTTGACAGGTCTCAAAATGCCCAAAAAAAAGTCGTCCATATTATTTTCTAAAACCGATATTATTTTTTAACATCAGATATATCTCCTACCATGTATCAGCAGGTCGCCTTGCGAGACTTCGTCCTCGCAATGGCGCTCCTCT